>ERZ1643247.409-NODE-409-length-52662-cov-22.988538_pt1 | contig 52662 bp, 50 predicted proteins | sample MGYA00579264_ERZ1643247 | MGnify/ENA primary metagenome ERZ1643247 (study PRJEB29033, sample SAMEA4952262) | chicken gut metagenome | biome: Broiler Chicken; feature: Gastrointestinal Tract; material: Caecum | place: Ireland | collected 2018 | study: Broiler... | reverse complement strand
AGAGGACTGAAAATCCTCGTGTCGCTGGTTCGATTCCGGCTCTGGGCATTTTTTATGGAGCATTAGCTCAGTCGGTAGAGCACTTGACTTTTAATCAAGTTGTCCGGGGTTCGAATCCCCGATGCCTCATAAAAGAAAAACTTTAATTTTATATACTCTCTTTATAAAGTACAGAAAGTCAAATCTGGACTTTATGAAGGGAGTATATTTTTTACATTTGAAACCGAAGCTAAAAAATATTTGTGGAATAATCTCCCGGAAAGGTCTATTTTATCTTCTGCGATCATATATTGTTATTACCTGTGCGGCATAGGGAAGTGCGCAGCCCAAAAGCTGGACAAGTATAAGAAAGAAGGAGGATCTTATGAGAAAATTGAGAGATTATTTCGATATGATTTTTACGGCTGTTGTTTGTTTTGTGATAAGCCTGCTTTCAGGGAAATCAGTGAAAGATTCAATGGATAAGAATCAGGATGTTCTTTCTTATGCAAAAAGAAACAGGGACTCCGTTCCAACAGAATACGGAAAATGTGGAACGGAGACAGAAAAAAGAACGGAAACTGCATATTTCAGCCCTGGAGATTTTCTAAAAAGAGTGTTTTTCTGGATGCAGGGTCCGGGTGACAGGAAAGACCACCTGGACGATACAGATTTCGCTGTTTGTGCCGATGCGCATGGATGGTCCCCAGACTCCGACCCCGGAAGTGACAATATTATGCATGCTGCCTTTTCGGAGGTATCCCCATGAATTTTCCCATAAGAACCGGGTAAAAATGTTTCCGGGAAAAATCTGTCCGTTATGGGTATGTCCGCAGAGATCCAGGTCTGTTCCTGCCGCTGAAAGTTCTTCCAGATCTTTTGGCTGATGATCAAGAACAATAATAGGTTTTCCCCTGTCCAGCTTTTTTGTAAGCTGGGCGGGGGTTTTTCTTTTCACACCGAGTTTTTTCGCCCGCTGGGGATCTTCACGTCCGATAAGATAAAATTTCTGATCGATCAGTTCCCACTGATCTTTGAGCAGACGGACAGAACTGTTTTTTAAAAATTCTTCCATCCGGGGATCATTCAGCTTTTCAGGAGAACTGCGGAAAGTGAAACCGGCAAGAATAGGTTCATTAAGATCGTGATTGCCCCAGCAGGCGTAAACACCGTACCGGGATTTTATAGTTTTCAGTAAGGCCTGCAGCTTTTCCGGATGAACTATGGAATCAAAATCATTATCGAAGGTATCGCCTGCAATACAGACAAGATCTGCCTGTTCTTTATTAATCTTCTGTATGATTTTTTTCGTATGGCTGTAATCTGTAGAAAAACCAAAATGAAAATCCGCGACTAATATGATTTTCAGAGATTCCATGCCGGGAACAAACTTTTGAATTTGTACATTATAATATTTTGTCTTTATATGCGATACATGGCAGATTCCATAAATACAGAGAAATAAAATGATCAAAGCGCAGAAGCTTCCGGTAAGGACAAAGCATAACCGGCTATCGGACCACGAAAGATGAAAACAGTATTTTACAAGTATCCGGAAGATATCGGCAGTGAAGATGATCAGCAGGAGATAGAGGAAAAAGCCCAGAAAAAAATTTCCGGTGATTTTCAGGATCCTGTGGAGCGCAGAAGGTTTTTTGACCAGGAAGCCTGTTAAGGGGCTGGAAGACAGAAGTATATATATAAGTGCCAGGAAAATGAGAAATCCTGTTGACTGCAGGATGGGACAGACTGCGCAGATCCATAGAAAAATCCGGCGGAATATATAAATATTTGCCAAAATATAAAGGGGAGAAAGAAAAATCGCAGCCACAAGCACACCTCCCATTGAACTGCAGTTCTTATATTTTTGATGATATTATATAATGGAAAAAGACGAATGTCAAAAACAGGACAAGATATGTGGAGGGCTCTGAAAAAACAAGCTAATAAAACAGCGGGAACCGACATATATTAAGACAAAACACATAAAGGAAAAGCTATGGAAAAAAAAGCGGCATTGTGGTTTGCCTTTATTGGATTTTTATGGCTGCTTCCCTATGTTTTTACTGTTGCCCTGAATGGAATAGATACAGCCTTTTTAAACAGATCGCCTGAAGTGGAAGATTATCTTCCGGCAGCGCTTTCCTTTCAGATCCCGGCAGATTACCAGTTGGAAGCTATTGAAGCGCAGGCGGTAATTGCCCGGACAAATCTATGCAGAAGACTGCAGGAAAAGGAAAGCATTACTAAAATTCTGGGAGAATGGAAAGAGGAGATAAAAGAGAGCCATGGGTGGAGAAATTTTCCGGCTGATGTATATGAAACGGCTTCAAAAGAGACAGAAGGGAAAATATTGACAGCAGAGGGCGAACTGAAACTTGTCCCCTATCATGAATTAAGCAGCGGTCAGACAAGAGACGGAGAGACTGCGTTTCATGATGAGAAATATTCCTACTTAAAATCCGTAGACAGCAGTATAGATAAAGAATCTCCCTCTTATTTAAACAGTACATACATATCAGTGCAGCAGATGCCTTCGGAACTTAATATTGAGGAGCGGGAGGAAAGCGGTTATATCGTCAGTTTAAGGGCTGACGGGAATCTGCTGGAAGGAGAGAGTTTTGCACAGGGAATGGGCCTTTCCTCCTCTAATTTTACAATACAGAAAATCGGAGATGAAATCAGGTTCCTCTGCCGGGGAAAAGGCCATGGACTTGGTTTCTCGCAGTTTGGGGGCAATGAACTTGCAAAACAGGGAAAGTCGTGGGAAGAAATTTTGAAGACGTACTTTCCGGCAATGGAGCAGACAGACTACATGGAATTATAGATGAAAAAGCAAATATTCAGGAAAAAGCCGGCTGTTTTGAAAAAAAGTGAATAGACTCCTATATTCTGGACACCCTATAAATACAGAAATGAATACAAGCAGAGGTGAAAAGAATATGACGAAAAACAGAATTGTAAAGTATGCTGCCAATACTGCGCTTCTGGCAGTTCTGGCCGCAGCCGGAATCGGAGTGTATCAGTTGGGAACATCGCCCTCAAAAGACGAAAATATGAAGGAAGAAGCAGAATTTCAGCCTGTGGAACAGGAAGAAAAGGCGGATGAAGAGGAACCTATGGTAGACGCGGGAACCAGTCAGGTTGAGGCGGATATGGAAAACGCGCCGGAAGGAGATCTGACCGGGAAAGATCTTAAAGAAAATACACAGGAAGAAGGAAATGCAGAAGCGGAGGAGGAAGCTCCAAAATCTGCGGAAACTGTGACAGATGTACAGGAGACAGTTTCGGAAGAACAGGACAGCGCCATAGAGACAGAAGATGTATCGGCCAATGGAATATCACTTCCGGAGCTGAGTTTTTCAGAAGATACGGTGATGGAATGGCCGGTAAACGGAAATATTCTTCTTGATTATAATATGGAACAGACTACTTATTTTCCGACACTGGATCAGTATAAATTAAATCCGGCTATTGCTGTTCAGACGGTGGAAGGGGCTCCTGTAACGGCCTCAGTCTCAGGTACTGTTTATTCCGTAGAGGAGGACGCCCAGACAGGAACAACGGTAACCATGGAAATCGGAGACGGTTATCAGGCAATTTACGGGCAGTTAAAGGATCTTGCAGTAGAAGAAGGCGATAGGGTAGAGCAGGGGACGACTATTGGATATATTGCCGCGCCTACGAAATACTACAGTAAAGAAGGAAGCAATCTGTATTTTGCCATGAAAAAGGATGGAGAGCCTGTTGATCCCATCGCATATCTTCCGTAAAGCGGTCCGGCTTATATGATTTCTGACGGGAAGAATGCTCCGGAAAGGATTCACAAAAAACAAAAAGCAACGTATAATAAAGCAGGTGGGAACAGAAAATCCGCAGCCGGAGTTCTCCTACCTGCTTTTCTTTCTGGAAAAATACCCGTTTTCCCGGCTGCTTTTCATATAGATACAGGGGCGGCCGCTGCAGCGCGGCGCCGGCGGCTGTCCTTTACATAAATTGTACGTCATATATGCCGGAACCGAGGTTCCGGTGTCAGGCAAAGGGAGAGAAAGAATATGAATTATACATATATGGTGGAATGTGCGGATGGAAGTCTGTATACGGGATGGACAAGCTGTCTTTCAAAGCGTTTAAAGGCGCATAACGGCGAAAAAAGCGGGGCAAAATATACAAAGGCGAGAAGACCTGTAAAGCTGGTTTATTTTGAGGGATATTCCACAAAGGAAGAGGCGATGAGAAGAGAATGGGCGATAAAAAAGCTTACCCGAAAAGAAAAGTTAAAATTGATGTCTTTTACGGAATAGATATGGGGACGGACCTGGTTAGAAAATCCGTCCCCATTATTCTCTTTGTTAAAAGCCCATTCAGACAGGCATGGTGGAAAGAAAAAAGTACATGACAATAAAATGGCACGCGCTTCCCAGCATGATAAAAACATGAAAAATTTCGTGAGAACCGAAGCTTTGATGTCTGGCGTTAAAGACAGGAAGCTTTAATCCATAAATAACGCCTCCGATGGTATAGATAATACCGCCGGCAAGAAGCCATCCGAAGCCAGCTCTGGGAAGAGAGTGGAAAATAGGAACAAAAGCCAGTACACACAGCCACCCCATTCCAATATAGAGAACGGAGGACAGCCATTTCGGACAGTTGATCCAGAATCCTTTCAGAAGAATTCCAAGTATGGCAATGGTCCACACAAGTCCGCAGAGAATATATCCGGTCTTATTGTGAAGAGCGATCAGACATACAGGTGTATAGCTTCCTGCGATCATAATAAAAATCATCATATGATCCGCCTTGCGCAGTCTGCGGTTGACTTTTTCCGTAGAGTCTACGGAGTGGTAAATCGTGCTTGCCGTATATAGAAGTATCATAGTCAAAATAAAGACCGCAAGAGCAAATATATGGAGAGTGTCGGAACTTCTGGCGGCTTTGACCAGAAGAGGAGCGGCGCCCGCCGCAGCCAGAAGAACGGCAATACCGTGTGTAATGGCACTCCATGGATCCTTCAGTTTTAATTTCATAAAGTCCGCCTCCCTTAGTTGCCGAGATGTAGTTTTAAAAACTATGTATTAAGTATATGGTAACTATATCACAAAAATACATAAGAGAAAAGGGTTTTCACATATTTTTAATAATTTTTTGATAATCAAAGTTTTAGAGTATGTTGGAAGGAATGTCCAGGTATAAAATCCCTTGGTTTACAGATACTACTACAGAAAAAAAGAAAAATACACGCTTTTTTAAACAGATAAACTGGAGGAATTTTTATGAAAGCTACAGGTATAGTGAGAAGAATCGATGATTTGGGGAGAGTGGTGATTCCGAAAGAAATTCGCAGAACGCTGCGGATAAAGGAAGGGACCCCGCTGGAGATATTTACAGACAGAGAGGGAGAAGTGATCCTGAAAAAGTATTCTCCTATCGGGGAGCTGAGTATTTTCGCAAAGGAGTATGCGGAAGCCTTATCGCAGGTTACCGGATTTGTGTCCTGTATCACCGATCACGACCAGGTGGTAGCCGCGGCCGGACAGGGAAGCCGGGAATACTCCGGAAAAGAAATCAGCAGGGAACTGGAGGAGGCTATCACAGCAAGAGAGGGAAAATGCTTTAACGCAAATGAAAAGGGAAAAATCCCTGTTGTGGAAAATCAGAAAGAAATCAACTGCGCGCAGACCATACAGCCTATTATCTGCGCGGGGGACGCGATAGGGGCGGTCATCCTTCTGGGAAAAAATGAAAAGGACGTATTTGGAAATCCCGAGAAAATGCTTGTTCAGACGGCAGCAGGATTTCTTGGAAGACAAATGGAACAATGAAATAAAAAGCGGCATAAAATTTTACTTTATGATCTGTGTCATAAAACAAAAATTTTCTGCCGCTGTAATTTTATAAAAAGCATTAACATTTTTCCGCAATTTCAAAAATAAGCCGTTCCGTATCCTCCCAGCCCAGACAGGGATCTGTAATAGAACATCCGGGAACCATATGGTCGCTGATATCCTGGCGGCCTTCCAGAAGATAACTTTCGATCATAACGCCCTTTACCAGTTTTTTCAGGTCAGCATTATAATTGCGGCTGTGAAGCACCTCGCTTACAATACGGATCTGTTCTTTATATTGTTTGTCAGAATTAGAATGATTTACGTCCACGACTACCGCCGGGTTTTTCAGATTCCATTTGGCGTACAGTTCAGAAAGACGGCGGAGATCCTCATAATGATAATTGGGAATCGTTTGTCCGTATTTATTTACGCCGCCGCGGAGGATTGTGTGAGCCAGTTCGTTTCCTGTAGTTTCCACATCGTATCCACGGTAAATAAAATGATGGGGATGCTGGGCGGCAACTACGGAGTTCAGCATTACAGACAGATCGCCGCTAGTGGGATTTTTCATTCCCACAGGGATATCCATGCCGCTGGCCGTAAGGCGGTGCTGCTGATTTTCTACGGAACGTGCTCCGATTGCCTCGTAGGAAAGCACATCGTCCAGGTAGCTGCGGTTTTCCGGGTAGAGCATCTCGTCAGCGGAGGAAAGTCCTGTTTCCTCCATAACACGGATGTGCAGCCTCCGGATGGCGATGATTCCGGCCAGAAGATCAGGCGCTTTATCAGGCTCCGGCTGGTGGAGCATTCCTTTATATCCCTCTCCTGTGGTACGGGGCTTATTCGTATAAACTCTTGGAATGATCATTAATTTATCGGAAACCTGATCAGAAACCTTTTTCAGGCGGCTGACGTATTCGCAGACAGTATCTTCGTTATCCGCGGAACAGGGTCCAACAAGAACGACAAATTTATCAGATTCGCCGGTAAAAATGCGGCGGATCTCCTGATCTCTCTGCTGTTTTGCAGCTTTCAGACTTTCGCTGAGAGGATACTGTGCTTTCAAAACTTCCGGTGAAGGAAGCTGGTGGTTCGTTTTCATAGACATAAGTGTTTCCTCCTTACAGCCCTTATTCTGGGCAATAGGTACGCTCCTGAGCGTTTCCTCCTTACAGCCCGTATTTGGGGCATATAGGTACGTTTGCGTTTCTACGTTTTGCATTATAGCATGTTATTTATGAAATTTCTACAGGATTCTCCATGGCGTGGTATTCTTCCAGAGTCAGGCCTGTCATGGATAGATAGGAGGCCAGAGGTTTGGTCACATAGCGGATATGCCAGGGTTCGTAGGGAATTCCTGTAATCTGTTCTTTGTTTTTGGGGTAACGCAGGATAAAACCATAAAGCGGAGCATGGGCGGCCAGCCAGATTCCTTCTTTTGTGTCCGCAAAAGCTTCTGTCAGTTCCATGCGGGCAGCAGGACAGGAAAGATCCAGGGCAAGGCCGCTTTGATGTTCGCTGGTTCCCGGCGGAGCCACATAGGAAACAGCGGAGCGGCTTTCTTCATAAAGTTCCGCCTGCCGTTTATAAGAACGATATCCGGAAATACAATAAAGATTCAATCCCTCGCGCCGGCTGCGGGCAATCAGTTCCAGAACAGCGTAAGCTGTCTTTTCTTCAAGAAGCCGTTTCTGTTCTCCGGGCAGAGCGTCGAAAGGAAGACCGATGTCTGTAAGATTATCAGGAATATAATTTTCAGGAAGCGGATGCTCCCTGTTGATCAGCCGGAAATATTTGTCCATAAAAATCCCCCCTCACCTTCTATGATATGAAGGACAGGGGGGAGATATGAGCTTTTCTACAGTTTATCCGTATAAATCCGATTTAATCGAGAGTTTTGGAGCTCATCTCTTCCAGCAGGTTTTTCTTCAGATCGTATAACTGCTGGGAGAGATCCACATAAACTTTCTGCGGATTCACAAGACGGCGGGATTCATCCCAGAGAGTATTCTGTTCCTTTTGACAGTATTCCCGAAGCTCCATCACCTCCGGAGAGGTATAAACACGTTTGCCCTGACGGATAACGGGGATCAGAAGCTCTCTGAGCTCGTAAGTGCCGCCCAGCACTTTTGTCTTTTTCCAGGTATCTACAGGGTCGAAGATGATCATGGTTTCTTCAGGATCAAAATGTTCGTTTGCCAGACAGATCAGATCCGCCTTGATCTTGCCTGTGGTCTTGCTGTAAATACGATAAATCGTCTTGTCGCCGGGATTGGTGACTTTTTCCGTATTTTCGGAAAGTTTGATCTTGGGAGTAAAGGTGCTGCTTCCGGCGTCTTTGACAGCCGCCAGCTTATAGACTCCGCCAAAGGCAGGATTATCTTTGCTGGTGATCAGATTTGTGCCTACGCCCCAGGAATTGATCTTTGCGTCCTGAGTCTTCAGACTGTCGATCAGGTATTCGTCCAGGTCGCTGGAGGCGGAAATAATGGCGTCATCAAATCCGGCTGCGGCCAGCATCTTATAAGCTTCCTTGGAAAGATAAGCCAAATCTCCGCTGTCGATGCGGATTCCGTATTTTGTAAGCTTTACGCCTTCCTCCCGCATTTCCTCAAAGACACGGATGGCATTGGGAACGCCGGATTTCAGAACATCATAGGTGTCCACCAGGAGAGTGCAGGAGTTGGGATACATTTTTGCGTATGTCTTAAAGGCGGTGTATTCGTCAGGAAAGCTCATGATCCAACTGTGAGCATGCGTGCCAAGTACAGGCATGTCAAACATCTGTCCTGCAAGCACGTTGGAGGTTCCCACACATCCTGCGATCACAGCGGCTCTCGCGCCGTAAATGCCTGCGTCGGGACCCTGGGCTCTTCTTAAACCAAATTCCATAACGCCGTCTCCCCGGGCTGCGTAGCAGACTCTGGCGGCTTTTGTGGCGATAAGGCTCTGATGGTTGATGATATTGAGAATAGCGGTTTCCACAAGCTGAGCTTCCATAATGGGAGCGATGACTTTTACAATAGGCTCCCGGGGAAATACGACGGTTCCCTCCGGAATAGCGTAGATATCCCCTGTAAACCGGAAAGTGCTTAAATAGTCGAGGAAGTCTTCCTGAAAAATATGGAGACCTCTCAGATATTCGATATCTTCTTCTGAAAAATGGAGATTCTCTATATATTCGATCATCTGTTCCAGACCGGCTGTAATAGCAAAGCTTCCCCCGCAGGGATTGGTACGGTAAAACATATCAAATATGACGGTCTGATTGGTAGGATTTTTGAAATAACCCTGCATCATGGTCAGTTCGTAAAAATCGGTGAGCAGGGTCAGATTATTTGCTCTCATGCTGGTTCTCCTTCTTTTTGGGGCGGAAATATTCCGCAGGTCGTTACGAAAATTTAATAAACAAATTATAGTATAAAAAAACCGGCGTTTCAATAAATCTTTGTAAAAAAGGACAATTCATGTCTGAAATATTTTATTATACATGTTGAGAATGCAGTTTGACAAAAAAAAAGAAACAGGTATATAATATTTTTGTTTTATTGTCAAAGCTTTAAGCACAGGCCTGGATTGTGACCTATGATCGACGCTTGATATGAAAGGAATGGTGAAGAAATGATAGTAGAACAGGGAATGATTTCTTTTTTGAAGAAATTCGATGAACATCCTTTTCTGATCAAATGCAAAGGAAAGGAGTACAAGGTTGGAGAGGGAGATCCGGTATTTACCATTAAGATCAATAAGGAGATTCCTCTGAAGGCACTTATGACAAGCACCTCTATCGCACTGGGGGAAGCTTATATGGACGGAGACCTGGAAGTAGAAGGGGATCTTTATCATGCCCTTGACAATTTCCTGGGACAGATGGGAAAATTTTCCACAGATCAGAAGGCTTTAAAGAAGCTGATCTTTACGCCTTCGTCCAAAAAAAATCAGGAAAAAGAAGTAAGAAGCCATTATGACATCGGAAATGACTTTTACCGTCTTTGGCTGGACGATACGCTGAGTTATTCCTGCGGATACTTCATGCATGAGGACGACACACTGTATCAGGCCCAGGTAAACAAAGTGGACTACATTTTAAAGAAGCTCTATCTGAAAGAGGGAATGACACTTCTGGATATCGGATGCGGATGGGGATTCCTTCTGATCGAGGCTGCGAAAAAGTATAAGGTTCACGGAACAGGAATCACGCTCAGCGAGGAGCAGTACAGAGAATGTCAGAGACGTATTGAAGAAGAGAAGCTGCAGGATTATGTAACAGTAAAGCTGATGGATTACCGTGACCTTCCTCAATATGGAGAGAAGTTTGACAGGGTGGTAAGCGTTGGCATGGTCGAACATGTGGGAAGAGATAATTATAAGCTTTTCCTGGACTGTGTAAACGAGTCTCTGAAGCCGGGCGGACTGTTCCTTCTGCATTTTATCAGCGCTCTGAAAGAGCATCCGGGAGACGCATGGATCAAGAAATATATTTTCCCGGGCGGCACAGTGCCGAGCCTGAGGGAAATGATGGCAGCTATGGCTGAGGATAATTTCCATACGATGGATGTGGAAAATCTTCGTCTCCACTATAATCGTACGCTCCGGTGCTGGAGAAAGAATTATCTGGAACATCTGGATGAAGTAAGAGAAATGTTTGACGAAAGATTTGTCCGTATGTGGGATCTCTATCTGGCAGCCTGCGCGGCCACTTTCCATAACGGAATCATTGATCTTCATCAGATATTGATGACAAAAGGGATAAATAACGATCTGCCGATGACAAGGTGGTATTGATCTTAGAAAATTACAGGGGGATCAGAAGATGAAAAAGGTGATACTGACAGGGGACCGTCCTACAGGACATCTTCATGTAGGGCATTATGCGGGTTCTTTAAAAGAGCGTGTCAGACTTCAGAATGAAGGAAACTACGATGATATTTATATTATGATCGCTGACGCCCAGGCGCTTACAGACAATGCGGAGCATCCGGAAAAAGTGCGCCAGAATATTCTTCAGGTAGCTTTGGATTATCTGGCCTGCGGGCTGGAGCCTGAAAAATCGACAATTTTTATTCAATCTATGGTTCCGGAGCTGACAGAACTGACCTTTTATTATATGAATCTTGTGACGGTTTCCAGAGTACAGAGAAACCCCACTGTGAAAGCAGAAATCCAGATGCGGAATTTTGAGGCCAGTATCCCTGTGGGATTCTTCTGTTATCCCATCAGCCAGGCGGCGGATATCACAGCCTTCCGCGCCACTGAGGTGCCTGTAGGGGAAGATCAGGCGCCTATGCTGGAGCAGTGCAGGGAAATTGTCCATAAGTTCAATGCCGTTTACGGCGAAACACTGACAGAACCGAAGATTGTTCTGCCAAAAAATGAAGCCTGCCTTCGTCTTCCGGGAATCGACGGCAAAGCGAAAATGAGCAAATCGCTTGGAAACTGTATCTATCTTTCCGACAGTGAAGAGGAAGTCCGAAAAAAAGTAATGTCTATGTTTACAGATCCCAACCATCTCAGAATCCAGGATCCGGGACGGGTGGAAGGAAATCCGGTATTTATTTATCTGGAGGCTTTTTCGCGGCCGGAATATTTCGCGGAATTTCTTCCGGAATACAGCGGACTGGAAGAACTGGAGGAGCATTACCGCAAAGGCGGATTGGGAGATGTAAAAGTTAAGAAATTTCTTAATAATGTTATGCAGGCAGAGCTGAGCCCTATCCGGCAGAAGAGGAGTATGTGGGAGCAGCGCCTTCCGGAACTCTGCGAGATTTTGAAGGCCGGAACAGAAAAAGCCAGGGCAGCGGCGGCAGAAACACTTCATGATGTACGTCACGCTATGAGGATTGATTATTTTGAAAATGATAATCTGCTGAAATAAAATTTTCGGGAAGAGGGAGGAAATCTCCCTCCCTTCCTGAACCGGATAAAAAAGATGACAAAAAAATAAAAAAAATTGAAAAAAAGGCTTGCATTTTATTTAGGAGTATTATATAATACCACTTGTCGCAAGCGAGAAAGCGAATATAAAGGGCTATCGCCAAACGGTAAGGCAACGGACTCTGACTCCGTCATTTCAAGGTTCGAATCCTTGTAGCCCTGTTGGAGAGCACTTCGGAAGAAGTGCTCTTTTTTCTATAAAAAACTGCGGAGGACATTATTTCATGATCATAAAACAATATATCAAAGATTTTGAAAAGCTCGGATTTGGAATGTTTGTACATTTCGGGATCTACAGTGTGCTTGGAAAAGGAGAATGGGCGAAGAAACTGCTGGCTATCAGCGATGAAGAGTATTATAAGCTGTGCGATGAATTTCATCCTGTTCCTGACTGGGCGGACAGGCTGGTGACTGCGGCGAAACAGGCGGGATGTAAATATATTACTTTAACCACCAGACACCATGACGGATATTCCCTTTACGACACCTGCGGACTGAATGAGCTGGACGCGCCTCATACCTGCGGCCGCGACCTTGTGAGAGAGTTTGTAGACGCATGCCGCCGTCAGGATATCGTTCCGTTTTTTTATCATACGCTTCTGGACTGGCATGAAGAATCCTATCGCACAGATTTTAAAGAATATCTGAAATATCTGCGGAAAAGCGTAGAGATCCTCTGTACAAATTATGGAAAGATCGGCGGCTTATGGTTTGACGGAATGTGGGATAAGCTGGATGAGGACTGGGAGGAAGATGCCCTGTACGGATGTATCCGGAAGCATCAGCCCGAGGCTATGATCATCAATAATACAGGACTCAGCGCCCTGGGAGAGCTGGGACATATTGAACTTGACAGCGTAACCTTTGAGAGAGGAAAGCCCCAGCCTCTGAATATGGAAGGAGCGCCAAAATATGTGGCAAGCGAGATGTGCCAGGTATTTGCCGATCACTGGGGATATGCGGCGCAGGATCTGAATTACAAGTCTCCAGCCGACATGATCCGTGATCTGGTACTTTGCCGCCGCTTTGGGTCTAATCTTCTGATGAATGTGGGACCGAAGGGAGACGGAACGCTAAGAGAGATGGATGCGGCAATCTACCATCTGATGGGAGAATGGATCAAGCTGAACGGAGAAGCCGTTTATGAGCCGCGTCCCTGTGATGTGAAAGTAGAAAATAAAAAAGATGATTTTCTTCTCAGGAAAGATAATACTTATTATCTCTTCTGCGACCATCTTCCCATGTCGGTAGATCCCAATGTGGGTCTTGTCCAGGAAGCGGAGTACCGGGATATTTTCTGTCTGGATCAGAGGATAAAGAAGATCACCTGGCTGGATAACGGAGAAAAAGTGGACTTTGAACAGAAGGACGGCAGGGTAACGGTAAAGACGGTTCCTTATACATACGGCAGGCAGCTTGTGGTCCGTGTGGCAAAAATTGAAACGGCTTGATTATTCTTTTTTAATGTGACAAAATAAAAGAAAAGCTGAGAAGAGGGAAGATTATGGCATATAGTTTTGGCGGCAGAGTCCGCTACAGTGAAATTGGCGAAAACGGGCTTCTTACTCTGCCTGGAATATTAAATTATTTTCAGGACTGCACTATATTCCATTCGGAAGATATCGGACTTGGAGTCGGGGTCCTGGAAGAAAGAAAAAGATGCTGGGTGCTTTCCGCCTGGCAGGTGATCGTCAACAGATATCCTGACCTGAGCGAAAAAATCAAAATTTCCACCTGGCCCTATGGATTCAGGGGATTTATGGGGATGCGTAATTTTACCATGGATTCGGAAGAGGGGGAGCGTCTGGCCTACGCAAATACTTACTGGTCTTTTATCAACAGTGAAACAGGACTTCCGGAAAAACTGACGGAGAGAGATATCAGCGGATATAAAAATGAAAAGAAACTGGATATGGACTATGCTCCCCGGAAAATCAGCTTGCCTTCCGGTTTTGAAACGGCAGAGCCGTTTTCCGTCCAGAAACATCACCTGGATACCAATCATCATGTAAATAATACACAGTATATACAGATGGCGATGGATTACGTTCCGGAAGGCTTCTGCATCAGGCAGATGCGTGCGGAATATAAGCAGCAGGCCAGACTGAACGATGTGATCATTCCGCAGAAATCTGTAGGACAGGATAAGATTACAGTTCTTCTGAATAATGAAAAGTCAGAGGCTTATGCAGTGGTGGAATTTCTGAAGGGATAACGGACTGCCACTCATAAACGCGCCTGAAACAGAAAAAACGGCTTGCATAGGCCGTACACGCTATAATAAAGGAGGTATGCATCAATGGGGAAATCGTATCAGAAACAATGGGTAGGGGTGTTTGGAGATCCGGTGGACGATAATCCTACGGTGGTCATGGAGCAGGCTGCTTTTGACTATGCGGAAATACCGATGGAATATCTTACCATCCAGGTAAAAAGAGAAGATCTGAAAGCCGCTGTGGAAGGGCTGAGGGCAATGAATTTTACGGGAATAAATATTACCATGCCCCACAAAGGAGAGGTTCTCCAGTATCTGGATCAGATATCTGAAAGCGCAAGAACAATGGGAGCTGTGAATACCGTTTACTGGAAGGACGGAAAGCTGACAGGCGAAAATACTGACGGAAAAGGTTTTCTGAAAAGCCTTCAGGACGGAAACGTATCAATAAAGGGAAAGAAAGCCTTTATCCTGGGAGCAGGCGGAGCCGCCAGAGCCATTGCGGTAGAGCTTGCGGGAGCAGGAATCGCTTCCATCTCTGTCGCGAACAGAAATGAAGAGCATGGACAGACCCTTGTTAAGATCATCAACGAAAAAACCGCGGCAGAGGGAAGATTTGTACTATGGAACACTACCCTTTCTATTCCGGAGGATACGGATATTCTGGTAAACGCGACGCCTGTTGGATTTACAGATGAAAAGAAACCTGACATTGATTATGACAGTCTGAAAGAGGGAATGAACGTCTGCGATGTAATACCGAACAAAGCCTGGACGCCGTTCCTTCTGGAAGCGAAAAACAGAGGGCTTCGTACCTTTAACGGACTGCAGATGCTTGTGAACCAGGGAGCCGTGGCATATGAACTGTGGACAGGCCGTCCGGCTCCGGTGGAAGTAATGCGCAAAGCGATGGAAAAGGAGTACGGCGTTATACTGCCCTGAGAATGGAGAAAGGATTGTCAATTTCGCAGATTGTTCAAATAGAAAAACAAATTTTTTTATTTGTGTATCGTTTTTTCGACAAAAAGGTGCTTGAGGACATCTGGAGAATCCTGTATAATTTTTTTAAAGAAAAAAATTATTTGTTATGAAAAGGTAGTAACATGAGCGGGATCAAGGATGTGGCAAAAAGAGCCGAGGTTTCAATATCAACGGTGTCTAATGTATTGAATAAAACAAAATATGTAAGTCCTGAACTGGTAAAGCGAGTAAACCAGGCTGTGGAGGAGCTTTCTTACGAGGTGAATCCTATTGCCCGCAGCATGAAAAACAAAGGGACAGGGCTGATCGGCGTTATTACGGAGGATTTATGCGGAGTTTTCTATCCATATGTTATCCGTGGGATTAATTCAGTAGCGGTAGAAAAAGGCTATCAGCTTCTGATCTGTGACGCTCAGGGAACATATGGAAGCCAGATAAAGAGGGAAAGAGAACTTTTCCGGCGTCTGATATCCAACAGAGTGGACGGCATTATTTTTGCCTCCACTGTGTCGGCGGAAAACCAGGAGGAGTATTTCCGTGAGCTGCTTAAGGAAGCCAACCGGTATAAAAGAACGCCTCTGATCAGTATGGAAAGAGATTTTACCAGTGTGGGAATTGATTCGGTATATTTTGATTCTTATGGAAACGCAAAAAAAGCAGTTCAGCATCTTATCGAATGTGGCTGTAGGAAAATCTGTCATATAACGGGAGCGCAGGATCTGGAGATTGCCCGGGATCGTGTCAGAGGATATAAAGACTGCATGGACGAGAATCATCTTCCGTACGATAAGGACATGATCGCAACAGGCGATTATAGTCATCAGAGCGGATATACGGCAATGAAAAAGCTTTTGGAGCAGGTGCCGGATATGGACGGAGTTTTTTGCGGAAACGATCAGATGGCTATTGGAGCACTGAAAGCGATCAAGGAAACGGGAAAAAGAATACCGGAAGATATTAAGATAATGGCTTACGACGATGTATTCCTTTCCAGTGTGGTAGAGCCGTCTCTTTCAACAATTCATATCCGTAAACGTCATACGGGAATAAAAGCGGCGGAAATTCTTTTCCACCGGCTTGAAAATCCGGAGGATGACAGTGACGTGCCGATAGGAATAAAAATGGATGCGAATCTTGTAATACGGCAGTCTACGATCGGAAAAGGGGAAACTGAAGACTGGAGTCTGATAGACTGGTAAGACAGAGGGGCGATAAGCCCCTCTTAACTTTTAGTTTTACTGAAGGGGAAGATGAAAAATTACAGTTGTACCCTTCTGAGGAGCAGAAAGAATCTTCATGTATGCTGTGGTTCCATAAAACAGTTTTAAACGTTCCTTTACGTTATTCAGGCCGATGGAATGAGAGGGATTTTTCTGTTCTTCCCGGCAGTGGTATATGTTTTCCAGATGATTTCCGGAGATACCGATTCCATTGTCTTTCAGTGAGCAGATCAGGACATTTTGCCTTTTTCTGATTGTAATCCATATATGAGGATTTGTGCTGCTTTCTTTAAAACCATGAAGAATAGAGTTTTCTATAATGGGCTGAAAAAGCATTTTCAGAATACGGCATTCATATACATTCTCTCTGGCATAAATATCTAATGCAATTTTCTGAGGGATGTGAAGCTGCATTACTTGAAGATATTCCTGTAAATATTCCAGCTCCTTACGAATTGTAAAATAATCGTCCCCCGTTTTTAAAGTCTTTTCCAGAAGTCTTCCGAAAGAGGAAATTGTATTGGCAACGTCTGTATCTTTGTTCAGAAGAGCCATCCATTTAATATTATTCAGCGTATTAAACATCAGATGAGGATTAATCTGAGACTGAAGAATCATATATCGGAATTTTTCCTTTTCATTTTCCTGTTCCAGAAGTTTCTGCTGTTGTGTTTGTGTACGTTCAAAAAGGATAGCCAGCTTTTTTGTCATGTGATTAAAGCTGTTGCCCAGATCTGTCAGTTCATCGGCAGAACGGCTGTAAAACCGGCAGGAAAAATCACCCTTTTCTACCCGTATCATCAAATCTTTAAGTGTGCGTATAGGTTTTAGAAAAGAATGAAGGATTACAAGAACAGCAGCAATCAGACTCATAGCTACCAGAATGTCAATTCTGAGAAAGAGACTGCTGTAGGATACTTCCTGATACAGCACCTTTTTGGGTATCATGGAAATAAAATTCCATCCGTTATAAAGAGTACTGGACAGAATATAATTATCTGAAGGATCTTGCAGATAAGAATCGTAGGGCTGTCCTATCAGATCCTTGTCTTCTGCGGAAATAATTATTCCTTCAGAATCACACAGAAGATGTATACTTTCTTCATAAAGGGTAGAAGACTGAAGAATCCGGAACAGTTTCTCCTCATCTACAATAAGGATTGCTTTGCCCAGATATTGCTTTTTATAATTTCTTATATTTTTTCCGATACAGAGAACCTTCTTATCGGAATCGCTTCCAAGTTCTTTCATTGAGCTTGAAAAATATGTATAATTGAGATCATTTTCTTCTATTTGATCAAGATATTGCTTCGTCTGATCCACATTCCATACAGAGGGATCATTAATGTAATAGGTGCTGTATGTACTGCCTTCTTTATCCAGAATCAGAAAATCTACAGAACAGTAAAAAACATATCTCTGGTACTGTGAGGTAAGGTTATCAATATAGATAGTTGCCTTGAGTTCATCATTAAAAGTTGTTTTCTTCATTTCCAAAGCCTTGTACAGAGCAGAATCTGTGGAGAGAATATTCAGCGTTACCCCCATTTCCCGCATAAGTGTTTTTAAAGTATTATCTACATTTACTACAGCGTTTTGAAACGCAAAATCTGTATTTTTTAAAAGTTGTTTTTCCAGTTGGAGCTGGAGTACAATATTGATTGCCATTACAGGGATAATGACAAAAAGAAGGATACAGAGAGTGATCTTGCTCTGAAGACTGTGAAAATATTTTTTCATGAAGTACCTCCCTGTCTGTAATGGTTCGGCGGCATACCGGTAAATTTTTTAAATACTTTGCAGAAATAGCCTGTATCGCTGAAACCTGTCATTTCTGCAATTTCCGCGATTGTATATCTTTTATCCGCGTGTAGAAGTTCTTTGGCTTTGGCGATACGCTGGTTTGTCAGATAGTCGCTGAAAGAATGACCGGTTTCTTTCTGAAAAAGATAGCTCAGATGATTTTTGCTCATATGAATGTGAGAAGCCACATCTGATAAAGAAAGATTATCCTGATAATGAATTTCTATATACCTTAAAGCATCTGCTATATCGGAACGTATCTTTCTGTGATCCTGTATGTTTGGTACAGAATGGACAGAAGCGGTATCCTGTTCCGATAGGATTTTCTGAGATACATCCCGAATAACTTCTGAAATTTCATCAGGAGTGGCGGAAAGCTTGAGGATATAATCACGCACTCCTTTTTTGAATGCGTCCCGCACATAATTATAATCTTCATGACAACTCAAAATAATAATATTTGTTCTTATATTCAACTCCTCCAGTTTTTGGATAAGTTCCATTCCACTCATTTCCGGCATAATCATATCAAGAAGAACAATATCAGGAGCTTTCTGCTGAATGATTTCCAGAGCTTCTCGTCCGTTGGCGGCTTCACCGATAAGAGTAAGATGCAGGCCTTTCCAGTTTATACAGTTTATGAGTCCTGTTCGGACAATAAATTCATCATCTACAATTAAGACTTTCAGCATAAATAAACTCCTTTTAATACAGAAAAAGGTTTTATGGAATATACATATTATACAATATTTTTAGAATGTTTAACAACAAATACAAAAAGAACGTAATATTTTACCATTTTTTCGTGATTTTTTCCAAAGATTGGTGGAAATCCATATTATTTTACAATTTTGGCATAGATATATTCATTGTAGGAAAATAAAAAATATGTGAGAATAATTTTACCAAATAACAAGAGAAAAGGAGGAAAAAGAATGAAAAAAAGATGGAAGAAACTGTTGAGCGTAACTTTAAGTGCCTGTATGGCAATGCCCTTTATTTCTGCGGTACCGGCGGCAGCGGAATCGAAAAAAACAATCAGAGTCTGGTACTGGGAAGACAATGACGGCTCTTATGAGGAGGCGTATTCTACCTGGAGCGAACAGTATCCGGATGTAAATTTGGAATTGGAAGCAATTCCATGGAACAGCTATCATGACACGCTGATTGCAGCGGCGGCTTCAGGAGACCTTCCTGATGTGTACAAGATTCAGCCGACCTGGATTCCTGAGTTGGTAAGCCTGGGGGCAGTGGAAGGTCTTGATGAGTATATAGATTCCTGGGAGGATAAAGACACTATTCCGGAAAGTATGTGGGAATCCGCAAGGGCAGGACAGGAAGAAACTTATGCATGGCCGCACAGTCTGGTAGTTCTGTATCTGTACTGCAGGAAATCATATTTTGAGGAAGCAGGCCTGGAATATCCCGAAACGATGGACGAGTTTTATGAGGCGTGCGAAAAGCTTACGAAAGATACTGACGGGGATGGCGCTACAGACGTATATGGATTCAGTATGAGAGGAGCAAGAGGCGGACATTTCATGTGGGCAGGACTTACATTGAATTCCGGAACAGACTTTTTTGACAGTGAAGGAAATGTTGCTTTAAACACACCGGAAATGGTAGAAGCAAATCAAAAATATCTGGATATTTACTTAAACGGATGGGCTCCGAAAACAGCGCCTACAGATGGATATACAGAAATTGTACAAAATTTTGAAAGCGGCGTAACGGCTATGTTGATTCACCATCTGAATTCGGCAAAAGAAATCACGGAAGTTCTTGGAGATGATGTGGATGTAGTGGCGCTTCCGGAAGGAGATGCGGGCAGATATCTTCCAAGTGAGCCATGTCACTGGGCACTCTCTCCAAACAGCGAAAATAAAGAGGAAGCAGTGAACTTTCTGAAATATTCTACAGGAGAGGAAGCGCATAAAGCGCTGTGCAAAAGCGCCGGTCTTGTTCCTTTCGTATCGCCGGTTACAGAAGATCCGGAATTTACAGAAGATAAATTCTGCGCGGCATCAATGGAATATCTGGATGATGTGAAAACTTTCCCTGTAGTAAATACTTTTGGAGACTGGTCTGAGACAGTCTGGCCGCAGACAATGCAGCGGGCTATGATGGGTGAAATAGATAGTGCGGAAATGATAGAAATTCTGGCGGACAACCTTGCAGGAGAATGAGGGATTGTTGGGGCTGTCGCACTGCTAATCACTTAGTGCGGACAGCCCCTGGCTTTATTTTTTGATATTACAGGGGGATACATTATGAAATCAAAGAAAAAATTTCAATACCAGCCCTATCTTCTCCTTGCTCCCGCTATTCTGATCGTGGTTCTTATTATTGGATATCCGGTGGTAAGGGCAATCGTTTTAAGCTTATATAAATATAACCTTACAGATCTTCAGGGAGTGGAGTTTGTAGGACTTCAAAATTATATTGACATTTTAACAAACGACCCCGCTTTCTGGCCGGCTTTTAAAAATACGGTAATCTGGGTGGGAGTTACAGTAGCGGCACAGCTTTTATTGTCTCTGCTGTTGGCGAATATTCTGAATAAAGCTTTTTTGGGAAGAGGTCTGGTACGCTCGGTGGTACTGATTCCATGGGTAACCCCCTGTGTGCTGATCTCGCTGATGTGGGCATGGATTTTTAACGGAAACTATGGTGTTATGAATGAAATCCTGAAAAGACTGCATTTGATTGACGAAAATATAGCATGGATCGCACAGCCGGATACAGCTCTTTGGGTACAGATTCTTGCTATGATATGGCAGGGAATTCCGTTCTTTACCATTATGATCCTTGCGGCTATGCAGTCGGTGCCGCGGGAACTATATGAATCGGCAAGTGTCGATGGAGCTTCCCGGATCAAACAGTATTTTCATATCACTCTTCCCGGCATTGCTTCTACGATTGTTTCCACTGTTATGATCCGTTTGATCTGGGTATTCAATAATGTGGACATCATTTATACTATGACAGGAGGAGGACCGGGATACAGCTCTCTGACACTTTCGGTATATACCTATCAACAGGCGCAGAAGTCAATGAAATTTGGATATGGAAGCGCTGTAGCAATTATTGGCGCATTATTTATGGCTGTAGTAATTTTTATTTATCTGAGACTTACAAGAGAACAGGGAGGTATGATAAGCAAATGAGAGAAAAAAAGAGTATATGGACGTTTTATATACCTCTCGTATTTTTCATGGTGGTAGTTCTGTTTCCGTTTGCCTGGATATTTTTGACTTCTTTAAAAGAAGAGAAAGAAATGTTTTCTGCAGAATTCCATTTTCTTCCTTTGGCGCCTACACTGAACAGCTATCGGGAACTTTTTGAGAAGACGGATTTTCTTCAGAATATGTGGAACAGCCTGATTGTTTCTTTTGCTACGGTGTTGATTGCGGGAGTTGTTTCTTTTCTGGCAGGCTATGCTCTTTCACGGTATCGGTTTAAGATGAGAAACGGTTTGATGTATTTCTTCCTGCTTCTTTATCTTGTTCCAAGCACCTTGTTATTGATTCCGCTGTATACGATTTTTAATAACATGGGGATACTTCATACGCGGCTGTGTCTGATTATTGCATACAGTACATATTCTATACCTTATGCGGTATGGCTTACGACAGGATTTATCAATCAGGTGCCTTTTGAACTGGAGGAAGCGGCGGCACTTGACGGATGTAATCTTTTTCAGAGGATGACCAGGATTGTTCTGCCTCTTTTAAGACCGGCAATGGTGGCTTCTTTGAGCTTCATCTTTATTACATCATGGAACGAATACACTTATGCCAATATGTTTACAAACAAACAATCCAGAACAGTGACTGTGGCCTTATCCAACTTTATGTCACAGTACAATATCCGGTGGGATCTGATTACAGCAGGCGGAATTATCGTAGTCATTCCAGTGGTTATCATGTTTGTGATTGTACAAAAGGATCTGATTGCCGGATTGACAGCAGGAGGAGTGAAAGGATAGGTGAAAAAATGAAGAATATGGACCAGATATGCTATATAGTACATGAACCGGATAATGTTGCCACTGCCATGGCAGATATAGAACCGGGAAAGGTGTGCCTTACAGGTGAATGCGGCAGAACCGGAAATGAACTTACAGCGCTTCAGTCTGTTCCTTTTGGACATAAAATTGCTCTTAAAGATATGGATGAAGGGGAAGAGATTATTAAATATGGTGTCTGTATCGGACTTGTTACAAAGAAAATCAGAAAAGGAATGCATGTTCATCTTCACAATATGAAAAGTGCTTACGATTTTCGTTCGGCTGAATTGGATCCGGTAACTATTCATGCAAGAGATATTGAATATAAAGTGTACTAGGAGGAATGAAGGTGAAAGAAGAAATTTTGTGTCAGGGGTACCAGAGAAGAAACGGGGAAAAAGGCATACGGAATAAAGTGCTTATTGTTTTTACAGTGGAATGCAGCAAACATGTATGCCGTAAGATTGCCGAACATTTTCAGGATCTGGGAGAAGATGTGGAGACAGTGGGATCCCATTCCTGCCTTCATAATCAGGTAAATATCAGAAGACTTCTGAAATATTGTACGCATCCCAACGTAGGAGGAGTTCTGGCGGTGGGACATGGATGCGAGTACACATATCCTTCTCTGTTGGCAAAGACTGCAGAAAATACAGGAAGAGAGGCTGCTTGGTTTTATCAGCAGGAAGCTGGAGGAACTCAGAAAAGTATTGCAAAAGGGATATCTATTGTACAAAATATGCTGGAGAAACTGAAGGAAGTTCCAAGGGTTCCTATGTATATCAGTGATCTTGTAATCGGTGGAGAATGCGGAGGTTCCGATTTTACTTCGGGACTGGCAGGAAACGCGTTGGTGGGCAGTGTATTTGACTATATAGTGGATCATGGAGGAACGGCGATATTTGAGGAATTGAGTGAAGGAATCGGACTAAGGGAGTACCTGGCAGGACGGGGAATAAACGAAAAAGTGAAAACCGATATCAGAAACGCTTATGATAAAACCGTTGATTTTTGTTCTGCCTATGGTCAGTTTTCTATTGCCCCGGGAAATATGGATGGAGGTCTGACTACCATTGAGGAAAAAAGTATGGGAGCTATGGTGAAAAGCGGAAGGAGACCGATCCAGAGTGTTTTGAAGATTGCTCAGACACCGATCCGCAAGGGCCTGCATCTTCTTGACGTGATTCCGGACGAAAAACTGGAACCGGCCCATTTTATCGCGGCGGATCCATCAGATATGCTGGATCTTATCGCGGCGGGCTGTCATTTAGTATTTCTTGTAACAGGAAGAGGCCATGTGGTAGGAACTCCAGTAAGTCCGGTAGTAAAAGTAACAGGAAATCCCAGAACATATGAGAAGATGGAAGATGATATTGATTTTTGTGCAGCAGGTCTTCTGGACGGTTCAGAAAAAATGTCAGATATGACGCAGAGAATGATAGGACTGCTTACGGAAATATGCAGGGGAAAACAAAGTAATGCAGAAAAAATGGGGCATAGAGAGGGAATATTGTATTTCAATTTTCAGGATCCTGTCCATGTACCAAAGTGCTGGGAGTTTTAAGATGAAAAAAATACAGACAGACGATACAGATTTTATGGAAAAGAGCCCGGAAGCAAAAATAAAAGGAATTATCCCTCCATTGGTTACGCCGCTGGACAGAAAAGGGAGGGTGGATGAAGAATCTCTGGAAAAATTGATAAGCCATTGTATTCAGGGAGGAGTTTCCGCTCTTTTTATACTAGGATCCTGCGGCGAAGGATCTGTGCTGACAGATTTGCAGAAAAAAACTGCTGTTCGCTGTGCATTAAAGGCAGCAGAAAATAAAATTCCTGTTCTAGTGGGAGCTCTGGAAACATCATCGCAAAAAATTCTGGAGGAAATAAAAAGTTATGAGGATATGGGTGCAGAATATTTTGTTTCAGCGGTACCCTATTATCTTACTCCGGAAACACAGACAGAGATTTTTCATCATTATCGCTTTCTGGCGGAACATATAGAAGGAAAATTGATTGCATATAATATTCCGCCTTATGTCCACTGCAGCATTCTTCCGGAAACTATGAAAAGACTTTTGGAAATCCCCAAAATAATCGCAGTCAAGGACAGTACAGGAGACTGGAGTCTGTGCCAGAAAGCTCTTTTTTTGAATCCGCAGGGCGGCATACTCAGCGGTAATGAGGAGTTATGCGGGGCGGCTATGTTGTTCGGAGCAGAAGGATGCGTTCCCTGTCTTGCAAACGCATATCCTGCTTTCTATTCAAAAATGTATCAGTATGCCAGAGAGAAAAATATAGAAAAAGTTATAGAATATCAGAAAGCCATTGTAGAAATAAAAAAAGTTTTGAGTTTTACTGAAAATTGGATTGCCGCAGTAAAATATCTTTGTGCCAGGAAAGGGTTGATCCAGCCTTATACTGCACGCGGCATTCCTATGATAAATGAAGCAGAGCAGAAAAGAGTAGAAGCGTTTTTGGCAGATAATGAAAAATTATTAATAAAGAACTGATCATCTGAATGAGAAGACTGCAGTAAGTCTTGAGTTGCTGCAGTTTTCTTTTGCAGGAAAACGGATTAAAGTGAGTAAATAAAAAATGTTAAAATATTCAAATAAAATAGAAAATATTATAAATAATTTAAAATGCAAAACGTTTTATAAAAATTATAGTATAGTAAAATGATATAAAATTGTGCAATATACACAAATTATAAATAGTAAAACGTTTGAATATGCACAAAGATGAATTTTTTGTGAATTATAGATTGACAAAACGTTTTTCTGGATATATGATATAAACACATTCAACAAGAGAGCGGCTAAGAAAGAAATTCACATCGTGATAATGCACAAATTCAATGAGAGAAAACGTGTGAATTTATTTTTTTCCACACTAGAAAAACGTTTTACCAATTTTTGAAAAGGGAGGTAGGTAAAATGACAGATCAGAAGAGAATGGCGGAGCAAGCCCTGACCCAGGGCGGCGGCATCCTGAGATTAACACCTACATGGGTTCCGAGATCCTTCTGCAGACCAGGTAAACGTATTAAACTGCATCCGGATGACTATTTTGTGTTAGGTCAGAGGGGCGGTATTGACGAGAGATGGTTTTCTTCTACCACATGGGCGGAAAACGGACCGGGAACGCCGGAGGATGAAGGCTTAAGTTACGTGGCTTTAGATGAGAAAGGAAAAGAAAAAATCCTTCTTCGTGATGTAGTAGATCTTCTGGGAGCGGAAGTGATCGGAGAAGCGCTCTGGAATAAATATCATCGCTGGCCGATGTTCTCCAAGTTTTTTGACAATGCAGGCCCCCTTCCCCACCATATTCATCACCGGCAGGAACATGCGGCAAGAGTAGGCGCTTCCGGAAAACCGGAAATGTATTTCTTCCCGGCTCAGATGAATAACCACGGAGGAGAATTCCCCTTCACCTTCTTCGGATTTAATCCTGAAACGACAAAGGAGGAAGTGCTGGAAGCATTGAAGAACTTCACAAAGGGAGATAATAAGATACTGTCTCTTTCAATGGCGTATAAGCTGGATCTTGATACCGGATGGGATGTGCCGCCGGGAGTGATGCACGCGCCGGGAAGTCTCTGTACATACGAACCACAGTTTGCTTCCGATGTTTACGCAATGTATCAGTCAGTTCTGATGAATGGACAAATCGTCGGCGAAGACCTTCTCTGGAAGAATACTCCGGAAGAAGAAATCGGAAATTACGAATATCTTCTCGATGTGATCGACTGGGAACGCAATGTGGATCCTGAGTTCCATAAGAACCGCTTTATGAAGCCGATTCCTGTAAGACCGGAAGAGGAAATGAAAGCGGATGGATATATGGAAGAGTGGATCTGCTATAAATGCGAAACAGTCTGTGCAAAACGTCTGACGATCCTTCCGGGACGCACAGTGACTATTAAGGACAGCGCTCCTTACGGGCTGATCTGTCTGGAAGGACACGGAACCTTCGGAAAATGGGAAATTGAATCTCCGGCGCTGATACGTTATGGAGAACTGACCCATGACGAATACTTTGTCACAGAAAAAGCGGCAAAAGAGGGCGTGGTTATCACAAATCCGTCCCAAACCGATCCGATTGTGATTCTGAAGCATTTTTCAGAGAATCCGGATCTTGTAATAAAATAAAACTTTAAAAAAGGAGGAGAGGAATCTTGGCAGGCAAATACATACTGGAAGCCAAAGGGATTGATAAATCTTTCTCCGGAGTAACTGTTCTGAAAGGAGCGGAACTGAATATCGAGCCGGGAGAGCTTCACGCACTGATGGGAGAGAACGGCGCAGGAAAGTCCACTCTGATGAAGATCATCATGGGAATTTATACCAAGGATGCAGGAAAGGTTATTCTGGACGGACAGGAAGTGGATTTTAAATCTGCCAGAGACGCTCTGGATGCGGGAATTTCCATGATCCATCAGGAACTTAGCCCTATTCCGGAAATGACAGTTGCCGAAAACGTATTTCTCGGCAGAGAGCAGAAGAAGATCAAAGGTCTTCCTTTTGTAGATAAGAAGGAGCTGAATAAAAAGACTCAGGAACTTCTGGAAGAATATGAACTCAGTGAATTTATCAGGCCGAATATGAAGATGAAGGATCTGAATATCGCGCAGATCCAGATGATGGAGATCATTAAGGCGGTATCCTATAATTCAAAAGTCATCATCATGGACGAGCCTACTTCTTCCCTTTCAGAAAAAGAAACAGAAACGCTTTTCCGTATTATCGACAGTCTGAAAGCAAAAAATGTGGGAATCATTTATATCTCTCACCGTATGGAGGAAGTATTTGAACTGGCGGACAGAGTTTCCGTACTTCGTGACGGACAGTTTATCGGCTGCGTGAAGGTTGCAGAAGCGTCAAGAGAACAGCTCATCAACATGATGGTAGGCCGTGAACTGGAAGGAGGATATCCTAAGAACACAGCTAAGAAAGGCGAGGTTGTACTGGAACTGAAGAACTTTACCCGCAAAGGCGTTTTTGAAAATGTAAATCTTAAGGTCAGAGCGGGAGAGATTCTTGGTATGGCAGGTCTGGTAGGAGCCGGACGAAGCGAGGTAATGAGAGCTCTGGTAGGATATGACAAGCTGGATTCCGGCGAGATCATTCTGGAAGGCCAGAAAATTGAGATCAATCATCCGAAGGATGCGATCAAGCACCATATCATCATGGCCTCTGAGGACAGAAAACAGCTTGGGCTTGTACTTTGCAGAAGCATTAAAGAGAATGTTTCGCTTCAGAATTTCGATAAGATGTCAACAGGAAGTTTTATCAATAAACTGAAAGAAAACAAGCTTGCCAATGAGTACACGGAAAAGATGGCTACAAAGATGAACGGAATCGGTGATCTTGTATCCAGCCTTTCCGGCGGCAACCAGCAGAAAGTGGTACTGGCAAAATGCCTGTTGTCTGATCCTAAGGTTCTGATCATGGACGAACCTACCAGAGGTATCGACGTAGGAGCGAAAGCAGCAATCTATAACATCATGATTGATCTTGCGAAGCAGGGAATCGCGATCATTATGATCTCATCGGAAATGCCGGAGCTGATCGGCATGAGCGACCGTGTGATGGTTATGGCCGGCGGCAAGGTAAGAGGTGAGCTGGAAGGCGAGGAAGCGCAGTCCCAGCAGGCAATCATGAATCTAGCGTTTGGAGGAGAATGAAATGGCACAGAAAAAAGATATGGGTAAGATCCTGAGGCAGTTCGGCCTTGTGTTTGTAGCCCTCATTATCATCATCTTTATGAGTATTACGTCAGATGTATTCCTGACCAGTCAGAATATCATCAATATTCTGAGACAGATTTCCATTAACGGTATCCTGGCAGTAGGCATGACCTTTGTCATTCTGACAGGGGGAATCGACCTTTCCGTTGGTTCCGTAGTTGCTATCACAGGTGTAATCGCAGGTTCTCTTCTGAAGGACGGACATAACTGGTTTATCGCATGTCTGGCAGCCCTGGTGATCTCTGTGATCTGCGGTATCATCAACGGATGGCTGATCGCATATATCGGTTTCCAGCCGTTTATCGCCACACTTTCCACAATGACGATTGGAAGAGGTTTCGCGCAGGTTTATTCAGATGGTAAACCGTATGCGATTTCCGATCCCGCTTTTAAGACTATTGGACAGGGAACGTTCCTGGGGATTCCGGTTCCGATTATTCTTCTGGTGATCTTCTGCATCATCGGTCTGGTCATCCTGATGATGACAACCTTCGGACGTTATGTATTCGCTATCGGCGGAAATATGAGCGCGGCAAAGCTTTCCGGTGTCCGTACTCAGAGAATCCAGACTATGGTGTATGTTTTCTCTTCCATCTGTGCATGGATGGTTGGTCTGATCCTTGCGGCACGTATCAGTTCCGGTCAGCCTACGGCAGGCGAGTCTTACGAGATGGACGCTATCGCGGCGACAGCTATCGGCGGAACAAGTATGAACGGCGGTATCGGTTCTCTTACCGGTACGATCATCGGTTTCGTTATCCTGGGTCTTCTGCAGAACTCTATGAACCTGATGAACATTAACTCCTTCTGGCAGCAGATCGTAAAAGGTATCCTGATCATCGTGGCAGTATTCCTGGATATGAGAACAAAAGGGAAGAAGAATTAAGTCTTACATATTTTGAAGAAAACAGAATAAAGTGAAATTTAATATCACAGCGATATTAAAAAATAAAAATTCATTTTTAAGGAGGAAAAGAAATGAAAAAACAGATTATCGGTACTTTACTGGCAGTATCCATGGTGGCATCTCTGGGAGCAGTCAATGTAGCGGCAAAAGACAACGCTGATATTAAAATCGGATTTTCATCCAAAGACAACTCCGATATGTTCGTTGCAGCTATCGTAGACGCTGCTGAAGCAAGAGCGGAAGAGCTGGGCGTAGAACTGATCGTAAATGACGCCGGCGGAGATGTAAACAAACAGATCAGCGACTGCGAGACACTGCTGGCATCCGGTGTAGACGCTCTGATCGTAATTCCCCAGAACGTAGAGGGAAGCGCTCCTGTTGTAGGAATGGCAAATGACGCAGGCGTACCTATCGTTGTTGATAACGGCGATATCGCAGACACCAACTATACCGCATTCGTAGGATGTACTGACCAGGAATCCGGAGAACTTCTGGGAACATGGTTTATTGAAAAATCCGGCCTGAAGGAAGGCGACAAAGTAGCCATCATCGAAGGACCGATGGGACAGTCCGGACAGGTTGGACGTATGGCAGGATTTGAGGAAGTAGGACTTCTTGACTACTTCGACGTAGTTGCAACACAGACAGCAAACTGGAAGAGAGACGAAGCTATGGCTCTTGCAGAAGACTGGATCACCACTTACGGCGACGATCTGAAAGCGATCATCTGTGAGAACGATGACATGGGCATGGGCGCTCTTTCCGCAGCACAGGCAGCAGGACGCGACGATATCATCATCGGCGGCGTTGACGGACTGGAAGACGCAGTTCAGGCAGTAAAAGACGGTACATATGGCGTAAGTATTCTTCAGGATTCCCAGGGACAGGGAGCTACCGGCGTTGATGTTGCGCTTCAGATCATCAATGGCGAAGATTATGAAAAAGATACAAGAATCCCGTTCCATACTATTGATGCAGACAATGTAGATGCTTACCTTGAGGGCGGAATCGAAGCTCTGAAAGAGGCAGAAGGAACTGATGACGCGGCAGCGGAAGAAGATGCGGCAGCAGAAGAGGATGCAGCAGCAACAGAAGAAGCAGCGGCAGATGACGCGGCAGCAGAAGACGAAGCAGCAGCAGAGGAAGAAGCAGCGGCAGAAGATGACGCGGCAGCGGAAGACGAAGCAGCAGCAGAAGACGATGCAGCAGAGGAGACTGCTGAGGAATAAAACAGTAAATCTATAAGACCTGATTGAGAGAAGCAAGGCACCGCGGGCAAAGAAATACATAGAAAGGACTTTGCTGCGGTGCCTTTTGGTTTTCATGAAAACCGAAAACTATGAAACAGCACAGAGAAAGGGACGATATTATGCTTAGAAATATACCGAAAATCCTTCCGCCGGATCTGGTGAAAGCTATGATGGAAATGGGGCATTCAGATATGATGATCATCTCGGATGCAGGTTTCCCCGGCACAGCGCATGCAAAGAGAATGATCCGGATGGACGGGGTTATGATTCCGGATCTGCTGGAAGCAGTTTTGCAGGTATTTCCCCTGGACAATTTTGTTGACAATCCGGTGCGGCTGATGAGAAATCTTCCCACAGAGCCGGTTCCGGAAATCTGGGATACCTACAGAGAGCTGCTGAATAAGTACGACAAAGACGACGCGTTCCATGACTTTGATTTTATTGACCGGCTTCCTTTCTATGAAGTGGCGGAAAAAGCCTATGTGATCGTACAGACCGGCGATGAATCCCGCTATGGAAACATTATTCTGCAGAAAGGAATATGCTGAAGTCTTATGAATTATCAGAAAGAAAAAAAATATATCGGCCATCGGGACCAGCTTATGAAAGTAAAACGGATCAGAATGCAGGAAGGAAAGGCGGACGGCGTGGAGATGATCGACGTGCAGAACCGTTCGGGAATGCATTTTGACGTGAATGTAAGCCGCGGAATGGATATTCCTTACCTGGATTTCTGCGGGGAAAATATAGGGTTCATTTCCCCATGCGGAGTAGTGGCGCCGGAATATTTTGACGATAAAGGACTTGGCTTTCTGAAAAGCTTTACTGCAGGCTTTCTGACTACCTGCGGTCTGAAGGTGGCGGGGGCTCCCTGTGAATACGAAGGAACTTCCTACGGCCTTCATGGAAATCTTTCTCATACTCCGGCAGAAAATGTAAGCTGCAGGATTGAGGAAGAGGGGGATACCCCCTGCGCGGTAATAAAAGGAACAGTTCGCGACGCGGTAATCTTTGGAGATAAAATGTCCCTGGAAAGGGAGATAAAATGCCTTTATAAAGAACGGAAGTTTACGATCCATGATAAAGTGACAAATGAAGGGTACAAGAAAGTACGTCAGATGCTTCTTTATCACTGCAATATCGGTTATCCCATTCTGACGCCGGACAGCGAAGTTTACATTCCGTCTCTGGAAGTCAAAGCCCGCAACGCTCATGCGGAGGAAGGAATTGAAAACTGGATGGAGCTTCAGGAAGCTGATCCTGACTATGAGGAGATGTGCTACTACCATAAGCTGAAACCGGATGTAAATAATCATTCGACCGTAGCCGTTTATAATCCGGAGCTGGAACTGGGTATTGCCATAGAAATCGATCTCACTACTCTGGATCATTTCGTTCAGTGGAAAATGATGGGAGCAGGAGATTATGTGATGGGCCTGGAGCCGGGAAGCTCCACCATCGACGGCATTGAAGACGCCATTGAAAACGGCTCCATGAAATATCTGGAACCGGGAGAAAGCCGGGAATATGAACTTACCTTCCACATCCTCAAAGGAAGAGAAGAGTATGAACAAATAAAAGTTACAAGGTAACTTTTATTTGTTCAGCCGGAAGCAGCAAAGCGGATTCCGGGTATCCGAAAGGATACAAAAAGAAACCCTGAATACGATGTATAACTGGTAAGAGATATAGAGCAACAGAAAACAGGAGGTTATTGACATGACAGAAAAAGAATTGATCATCAAGGCGGGCGAAGAACTTGACGCAAAGCTTGCCGAGGCAAAAAAGACAGGAAACCTTGTAGTAAAGAACGCAACAGAAGATGAGAGCGTGATTCGTTCTACCTTTGAAAAGGGAGAAGGCGTGTTCCGTCTGTTCCCGGCATTTGTACCGAGAAGATTCGGAAAAGCAGGACACAGACTGAAACTTCATCCGGACGACTATTTCGCATTCGGTATGGCAAGAGGTTCCATTACAGAGCGCTGGTTTGCTTCCACAATCGCAGCTCAGAACGGCGAAACAGCAAAAGCGGACGAAGGCATGGCTTATGTCTGCGTAGACTATGACAGTGATGAAAAATTCTCTTTAAGAGACGCGGTTAAAGTTCTTGGAGAAGAACTGGTGGGCAAGGAACTGATGGAGAAATATAACGGATGGCCGATGTATTCCAAGTTCTTTGACAATGAGAACCCGCTGTTCCATCATCTGCATCTTGGATTTGAGGATGCCGCGAGAGTAGGCAAACTGGGCAAACCGGAGAACTATTATTTCCCGAAACAGCTTAATAACTATTTCGGCGAGGCAAACTATACATATTTCGGTTTTGACCCGGATGTAGACCCGGAAGAGATCAAAGAGAGAATCCGTCACTTTGCAGACGATGATACAAGAATCACAGAACTTTCCAGAGCATACAGAGTAGAGCTTGGCACAGGCTGGTATACTCCTGCAGGCGTGATCCATGCTCCGGCTTCTGTTCTGACCTATGAGCCTCAGTGGAATTCTGATGTAAACTCTGTATATGAAAACATTGTATCCGGTGAAGTTTATCCTCCGGAAATGCTGGATGAAGAACTTCCGGAAGACAAGAAAACAGTAGAAGATGTATTCAAGCTTCTTGACTGGGAGAAGAACGTGGATCCTCATTATAAGAAACACTACTTCCGCAGACCGATCGTGGAAACGGAAACAGATCAGTATGTTCAGAAGTGGATCACATACGCAAATCCCTATATCGCAGCAAAAGAACTGACTGTTTATCCGGGACAGACGGTAACGATCAAAGACGGAGCTGCCTATGGATGTATCTTTATCCAGGGCCACGGAAAATTCGGCGTTTACGCGGCTGAAGCTCCCACACTGCTCCATTTCGGACAGCAGAGCACAGACGAATTCTTCGTTTCCGAGAAAGCGGCTACAGACGGCGTTACGATTACCAACATCAGCCCGGTAGAACCTCTTGTTGTACTGAAACACTTCGGACCTAACTGCCCTGGCGTTCCTCAGGAAGTTGAGGAATAATCCGTCCCGGGATTCTGAAGGTACGGGCTTTGATGCAGGCGGTCCGGGATACTCCTCCCTTTATTAAACGTATTCCGGACCGATTGTTTCTTTATTATTTCATTAAGGACAGGTATAATTATCTATAACTGAAATAAACAGTGAAATAATAAATTTAAAGTAAAGGAGTACAATATGAAGTATTTACTGGGAATTGATAATGGAGGAACTTTCTCAAAAGCAGCAATTTTTGATGTGGAAGGAAATCAGATTTCTGTGGCAAGTGTACCGACGGTCACTCTTACGCCAAAGCCGGGATATACAGAAAAGGACCTGAATGAACTGTGGGAGGTAAACGCTCAGGCAGTAAGAAATGCCATTGAAAAGAGCGGAATCGATCCCAGGGATATTGCCGGAGTATCGTTCTCCGGAGCGGGCAAGGGCCTTTATATGATCGGCTATGACGGAAAACCGTCCTATAACGGGATCATGTCTACAGATACCAGAGCATGGGCGCAGGTAGAACAGTGGTATAAAGACGGAACAAACAAAAAGGTTTATGAAAAGACCTTCCAGGAGATTCTGGCAGTTCAGCCGGTAAGCCTTCTGGCGTGGTTCCGGGACAATCAGCCCGAGGTTCTGAAAAACACAAAATACATTTTTGCGGTAAAGGACTATATCCGTTACATGCTTACCGGGGAAGCCTACAGCGAATATACAGACTGTTCCGGCGGAAATCTGGTAAACATGGTTACAAAGCAGCATGACAGAGAACTGATGGCCCTTTATGGTCTGGAAGACTGCTACGAAAAGCTTCCGCCTCTGAAATATTCCGCAGAAATCTGCGGCCATGTAACAAAAGAGGCCAGTGAAAAAACGCTTCTTCCGGAAGGAACTCCGGTAGCGGCAGGAATGTTTGACGTGAATGCCTGCGGCATTGCTTCCGGTCTTTCAGACGAAGAGCAGATGTGTATGATCGCGGGAACATGGAGTATTAACGAATTTATCAGAAAGACGCCGGTTACCAACGGTACAGTAGCACTGAATTCCATGTTCTGTATGCCGGGATATTTCCTCATTGAGGAAAGCAGCCCCACATCTGCCGGCAATATGGAATGGTTTATCCGGAATCTGATGAATTATGAGAAGGAAGAAGCCAAGAAAAAGGGCGGCTCTGTATACGATATTACAAACGAATGGGTGGCATCCATTGAGCCGCAGGACAGTAACGTGATCTTTCTGCCGTTTTTGAACGGATCCAATGAAGATCCTCTCGCAAAGGGAACCTTTGTGGGACTGACAGCTTATCACAATAAAAAACATATGCTTCGTGCAGTATATGAGGGCATCGTATTTTCACATGTTACTCATGTAAAAAAACTGCTCAGAAACAGAGAAGTACCCAAGAGCATCCGGCTTTCCGGAGGCGCGGCAAATTCAGATGTATGGGTACAGATTTTTGCGGACGCTCTCCAGATCCCTGTGGATGTGGTAGGAGATAAAGAACTGGGCGCGCAGGGAGCCGCTATGGCGGCCGGAATCGCAGCCGGGATCTACAAAGACTATCAGGAGGCCATAAGCAGAACCGTACATATCACCAAAACCATAAATCCCCGTCCGGAATATAAGGAGATTTATGAAGAGAAATACGCGACTTATCGTGCGGTGATCGACGGACTGAGCAAAGCGTGGGAGCACTTTAAGAATTAGAAAAAGAGGGAAAAACTATGTTTAAAATGGCAATCTTAGGCGCTGGAGCTATCGCGCACAAAATGTCAAACACCATTTCTCAGATGGACAATGTAGAACCTTATATTATCGCTGATGTGAATATAGAGAAAGCGAAAGAGGTAGGAGAAAAATACGGCTACACAAAAATCTGCGGTTCTGTGGACGATATTCTGGCAGACGATCAGGTAGACCTTGTTTATATCGCTCTTCCTCATTCTCTTCATTACAAATTTACGAAAATGTGTCTGGAAGGCGGGAAGAATGTACTCTGTGAAAAATCCTTTACAGTAAGCGCTTCCCAGGCAAAAGAAATCCTGTCTCTGGCGGAAGAGAAAAAGCTGCTTCTTCAGGAAGCGATCTGGACAAGATATATGCCGTCCAGAAAAATAATCGACGATATCATCGCCAGCGGCGTGATCGGCGAAGTGACTTCTCTTACCGCGAATCTGGGATATGAATTAAGCGCGGTTCCCAGAATCTGGGATGTAAACTCTGCCGGCGGCGCGCTTCTTGACTGCGGCGTATATCTGGTTCATTTTGCAAGGATGATTTTCGGCGACAACATTACGGATATGAAGACCTCTGCCGTATTCCGAAACGGCGTAGATATGTGCGACAACATCACTATGATCTTTGATGACAGCAAGATGGCTACTATGCAGACGAATGTTTACGCTGCGCAGAACCGTTCCGCGGCAATCTTCGGAACAAAAGGCTATATTGAGATCACCAACATCAATAATCCTGAAAAGATCACAGTATTCAATGATCAGTATGAGGAGGTCGCTTCTTATCTTCCGCCTCAGCAGATCACAGGATATGAATATGAAGTTCTGGCCTGCATGAGAGCTATCGAAAACGGAGAGATCGAATGTCCGGAAGCTCCTCACGCAGAAACGATCAAGGTTATGGAGATCATGGACAGTATCCGTCAGTCCTGGGGATACGAGATCCCGCTGATTTCCTGACAGGAGAGCAGTATGAGAGCATATACCTTAGGTTTATATGAAAAGGCAATGCCTTCCGATCTTACATGGAAGGAAAAGCTGGAAACAGCGAAAGGAGCGGGCTATGACTTTGTAGAGATCAGCATTGACGAGACAGACGCAAAGCTTGCCCGTCTGGAGTGGACGAAGGAAGAAAGACTGGATCTGGTAAAGACTATGTATGAAGTTGGGATTCCCATTCGGACCATGTGTCTCAGCGGACACCGGAAATATCCCATCGGAAGCAGCAGTCCGGAAATATGCGCAAGAGGAATGGAGATTATGGAGAAGGCCATTCAGCTTGCAGACGATCTGGGAATCCGTATCATTCAGCTTGCCGGCTATGACGTATATTATGAAGAATCCACACCGGAAACAGTAGAGCGTTTTGGAAAAAATCTGGAAAAATGCGAGAGAATGGCGGCTAAAAAAGGAATCGTTCTGGGCTTTGAAACCATGGAGACAGAGTTTATGAATACAGTGGAAAAAGCCATGAAATATGTAAACCGCATTAACTCCCCATATCTTGGAGTATATCCGGATATGGGAAATATTACCAATGCCGCCAAAACCTACGGTACTGATGTGCTGGAGGATATCCGTACGGGCATCGGACATCTGGACGCGGTACACCTTAAGGAAACAGTGCCCGGCGTATTCCGTGAAGTTCCTTTCGGCACAGGCCATGTGGACTTTCCTGCTGTTATCGCGGAAACCTGGAAAGCAGGTGTGCGCCGTTATGTGACGGAATTCTGGTATACAGGCAGTCCGGAATGGAAAAAGGACCTGGATCTTGCAGTTGGAATGATGCGGCCGATTCTGGACGCCCAGGAATAAAAATGGCAGGAATCAGAAAAATAAAATAAGTATCTGAGGTCAGTGAAAACAACAGAGATGAAATCTCAGATACAACTTGGCTTTCGGAGACAACAAGTATATAATAAAGCACAGGATCATCCGAAAATCATTTGTAAAGGAGAATGAAAAATGCTTGAAAAATTAAAAGAAGAAGTTTACAAAGCCAATATGGATCTGCCGAAATATGGTCTGGTTACTTTTACCTGGGGAAACGTAAGCGGAATTGACAGGGAAAAAGGACTTTTTGTGATCAAACCCAGCGGAGTTGAGTACGAAAAGCTGAAACCGGAAGATATGGTTGTTGTAGATCTCCAGGGAAATAAAGTAGAGGGCGAATATAATCCGTCTTCAGACACAGCAACCCATGTAGTGCTTTATAATGCATTCCCCAATATTGGCGGTATCGTACATACCCATTCCCCATGGGCTACAAGCTGGGCTCAGGCAGGAAGAGGAATCCCCTGCTACGGAACTACTCATGCGGATTATATTTACGGAGAAGTTCCCTGTGTGCGCAATCTTACCAAAGAAGAGATCGATGAAGCTTATGAGAAGAACACGGGCGTTCTGATCGCGGATTATTTCAAGGATAAAGATTATGAAGCTGTTCCGGCGGTACTCTGCAAGAACCATGGACCTTTCACCTGGGGCAAAGACGCTCATGAAGCAGTTCATAACGCTGTTGTTCTTGAAGAAGTGGCGAAAATGGCCTGCCGCTGCGAGCTGATCAATCCTCAGGTAAAACCTGCTCCGCAGGAACTGCAGGACAAGCACTATTACAGAAAACACGGCGCAAACGCTTATTATGGACAGATTAAAAAATAATGGCTGATTTGTAAATGCAGAATAAAAAGCTGCAGCAAAGAGATTTGCATGGTCAGGGGAAATGTCATACGGCATTCCCCCTGATCTTTTTTTGACCTGAAAAAAAATATCGTAGCAGTGCGGCTTAGCGCTCAAAAGACCGGAAAAGCTTATTACGGAAGGGTATAAGGATAATCGGGCGCTTCCGGACAGTTCAGGTATTCCTTCAGGCAGCTGACCACAAATTCATGATCCGCGATATGGTAAAGGTTGGAGGCAATAACAGCTCCGATCACAGGGGAACTTCCCTTGACGCGAATGGGAAAGCCGCCTCCGCACAGGGCATAGTCAGCTTCCGCAAGCCCGTGTACAGCCGGAGTGTCGCCATCGCGTTCAAAGACAAGAGCGGACATAAGAGAACTGCGTTCCATAAGTTTTACGGAATTAAATTTCCGCTCCATCCATTTCTGATTCAGAAGATTGGTGCCGTCCGGACAGTGCTGGAACAAAATACAGCCGTTGTTCATCCGTATGGACACGGCGATAGTGATATTGTGTTTTTGAGCGTAAGAAACCATGAAGGAACCCAGCTCCCAGGCTGTCTTATGATTAAATTCGGGAAACTGAAGGAGATCCTCCTGCTTTTGTAAAATATCCAGGTTTTCAGACATGATTTTTCCTCCTTATGTAGTAGTGATTTGGAAGCTTAAAGAAAAAGGTTTTTTTATATAAAAATATTATACAGGAAAGACGGCTGGACAGGCAAGATAAAATATTCGGACTTGCTGAACTTTAGCATATTTTTTCCACAGGCATGTGTTAATGTCAAGAAAATTACTGATGATTAGCATGTGCTGGGGATTCTGACTATATGAAGATTTACGACTATCAGGGAAAAAAGAATGTGAGCGGCGATATGATACGGCAGCTTCGGATAAAAAAGAGGATGTCTCAGAGCGAACTGGCAGCCAGACTTCAGGTGGAGGGCGTCATGCTGGAGCGGGACAGTATCAGCAGGATAGAAAGCGGCACAAGATTTGTGGCCGACTATGAGCTTTTTATTTTTGCAAAAGTATTCGGCGTGGAGATGGCGGAGCTTCTTGAATTTCAGGAAAAGAAATAGGATGAAAAAAGAAAAATGAGCTGTGAAAGATCAGGCAGAGGAAGACACTTTACAAGCGCTTCTCTGCTTTTTTTCTGTTATTCAGAGAAAGATTATGATACAATGGGCGTAGAATGAATTTTCAAGTTTACGCGGAAATGGAAGAATGGAGAAATATATGATCGAATTAGGAAAGAAACAGACTCTTCTGGTAGTGAAAAGGGTAGAGTTCGGGGTATATCTGGCGGAAAATATGGATGCGGACGCAAAAGACCGGGTTCTGCTTCCTGCAAAACAAGTACCGGAAAATACGGCCGAAGGCAGCCGGATGGAAGTGTTTATTTATAAAGATTCAAAGGACCGCCTTATTGCGACTACAAGGGAACCGGTCCTTACAGTAGGAAAGACCGCTGTCTTAAAGGTGCGCCAGGTAACGAAGATCGGCGCATTTCTTGACTGGGGGCTGGAAAAAGACCTGCTTCTGCCCTATCATGAACAGACAGTCCGTGTGCATGAGGGCCAGGAATGTCTTGTGGCTCTTTACGTAGACAAGAGCAGCCGCCTCTGCGCTACGATGAAAGTATATCCTTACCTTGAAAAGAAATCGCCTTATCAGAAAGGAGATCAGGTAAAAGGAAGAGTATATCAGACCAGCGATAATTTCGGGATTTTTGTAGCGGTGGACGACAGATATTCGGCGCTGATCCCGGCCAGGGAAGCCACAGGAAAATACCGTCCGGGAACAGTTCTCGATCTTCGGGTCACAGAGGTAAAAGAGGATGGAAAACTGAACGTTTCAGACCGTCAGAAGGCATATCTTCAGATCGACGAGGACGCGAAGAATGTTCTTCAGGTGATCGAAGAGTTCGCAGGAGTTCTTCCTTTTGACGACAAAGCGGCTCCGGAGGTGATCCGGAGAGAATTCGGACTGAGCAAAAACGCCTTTAAGCGCGCTGTGGGACATCTGCTGAAGGAAGGAAAGATCGAGATCCGTGAACGCAGGATCTACCTGAAGGAGGAATAATGTTTCCGTGTATGGATGCTGAAGAAAGCGTGCAGAACAGAAGATACTTTGAACCAACCATATAGAAAAGGATGTTATTATGAATTTTACACACCTTCATGTTCATACAGAGTACAGTCTTCTGGACGGCTCCAACAAGATCCAGGAGTACGTATCCAGAGTAAAGGAACTGGGAATGGACAGCGCGGCCATTACGGACCACGGCGTGATGTACGGCGTGATCGATTTTTACCGGGCGGCAAAGGCTGCCGGCATCAATCCCATTCTGGGCTGCGAGGTCTATGTGGCTCCGGGCTCCAGGTTCGACAGAGAGGCGGGAAGCGGCGAGGATAGATATTATCATCTTGTGCTTCTGGCGGAAAATAATCAGGGCTACAGCAATCTGATGAAAATTGTCTCCAAAGGCTTTGTAGAGGGCTTTTATTATAAGCCGAGAGTGGACCTGGAGCTCCTGAAAGAATATCACGAGGGGATTATTGCTCTCAGCGCCTGTCTGGCGGGAGAGGTGGCCAGATTCCTTACCCGGGGGATGTATGAGGAGGCAAAGGCCGCAGCTCTCCGCTACCGGGATATTTTCGGAGAGGGAAATTTCTTCCTGGAAATGCAGGATCATGGGATCCTTGCGCAGCAGACGGTGAACCAGCAGCTTTTGAAGATGCACAGAGAAACAGGGATCGATCTGGTGGCTACCAACGACGTGCATTATACTTTTGCCCAGGACGCGGAGCCTCATGATGTGCTCCTCTGTCTGCAGACAGGGAAAAAGCTGACGGACGAGGACCGTATGCGCTATGAGGGAGGACAGTATTATGTAAAGTCGCCGGAAGAGATGGCGCGTCTTTTTCCCTATGCGCTGGAAGCTTTGGAAAATACCCATAAAATTGCGGAAAGATGTCATGTGGAAATTGAATTCGGCGTGACAAAGCTGCCTAAATATGATGTGCCGGAGGGTTATACTTCCTGGGAATATCTGAACAAACTCTGCCATGAGGGACTTGAGGAAAGATATCAGCCTGTTACGGATAAACTGAAAGAACGGCTGGAGTATGAGCTTTCTACGATCAAGAACATGGGGTATGTGGATTATTTCCTGATCGTCTGGGATTTTATCAAATACGCAAGAGACAACGATATTATGGTGGGACCGGGCCGGGGATCGGCGGCGGGAAGCCTGGTGGCCTACACCCTTGGCATTACCCAGCTTGACCCGATAAAATACGATCTTCTGTTTGAGCGTTTCCTCAATCCGGAGCGTGTGTCCATGCCGGATATTGACGTAGACTTCTGCTTTGAAAGAAGACAGGAGGTCATCGACTATGTAGTGCGTAAATACGGCAAGGACAGAGTGGTGCAGATCGTCACCTTCGGTACCCTGGCCGCCCGTGGTGTGATCCGTGATGTTGGAAGAGTACTGGATATGCCGTACGCCCAGGTGGACGCCATTGCCAAGATGATCCCCCAGGAGCTGAACATGACTATCGACAAGGCTCTGGAAATGAATCCGGAGCTTAAGAAAGCCTATGAGGAACAGGAGGATATCCACAGACTGATCGACACTGCGAAGAGACTGGAAGGACTGCCCCGCCATACATCCATGCATGCGGCGGGCGTGGTGATCAGCCAGAAGAGCGTAGACGAATACGTTCCTCTTTCCAGAGCCCAGGACGGTTCCATTACCACACAGTTTACCATGACTACTCTGGAAGAACTGGGGCTTCTGAAAATGGATTTCCTTGGGCTGCGCACCCTGACAGTGATCCAGAACGCCGTTCATCAGGTGGAAAAGAACACAGGAATCCGTCTGGATCTGCAGAAGATCGACTATAATGACAAGAAGGTCCTTGCATCTCTGGGAACCGGCCGTTCCGACGGGGTGTTCCAGTTGGAAAGCGCCGGAATGAAAAACTTTATGAAGGAGCTGAAGCCTCAGAGCCTGGAGGATGTGATCGCGGGCATTTCTCTGTACCGCCCGGGACCGATGGACTTTATTCCGCAGTATATCCGGGGCAAAAACCGTCCGGATACCATCCGCTACGACTGCCCCCAGCTGGAGCCGATCCTGAAGCCTACCTACGGCTGTATCGTGTACCAGGAGCAGGTAATGCAGATCGTCCGGAATCTTGCGGGATATACTTTGGGAAGAAGCGATCTGGTGCGCCGCGCCATGTCCAAAAAGAAAGCTTCGGTAATGGAAAAAGAGAGGCAGAATTTTGTTTACGGAAATGAAGCGGAGGGGGTGCCCGGCTGTATTGCCAACGGTATTCCGGAGAAAACGGCAAATAAGATATATGATGAAATGATCGACTTTGCCAAGTATGCCTTTAATAAATCACATGCCGCTGCCTATGCAGTCGTTTCTTATCAGACCGCTTTCCTGAAATACTATTATCCGGTGGAATTTATGGCGGCGCTTATGACTTCCGTGATCGAAATGCCGAACAAAGTGGCGGAATATATTCTGGTATGCCGCCAGATGAATATTAAGATCCTTCCTCCTGACGTAAACAGGGGAACCTACGGCTTTTCTGTAGACAACGGCGCTATCCGCTACGGTCTGTCAGCGATCAAAAGCGTAGGAAGGCCTGTTATAGAGGCTCTTGTAAAAGAGAGAGAAGACAGGGGAGAATTTCTGTCTCTGAAAGACTTTGTGGAGCGTCTTTCAGGAGTGGTAAACAAAAGAGCCATAGAGAACTTTATCAAATCGGGAGCCCTGGACTGCCTGGAGGGAAACAGACGCCAGAAGATGATAATATACGGGCAGCTTGTGGACAGTATCGCCAAGGAAAAGAAAAACGACATTGCAGGGCAGATCAGTCTTTTTGATCTGGCCGGAGAGGATGTAAAAAAGGATTTTGAGATCCGTATGCCGGATGTGGAAGAGTATGATAAGGACACTTTGCTGGCTTTTGAAAAAGAAGTGCTTGGAATCTATCTGAGCGGACATCCGCTGGAGCAGTGCAGGGAAATAATGGAAAAAATCATTACCGCCCGCACTACAGATTTCCAGCCGGAAGAAGATACCGGAATAGTAAAGGTGCGGGACGGTCAGAAGGTGATCGTCGGCGGTATGATCACGGATAAAACTGTCAAATATACAAAAAATAATAAGGTAATGGCTTTTCTGACGCTGGAGGATCTGGTTGGTACAGTGGAGATCGTTGTCTTTCCGAGAGACTATGAAAAATGGAATGTCCTTCTGACAGACGAGGCCAGGATTTTTGTCCAGGGACGTGTAAGCGCGGAGGACGACAAAGCCAGTAAGCTGATCATGGAAAAAGTCAGATCCTTTGAGGACATACCCAGAGAGCTTTGGATCCAGTTCAGAGATAAAGAAGATTACGGCAGCCAGGAGCAGGGACTTCTGAAATTCTTAAGCGGCTATCATGGACAGGACAGCGTAGTGATCTATCTGAAAGATGTAAACGCTATGAAGCGTCTTCCGGCGGGATTTCACGTACAGATCAGCGATTCCTGCACAGAGGAGCTCAGGAAAAAATATGGGGAATCCAATGTTAAAGTTGTGCAAAGAGTATTGAAAAACTTCTGAAAATGCTTTAAACTATAACCGAATATGTGTAGAACAGATAAGTATTGACTTTTCGCTCCAGGCGGAAAATCGGAATATGGAGGAATGGAATCATGGCAGAAAAGAAGATAAAAACCATCGGCGTGCTGACCAGCGGCGGAGATGCGCCGGGAATGAATGCCGCGATCCGTGCTGTTGTCAGAAGAGGCCTCAGCAGCGGACTGAATGTAAAGGGTATTTATAAGGGATATAACGGACTGTTAAATGAAGAGATCATAGATATGACTGCCAAGGATGTATCAGATACGATCCAGAGAGGCGGTACGATCCTGTATACGGCCCGCTGTGCGGAATTCCGTACTCCGGAAGGACAGCAGAGAGGCGCGGAAGTCTGCAGGAAACACGGCATTGACGGCCTGGTCGTTATTGGAGGCGACGGTTCCTTTGCCGGAGCGCAGAAGCTGGCCAATCTTGGAATCAATACCATAGGTGTTCCCGGAACCATCGACCTGGACATTGCATGTACAGAATATACCATTGGATTTGACACAGCGGTAAATACAGCTATGGAAGCCATTGACAAAGTCCGCGATACATCTACTTCTCATGAAAGATGCAGTATCATCGAAGTCATGGGACGAAACGCGGGATATCTTGCCATGTGGTGCGGCATCGCCAACGGCGCCGAGGATATCCTGATTCCGGAGAAATATGACTATGACGAGCAGAAGCTGATCAATAATATTATCGAAAGCCGTAAGGCGGGAAAGAAACATCATATCATCGTCAACGCCGAAGGCATCGGCCATTCCGAAGCCATGGCGAAACGGATCGAAGCGGCTACCGGTATTGAAACACGGGCAACGATCCTGGGACACATGCAGCGGGGAGGAAGCCCCACATGTAAAGACCGCGTATACGCTTCCATGATGGGAGCCCTTGCGGTGGATCTTCTTGTAGCGGGAAAATCATGCCGTGTAGTAGGATACCGTCACGGAGAGTTTATGGATTTTGATATCAACGAAGCTCTTGCTATGAAGAAAGACGTATCTCCGTATATGTGGGAGGTATGCAATTCCCTTTCTCATAACTATAAAAAATAAAAGGCTGTCCGGCAGATGCTGTCAGAGGCGTCTGCCGTGCTGCGCAGAATTTTCCGGAGACCACCGTCAGGCGGTCTCCATTATGTATAAAGGAGTCTGCATGATCACCAGTTTACAGAACGCTCAGGTCAAAAACATCATAAAACTGAATCAGAAGGCAAAGGAGCGCAGAGAGCAGAGGCTGTTTGCGGCAGAAGGAAGAAAGATGTTCCTGGAAGCGCCTTCCGGCTGGATCCACAAGGTATATGTATCGGAATCCGCGGAAAAAGACGAAGAACTGATGAAAAGAGTGCGGCTTTTTCCATGGGAAGCGGTGACAGACACTGTTTTCCGCCAGATGAGCGACACGCAGACGCCTCAGGGTATCCTGACGGTTCTTCATACGCCGTTTTACCGGGAAGAGGACCTTTTAAAGGAAGAGAATCCGCTGCTGATGATCCTGGAGGATCTTCAGGATCCCGGGAATGTGGGAACGATCCTCCGCACAGGAGAAGGCGCCGGCGTCAGCGGAGTCTTTCTTACAAGAACCTGTGTGGACATTACAAATCCCAAGGTGATACGTGCTACAATGGGATCAGTCTACAGGATGCCTTTTGCGTATGTGGAGGACGTGCCGTCTCTGAAAAAAATCCTGGCAAAAAGAGGAATTCGTCTTTTTGCAGCTCATTTGCAGGGTAAAAAGGCATATTATGAGGAATCCTATCAGGGAGGAACTGCTTTTATGATCGGGAATGAAGGAAAAGGGCTGACAGACCGGGCCGCCGGGGAGGCCGACAGCCTGATCCGTATTCCCATGTGCGGTCAGGTGGAATCTCTGAATGCGGCTATGGCGGCGGGAATCCTGATGTATGAGGCTGCCCGGCAGAGAGGAATCTAAAGAAACAGAAGGGAGGAATACAGACTTATGGAATTGGCAATGGGGCCTTTTGTATGGCTGGCTCTTGTAGCGGTCCTTCTGGTGATCGAGGCTGTCACTGTGGGACTGACGACTGTATGGTTTGCCGGAGGAGCGCTTGCGGCGGCGATCGCCGCCTGGATGGGAGCGGGACAGGCTGTCCAGTGGATCCTGTTTCTGGCTGTATCCCTTGTGCTTCTGATCTTTACAAGACCTCTGGCCGTGAGGTATATGAACCGGGATATTTCCCGGACTAATGTCAACAGCCTGATCGGAAAAAAAGCGGTCGTTATCCAGGAGATCAATAATCTTGCCCAGACAGGACAGGTAAAGATCAATGATGTAGAATGGATGGCGCGCACCGCAGATGACGAATGCACGATCCCCGAGAAAACGGTTGTAGTCATTAAGGAGGTAAAAGGCGTAAAGCTTATAGTGGAAAAGGAAAAGGAGGATTAAACCATGGGAATCGGAATTGTTTTTTTGATCATTGTCTGCATACTGGTGCTGTGGGTGCTGGCGTCCTGTATTAAAATCGTGCCCCAGGCGTATGCCATTGTCCTGGAAAGGCTGGGAGCATACCGGACTACCTGGAATACAGGAATTCATTTTAAGGTGCCGTTTATTGAGCGCGTTGCCCGTAAGGTGAACTTAAAGGAACAGGTCGTGGATTTCCCCCCGCAGCCGGTGATCACCAAAGATAACGTAACGATGCAGATCGACACAGTTGTATTTTTCCAGATCACAGATCCTAAGCTTTTTGCTTACGGAGTGGAAAATCCCATCATGGCTATTGAGAATCTTTCCGCAACTACACTGCGTAACATCATCGGCGACATGGAACTGGATGAAACCCTTACTTCCCGTGAAGTCATCAATACAAAGATGCGCGCCTCTCTGGATGTTGCCACAGACCCCTGGGGCATTAAGGTAAACCGTGTGGAACTGAAAAACATCATTCCGCCGGCAGCCATCCAGGACGCTATGGAAAAACAGATGAAAGCGGAACGTGAGCGCCGTGAAGCGATCCTCATCGCAGAAGGTGAGAAGCGTTCCACCATTCTTGTGGCGGAAGGAAAGAAACAGTCCGCTATTCTTGACGCCGAGGCTGAGAAGCAGGCGGCGATCCTCCGGGCAGAGGCCCAGAAGGAGCGAATGATCAAAGAAGCGGAAGGTCAGGCGGAGGCGGTTCTGAAAGTACAGAATGCCAATGCGGAGGGAATCCGCATGATCCGTGAAGCCGGGGCAGACCAGGCGGTGCTGACATTAAAGAGTCTTGAGGCATTTATGAAGGCCGCGGACGGAAGAGCTACGAAGATCATTATCCCTTCGGAGATCCAGGGGCTGGCAGGACTTGCCTCATCACTGAAGGAGATCGTTACAGAAGAGAAAGACGGAACAGAACACTGAGAAGGACAAGACGCGGAGGCCGGGGCTGAACCCGGCTTTTGCAGAAAATAAGAGGAGAGATTATTATGAACTTAAAAGGACGGAATTTCCTGACATTGAAGGACTTTACACCGGAGGAGATCAATTATCTTCTTGATCTTTCCGCAGAACTGAAAGCAAAAAAGAAAAACGGAGAGCTTCATGAATATTACAAGGGCAAAAATATCGCCCTGATCTTTGAAAAGACAAGTACCAGAACACGCTGCGCTTTTGAGGTGGCAGCTCACGATCTTGGAATGGGAAGCACTTATCTGGATCCTTCAGGTTCTCAGATCGGAAAAAAAGAAAGCATTGCCGATACAGCCAGAGTTCTCGGCAGAATGTACGATGGAATCGAGTACAGAGGATTCGGCCAGGAGATCGTGGAAGAGCTTGCGAAATATGCGGGAGTACCTGTATGGAACGGTCTTACCAACGAATACCATCCCACTCAGATGCTGGCGGATATGCTGACCATCCGGGAGCATTTCGGAAGTCTCAAGGGAATCCGTCTGGTATATATGGGAGATGCCCGTTACAATATGGGAAATTCTCTGATGATCGCCTGCTCCAAGCTTGGTATGCATTTTGTGGCGTGCACAACGAAAAAGTACTTCCCCAATGAAGAACTGGTAAACCTCTGCCAGGGATGGGCGAAGGAATCCGGAGGCACTATCACTCTTACGGAAAACGTAGAGGAAGGTACAAAAAACGCCGATGTGATCTATACGGACGTGTGGGTATCCATGGGAGAGCCGGATGAGGTATGGGAAGAGCGTATTCGTGATCTGACGCCTTACAAGGTGACAATGGACGTAATGAAAAACGCGGGAGAAAAAGCGATTTTCCTTCATTGTCTGCCGTCCTTCCACGATCTGAAAACAAAGATCGGAAAGGAAATGGGAGAGCGTTTTCATCTTACAGATATGGAGGTTACAGACGAGGTGTTTGAATCTCCCCGGTCTCTTGTATTTGATGAAGCGGAAAACCGTATGCATACGATTAAGGCAGTAATGGTGGCTACTCTGGGAGAACCTGAGAACTGACGCCTCCTCTATCCGCCCCGAAAGGCGGACGGCGGGAGATATGATTCGGAATTTTCCGGCGGAGAAGATTATGTACGATCAGAATACAATTTCAAAAGCAATACATACGAAATGGGCGGGCAAAACCGTCCATTTTGCAAAAGAAACGGACTCTACAAATAACTGGGCAAAAAATCTGTCGCGGCAGGGCGCTCCTCATGGAACTCTTGCGGCGGCAGAATTTCAGTCTGCGGGAAAAGGGAGAATGGGACGCGTATGGAAGGCGCCGGAGGGAAGTTCTGTAATGATGTCTCTCCTTCTGCGGCCGGATTTCGCTCCCCAGTACGCTTCCATGCTGACTCTGGTCATGGGATTAAGCGTTGCGCAGGCTGTAGAAGACCTGGATATCCGGACATCCATCAAATGGCCGAACGACGTTGTGGTTTCCCGGAAAAAAATATGCGGGATACTTACAGAAATGGGGCTGGAAGAGGGCAGGATCCGGGAAGTGGTCATTGGCACAGGAATCAACGTAAATACAGAGACTTTTCCGGAGGAACTTCAGGATAAAGCCACCTCCTTGTTTCTGGACACAGGGAAAAGATTTGACAGGAACAGGCTCATCGGTCTTGTGATGGAAAAATTCGAGAATAATTACGAGAAGTTCATCCGTACCTGTGATCTCAGCCTTATGATGGAAGATTACAATAAACTTCTGGCAAACAAAGGGAAACAGGTACGGATTCTTGACAAAAACCAGCCCTTTGAAGGCATAGCCCTGGGAATCAATGAGGCAGGGGAGCTTCTGGTGCGGACCGGAGCGGAAAAAATATGCGCTGTCCGGGCAGGAGAAGTGTCTGTGAGAGGACTGTACAGTTATGTGTAGGCAGAAATAAAGTACGGCGGTTTTTGTCTGCCGGAAAAAGATAGGGGAGGAAAACATGTATCAGGACAGGATCGTGCTCTGCGGCGCCAGCGCCTATGAGCAGAAATATTATTTTAACCAGGATTTTAATTCACTGCCTGAAGCGGTAAAAAAAGAGCTGCAGATCATGTGTGTGCTTTATACCGAGGAGATCGGCGGGATACTGACCCTGGAGTTCGATGAAGAGGGAAACCTGCAGTTTAAAACAGAAGCGCTGGATGCGGACGCCATGTATGACGAAATCGGCAGCGTACTGAGGATCAAGAAGCTTCAGACAGAAAAGAGAGAGCTTCTGGAATCCCTGGAAATGTACTATCGTGTATTTTTCATGGGAGAAATCCCCGAGGAAGTGGGGAAAAATGTGGATAATGGAGACTGAGACATGACGAGACAGTGGAAAATCGGTCCGGTGGAAATAGAAAATCCTTTTGTGCTGGCGCCTATGGCGGGAATCACGGATCTGCCATTCCGGGAACTCTGCAAAGAGCAGGGGGCAGGGCTTTTGTACACAGAGATGGTAAGCGCAAAGGCAATTTCCTACCGGAACAGAAATACGATCCCTCTTATGGAGATCAGTCCCGGAGAGAATCCGGTAGCGCTTCAGATCTTTGGAAGCGAGCCGGAGCTGATGGCTGAGGTGGCAAAGAGCATAGAAGATCAGCCCTTTGACATCCTGGATATCAATATGGGGTGTCCGGTGCCGAAAGTGGTGAACAATGGAGAGGGGTCGGCTCTTTTAAAGAATCCGGAGCTTATCAGGAAAATTGTCTCGGCAGTGTCCCGGGCCATTAAGAAGCCTGTGACAGTGAAGATGCGCGTCGGATTTGAAGGGGAGGATGTAGATCCGGTGGAGACTGCAAAGATCATGGAGGATTCCGGAGCGGCTGCCATTGCGGTTCATGGAAGGACGAGGCAGCAGTACTACTCCGGAAAAGCAGACTGGGATACGATCCGGAAGATCAAAGAGGCGGTTTCCGTCCCTGTGATCGGAAACGGAGACGTGGATTCTCCAAAGAAGGCGGAAGCCATGTTAAAAGAGACAGGCTGCGATGCGGTGATGATCGGAAGAGCGGTAAGGGGAAATCCGTGGATTTTCCGGGAAATGAACTATTATTTTGAGACGGGAGAACTGCTCTCCCGGCCTTCCATTGAGGAACTGAAAGAAATGATCCTTCGTCATGCCCGGCGGCAGATAGAAAAGAAAGGCGAATATACCGGAATCCGTGAAATGCGCAAGCATGTGGCCTGGTATACAGCCGGAATGCGGCACAGCGCGGGGATAAGAAGAGAGTCAAATCTTATCTCCGGCTATGAGGAGCTGAAGGCCCTTCTGGACCGTCTTTCCCAGCAGGAAAATAAAATGTGATTTTTGCCTGAAACCTGCGGAAATACAGCGTTTTGCGCTTGACAACAGACAGGCTTTTGGGTATAATACAGAAATTGTGAATATCCTAGAATAATACTGCCTTCACGGTGGTATGATGTATCTGGGAACACATGTGAAGGGCGATGCTGAACGGGTATCATCTGGATGTTGAAAGGGAGTAAGGTATTATGGAAGAAAAGAAGAACTTACTGACTTATGCAGGACTTCAGAAATTAGAGGAAGAGCTGCATGACTTAAAAGTGGTAAAAAGAAAAGAAGTAGCGGAGAAGATCAAAGAAGCCAGAGAGCAGGGCGATCTGTCCGAGAACGCAGAGTACGATGCGGCGAAAGATGAGCAGAGAGATATCGAGGCACGAATTGAGGAAATTGAGAAGATACTGAAGAACGCGGAAGTCGTAGTGGAAGACGAGGTAGATCTGGACCGGATCAGCGTTGGCTGCAAAGTGAAGGTTCACGACTATGAGTTTGAAGAAGATATGGAACTGAAGATTGTGGGATCTACAGAAGCCAACAGTCTGGAAGGAAAGATTTCCAATGAATCTCCGGTGGGAAAAGCTCTGATGGGCGCTCACACAGGAGACGTGGTAGAAGTGGAAATGCCCTCCGGCATCATGAAGTACAAAGTGCTTGAGATTCAGAGAAACGTCTGATCCGGAGAACAGATATAAAAAGAAAGACAGAAAAGAAAGAGCAGCGTCGCCGCGCAGAAAAATCCTTCCGCGCCCCGGCGCTGTATTCTGAGGATAAATAAATTAAGGAGGCGCGAAAGTGGCAGAGCAGAAGAAGCAGGAACAGGATCTGAATCAGATCCTGAAAGTACGCCGGGAGAAGCTCTCCGAGCTTCAGGCAAACGGGAAAGATCCCTTTCAAATTGTAAAATACGATGTTTCACATCACAGCCAGGATATTAAAGATCATTTTGAGGAGCTGGAAAACCAGACAGTTACAGTGGCGGGACGTATGATGTCCAAACGTGTAATGGGAAAGGCTTCTTTTTGTCATGTGCAGGATCTGAAAGGCATGATCCAGTCCTATGTGGCGAGAGACAGTCTGGGAGAAGAGCCGTACAAGGATTTTAAAAAGCTGGATGTGGGCGATATCATCGGCATTAAAGGCCAGGTGTTCAGAACCAAAACAGGAGAGATTTCCATTCATGCTTCTGAGATCACTCTGCTGTCAAAAAGTCTTCAGGTGCTTCCGGAGAAATTCCACGGACTGACCAATACAGATCTTCGTTACCGTCAGAGATACGTGGATCTGATCATGAATCCGGAAGTAAAAGATACATTTATCAAACGTTCAAAAATTATCAGCGCTGTGCGCCGGTATCTGGACAGCCAGGGCTTTATGGAAGTGGAGACCCCGATGCTGGTATCCAACGCAGGCGGCGCTGCTGCCCGTCCTTTTGAGACGCATTTTAACGCTCTGAATGAGGATCTGAAGCTGCGTATTTCTCTGGAGCTTTATCTGAAGCGTCTGATCGTAGGCGGTCTGGAGAAGGTATATGAGATCGGACGTGTATTCCGGAACGAAGGTCTCGATACCCGTCATAATCCGGAATTTACACTGATGGAGCTTTATCAGGCTTATACAGATTATCACGGCATGATGGATCTCACAGAGAATCTGTACCGTTTCGTAGCGCAGGAAGTTCTAGGTACCACGAAGATCGTATATAACGGCGTGGAGATGGATCTTGGCAAGCCTTTTGAGCGCATCACCATGGTAGACGCAGTGAAGAAATACTGCGGAGTGGACTGGAATGAAGTGGAGACGCTGGAGCAGGCAAGAGAGCTTGCGAAAGCACACAATATTGAATTCGAGGAGCGTCATAAGAAGGGCGATATCCTGAACCTGTTCTTTGAGACTTATGTAGAAGAGCATCTGATCCAGCCGACCTTCCTGATGGATCATCCGATCGAAATTTCTCCGCTGACCAAGAAGAAACCGGAGAATCCGGAATATGTGGAGCGTTTTGAGTTCTTTATGAACGGCTGGGAAATGGCGAACGCTTATTCTGAGCTGAATGATCCTATTGACCAGAGAGAGCGTTTCAAAGCTCAGGAGGAGCAGCTTGCCCAGGGCGATGAGGAAGCAAACACCACAGACGAGGATTTCCTGAACGCCCTGGAGGTAGGTATGCCGCCTACAGGAGGTATCGGATTCGGTATCGACCGTATGGTAATGCTGCTGACAGATTCCGCAGCGATACGTGATGTTCTGGCCTTCCCGACAATGAAGAGCATCGGCGGAGCCGAAGGCAAGAAATCGGACAAGAAAGAAGAATCCGAGCCGGCTGTGAAGATCGATCTTTCCAAGGTGAAAGTCGAGCCGCTGTTCGAGGATGCCGTTGATTTTGACACCTTCAGCAAGTCCGATTTCCGAGTTGTAAAGGTAGAAGCATGCGAGGCAGTTCCGAAGTCCAAGAAGCTTCTGAAGTTCACACTGAACGACGGAACAGACCGGAAACGCACGATTTTAAGCGGAATTCACGAGTATTACGAGCCGGAAGAGCTGGTTGGAAAGACCTGTGTGGCTATCACAAATCTGCCGCCGAGGAAGATGATGGGCATCGACTCCGAGGGTATGCTGATCAGTGCAGTGTATGAGTACGATGGAAAAGAAGGACTGAATCTGCTGATGCTGGATGACAGTATTCCGGCAGGAGCGAAGCTCTACTAAGGATAAGAAATGACCTTCAGATTTGACAGCAAAAATTCATTTTGACAACAATTTGACAACAAAAACCAAAGCGAATACGAATTATTATGACGTATTGTAAGAAGTTGTCGCTCGTCCATTTCATGTAAAACAGATTGCTTAGGGCACTTTTTGAAAGATGAACTTTCAAAAAGTGCCCTTTTTTGATGCTGTCAGAAAACATCAGTGGTGGTCAGAATCAAGAATGGAGGATCAAAGCAATGAAAACAGAGGATCTTCAGGTAGTGTAAAAAACTTTGTGGCTTTGGTAAAAAATGGCTCCTTTTTGGTAA
>ERZ1643247.408-NODE-408-length-52688-cov-11.164935_pt1 | contig 52688 bp, 58 predicted proteins | sample MGYA00579264_ERZ1643247 | MGnify/ENA primary metagenome ERZ1643247 (study PRJEB29033, sample SAMEA4952262) | chicken gut metagenome | biome: Broiler Chicken; feature: Gastrointestinal Tract; material: Caecum | place: Ireland | collected 2018 | study: Broiler... | reverse complement strand
TTACTTGGCCTCGGCCATGCTGGCGTTGATACGCTCCAGCAGCTCATCCACCTGCACGCCGTGCACCATGCAGGCCTGCTCCACCGTCTCCCCGCGGGAGGAGGGGCAGCCCAGGCAGTGCATGCCGATGGACAGGAAGATGGGGGCCGTCTCCGGCGCGATGTCCAGAATATCGCCAATGATGGTGTCTTTCGTAATCTGAGCCATAGGGGGAATACCTCCGATTCTCTAGGATATGAGTAGTATATCCTATCTTTCGCCTTTTTGCAAGAAGGAGATTCATTTTTCCGCTGGAATCCGCCGCCATTTTTCATCTTGACAACAGGCCGGATTATCAGTATAATAATATCCGGCCTTTGGCTGGAGCCGGTAGCCTGCTGCCTGCCGCTCTATGCTAGATCCGGGTGTGGCGAAGCTTGGTATCGCGCTTGGTTCGGGTCCAAGAGGCCGTGGGTTCAAATCCCGCCACTCGGACCAAAATCCGTCAAAATCGTTTGATTTTGACGGATTTTTCTTTGCTTTTATTCGGAATTTTGCTCTGAAAATTGCTCCCTTATTTCCCCTTTTCCCGCCGTTTCCCCTTTTGACCACAGCCCCACCACAGACAGGAAAAAGCCGCGCTTCCGGCGTTTGTCCGGAAGTGCGGCTTTTATTTGCTCTTATGCGGGACGCCTCTCCCCTGCCCGTCGGGCCTTTTCGGCGGCGATCTCCGCTTTGGTCTGGGCAATCAGCTCCGCCAGCAGCGTCTCGCAGGTCTCCCGGTCATGGGCGTAGATGTTGCGGGGCCGCTTCACCCCGTCCGGCCACACCGGCGAGTACCGCCCTTCCCACAGGTGGTCATTGATCTGGGAGATACATCCGGTGCTTTCGTCTGGCCGGAATCCCCGGCACAGGAAACTTTCTGGCTGATTTACGGCTCCTCCAGCAGTTCACCGGCCGCGTCCAGCGCGCTGAACAGGCGGGGCGAACCCATGTAGGCGCTGGCGTGAACCAGCGCGCACACCAGCTCCTCCCGGGTGCTGCCCAGCGCCAGGGCCCCGCGCACATGGTCTTTCAGCTGTGCCGCCGCCCCGCCCAGAGCAGCCAGGAGGACGACGGTGAGCAGTTCCCGAGTCCTGCCGTCCAGGCCGGAGCGGGTGGCGAAGTCCCCGGACAGTTCCGTGAGGAAACGGGGCACCGCCTGGGAAAACCCGCCGGGCAGCCGGGCACAGCGCTCCCTGAGCGCATCCCCGCAGGCGGGCGGCTGGAGGGCAGAGCCCTTTTCATACCGTTCCTGCTCAGATGTCAGCGTCCCCTGCCTGGGCAGCGGAAGGGTTATCCCCTGTTCCGTGAGCACCTCGTTCAGGACAGCGATGGCGTTCAGCGTCCGGGGAAAGCCGAGGAAGGGGGCGCACTGATAGACCGCCTCCCGCAGCTCCACCGGCGTACAGCCCACATGCAGGCAGGCCCCCAGATGGGCCTTCAGCTGAGGCAGCGCCTGAACCGCGGCCAGCACGGTGATGGTTACCAGCTCCCGCATCCGGTTGTCCAGGCTTCCGGTATAGCACACGTCGCCGAAGATATAGTTCTGCAGGATCTGCATGAACTCCGGATCAGTTCCCTCATCCCCGGCGGCAGGCGCGTGAAACAGCTCCTGCACCTTTTCCTCTGTCCGTTCTCTGCGCTCCATGGCAAGTCCCTCCCTCAGTCCAGCTGGCTGTAATCGGCGTCGCTCACCGGCTCCAGCCACTCGTTAGCGGTCTCTTCCCCGGGCACCTCCACGGCCAGATGGGCAAACCAGCTGTCCCTGGCCGCGCCGTGCCAGTGCTTTACATTGGCGGGGATGTTTACCACATCGCCGGCCCGGAGGGCCCGGGCGGGCTTGCCCCACTCCTGATACCAGCCGCGGCCGGCGGTGACCAACAGAATCTGACCGCCGCCCCGGGCCGCCCGGTGGATGTGCCAGTTATTCCGGCAGCCCGGCTCGAAGGTCACGTTGCCGATGGGCACCTGCTCTGTGGAGAGCATATTCAAATAGCTTCTGCCCACAAAATACCGGGCAAAAGCGGTGTTTTCGCCGCCTCTCGGAAAAATCTCCTGAAATTCACTCATGTTCCTTCATCCTTTCTGCTCGGCTCTACCCGGGCGCATTTCCAGTCCGGGAGGATCCATCGCCGCGCTTCACGCGGCGGGGCCTCACGGCCTGTCAGGCTGTCGTTCCTGCCAAAAAGAAAATGCAGGTACCCCTTTGGAATACCTACATTTTAGGCGCAATTTACAGCAATGTAAAATACTTTTGCTGTATGCTGAAAAATGCCTACTCCGCATGCCTGAGTCCTTGAAGGAAGGCCGCAGCCGCAGGTGAGAAGGCCTGATCCTTCTTCCACACCAGGACGGTGCCCGTCTCCAGCGGCGGAGAGAGGGGCACAAAGCGCAGCTCGTCGGACAGATTGCCGATGTAAAAGCCGAGGGCGGCCCCCACCCCGTTGCGCACCATGTTGGCGGCATTGAGGATCAGATTGAAGGTGCCGGCGATTTCCAGGCGGTCAAAGGAGTCCCCGAACCAGCCGGCCAGCTCCTTGCGCACCTCCTCCCGCCGCGCCAGCAGCAGTGGGATGCCCAGCAGCTCCTCCGGTGTCACGCCCTCCCGCCGGGCCAGCGGGGAATCCCGGTGAACCCACACCCCCCAGCGATCCCGGCCGGGCATCCGGAGGAAGGAATACCGGCCGATGTTCACCGGCTCGGCCAGCAGGCCCAGATCCAGCAGGCCCTTCTCCAGGCGGTCCTGAATGTCGTCGGCGGTGGCGCTGTAGATGCTGAACCGCACCAGGGGGTGGAGCCGGCGGAAGGCGGCTATTTTGAGGGACAGGTCGGTCATGCTGTTGGTCTCCCCCGCCCCCACGGCGATCTCTCCGGTGAGCTCTCCCTCCTGCCGCTGGAACTCCCGCTCCGTCTTCTCCGCCAGATCCACAATCTCCTGGGCCCGCCGGCGCAGCAGAACCCCATCGTCTGTGAGCGTGATATGGTACCGGCCACGGCGGAACAGCTTCACCCCCAGCTCCTCCTCCAGCTGCATCAGCTGCCGGGAGAGGGTGGGCTGGGTCACATGGAGCAGGGCGGCTGCCCTGGTGATGTTCTCCTCCCGGGCCACCACCAGAAAATACTTTAATACCCGAAGTTCCATCTGCGCCTCCCCCTTCTTTCTTTAGCATACCACGGAAGGCGGCCCGGCGCAATGCAAACCGGGCGGGCGAATCAGTCCCGGCGCAGGAAATAGCGGACAAGCACCCCGCCCAGGAGGGCCGCGCCCCCCATCAGCACATAGAGCATGAAGCGCTCCGCCGTGCCTTTTCCGCTGCGCCAGTTCTCCTCTACGGTGTCGTCCCGGTACTGCTCCGTCACGTCAGCGCCGTTTTGATCCAGCAGCGTCACCTCTGCATACTGAATCCACCAGTTCTCTTCCTCCGGGAGTCCCAGCTCCTCCCCCAGGACATCCGGCTCTGTCAGACAGAAGAAATCAGGTTCTGTCACCGCGTAGGTCTTTTCATAAATCCGGGGGCGCTCAGAGTACTCCAGGCCCACCTCATAGGCCACGCGGATGCCGTAAATCTCCCGACAGCCGTCCCCCACCAGGGCGTACAGCCTGCCCTCTTCCTCCGTCCCCACCGATGCCGTCATCACGCCGGCGGTGTAGGGGAATGGGGCCTCGCTGCTGCGGAGAATCTGATAGCGGCCGTTCCAGCCCCGGATCAGCTCCAGGATTCCGTGGACGTTGTCGGCATTGTCGGCGGCATAGGCCACATACAGGCGGTCGCCCCGCTCCGCATAGGCCACTACCCGCAGGGGTGTCCCCGCCCGGATGCCGTGGGGCAGGTTGGAGTCCTCCGGCGCGGTGGCATAGTCCTCCACGGCGGACAGCCGCCCGGCCTCCGTGTTGGGGTAGTGGAACTCCTGGTTGTACAGCCACCCGACGCACCACAGGGTGAGGACGGCGGTCAGCGCGGCCGCAAGCAGCCGGGTGCGCCTCACCCGCCTCAGAAAGCCCAGCGCCCGCCTGGGCGCCGTTTCCGCCGGGACGTGGGCGCGCATGGCCCCCTCCTCGTCCCGGCAGGCCGGGCAGCCCGCCAGATGCTCTGCCACCATCCGGGAAGTCTCCGGTTCCGTCAGGCCCTCCACATAGGTGGGCAGCAGATCCCGCACCACGCAGCACTCCAGTTCTTTTTTTTCAGCCATGCCTTTCCTTGCCTCCCAGCTTCCGCATCAGTTCCTCTTTGCCCCGGTAAAAGCGCACCCGTGCCCACACCTCGGTTCGGCCCAGAATCTCCCCGATCTCCCGGAAGGAGAACTCTCCCGCCAGGCGCAGGCTGAGCACCTCCCGGGTTTCGGGAGACAGGCCCCTCATGGCCCGGTAGAGGGCGTTCCGGTCGTCCCGCAGTTCCAGCTCCGCCGCAGGGTCGTCGGGGGCGGTCAGGTGGGAGAGGGACTCATCCTCCAGCGGCACCGTCCGCCGGCGGCGCTCCAGCTCCTTGTACCACAGGCGCTTTGCAATGGCGCACAGCCAGGAGCCGGGGGTGCAGTCCCCACGGAAGGTGCCCAGGCCCTTGAGGGCCTGGCAGAAGGTCTCCTGTGTCAGCTCCTCCGCCGTGTCCGCCTCGCCGCACAGGGAGAACAGGTAGCGGTAGACCCCCTCTGCGTGCTTTCTGTAGATGTCCTCACCGTTCCAGGCCACGGACTGTCCTCCCCCTTTCCTCTCCATGGAGTTAGTTCGCCCCGCGCCCCATTCGTTACAGCTTTTTTCACCAGTATAGCAGAAATTTTTCGAACTGCACAGAACAGCGCGCACCGCAGATTTCTGCGGTGCGCGCTGTTTTCCGTCACAGAATGATGCAGATCAGCCCGCCGGAGCCCTCGTTGATGATGCGCTGGAGGGTCTCCTGGAGCTTGTAGCGGGCGTCCTCCGGCATGCGCTTGAGCTTGCCGTTGAGATCCTCGCTGACCAGCTCGTGGAAGGACTTGCCGAAGATGTTGGACTGCCAGATGGCCTGGGTGTCCCCCTCGAACTCCTGGAGCAGGAAGTTGACCATCTCCTCGCTCTGCTTCTCGTTGCCCACGATAGGGGACACCTCGGTCTCGATGTCTGCGCGGATCATGTGAATGGAGGGGGCGGATGCCTTGAGGCGCACACCGTAGCGTCCCCCCTGCTTGACGATCTCCGGCTCCTCCAGCACCAGCTCGTCGGTGCTGGGCACCACAATGCCGTAGCCGGTGGCCTTGACCTCCTCCAGCGCGCCGGCTACCTTGTCGTACTCTGCCTTGACCCGGGCCAGGCTGGACAGCAGCTCCAGCAGATCCCCGTCGTCCCGGATAGCAAAGCCGGACTGCTCGGAGAGGGTGTCGTAAAACAGGCTGCGGGGCAGTTCCAGTTGGGCGGCGGCCAGGCCGGTGCCCAGGCTGATGGAGGTGATGCGGGCGCCGCTGACCGTGTCGCAGGCCCCAATGGCCTCCACCGTCCGCTCCACGTCCCGGATGCGGTGCATCCCCGCCGCCCCCTCCCGGATGGCGGTATACAGGCCGCTCTTGATGGGGTGGTCATAGGGCAGGGCGTCCACCCAGGGGGGCAGGAACAGATCCAGCTCCTTCACCGGGAACTCGTAGAGCACCCCCTTGATGATATCGGTCACCGCGTTCTCGTCCAGCTGGAGGCAGTCGGCGCAGACACAGGTCACGTCATACCGTCCGGCGATATCCGCCCGGATGGCCTGGGCCCGGTCGGAGCTGGGGTACGCCGAGTTGAGCACCACCAGGAAGGGCTTGCCCAGTTCCTTGAGCTCAGTGATCACCCGCTCCTCCGCCTCCAGGTAGTCCTCCCGGGGAATGTCGGTGATGGAGCCGTCGGTGGTGACCACGATGCCGATGGTGGAGTGCTCGGCGATCACCTTGCGGGTGCCGATCTCGGCAGCCTCGGTCATGGGGATCTCGTAGTCAAACCAGGGGGTGGTCACCATGCGGGGACTGTCGTCTTCCTGGGTGCCCACCGCGCCGGGCACCATGTAGCCCACGCAGTCGATGAGCCGCACCGAGAAGGCCGCCCCGTTCTCCATGGTGATCTGCACCGCCTCCTCGGGGACGAACTTGGGCTCGGCGGTCATAACGGTGCGCCCGGAGCCGCTCTGTGGCAGCTCATCCCGGGCCCGCTCCCGGCGGTACACGTTCTCGATGTTGGGGATCACCAGGGTCTCCATGAAGCGCTTGATGAAGGTGGATTTTCCAGTCCGCACCGGCCCGACCACGCCGATATAGATGTCCCCCTCGGTGCGCAGGGCTATATCCTCATAGATCTTGCGTTCTTCCACTTGCAATTCCTCCTTCGGCCCGTGAGCCGGTGGTTTCCCTACATCCTATGGGGATAAGCCGGCAAATATGCCCCCGTCCGGCTCTGCCGGACGGGGGCACGGATCAGCGTTTCCTGGGGATGAGCAGCAGCTGCCCCTCCGGGGCCAGCTCCTCCTCCAGGCCGTTGGCCTGGACGATGTCCCGGGACGTGGTGCCATAGGCCTTGGCGATGTCCCACAGCCGCTCCCCCGCCCCCACCACACGCAGGACGATGGAGGGCTGGCCGGCGTGATCTGCGGCGGCGCTTTCATCCAGCTGGACGGCGTCCACCGCCGCCGCCGTGCGGCTGGTCAGGGCCGTGTAGGAGAAGCTGAGGGAGAAGCGCACCTCAATGCCCCCCGCCGTAGGTGTGGCGAACACCGGGGCGGTGCAGCTGCACAGGCAGGTGCAGGATGCGTCCTCGGGCAGCTCCAGGGGGCAGGCAGCCTGGAGCTGCCGGGTGACGGAGGAGCAGGCGCCGTCCTCGGTGCGGTAGAGCACCGTCACATAGGCCTCGGCGGCCAGGGTCAGGCGGGTGCCCTCCCGGCTCTGGGTGACGGCGCCCAGGGTCACATAGGCGTCCGACACCTCCTGGGCCAGCTGGCCGGTCTCCAGGATCTCCCGCACCGCCGCCTCCCGCTCCCCGTGCTCCGCCAGGCGGCGGAGGGTGCAGCTCTTCCGCTCCGCGGTGAGGGGATAGGCGGTGGAGTACACATCGGTGAGCAGCTCCAGGGTGCGGGTGTCCCGCACCACCGCCTGGGCCAGCAGGCCCATGGACACGCTGATGGTGCGGCCGTCCCCCTGATCCAGGGTGCAGTCCAGGTCGGTGAGCACCACCTGCACCTGGCAGACCGACTCCTCCCCCGCCCCGCTGACCTCCATGATCTGGGAGAAGGGCAGCTCGTACTCCGCCGTACACAGCGCCCCCGCCGTGGAGCGGTAGAGGAACTGGAGCTGGCTCTCCCCCTTGAAGATGAGCTTGTTGCCGATCACCTTGGACTCGCTGCACCGCAGGGTGACCCGGCTTTTCAGCAGCTCCTCCGCCTCCGGCTTGCTGCCGGACAGGGCGATCTCGTCGGAGAAGGTGAAGGGCTTCTCCCCCAGGCAGACAATGGAACAGGCCTCCCAGGGCTCCACCAGCTGCTGGATGCCCGCCTCCTCGGGGGCCTGGATGCCGCCGCACAGCTCCTCCTCCACCGGGGCGCAGGCCTGGAGCCAGACGGCCAGGCTCACCCGCACCAGCACCTTCCGGGGATTGAGCAGCCGGGCGTCCGCCCCTTGTACCCGGGGAACGGCCACCACCTTCCACTCCGGCGTCAGGCCGGGGTGCTCCACCGGGCAGGTGAAGGGCAGCTCCACCTCCATCCGGCGCAGCCCCTCCCCGCCGTCGGGGAGATAGAGCAGCGACGCCCGGACGGAGCCGGAGAGGGTGAGCCGCCCCTCCTGCACCACCTTGTCCCTCAGGCAGACGATCCCCTCGGTCTCACAGATGCGCAGGACGTCCGGGCAGGCGTCAGGCACAATGCTCTCCAAGGTCTCCTCCTGGCACACGGTGGTCTCCAGCGCCGCCTCATAGCCGTTCCAGCCGATCCGTTCCAATTCCAGCTCCATAGCGTTCCACTCCTTGTCGGGGCCAAAGCCCGGATTCATGTAGTCTGCTACAGAACTATATGCGCCCGCGTGCCGGGCTATGTCCTCCGTTTACGACCCCCTGATGCCGAAAATGGCCTTGAGGAGTCCCCGCAGCGCCTTGGGGGATTTTACCACAACGATCTTCATAGCCAAGCCTCCCTGTCCGCCAGAAATGTCCTGAGCCAGTCCCTGCCCCGGCTGCCCGCCCAGGCCCCCGCGCCGAAGGAGAACAGGATGGCCGGATGGAGCAGCAGGGCCGCGCCCCCCACGCAGAGGGCCGCCGTACCCAACCACTTTTTGGTCTGTGGCGTCAAAAAAGCCGCCTCCCTTCGCAACTGGTTCTGTTCCAGTATACGCGGGAGGCGGCAGGGGGTTCCGATTCAGTTTCGCTGGCTGCGGATGAGCATGGCACGGCCGCAGGCAAGGGAGACCGTCATCTCCGATCCCTGGGGCTCATTGCTCACCGAAAGGGTGTCCCCCCGGGTGAGCCGCGCGTCGGTCAGGGGGTATTTCAGCCCCCGGAGGGTGACGCCGGCAAGGGTGCGATCCAGGGGGATCAGGGACAGGTAGCGATAGGGCGGCCGGTTGGCCAGCCGGAGCTCCACCGGCCCCTCCAGAAACCGCACCTCATTGTCCTCGTCCACCATCACAGGCAGGCCGCCCCGGCCGGCGATCCACTCCAGAAGCACCAGATTGGAGGCGGTGTGATCCAGCCGCCCGCCGGTGCAGCCGCACAGAAGCAGCTCCCGGCAGCCCATGCCCAGGGCCTGCTCCGCCGCCGCCTGGAGGTCGGTCATGTCCTTCTCCACCGGCAGGGTGACGCAGGGCACCCCCGGCTCCGGCGCGCCGCCGGAGTCCCAGTCGCCGATCTGGTAGTCGGGCTGCAGACCGGCATCCCGGGCGCTGCGGATGCCTCCGTCGGCGCAGATGACCACCCACTCCCCGGCCTCCAGATAGGGCCGCAGGAAGGCGCCGTCCCCGCAGGACATGGAGCCAAAAATTATTGCTCTTTTTCCTTCCGCTCCCATTCGGGCACTTCCTTTGCCTGTTCATACAGCCGCACATAGCTGGCGTGGCGGCTGGGGGCGATCTCCCCCGCCTTCACCGCCGCAAGGACTGCACAGCCTTTTTCCTTTACATGGGCGCACCCCGTAAACCGGCACTGATCCAGATAGGGGGCGAACTCCCGGAAGGTGTACTGCAGCTCCTCCGGCCGGCGCAGCTCCATCCCCTCGGTGTCAAAGGAGGAGAAGCCGGGGGTGTCCGCCACAATGGCCCCGGAGGAGAGGCGGAACAGCTCCACATGGCGGGTGGTGTGCCGCCCGCGCCCCAGCTTGTCGGAGACCTCCCCCACCTGGAGGCGGAACTCCGGCTCCAGGGCGTTGAGGATGCTGGACTTGCCAACGCCGGAATTGCCCGTAAAGGCGGAAACCTTGCCGGCAATGGCCGCCGCCAGCTCCGAAATGCCCTCGCCGGTTTCAGCGCTCACCCGCAGGGTGAGGAAGCCGGCCTTCCGGTAGGTCTGATACAGCTCCTCCGCCGCGTCCAGATCGCACTTGTTGATGCAGATCACCGGCTCACAGTCCCGGCCCTCGGCGATGGACACCACCCGGTCGATGAGAAACGGGTCGGTCACCGGCACCGCGCCGGAGGCAATCACCACCAGCTGGTCGATGTTTGCCACTGCCGGGCGCTGGAACTGGTTCTTTCGGGGGAGGATCTCGTCCAGGATCCCCGCCCCCTCCCCAAGGGGGGTGAACCGTACGCGATCACCAACCAGTGGGGTGAGCTTCTGATGGCGGAATTTGCCGCGGCCCCGGCAGGCCGTCAGTGCGCCGTCTCCGCCGTCCACATAGTAGAAGCCGCTGAGGGCCTTCAAAATGATGCCTTCCATATCTCAGCCAAAGTCATGGGTGGAGGTTTCGGCCAGCTCCCCGTCGAAATACACCCGGATCTCCTGGGTGCCGCTCCCGTAGATCGTGATGGGGATGGACTGCATGATGGTGTCATAGGTGTTGCTGTAGGAATACTGCCCGTTCCCCACGGTCACGCTCACCTGGACGCTCTCCCGGCCGTCTCTGGGCAGGTTGACGTTAATGGTATAGGGTTTGAGCTCCTCCTCCCCGTCGTCGGGGGTCGGGGCGGGGGTCGCCTCAGGCGTGGGCTCCACACTGGGGCTGGGGGTGGCGGCGGGATCGGGGCCCAGGCTCACCCGGAAGCGGATGGTGGTGCCCTCGGCCACCTGCGTGTTGTTGGCGATGCTCTGCCAGCAGACATCGCCCTCTTCATACTCACTGCTGTACTCCGAGCCCTCAAAGACCGGATCCAGGCCCAGATCCGTTGCGGCTGTCCTGGCATCCTCCTCTGTCATGTCCAGGAAGGAGATCACCGTCACGGGCAGGGTCTCCTCCCCGTCGCTGACCACCAGGGTCACCTGGGCCACATCCGTCAGATCCGTATCCTTGGTGGGGACGGTGGAGATCACGTGATCCTTTGCAATGTCCTCAGAGTACTCCTTCTGAATCACCAGGTTGCCGGCCTCCTCGGAGTAACCCAGCGCCGCCAGGCTGCTGACAGCCAGACGGACATCCTGCTCCACCAGATCCGGCATCTGCCTGGCCTCCTCGTCCGTATAGCCGCTGCCGTTGCTAAGAATCACGGTAATGGTGGCGCCGGCGGCGGCGTTGCGGCCTTCCACCGGATCCTGGGAGACAATCTCTCCGACCGGGCGGTCGCTGTCTGTCTCACCGCCCTCTACGATTTGGAAATTGGCCGAAACCACGCTGGCGTCCGCACGGGCCTCCTCCAGAGTCTTGCCCAGCAGGCTGGGCACGGCGTACAGGGTCTCCCCCGCGCCGCCGAAGAAGCTGACCCAGAGGAACACGCCAATGCCCGCCACAAAGACCGCCACCGCCACGATGGCCAGGATGATGGGCAGGCGGCTGCCGCCCCGCTCCGGATAGTCGTCGTAGTCGTCCTCCACGCGGGCCGGGCGGCTCTTTCGGGGGTGAGGGGCGGGAGACACATAGGTGTCCTCCGGGGAGCGGGCGCCGTGGGCCGGCTGGGTGCGGACGGTGTGGGGAGTGTTGGCGCCCAGGATCTGGGTGGGCTCATCCCCCTCGGAGATCAGCAGATCCGCCGGGGTGTAGTCAAAGTTGATGCTGGGATTCTTGCGGAACTCCTCCAGATCCGCCAGCATGGCGTCGGCGGAGATATACCGCTGGTTCACGTCGGAGGCCATGGCCTTCATGGTGATGGCCTCCAGGGCCTCGGGAATCTCGGGGTCGATCTCCCGGGGGGAGAGGGGGATGGAGTTGATGTGCTGGATGGCCACCGCCACCGGGGAGTCCCCCTCGTAGGGCAGGCGGCCGGTGATCATCTCGTAGAGCACCACGCCGGCGGAGTAGATGTCGCTGCGGGCGTCGATGTGGCTGCCCCGGGCCTGCTCGGGGGAGATATAGTGGACGGAGCCCAGGGCCTCCTGGGTCAGGGTGGCCTGGGCGGCGGAGGTGAGCCGGGCGATGCCGAAGTCGGCCACCTTCAGGCTGCCGTCCCGCAGCACCATGATGTTGTGGGGCTTGATGTCCCGGTGGATGATGCCCCGGCTGTGGGCGTGGGAGAGGGCCTTCATGATCTGGGTGATGAAGTGGAGGGCCTCCCGCCAGGCCAGCTTGCCCCCCTTCTTCTGCATGTACTGCTTGAGGGTGATGCCGTCCAGCAGCTCCATGACGATGTAGTCCAGCTCCGCCGAGTGGGACACGTCGTACACCGCCATGATGTTGGGGTGGGAGAGCATGGCCACGGCCTGGGACTCGTCGTGGAAGCGGCGGCGGAACTCGGCGTCCTGGGCCAGCTCCTCCTTGAGGATCTTGATGGCCACCAGCCGGTTGAGCCGGTGATCCCGGCCCTTGTACACCACGGCCATGCCGCCGATGCCAATGCGCTCCAGGATCTCATATCGGTTGTCGAGTAATTTCCCTATGTACTGATCCATAGTTCATTACCCCCTTATTCTGCAATCTGGATGAGAACCGCCGTCACGTTGTCCGGCGCCCCTCGGGACATGGTGATGTTCAGCAGCCGCTGGCAGCAGTCCGCCGGCTCCCCGCCGTGGATCACCTCGTAGAGCAGCTCCTGATCCGTCACGATGTTGCTCAGTCCGTCGGAGCACAGCAGCAGGAAGTCCCCCGGCTGGAGCTCCTTCTCGTAGAGATCCGCCCGGATGTGCTCCTCCGAGCCCAGGGCCCGGGTGATCAGGTTCTTCCGCGGGTGGTTGCGGGCCTCCTCCGGAGTGATGTCCCCCCGGGCCACCATGTCCTCCACCACCGAGTGATCCCGGGTCAGGCGGGCGATGCCCTGGTCGTTGACATGGTAGGCCCGGCTGTCCCCGATGTTGAGCAGGTAGGCCATCCGCTCCACCACCAGGGCGGCCACCATGGTGGTGCCCATGCCCCGGCAGTCCGGGTCGGTGGCCGCCCGGTGAAACACCGCTGAGTTGGCTGTCTCGGCGGCCTGGGCCAGGACGGCGGCCGGCCGGGACTCCTCCTGGCTGCCCATCTCCTTGAGGGCGTCCACGAAGGTCTCCACCGCCACCAGGCTGGCCACATTGCCCGCCTTGGCGCCACCCATGCCGTCGCATACCACGCCGACGGCCAGGTGCTCCGAGGGAACATCTAAGTAGTATCCATCCTGGTTCTGCGTTCTTACCGCCCCTTTGTCGGTAATTCCCCATGCATGTATCATACTGGTTTTCCTCTTTTCCGCACTTGTATCCCCCGGCTCATGCCCTGCGCGGCCAGGCACGGGCCGGTCTTTTGTCATAGCTGTCCCTGGATCTGCTTGCGCCGGAGCTGGCCGCAGGAGGCGTCGATGTCGCCCCCCAGCTTGCGGCGCACCGTGGCGGTGACACCGTGGCTCTCCAGGCGCTTCTGGAAGGCGGCCACCCGGCGGCTGGGCTTCAGGGGGCTCTCCTCCACATGGTTCAGGGGGATCAGGTTTACGTGTCCCGGCGTGCCCTTCAGGTGCCGGGCCAGCAGATCCGCCTGCCAGTCGGCGTCGTTGATCCCGTCGATCATGGCGTACTCATAGGAGATGCGCCGGCCGGTCTTTTCAAAATACCGGCGGCAGGCGGCAAAGAGCTGCTCCACCCCGATGCCCCGGTTCACGGGCATGATCCGGCTCCGGGTCTCGTCGTCCGGCGCGTGCAGGGACACAGACAACGTTAATTGTAACTGATAATCGGCCAGCTTGTCAATTTTTTCAGTGAGCCCGCAGGTGGACAGGGAGATATGCCGCATGCCGATGTTCAGTCCCTCCGGGCTGTTCACCAGCTCCAGAAAGCGGAGCACGGTGTCGAAATTGTCCAGCGGCTCGCCGATGCCCATGAGCACGATGTTGCTTACCGGCACGCCGGAGTCCAGCTGGGTAAAGAGCACCTGATCCACCATCTCGGCGGGGGTGAGATCCCGGATCTTCCCCCCCAGGGTGGAGGCGCAGAAGGCGCAGCCCATGCGGCACCCCACCTGGGAGGAGATGCACACAGTATTCCCATGATGGTAGCGCATCAAAACCGTCTCGATGCAGTTTCCGTCCCCCAGCCGCCACAGATACTTGATGGTGCCGTCCTGGGCGGAGACCTGCCTGCGCTCCACCCGGGGCGGGCAGAGTACGCAGGCGGCGGCCAGCTTCTCCCGCAGGGCCTTGGACAGGTTGGTCATCTCGTCAAAGGAGGATACGCCCCGGTGGAGCCACTGGAACACCTGCCTGGCCCGGAAGGCCGGCTCCCCCAGCTCCTTGAAGTAGGCGGACATCTCCGCCAGGTTCATGGATTTGATGTCGGTCATGGTTCCTCTCCTCTGCCGTGTACGCCCGGCGGCTCCAGGCCGTATTTTTTTGCCACCGCCGCCAGCCGCTCCGGTGGAATGGGCTCTGGCTCCTCCTGCTGCAAAAACCAGGAATCGTAATCCGGGGCAGGGCACTCCCTCAGGGGGAAATCAGCCCGGAACTGATCCGTCTGCACCCAAACCTGAAGAAAATACCAGCCAAGCCGATAGTCTGTAAAGGGATCCCGGGCAAGCATACGCTGAAAGCCGGGCTCCTCCAGCAGCTTGGGATGATAGGGCTCCTCCCGCCACAGCTCCAGTCCCAGCGCTGGAAAGTCGTAAGTATCCGCCAGATCATGATCCGCACAGTCGCACACAAAGCCGGACTCCTTCGACAGGGCGGCAATCACATCCTCCGCATGGGTGTGGATCAGATCCAGACCGCGGTACAAAATTCGGACATTCTCCGCCGCGTTCAGCCCGATCCGGGACAAGCGGCCTTCCTCATACTCCAGGTAGAAAGAGTCAGGGGGCTCAGGCAGGCCCAGCCGGGCCCGGAGCTTCTCCGCCTCCTCCCGGGTCATGCCCAGGCGGAAGGGCCCCAGCCCTGCACGGGGATACACCTCATATGTCTCCATCTTTAGTCCTCCTGAGCTTGGCGAAGAAAAAGCCGTCGGTATCGTGCCGGTGAGGCCAACAGGTCACCATGCCCGTCTCAGCATCCTCAAATCCGCCGGGCAGCTGGAACCTCTCCGGTGTAAAGTCTTTACACCTGTCTAAAAATTCCCTCACCACGCCCTCATTCTCCCGCTCCAGCAGGGTACAGGTGGCGTAGAGGAGCACGCCTCCCGGTCTCACATAGCGGGCCACATTGTCCAGAATGGCGGCCTGTACCTGGGGCAGGTTTTCCAGCGGCTTGGGATCCTTGTAGCGGATGTCCGGCTTCTTGCGGATGATGCCCAGCCCCGAGCAGGGCACATCGGCGATCACCAGATCAAAGCTGTTCAGGAATTCCTCTTTACAGACCTTGCCGTCCAATATTTTCGTCCGGATACAGGTCAGGCCCAGCCGGGCGGCGCCCGCCTGGATCAGCTTCTCCTTGTGGGGGTGGATGTCGCAGGAGACCACCTCTCCCCTGTCCCCCATGGCGATGGCGGCGGCGAAGGACTTGCCGCCGGGGGCGGCGCAGGCGTCCAGCACCCGCATCCCCGGCCGGGGATCGGCCGCCGTCACCGCCAGCCGGGCGGCGGCGTCCTGAATGTAAAAGAGGCCCTGCTGGAATTCCTCCAGCCCCTCCAGGCTCCCCGTGTGGCGGAGCAGGAGGCAGTCAGGCAGCCAGGGGTGGGGCTCCGCCTCCACCCCCTGGCTTTTGAGGGCGGTTGCCAGGGCCTCCACCGTGGTTTTCAGCGTGTTCACCTGGGCACAGGTGGGGGGCTCCCCGTTGTCGGCTTCCAGCAGGGACTCCGCCTCCTCCCCGCCCAGCCGCCGGGTAAACTCGTCCGCCAGCCACTGGGGGTGGCTGTACCGGGTGGCCGGATCCGGCAGCTCAGGCAGGGAATCCTTCTGCCGCACCAGACTGCGCAGCACCCCGTTGACCAGCCCGGCGGCCCGTGGGTTTTTGGCCTTCTTCCGGGCCAGGGACACCGTCTCGCTGACGGCGGCATGGTCTGGCACCCGGTCCAGATATAAAATCTGATAAGCCCCCAGCCGCAGCAGGTTGCGGATGGGCGCCTCCAGCTTCTCCAGCCGGGTGGTGCACAGCTGGGACAGGTAAAAATCCAGCAGCATCCGGTTCTGGAGCACGCCGAAGCACAGGCGGGTAGCCAGGGCGGCGTCCCGGCCGTCCAGCTCCGCCGCCTTGATGGCCTTTTTCAGATAGCCGTCCGACCAGGCCCCCTGCTTTTCGCAGGCCACCAGGGCGTCCAGCGCCACGTTCCGCGCCCCGCCCATGGTCAGTCCCTCCGCCGGCCGCCGAAGGCCAGCAGATAGCGCAGCAGCTGGGCCAGGGACACCAGCAGAGCGGCCACATAGGTCAGGGCCGCGGCAGTGAGCACCTTCCGGGCCCCCCGCAGCTCCTGATCGTCCAGCAGGCCGGTGCCCGACAGGCTCTGGATGGCCCGGCGGGAGGCGTTGAACTCCACCGGCAGGGTGATGATCTGTCCCACCACCGCCAGGGCAAAGAGGATCACCCCGATGCCGAACAGAGCCGGGAAATAGAGCACCAGGCCCAGGATGATGAGCACAATGGACAGCTGGGAGCCGATGCTGCACACCGGGATGATGGCGGTACGCAGTCTGATAGGGCCGTACCCCACCGCGTACTGGACGGCGTGGCCCGCCTCGTGGGCGGCCACACCCAAAGAGGCGATGCTGGTGGAGCCGTACACCGCGTCGGACAGGCGGATCACGTTGCTCCGGGGGTCGTAGTGGTCGCTGAGCCGGCCGGACACCCGCTCAATGCGCACGTTGTACACGCCGTGGGCCCGGAGTACCTCCTCCGCCGCCTGGGCGCCGGTGAAGCCCCGGCAGCTGGCCACCCGGGAATAGCGGTTGAAGGTGGAGGACACGTTGAGCTGGGCCAGCAGGGCGATGAGCATGGCGGGCACCAGGATCATCCAGTAGTAGGGGTCGTAGTAGTAGAAAAAGGGCATAGAAACCTCCGTGAAAGGGCGTTACATGCAAGATTGTCAGAAAACTCCCCCGCAGGGAAAGCCTCGCAGAGTTCCGTCATCCACAGATGACGGAATAAAATCAAAATCCGTCATTTCCGGGGACATGTGCCTCGGAAATGACACTTCTCATGGCGGAAGGGGTGACTTTTTCGCAAGAAAACGAACCCCTTCCGCCATGCAGCTTTCTCAAAAAAGTGGCGAAAGCCACTTTTTTGACACGCTGGTTACATGATCTGCCCGCCGGTGAGGTAGCGGGCAAGATTGATCAGGAATCCTGCCCCCATGCCCCCCGCCAGCAGGGCGGTGAGCCAGGGCCGCTTCTCCGTCAGCGCGGCGGCAAACAGGAAGAACGGCAGGGCGCAGGACAGATACCGCCCGGCGCTGAGCAGCCAGGACAGGGAGTAGTTCAGCACCAGATAGACAAAGGCGTAGAGGGTGTACATGCTCCGGAACCGCTTCCAGGCATAACAGAGCAGGGCGAAAAAGAGGGGGAACATGGCCAGCGTGGGAATCCAGATCTCATAACGGATGGATACCGTGGGATAGGATCGGGCATTTTCCAGCACATACCACAGAGTGTCGGAGATCCAGCAGAACCCCTGGCTCCAGTGCTCCTGCATCACCGTGAAGGCGAAGGGGTCGCCGGTCACGGCGGCGTTGAGGCCCAGGTAGACCAGACTGCCCGCCGCCGGCAGCAGCACCGCCGGGAGACGGCGGAGGATGGCCCTCCAGTCGAAGCGCCCCAGGTGCTCCACCAGCTCCGCCCCGGCAGCGCCGATGAGCAGCAGGCCGTGCATCCGGGTCATGGCGGCCAGCGCGCCCCACAGCCCCGCCCACCACCAGCGGTGGCGGCGGATGTGCCACAGGGATGCGGCGGTGGTGAGCAGGAACAGTCCCTCGGTCATCACCCCGCCGAAGAAAAAGGCATAGGGAAAGACGGAGAGAAAGAGCACCGCACGCCGGGCGGCCTCCCGCCCCAGCTCCCAGGCCGCCAGCCTGTACAGATAGACGCACCCGGCCCCATAGCACAGGAAGGACACCATCAGCCCCGCCGCAATAGTATTGCCCGTTACCGCGGAAACCAGCCGCACCAGCCACGGGTACAGGGGGAAGAACACCAGGAACAGGTGCTTTCCGTCCTCCATATAGCCGGAATAGCCCAGTTCCGCCAGGTTGACGTAGTGCCAGGCGTCCCACTTTTTCCAGATGTCCAGGGCCCAATGGGCTCCCGTCCCCGGATAGAGCACCAGGCAGGCCAGCAGGGCTGCTGCCAGAAACACCGCCAGCCGGAACGGCAGGGCAGCGGCAAACACCGCCGCGCTCTCCTTCCTGTCTGCCTCATAGCGGATCGATATCGGGGACTGGCCTCTCAGAGGCACCGGGACTCCGGCGGCACCCAGCCACCGGAGCACCAGCACCACCCCCAGGGCGATGACAGCCCCGGAGACGGCCAGCGTCCAGAGCAGGCGGATCATCCCACGGGGATGGGGTGGCCCCGCAGGTAGTCGGCGGCCCTCATGCGCTTGCCTCCGTCGGCCTGGAGCTCGTCAATGCGCAGCACCGTGCCGCCGCCGCAGGCCACCTGGATGCCCTCCTTCCCCGCCGCCAAAATGGCGCCGGGGGCGGCATCGGTATGGACGTCCAGTACGGACGTGGAAAATACTTTACAGCGGCTGCCCCCCAGCTCGGTCACGGCGGCGGGCCAGGGGATCAGCCCCCGCACCTGGTTGTGGAGCTCCCGGGCGGGCCGGGTGAAGTCCATGGGGGACAGCTCCCGGCTCAGCATGGGGGCCAGGGTGGCCTTGCCGTGATCCTGCGGGGTGCGCGCGGCGGTGCCGGCGGCGATGTCCGCCACCACCTTCACCAGCAGCTCCGCCCCCATCTGGGCCAGCCGGTCATGGAGGGATACCACCGTCTCATCCGGATCGATGGGGGTGGCGGCCTGGTCGATGATGTCGCCGGCATCCAGATCGTGGGCCATGTGCATGATGGTAACGCCGGTCTCGCTGTCCCCGTTGAGCACCGCCCAGTTAATGGGGGCGGCCCCCCGGTACTTGGGCAGCAGAGACGAGTGGACGTTGATGCACCCCCTGGGCGGGGCAGCCAGGATATCGTCAGGCAGGATGCGGCCGTAGGCGGCCACCACAATCAGCTCCGGGGCCAACTCCTGAATCTGGGCCAGGGCGGTGCCGTCCCGCAGCTTGACGGGCTGGAACACCGGGATGCCGTGGGCCTGGGCGCACACCTTCACCGGCGTGGGCAGCAGCTTCATGCCCCGGTTCTTGGGCTTGTCGGGCTGGGTAAACACCCCGCACACATCGTGGCCGGCGGCCACCATGGCCTCCAGGGAGGGGACGGCGAAGTCGGGTGTGCCCATGAACAAAATCCTCATTCTCCCTGCTCCTCCATCATCTGATCCAGCTCCTCGGTGGTGTAGAGCCGGTCGGCGTGCTCGGTGAACAGATGGCCGTCCAGGTGCTCGATCTCGTGGCAGAAGCAGCGGGCCACGATCTCCTCCCCCTCAGCCTCGAAGAAATTGCCGTCCCGATCCTGGGCGCGAACCCGCACCTTCATGGGGCGCTTCACCACGCCCCAGCGGCCGGGCACGGAGAGGCATCCCTCGAAGCCCTCCTGCTCCCCCTCCTGGGAGATGATCTCCGGATTGACCAGCTCCAGCATATTGTCCTCGGCGTCCACCACCACAACGGCGCGGCGGAGGATCCCCACCTGGGGGGCGGCCAGGCCGGCCCCGTTGGCGTTGGCCAGGGTCTCCTTGAGATCGTCCAGCAGGTCGTGGAGGCGCTGGTCAAAGTTGGTCACCGGACGGCAGGCCTTGTGGAGGGCGGGATCGCCGTCGGTCAAAATTGTTCTGAGAGCCATGTTGTTTCCTCCTTAATCCAGCGGGTTCACATCCGCCGAGACGGACACGCCCCTGTTTTCCTTGTCAGTCTGCGCGCAGCGGAGCAGGTACGCCACCACCGCCCGCAGTGCTTTGGTATTCTCCGCCGCCAGGGTGAGCCGGTAGCGGTAGCGGTCGTTGACCTTGGCAATGCTGGCCGGGGCGGGCCCCAGCAGCTGCACCTCCATGTCCGCCAGAGGGGGCTGGGCCAGCCAGCTCTCCAGGGTGCGGCGCAGGCGCATGCAGGCCCGCAGCACCGCGCTCTCCATGGTGCCGGAGGCGGTGAGCACAAAGAGATCCCGGAAGGGCGGGCACTGGCGCATCTCCCGCAGGGCGATCTCCTGCGCATAAAAGGCGTCGTAGTCCTGCCGGGCGGCGCAGCGGATTACGTCGTTGTCCGGGGTGAAGGTCTGGATGATGGCCCGCCCCGGCTTGGCCCCCCGGCCCGCCCGGCCCACCACCTGGGTCAGCAGGGAGAAGGTGCGCTCACCCGCCCGGTAGTCGTCCACATACAGGGACTGGTCGGCGGACACCGCTCCCACCAGGGTCACGTTGGGGAAATCCAGGCCCTTGGCCACCATCTGGGTGCCCAGGAGCACGGGGATCCTCTCCCGCTCAAAGCGGGCCAGCAGCTTCTCGTGGCTCTGGGTGGCGGAGATGGTGTCGGTGTCCATCCGCAGGATCTCTTTGTCCGGGAAGGCCTCCCGCAGCTCCTCCTCCACCCTCTGGGTGCCCGCGCCGATAAAGTTCAGCGCTCCCCCGCAGGAGGGGCAGGCAGGTGGCAGCGGCTCCGAGTGGCCGCAGTAGTGGCACATGAGCCGGCCGTTGGCCGAGTGATAGGTCAGATGGACGGAGCACCGGGGGCAGGTGGGCACCTCGCCGCACTCGCCGCAGGTGACCATGCGGCTGGCCCCCCGCCGGTTGAGGAGCAGAATGCTCTGCTCCCCCGCCGCCATGGCCTCCGACAAGGCCTGCCGCAGGGGGGCGCTGAGGGAGGTGCCGTTGCCGGCGCGCAGCTCCCCCTTCATGTCCACGATGCGCACCTCGGGGAGGGCGCCCTGATTATAGCGGTGAGACAGGGTGAACAGGCGGTAGTCCCCCCGCTTGGCGTGGTACATGCTCTCCACCGACGGGGTGGCGGAGCCCAGCACCAGCAGGGCGCCGCTCTGGGCGCAGCGGTACTTGGCCACGTCCCGGGCGTGGTACTTGGGCACGTTCTCCGACTTGTAGGTGGCCTCCTGCTCCTCGTCCAGCACGATCAGCCCCAGGTTTTTCAGGGGGGCGAATACGGCGGAACGGGTGCCGATCACCACCCGGGCCTTCCCGCTTTTGATGCGCTTCCACTCGTCGTACCGCTCCCCCGCCCGGAGGGAGGAGTGGAGCACCGCAATGTCGTCCCCGAAGTGGGCGGCGAAGATGCGCAGCAGCTGTGGGGTGAGGGAGATCTCGGGCACCAGCACCATAGCGGTGCGCCCCCGCCCCAGGGCGGCGTAGATCAGCCGCAGATAGATCTGGGTCTTGCCGCTGCCCGTCACCCCATAGAGCAGGGCGGCGGCGGGCTTTCCCTCAACGGCCAGGGCGTCCAAACCGTCGAAAGCCGCCTGCTGCTCGGCGTTGAGCACCGGCGGCGCGGCCCGCTCCCCCGGCTCCACAGCCACCCGGCGGTAGACCTCCCGCTGCTCCAGCCGGAGGATGCCGCTCTTGGCCAGGGAGCGGAGGGTGGAATTGGACGCGCCGGTGAAATAGCACAGCTCCTTGGCGGAGGCGCTGCCCAGGGCGCACAGCAGCTCCGTCACCGCATACCGCAGGGGGGCGGTGCGGCGCTTGGGGGTTACCTGGGCCATGGCCTCCTCCGGCGGGATGTCCAGGGCGGCCACCAGCTCCTTCTTGTCCCCCACGCCCCGGGAGGCGCTGGTCTCCAGGGTGAGCACCCCCTTGTCCCGCAGCAGCTTGAGGGCGGGGTTGGGATCCTTGGTGCCGAAAGCCTCCTTGAGCTGGGCCACATCGGCCCAGCCGCCGGAGGCAAAGATCAGCTCCAGCACCCTGCGGGCCCGCTCCGAGCGGCCCGCCGCCTCATAGGCCGCCTCTTCGTCCATGCCGGGGGCGAGCTGCCACCGATCCTGGAGGGAGAAGTACAGGCCCGCCGGCAGCATGGCCCGGGCCGCGTCGTACACGGTGCAGAAGTACCGCTCCCGCATCCACAGGGCCAGGCGCAGCTCCGGCGCGTCCAGCACCGGCTCCTCGTCCAGCAGTGCCAGAATAGCCTTGCGCCTGGGATCGTCGGGCCGTCCGCCCTCCAGGGCCAGGACAATCCCCTCCGTCCGCCGGTTGCCCGCCCCGAAGGGGACGATCACCCGCATGCCGGGGCGCAGCTGATCCAGCAGCTCCGTGGGCACCTGGTAGTCATAGGGCTTGTCGATGGCGTAGGTGGCGGCCTGGAGGGCGATTTTCGCCACTGTATTTCCCGCCATATACAAGCCCCCTTTCTCCAGAAAAGGCAAGCGCCGGGATCAGATCACCCGCCGCTTGCCTCAAATCGGCTGCTTACGCCTCGTCTCGCTCCTCGTCGTTCAGTTCCAGCTTTCCGTCGGCCACCTCGCGGATGGCGATGGTCACCGGCTTGTCGTCCAGGGGGATTCCGGCGTCCTCGGCCTCACTGGCCACCTGCCGGGCCCGCTGGGCCACCACGTTCACCAGCATATAGCGGCTGGGCACCTGTTCCAGCAGTTTTTTCATGGGGGGTTCCAGCATCATGTCAATCAGTCTCCTTCCAAGGATGAAATGGCGTCCAGAAGCTGAACGCGGTTTTTGGTTCGGCAGCTCTCCGCTGTCAGGATGGAAATGATCTCCCAGGCGGCCTCCGAGACCTTGTCGTTGACCACCACGTAGTCGTAATGGGGAATCTGCTTGCACTCCTCCCGGGCCTTCTGGAGCCGGCCCTGGATGACCTCCTCCTGGTCGGTGGCCCGGCGGTGGAGGCGGCGGGAGAGCTCTTCAAAGGAGGGGGGCACGATGAAGATAAACACCGCGTCGGGGCATTTGGCCCGCACCTTGGCGGCCCCCTGAACCTCGATGTCCAGCAGCACATCGATGCCGGCCTCCAGCTTCTCCTGGATCACACACAGGGAGGTTCCGTAGTAATTATGGACGTATTCGGCGTATTCTAACAGCTCGTCCCCGGCGATCATCTCCTCAAACCGCTCCCGGGTCACAAAGTTGTAGTTGATCCCGTCCTCCTCCCCCACCCTGGGCTGGCGGGTGGTAAAGGAGACGGAGAAGTAGATGTCCTTCCGGGCACCCAAAAGCTCGGAGATCACCGTGCTCTTTCCCACGCCCGACGGGCCGGACAGGACAATCAGCTGTCCCTTTCCTTTCTTCTTCCAGTTCATGGCTCCTCCTTCTCCTCCTCTGCGGGCTCCGTATCCCGGCCGCCCAGGCGGCCGGCCACCGTCTCAGGCTGGAGGGCCGAGAGGACAATGTGGTCGGAGTCCATGATCAGCACCGCGCGGGTGCGGCGGCCGTAGGTGGCGTCAATGAGCACACCCCGATCCCGAGCCTCCTGCACCATCCGCTTGATGGGGGCCGACTCCGGGCTGACAATGGCGATGAGCCGGCCGGCGGAGATCATGTTGCCGAAGCCGATATTGATGAGCTTCATTCTCTCACCGCCTCACTCAATGTTCTGGATCTGTTCCCGGATCTTCTCGATCTCGGCCTTGATGTCCACCACATAGCCGGCGGTCTCAATGTCACTGCACTTGGAGCCGATGGTATTGGCCTCCCGGTTGAACTCCTGGATCAGAAAGTCCAGCTTGCGGCCGATGGCGCCTCCCTGCTCCAGCATATGGCGCAGCTGGGACAGGTGGCTGCGCAGGCGGACGGTCTCCTCGTCCACCGCCACCTTGTCGGCATAGATGGCCGCCTCGGTGAGGATGCGGCTCTCGTCGATCTGGGTGTTCTGGAGCACCTCGTTCAACTTGGCCGTCAGGCGGGCGCGGTAGTCGGCCACGATGCCGGGGGAGCGCTCCTCCACCCTGGCGGTCAGGCCCTCAATGGTGTCCGCCCGGTTCAGCACATCCTGATAGAGCTTCTCCCCCTCCCGGCTGCGCATGGCGTCGAAGTCGGCCAGTGCCAGCTCCAGCACCGAGCAGATGTCGGCGGCCATGGCCTCCACATCCTCCTGGGTCTTCTCCACCAGGAACACGTCGGGGAACCGGGAGAGCAGGGAGACCGAAATATCGTCCTTCAAGCCGTAGTCGTCCCGCAGCCGGCACAGGGCGGCGTAATAGCCGTCGGCCAGCGGCTTGTTGACCGAGATGGCCACATCCCCCTTTTCCGACGGCCCGATGGTGACAAACACATCCACCTTGCCCCGGGAAATATGGCTCTGCACCCCGGCCTTGACGGCGTCCTCCGCGAATACGTAAACGCGGGGCAGCTTCACCGTACAGTCCAGATAGCGGTTGTTGACCGAGCGCACCTCCACGGTAATGGTGCGGCCGTGCACCACGGCCTCTCCCCTGCCGTAGCCCGTCATGCTCTTTACCACGCGGGTTCCCCCCGTTTCTCTCATCATTTGGTGATCTAAAAAATTATACCAGACTAGGAAGCCTTCCGCAAGACCTTGTCTACCCTGGCCACATAGAATGCAATCAGCTTGGAAAACCCGATGTCATAGATGACAAAGGCGACGTTGCCGGCGGCGTACACCATCCAGGCCGCCGTCAGGGCCGACGGCAGGAAAGGCAGAAACAGCGCCTTCAGGCCGAACCAGCACAGGGTCAGGACGGCGTTGAACACCGCCAGCTTGCCCGCCCACTCCGCGGGACGGCTGGGAAGCCGTTCCAGCAGGCTCTTGAGCATGGGCCACAGGCCGAAAAAGAGCAGGTAGAGCAGGGCGTTGGCCTTGTCAGGCACCAGCAGCAGGCCCAGCAGGCCCGCCGCGCCGTAGCAGAAAAAGCCGGCTCCCAGCCCTGCGGACACCACCGCCCCCGCGGGAAACACCCCCGCGATGGCCACGATGCCCAGCTGTGCCGCGGGAGACACGGCCGACAGGTAGAGAACGATCAGGGACAGCGCCGCCAGAACGCCCACCAGGGCGATCCGGCCCGCCCCCTTTCCGAAGCGCGCCCGCCCCATGGCTCAGTTCCCGCAGCCGCCGCACAGGCAGTTGAGGCACAGACAGGTGGTGCATAGGTCGCAGGAGTCCACCCCGCCGCCGTAGCCGTACGGGCGGTAGGCCTGTCCCCCCTGGCGCATCATCATCAGGGCCTGCCGGTATTCCCCGTTGGAGGGATCCATGTTGCAGGCCATCTGGAAATGCTGGGTGGCCTCGTCCAGCCACCCCTTCCGGTAGGCGATGGAGCCGGTGAGGAAGTGCCACTCGGCATCCTGGGACGGGGCGGAGCGGAGCAGCTCCTCCGCCCGACTGATGTCCCCCATGTTGATGGCCTGGCGCACCTGGTTGTACAGGCTGCCGGAGGAGGCGTTGGAGTACTGCCGCTGATACCCCCCCTGGTAGGAGCCCTGATAGGCCCCCTGACTCTGGTAGCCGCCGGAGGAGCCGCCGCTGCGCATCTTGGTGATGGCGTCGTAGGCCTCGTTGATCTCCTTCATCTTCTCCTCGGCCAGGTCGGCCAGGGGATTGTTCTGGTAGTTGTCCGGATGGTATTTCCGGGCCAGCTCCCGGTAGGCCCGCTTGACCTCCTCATCGCTGGCGTCGGGCTTGACCCCCAGTACGGTATACGGATCTGTCATGGATTCTGTCTCCTGTTATGTTGATTGACGGCCGCCCAGCGGCCGGTAAACACAAGCTCCTCCACCATGGGCAGGCCCAGAAAGAGGATGTTCTCCACCGTCTCCCGCCAGTGGCCCAGTTCCAGCAGGGCGGCGGCGGAGCGGGCCAGGTTCAGGGAGTGGCGCAGGGTGGTGCGCAGATAGTCCCGGTTGGCCTCCGTCTCCCCGCCGAACCGGGCGGATATGGGGTTATAGGAGCCGGTACGCCGGTCATCCGCCAGGTCGTCCCAGGCGTCCACCAGGTAGATCCACCGGCCCACGTGGTAGAGCAGCTGCCCCAGCGCCCGATCCCGGGCGGCATCCCCCGAGGCGGGGGCGGCCCCGGCCAGCAGCCGGGCGAAGGTGTCCGCCGTCCGGTCCAGGGAGGGGCAGTTCTCCCGCTCCAGGGCCTGGAGCTCCTCCAGGCAGTCCCGTACCGTCCGGTCGAACTCCGGCCGGTGGCCGGCGGCCCGGCGGTAGCCCCGCCGGAGCAGGACGGAAAGCAGCCGGGCGGCGGTGCGCGCCCAGAACGTCCCGTCGGCCACGGTGTCCCGCAGCTTCCAATAGCTCAGAATCGTCCCGGCGTCCGCCGCCGCATCCACGCCGCCGGCAATGGCACAGGTCTTTTTCCGGCACCACAGCCGGGCCGGGCAGCGCCGCCGCTCCGTCTCCGGTCTCCCCCCGTCCAGCAGCATGGCCAGAAAGGTAAAGTCGTAGTTGAGAAAGAACCGGGCAAAAAATCCGTGCCGCCTCCCCAGGCTGCTGCACAGGCCGCAGTAAAGGGCCTCGTAGTCCCGGAGCTGGCGCACCTTCAATTCATCCCGGTTGGGGCGCACGTAGCCGAACATCAGTCCCCGGCGGCGATGGCGGTGATGCGGAAGGAGATGGACTGCTGCTTCCGCACGCGGCGATCCCACAGCACGGCCAGCACCAGCCCCAGGGCAAAGCCTATGCCGCCCACACCGGCGCTGCCGCCGCCGGGCAGCCCCAGGGCCGCCGCCGCGAAATAGCCAATGAAGAACAGCAGGAAGGGTACCACGTACACCATGACTGCCGCCCCCAGCACGCCCTTTGTGGAGGACTCCACCGTCACCATATCGCCGGGCTGGGCGCCGATGCCGTTGGCCGCGACCACGGAAACCGTGGAGCTCACCATCAGCTCGCTGCAGCCGCCGCCGCACTTGGAGCAGTCGTGGCCGCAGGCCGACTGCCGCTTGACAGATACCTCTGCCCGCCCGCCGGGCAGAATGCGGGTCACTTTTGCGGTTTGAACCATGTCAGGATCACCTTTTCTCTATGATCTGGTAATGGAGATGGAAACATTGTAGGTGCCCACGACCCCCACCTCGCTGCTGCCGTCCAGGTAGACCCGGACGGGCACCGTCCGGGTGCCGGTGGAGGGATCCAGATCGGACAAATCTGCCACGATGCGGATCTGGGAGGCGGTCACGGCATCCAGGGCCTCCTGGGGGCCGCGAACCAGCACGGTGCAGGACTGGGTTACCAGATCTGCCTCGTAACCCGCCGGCTTGTTGATGATCTCGATGTTGTCCACCTCCAGGGTCTTGGTGGACAGGCCCTCCACCCGCACCGTCACGGTGGCCTCCGCCGGGCCGCTGACATTGGTGAGGGATGCGTCCAGATTGATGGGCATCTTCTCGGTCTGGGTGCCGAACACCGTGGACAGGTCGATCTCACCCAGGCTGATGCTGTCCAGCTCGGCCAGATCCGCCGCCTCACCCGAGACGGTAATGGTCAGCGGGTCAATCTCCACCGTGACGTCGTCCTCAGTGGCTCCGCCGCCTGGGATGATGTCCACCGTCAGCTGTACCTCTTTCAGCTGCACAATGGGCAGGGTGGCCAGCACCGTCTCGGGGGAGCTGTCAAGCTGCTCGGCATTGGCAACGGGCTCCCCGTTGGCGTCCACCAGGGTATAGCTGCAATTCTCCATATAGGTGGTGCTCATCTCCTCCTGGGACACCGTCACCAGGGCGTGATCCACCTGGTTCACCAGCTCCTCCTGGCCGCTGACGGTGACCGTCTCCGGTGCAAAGGAGAACTCCTCCCGCTGGTAGCCCTCGGCCACACTGCCGTTGAACACGCCCTGTACCGGCACATCCTTGGAGGCCCAGCGGGACACGGTAAAGTCCACGGTTCCCGGGCTGGTATACTGCACGTCGATGGAATCCAGCACCGTGATGGAACGGGGGAAGCTGATGTTCCGGGTGGTGATGGACACGCTCTGTTCTCCCGGCTCAGCGATGCCGGAGACGTCAATGGTGACGGTGGTGTCCCCCTGGTTCAGACGGCGCCACACATCCCGGGTGGCCCGGATGCGGAGGGACACAGTCTGCTCCGCCCCCTCGGAGATCATCAGCCCACGCTCCTCCAGACTCTCCAGGCCGCTGTACACCACCTGGACATGGCTCAGAGTGTTGGTCACTTCCGGGTTGGCCTCCCTGCCCACATAGAGCCACAGGACAAAGGCCAGCAGGACGGAGAGAATGACATAAATCCATTTGCTGTTAAGAATCTTCTTTCCCATCCTGCTTATCCCCCTTTACAAAACGGAGCAGGCTGCCCAGCTTGAACTTGGCCGCCGAATCGTCCTGCACCGGCTCCGGCATCAACTCATTGCGCAGCAGCCGCTCCAGCGTCTCCGGCGCCAGGTGGCGCTTGAGCATGCCGCCCACCGCCACGGAGATAGAGCCGGTCTCCTCCGAGACGATGGCCACCACCGCGTCGGTCTGCTCGCTGGCGCCGATGCCCGCGCGGTGGCGCATGCCCAGCTCCCGGGACAGGTTCACATTGCCCGACATGGGGAGCATGCAACCCGCGCCCACGATCCGCCCGCCGCGGACGATCACCGCGCCGTCGTGGAGGGGAGCCTTGTTCCAGAAGATATTTTTCAGCAGCTCGGCGTTCACCGTGCAGTCCAGGGCGGTGCCCGTCTTGATGGCGTCGTCCAGCATGTTTTTGCGCTCAAAGACCATCAGCGCGCCGGTCTTGCTCTTGGACAGGGAGGTATAGGCCTCCACCGTCTGGGTGATGGCGCTGTCCAGCTCGTTGCGCTCCTCCTGGTTGTTGAATACGTTTCCCAGCGTGGTTCGGCCCATTTTCTCCAGAAAACGGCGGATTTCCGGCTGGAACAGAACCACCAGGGCGATCACGCCCCAGTCCACCACCTGGAGCAGCAGATAACTGATGGTGTTGAGCTGAAAATAGGTGGAGACCAGCAGGGCAGCCAAAAAGAGCAGGATCCCCTTTGCCACCGCACCGGAGTTGGTGCGGCGCATGAACATGATGAACTTGTAGATGATGAAGGACATGATCGCAATGTCGATCACGTCGGAAATTCCAAACGGGGTTACCATACTCCAGAACTGCTGGAGCAAATAGATAATGCCTTCCATGTCCACCGTCTCCCGCTCCCGGCACCGCCGGCGTCATTGTTCCAACACAGACCGCTCAAAGATTCTTTAACCAGTTTATTATACTGTATTCCCAGTCGGTTGGCAAGTAGAAGGGAAATCAATTTTCTGTGAATAAACCTGCGGCGGCGCAGGCCTTCCGTGCCGCAGAAAACGGCGCGCCCATGGGCCGCCGTGCCTCCGTACAGCAAAAATAGCCGCGCTAGGCGGCTATTTTCTGTGCTCTGCCAGCTCGGCCGCCGCCCGGATCAGGCGGCGCAGCTCCTGCTGGGTATTGAAGGCGGAGACGCTGACGCGGACGGTGCCTGTCTCCAGGGTGCCGGCGGAGCGGTGGGCCAGGGGCGCGCAGTGGAGCCCCGCCCGGACGGCGATGCCCCGCCTGCCCAGGGCCTCCCCCGCCGCCTCGCAGTCCATGCCGTCGATCCGGAAGGAGAGCACACCGGCCTGGGCCGCCGGCTCCTCCGCCTGGAACACTGTGATGCCGGGAATCCGGGCCAGTGCATCCCCCGCCGGACGGAGCAGCCGGCGCTCATGGGCCAGGATGCGCTCCGTCCCCTGGGCCCGGACGTAGCGGAGGCCCTCCAGCAGGCCGGCGATGCCCGGCATGTTGTGGGTGCCCGCCTCCAGCCGGTCTGGGAGGAACTCCGGCATCTCCTGGAGGGCGGAGGCGCTGCCCGTGCCCCCCTGGAGAAGGGGCTTTGTCTCCGCGCCGCACAGCAGCAGGCCGGTGCCCTGGGGGCCGTAAAGGCCCTTGTGCCCCGGCATGGCGATGAAGGCCGCCCCCAGCTCTCCCATCCGCACCGGCAGGCAGCCGGCGGACTGGGAGGCGTCCAGCACAAAGGGGATCCCCCGCGCCCGGCACAGGGCGGCGATCTCCCCAACCGGCAGCACGAAGCCGAATACATTGGACACGTGGGTGCAGAGCACTGCCTTCACGTCCCCGTCCAGCTGCCGCTCAAAGGCCGCCAGCTGGGCCTCCCGGTCAAAAAGGGGGGCCTCCGCCACCCGCACCTCCGCCCCCAGGGCGCGGAGGGGACGGGTGACGGCGTTGTGCTCATAGCCGGAGATCACCACCGCGTCCCCCGGCTCCAGCAGGGAGCGGATGGCGATGTTCAGGCCGTGGGTGGCGTTGAAGGTAAACACCACCTGCTCCGGGTTCTCCAGCTGGAAGAGCTCCGCCGCAACCCGGCGGCAGGCAAATGCCGTCTCCGCCGCGGCCATGGCGGGGGCATGGCCGCCCCGCCCCGGGGTAGCCAGATGGTTCACCGCCCGGGCCATGGCCCGGGCCACGGCGGGCGGCTTCTGCAGGGTGGTGGCTGCGCTGTCCAGATAGATCATAACAGCACCTCTTTATAGCCGCCGTCCCCGGATATGATATAGATCCGCCTGGGGGAGAGCCCCACCCGCTCCAGTACCAGCAGCGCGCGGGCCAGATTCCGCTCCGACACCTTGACGGAGTGGCTGCACCCCTCGCCGGCGATGATTCTGGGCGAGCGGAGAATATAGGCCGTGATGCCCGCCCGCTCCAGGGCGGCCGCCGTCCGCTGGGCGTAGGTCAGCGAACGGCACACGATGAGATAGTAGACCATAGCAAAACGCTCCTCTCGTGCCAGTGTATGCACGAAAGGAGCGTCGGGTTCTGCCCCGTTGTCCGCGGTCAGCCGTCCTCCTCCACCAGGCAGACGGCGTGGGCGGCCATGCCCTCCCCCGCACCGGTAAAGCCAAGGCCCTCTTCGGTGGTGGCCTTGACGCTCACCCGGGACAGGGGCACCTGGAGCCGGTCGGCCAGGTTCCGGCGGATGGCGGGCAGGTGGGGGGCCAGCTTGGGGGCCTGGGCCAGCACGGTGGCGTCCACATTGCCCACCCGGAATCCCCCGGCATGGAGCCGGGACACCACCTCGTCCAGCAGGCGGAGGCTGTCCGCCCCGGCGTAGGCCGGATCGCTGTCCGGGAACAGATGGCCGATATCCCCCAGGGCGCAGGCACCCAGCAGGGCATCCATCACCGCGTGGGTGAGCACATCCGCGTCGGAGTGGCCCAGCAGCCCCCGCTCATAGGGGATCTCCACACCGCCCAAAATCAGCTTTCGCCCCTCCACCAGCCTATGTACATCATAGCCGTGTCCGATTCTCACTGCTCTTCCCTCCATGCCAGAAGCGCCTCCGCCACCGCCAGATCCTCCGGGGTGGTGAGCTTCAGATTGCAGTAGTCCCCCTCTGTCAGGGCCACGCCGATGCCCAGCCGCTCCACCGCGGCGCAGTCGTCGGTGAGCTCCGCCCCGTCCTCCAGGGCCTTTTGCAGCGCGGTTTTGATCAGATCCACCTGGAACACCTGGGGGGTCTGTACCGCGCGCAGCTCGGCCCGATCCAGGGTGGCCGTCACCAGCCCGTCCCGCGCCCGCTTTACCGTGTCCTTCACCGGCACCGCCGGGGCCGCCGCGCCGCACTCCGAGGCCCGGCGGATCACCGCCTCCAGCACCGCCTGGCTCACCAGGGGCCGGGCCCCGTCGTGGATGGCGGCCAGCTCCGCGTCCGGGGAGAGCTCCTCCAGGCCGGCCAGCACCGAGTGGCTGCGGGTCGCCCCGCCCACGATCACCTTGCGCACCTTCCCCAAAGCGGCATCCCGGCACAGCTGGCCGATGGGGACGATCAGCTCCTCCCGGGTCACCACCACGATCTCCGTGATGTAGGGGCACAGCTCCAGCGCCCGCAGGGTGTGCAGCAGTACCGGCTGCTCCCCCAGAGGGAGCAGCAGCTTATCCTGCCCCATGCGGGTGGAGCTCCCCGCAGCCGGCACCACGGCGGAGCAGCGCAGCTCCTCCTCCCGCCGCCGCCGGAACAGGCGGCCCAGCAGTCCGGCCATGTCCATCTCTCCTTTCAAAAAAAGGGAGCCTCTTCGGCTCCCCCCTCCAATTGATTTTGCCCGGCCCGGCCGGGCGGTTCCGGAGAACCGCCCCCTACAGACTTATTGAGCCAGGGCGGTATTTATGCGCGCCTCCACCTCGTCATAGCTGGAATTCTGGGAGAGGACGATCTCGGAGATCAGGATCTGCTTGGCGGAGTGGAGCATCTTCCGCTCCCCCGTGGACAGCCCCCGTTCCCCCTCCCGGAGCATCAGGCCCTTGACCACCCGGGCCACCTCCAGCAGATTGCCGCTTTTCAGGCGCAGCATGTTCTCCCGGTAACGCTGGTTCCAGTTGGGAATCATGTCCACCTTGATGCCCGGAATGGCCGCGATGACCCGGTCGGCCTCCTCGCCCTTAATGACGGGCCGCACGCCGATCTCCTCACTGTTGGCCGTGGGGATCATCACCAGCATGCCGCCCACCGGCAGTTTGAGAATGTAGTAATCTCTGACGACGCCGTTGACTTTCTTCTGCACGATGCTGTCAATCACGCCGGCACCATGCATCGGATGGACAATTTTGTCTCCCACCTGAAACACGTTTCCACCTCCCAGCAGAACATTCCGTTTCGTATACCTCCAATTTTACCCTACATAATGTATTATAGTCGCCTTTTTTCCCCTTTGCAAGCCGTTTCCTGTTTATTTTTTGTAAATCCGAAAAAAACAGCGCCATTTCCACAGGAAATGGCGCTGTTTGGTCAATCAGGTGATTACTCTTCGTTGACGTCCTCGTCCTCGGCGGCGGGCTCCTCCAGGAGTGCGCGGATGGACAGGGAGACCTTCTCGTGCTCGTAGTCGATGTCGATGATCTTCACATCCACCATCTGGCCCTCGCTGAGCACGTCGCCGGGCTTGTCGATGCGGTGATCCGCGATCTGGGAGATGTGGATCAGGCCGTCCACGCCGGGGACGATCTCGGCAAAGGCGCCGAAGGTCATCAGCTTGACGATGCGGACGTTGGCCACGTCGCCCACGTTGTACTTGCCGGTGAAAATCTCCCAGGGGTTCTGGGTGCGATCCTTCATGCCCAGAGAGATCTTCTTCTTCTCCTTGTCGAAGGAGATGACATACACGTCCACGGTGTCGCCCACGCTCACCACCTCAGAGGGGTGCTTGATGCGGGACCAGGACAGCTCGGAGATGTGAACCATGCCGTCCACGCCGCCGATGTCCACGAAGGCGCCGTAAGAGGTCAGGCTCTTGACGGTGCCGGTGTAGTGCTTGCCCTCCTCGATGTTCTCCCACACCTCGGCGGCCTTGGCGGCGCGCTCCTCGGCCTCCACGGCGCGGATGGAGCCCACCACGCGCTTGCGGGCGCGGTTGACCTCGGTGATGCGCAGGCGCACCTTCTGCTTGACCAGCTGGCTCATGGGAGTGTCCCGGGGCAGGCCGGTCTGGGAGGCGGGCACAAAGACGCGCACGCCCTTGATGTTGACGACAACGCCGCCCTTGTTCTCCTCGGTGACCACACCCTCGACGGTGGTGCGCTCCTCGCGGGCCTGCTCAATGTCCTCCCAGCTCTTGACCGTGTCAAGGCGCTTCTTGGAGAGGGTGACCACACCCTCCTGGTCGTTCACGCGCATGACATAGGTCTCAATCTCGTCGCCGACTTTTACCAGATCCTCAACCTTGACCGTAGGGTCGTCGGTCAGCTCGGACACCGGTATGTAGCCGGCGTGCTTAGTCCCAAGATCCACATAGATCTCAGTGGGCGTAATGCCAGTGACAACGCCTGTGACCTTCTCCCCTGTATGCAAAGTTTTGATCGACTTCTCCAGCATTTCAGCAAAGGATTCCTCGATCTCAATGTTTTCGTCGCTCATTTTGTCATAGACCTCCTTTATAATCCACTCAGGCGTGGACGCGCCCGCAGTGATTCCAATAGAAGCCTTCCGACACAGGGTGGAAGGTTCCAGCTCTGCCGCCCGTTCGATCCAAACCACCATGGGGCAGAGCGCCCCGCATAGTTCCGCCAGCCGTTTGGTGTTGGAGCTCTCCCGTCCTCCGATGACGACCACAGCATCGGATCGCGCGGCAAGCGCCTGGGCCTCAGACTGCCGTTTACACGTAGCATTACATATTGTATCAAAAATTTTTAAGTTTGTACACTCTTTTTTTGCTTTTTCTACGCAGGAATCCCAAATAAATCGGGTGGAGGTGGTTTGGGACACCATGGTGAGGGGCATTTCCCGCCGCTCCGGGGCCTCATCCAGCCAGTTTGACAGGGCCTCTGCCCCCTCCAGCACCACGGGACGGGCACACCAGCCGGCAATGGCGGCCACCTCCGGATGGGTGGGCGTGCCGATGATCAGCACCTGCCGCCCCTCCTCCTCCGCCTGGGACACAATGCCGTGGATGCGGGATACGTTGGGACAGGTGGCGTCAATCACCATGCACCCACGGGCGGCCAGGGCCTCGTGGACGGCCCTCCCCTCCCCGTGGGAGCGGATGAGCACGTCGCTTCCCTCCGGGATCTCCTCCATCGAGGCGGCCAGGCCCACGCCCATGGCCTCCAGCCGGGAGATCTCGTCCCGGTTGTGGATGATGGGCCCCAGCATGACGCAGGGTCTGCCCTGTCCCGCCGCCTCCTCCGCCAGCTGCACCGCCCGGCGGACGCCGTAGCAGAAGCCGGCGGTTCTGGCCAGCTCGACTCTCATCGGCCGGCCTGAGGCTTCAACGCCTCAATGCGCTCCATCAGATCATCCGCCACCGCGTGGTAGTCCTCCTGGGTGGGCTTGCGCCCCTCCGGCACCTTGGGATAGTATGCCTCACCGAACACCACGGGATTCCACCGAAAGAATCTTTTTTCCGCCGGTAAGTAGATGGGGATGATGGGCACACCGGTGCGCAGGGCCAGCATGGCCGCGCCGGTCTTGGCGTCGCCGAAGTCGCCGTCCTGGTGGCGGGTGCCCTCGGGGAACATGAGGAGCAGCTCCCCGTTTTTCAGGTACTTGATGGAGGTCTTGATGGCGGCCACATCCGCCTTGCCCCGCTTGACGCCGAAGATGCCGCCGTGGCGGAGCACCCAGCCGATGAAGGGCCAGTGCATGATCTCCTCTTTTGCCATCACATGGATCTGATACCTCCACCCCAGGGCGTAGGCGATGAACAGGGGGTCGTTGGTGCGGGTGTGGTTGGCGCACAGCAGCGCGCCCCCCCTGGGGCGGTTCTGCTTATTGATGCACCGGGTGGGCATCACAATACGAAACACCACCCAGAGTACAATATAGGCAATACAGTAGACCAGGTTCTTCTTTGGCTTCTTATTCATGCATGCAGCCGCTCCTTTATGGTGTCCAGCAGGACGCCCAGACTCTTCTCCAGAGAGTTGCCGGTGGTGTCCACCAGCAGGGCGTCCTCTGCCTGCCGCAGGGGGGCGGCGGCCCGCCTGGTATCGTGCTCATCCCGCTGGATCACATCCCGCAGGACGGTATCATAGTCGGTCTCCTGCCCCCGCTGGCGCAGCTCCTCATAGCGCCGGCGGGCCCGGTCTTCCGGAGAGGCGGTGAGGAAGATCTTCACGTCGGCCCGGGGCAGCACCACGGTGCCGATGTCCCGGCCGTCCATGATCACGTCGTGGGTGCGGGCCAGCTCCCGCTGGCGCTCCAGCAAAAAGTCCCGCACCGCCGGGATGGCAGAGATACAGGAGGTATACCGGGAGATCTCATGCTGACGGATGGCGTCGGTCACGTCCTCGCCGTCCAGGTACATGTGCTGCAGGCCGTCACCGCCGTATTTCAGCTCGATGTTCAGGCCGGGCAGCAGGGCGGTCACCGCCGCCCCGTCCTCCGGATCCACACCCTCCCGGTAGGCCTTCAGCCCCACCGTCCGGTAGATCGCCCCGGTGTCTACGTACAAAAAGCCCAGCTCCTTGGCCAGCAACTTGGCCAGCGTGGATTTCCCCGCCCCGGACGGCCCGTCCACGGCGATGCTCTTGTGCTCTGTCATGGGTTGCTTCCTCCTCGGTTTTCAGTGCAGGACAGGGCGGCGGCCTCCCCGGCCGCCCGGCCGGTGGCCCAGGCGAGCTGCAGGTTGAAGCCGCCGGTATAGGCATCCACATCCAGCACCTCCCCGGCAAAATAGACGCCGGAGGCCAGCTTGGACGCCATGGTGGTGGGGTTGACCTCCGACACCTTGACCCCGCCGGAGGTGACGATGGCCTCCTCCACCGGGCGGGGGCCCTTGATGTCGATGCGCAGGCATTTGAGGGTGTCCAGCAGACGGCGGCGATGGGCCTTGGTCACAGAATGTGCCTTCTCCTCCGCCGGGATGCCGGTGAGCTCCACCAGCACCGGCACCATCAGCCGGGGCACCAGGCCTTCCAGCACATTGTGGAAATCCCGGTTGGCGTTTTCCTCCAGATCCCGGAGCAGCCGCTTGTCCAGCTTCTCCTCGTCCAGGGCGGGCTTGAGATCCAGGTTGATGTAGTAGTGCTCCTTCTCAAAATCCCGCATGTGGGCGCTGGCGCTGAGGATCAGCGGCCCGGACAGGCCGAAGTGGGTGAACAGCAGCTCCCCCTGCTCGGCGTAGACCGCCTTTTTCTTCCCGTTTCGCACCTGGATGGCCACGTTGCGCAGGGACAGGCCCTGCATCCTGGCGCAGAAATCCTGCTCTGCCACCAGGGGCACCAGGCTGGGCCTGGGGGGCAGAACGGTGTGCCCCACGCTGCGGGCCAGCGCATAGCCGTCGCCGGTGGAGCCGGTGAGCGGGTAGGACACCCCGCCGGTGGCGATCACCGCCGCCCCGCCGGGGTAAAAGCCGCCCTCCCCTTCCACGCCCAGAAGGACGCCGTCCTCCCGCCGCAGGGACACGGCCCGATCCTGCACCACGGACACCCCCGCCCGGCGCAGGGCGCGGAGCAGGGCGTCAATGATGTCGGCGGCCTTGTCCGACCGGGGAAAGACCCGGTTCCCCCGCTCCGTCTTCAGCGGCACGCCCAGGCCCTCAAAAAACGCCTTCACCGCCTCCGGCGGGAAGCGGGTGACGGCGCTGGTGAGGAATCGGCTGTTGTGGGGGACGTTTTGGAGCACCTCCTGCACCGTGCAGTCGTTGGTCACGTTGCAGCGGCCCTTGCCGGTGATGTACAACTTGCGCCCCAGCTTAGGGTTGCGCTCCAGCAGGGTGACGGAGGCCCCCCTTTGGGCGGCGGCAAGGGCGGCCATGCATCCGGCCGCGCCGCCGCCGACAACAATCACATCACTCAATGGTTCTCTTCCACCTTCTCATAGACCTGATACTCATCCCAGATCTGCTCCAGCGTCTCAAAGGTCTGGGAGAGATCGTCGTTCTTCTTCCGCCCGATGGCCACGATCAGAGCATTAACCAGGGACAGCGGGGCCACCAGGGAGTCCACAAAGGAGGCCATGTCGCTCTTGGCCAGCAGCTTCAGCGTGGAGATGGGGGCCAGAGGCGAGGTCTCGCTGTCGGTGAGGGCGATGGTGGTGGCCCCCCGGTCGCTGGCAAACTGCATGGCCGTCACCGTCCGGCGGGAATACCGGGGAAAGCTGATGCCGATCACCACATCCCCGGACCCCACCCGCAGCAGCTGCTCGAACACCTCACTGGTGGAGGTGGAGTGCACCACCGTCACATGGTCGAAGATCAGGTTGAAATAGAAGCCCAGGAAGCTGGCCAGGGCCGCCGCCGAGCGCACCCCCAGGATATAGATGTGCCGGGCCGCCACAATGGCGTCCACCGCCCGGTTGAAATGCTCCCGGTCTGTCTCCTCCAAGGTCATGCGGATCTTTTCCATATCCGACTGCATCACCATGGACAGGATATCCTGGTCACCGATGCGGTCGTTGGACACCTCGATGCGCTGGATGGAGGTGAGCTTGGAGCGGATCATCTCCTGGAGGGCCTTCTGCATAGCGGGATAGCCGTCATAGCCCAGTTCTGCGGCAAAGCGCACCACCGTGGACTCGCTGACGCGGACGGTCTTGCCCAGGCGGCTGGCGGTCATGAAGGCCGCCTTGTCATAGGACTCCAGAATGAAATTGGCAATCAGCTTCTGTCCCTTGGAGAAGGTGGGCATATTGCCCTGAATCACCGATAAAATGTCGTTGGACATGGATGGATCCCCCTACTGTCTGTCCGCTCCGGCGGGAGTGGCGCCCAGACGCGGATTTCAATCTTCTTTATCATACCGGGTCTGGCGGGGAAAAGCAATCCCCTTTTGCAAGTTTTTCTCCCAATCTTGCAAAGAGGGGCGTCACAGGCCCAGCAGACGGAGCTCCTCCGCCGTTAGTCGGCGCCACTTCCCCGGCGGCAGGGCGCCCAGTCGGAGCGCCCCCTCCCGCACCCGCTTCAGGCGGCGCACCCTCAGTCCGGCGGCGGCGCACATGCGCCGCACCTGGCGGTTGCGCCCCTCGTGGATCACCACGGAGAGCAGCCCGGGCCCCAGCTCTTCCACCCGGGCCGGGTGGAGCGGGATCCCGTCCAGCTCCATGGGGCCACGCAGCACCGGCAGGGCGGCGGCCACATCCCCCTCCACCCGGACGTGGTACTCCTTCTCCACCTCGTGGCTGGGGTGGATGAGCCGCTGGGTGAGCACCCCGTCGTCGGTAAGGAGCAGCAGGCCCTCCGAGTCCAGATCCAGCCGTCCCACCGGCCACACCCGGGCGCCGCAGCCCGTCACCAGCTCCGCCACGGTTTTCCGCCCCCTCTCGTCGGACAGGGTGGTCACATAGCCCCGCGGCTTGTTGAGCATCACATAAGTACGGCGGGCCGGCTCCGCCAGGAGCCGCCCGTCCACCCGGATCTCGTCCCGCTCCGGGTCGGCCTTGTCCCCCACCCGGGCGGTGCGGCCGTTCACCGTCACCCGTCCGGCGGCCAGCCAGTCCTCCGCCGCCCGCCGGGAGGCCACGCCGCGGGCGGACAGGATTTTTTGCAGCCGCTCCTCCACGGCGCGTCCCCCCTTTTATAGGTTACAACAGAAAGATTCCTCGCTATGCCCCGCCGCGGAGGCGGTTCAAAAAACCTTCCAGCAGGCCGGGGCCGGCCCGGTCGTCGGACACGGACTGGCTGTACACCAGCTTGGTCTCCCCGATCACCTCTCCGTCCAGGGTGAACACCAGCTGTCCTGCCGTCTCCCCCGCCTGGACAGGGGCCGCCACCGCCTGGGGCAGTTCGATTTTTGCCTCCACCCGCTCCCCTTCCGTCAGAGGATAATACACGTCGGAGACCGTCTCCACCGGCGCAAACCGGCACAGGCTCCCCGACACCGGCACCGCGGACACCGCCCGGCCCGCCAGGGCCAGCATGGTATTGGGATAGCCGGCAAAGCCGTAGTCAAACAGGGCGGCGTGATCCGCCCAGTCGTTGCGGTCATTGAGGGTGACGGCAATCAGGGTCTGGCCGTCCCGCTCCGCGCTGGACACCAGGGTGCGCCCCGCCGCCTCGGTATAGCCGGTTTTGAGGCCGGTGCAGCCCTCATACTGCCACAGCAGCTTGTTATGGTTGGTGAGGGAGCGCCCCGCCACCGAGATAGACCGGGTGCTGACGATGCGGGCCAGGGTCTCGTGCTCTAGCACCGCCCGGGCCAGGCGAGCCATGTCGGCGGCGGTGGAGTAGTGCCTCTCCTCGTTCAGGCCGCTGGGGTTGGTGAAACGGCTGTGCTCCATTCCCAGCCGGGCGGCCTTCTCGTTCATCCAGGCCGCGAAGGTCTCGCTGTCCCCGGCACAGTAGCCGGCGATGGCCGTGGCCGCGTCGTTGCCCGACACCAGCAGCAGGCCGTAGAGCAGCGCCTCCAGGGTGAGCTGCTCCCCCGCCTTCAGGTACATGGAGGAGCCCTCAATGCCCGTCCACTCCGGCCGGATGGTGACCACGTCGGACAGCTCCGGATGGCGCTCCACCGCCACCAGGGCGGTCATCAGCTTGGTGATGCTGGCGATGGGCCGCTCCTCGTCGGCATTTTGGGCGTAGAGCACCCGGCCGCTCCCGCCGTCGATCAGAATGGCGGAGGCGGCCGACGTGGACGGCCCCGCCGCGTCGGCGGCGGGGCACAGTAGTACCAGAACCAGCAGAAGGGCGGAGACGCGCTTCAAGGGACATCACCTCGGGCAGAAGATGCCCTTAGTATGTCTCTCCCGTCTCCCCTTTATCCTGGCCCTTGGCCTGCTGCTTCTCGATGAAGTCGGTGACCTTGTCCACCACCTCGGGCACCATCTCCACCACACGATCCACGGTGGTGGCCGCCGGGGGCGCCACGGGCATCAGCTTCACCGTGTCCCCCTTGACGATCAGGAAGGCCACCGGGGACAGGTTCATCCCCGCGCCGCTGCCGCCGCCGAAGGAGTTGTCGGCCTCCGGCTTCTGGTTTTTGGAGACAAAGTCGCTGCCGCCGGAGGCAAAGCCCACCGTCAGGCGGGAGATGGGGATGATGGTCACATTCCCCGCCTGGATGGGCTTGCCCACGATGGTGTTCACATCCGCAATCTCCCGGAGCTTCTGCATGGTGGTGCTCATGAGGTCGTCAATGGGATGCTGCTTTTCCATAGCTTAAACCGCCTCTTTCTGTCTGGCCGGGGCCTTGGCCCCGGAATTGGATTGGGAATTTGCTTTCAGAAACCCCGCTGCCAGCCGCAGGGCCAGGGAGATGGCCTGGGCGGCGGTGAGGGTGGCCGCCGCGGAGAGGGCAATCTCCGGCCGCTGGGCGGTAAAGTCCACCCGGGTGCGGATGTCCCTGTCCTTCACGTTAAAATTCTGCTCCACCAGGGGCCAGATCATACCCACCGCCGCATTGGCCCCGCCGAACATCAGGGCCGCCGACGCCGGGTCGGACGCCGCGGCGGTGAACTCCAGGGTAAAGCTGTCGACGCGGATCTTCCGCTTCAAACGCCCTGCCGCGTCGGTGATCAGCGGCAGGTACTGCCTGAGCTGGGCCAGCGGGCTTGCCTTCTCCTTGGGCTTGTCCGGCTCTTTTTTCTTCTTTTTCCGCTTTTGCGGCTTCTCCGGCCTGGGCGGCCGCGGATAGGCCTGAATCCGCAGAGGCCCTGCCTTGACGCGCACGCACAGGCCCTGGGCGGTGTAGTCCACCGCCGCTCCCAGGCGGATCTGGCCCAGGAGCACCAGGGCCAGCACCACCGCGGCCAGGATCACAAGGGCTGTCATGGGCTTATTGCGCCTCCTCCGTCTGGGCCAGCTCCCGGGCAGCCTGGAGGATCTCCTCCTCCGTCACATCGGCCGTCTCCCCTTCCGCCTGTTCCTCCGCCTGGAGCTTCTCCAGCGCCGCCTGCATCTCCAGGGTGATCTGTCCGTCCTCCGGGGATGCGTTGGGCAGCTCGGGCAGCTCCTCCAGGCTGGACAGGCCGAAGGCGCGCAGGAAGTTCTGGGTGGTGCGGTACTGGATGGGCCGGCCGGGCACCGCCAGACGGCCGCACTCCTCGATGAGCTCCCGCTCCAGCAGCAGGCCCACGGTGTAGGAGCTGTCCACCCCCCGGATCTGATCCACATAGGCCCGGGTGACGGGCTGGTAGTAGGCGATGATGGCCAGCACCTCCAGGGCGGGCTGGCTCAGGCGGGCGGGCCGCCGGCTCTCAAACGCCCTGCGGATATAGGGGGCGAACTCCGGCGCGGAGCAGAGCTGATAGCTGCTGTCCAGCTTCAGAAGCCGGATGCCCCGCCGCTCATAGCTGTAGGCGTCCGCCAGACGCTGGCACACCGCGTCCGCCGTGGCCCGGTCGATCTCCAGGGCCAGGCAGATGCGCTCCACCCCCACAGGTTCCCCGGCGGCGAACAGGATGCCCTCGATGGCGGATTCAATTTCCTTCAATTCCATAGTATAACCCCAATCTGCCCCGATGTAACCCGGCAGTGATGTTCCCCTACTCCGCCGTCTCGGCGTCGGTGGTCAGCTCCAGCTCTCCCGCCGCCCCCTCCTCGGTGCAGGTGACGGTGCAGTCGGTCTCCGTGCCCGCCAGGCGCAGCCGCCGGGCCTTGCACAGCTCCAGCACGGCGATGAAGGTGGCCACCACCTCGGAGCGGCTGCGGTTGCCCTTGAACAGGGCCCGGAACCGGGTCACGCCGAAGCGGCTGAGCCGATCCAGGATCTCGCTGGCCTTGTCCGCCACCGGGTAGGGCTCCCGGCCCACGATCCCCTCGAAGGCGGCCATGGGGGGCGGCAGGCGGTGATCCACCCGCTCCAGCACCGACCGCATGGCCCGCACCAGATCCTCGGGCCTGTGGACATAGCGGTAGGTCTTCTCCACCGGCATGGGCTCCGGTGTCTTGGTCAGATAGTCCCGGCCCACGGCGTAGCGGTCGGACAGCTGGGGCACCACCGCCTTGATTTTGGCAAAGTTCTCGTGGCGCTGGTGCTCCTCCAGGGAGGCGATGAGCTGTTCCATCTCGGACAGGGCCTCCTCGTCGTGGATGGACAGGAGCATCCGGGTCTTGATGAACACCAGCTGGGCCGCCATGGTGACGAACTCGCTGGCTACCTCCAGATCCAGTTCCTTCCGCCGGGCCATCCACGCCAGGTACTGATCCAGGATCAGGGAGATCTGGATGTCCTTGATCTCCATTTTATTCTTACTCAGCAGGTGGAGGATCAGATCCAGAGGGCCGTTGAAGTCCTCCATCTCCTCATCCCGTGCCTTGACCACCTTTTCCAGGTGAAAAATAGGCGTTTCGATGGCGCTCACCTCAAAACAGTTGAAAGATACTGGCCGCGTCCTGGAACACCAGCAAGGCCCCCATGGGCATGCCGGTCACGGCGCAGAAGCCCTGGAGCACGTGGAGCATGAGGAAGGACAGGGGCCGGTCAAACGCCCCCAGCAGCACCAGGACAATCAACACCCCCATGACGTACTTCTCATAGCGCAGGATGGTGTAGTACGCCCGGTCGGGCAGCAGGGCGAACAGGATCTTGGAGCCGTCCAGGGGGGAGATGGGGATCAGGTTGAACAGCCCCATGCCCACGCCCAGCAGGGCCAGGTTGGACAGCAGGCACAGCACCGCCACCCACACCGGATGGAGCGGGGCAATGTGGTAGATCAGGGAGGCAATCGCCGTGGCCGCCAGGGCGGTGAGGAAGTTGGCCGCCGGCCCGGCCAGGGCGGTGAGGGCCATGCCCTGCTTGGGGTGCTTGAAATAGCGCATATCCACCGGCACCGGCTTGGCCCAGCCCACCTTGGCGATGAGCATCATCAGCAGGCCGAAGAGATCCAGGTGCTTGATGGGGTTGAGGGTGAGCCGCCCGGCGTTTTTGGCGGTGGGATCCCCCAGCCGCCAGGCCGCGAAGCCGTGGGACAGCTCGTGCAGGGTGATGCACAGCAGGGCCGCCGCCGCGCTGATGAGCAGGGTGAGCAGGCCCCACCAGTCCATGCCCCGGACAAATTGTGTTACAGAACCCAAAGGCTATTCCTCCAGCAGTTTCTCCCGCAGCCGGTTCAGCTGTCCCTCCGACAGCCCGGCGGCGCGTAAGTAGTCCGGCACGGAGCCGTAGCCCCCCTCCAGCCGGTTCAGGCAGTCCTCCAGATACTCCGTCCGGGAGGCGCCCACATAGGCGGGCAGGTTTTCCTGTGTCTGCCTCATCCACTGGATCACGGGGCGGATGTAGGTCTCCGAAACCTGGTAGTCGGCCAGAATGTCCAGCCGATCCACCCCCGCCAGGGTGAGCAGCAGGGCGGCCACGCAGCCGGTGCGGTCTTTGCCCGCCATGCAGTGGAAGAGCACGCCGCCGGGGGCGTCCGCGATGGCCGCCAGCACGGCGGCCACCTCCTCCTTCCGCTCCAGCATCTGGAAGTACCCCCAGCCCACCAGCTCCTCCTCATGGGGCAGCTTCACGCCCCCGGACAGGGGGAGATGGCGGCAGGTAAAGCCGGGCTGTCCGGCCAGCTCGTCAGGCAGTTTCTCCATCTCCGCCGGGCTGCGCAGGTCGATCACCGTGGTGATCCCCCGCTCCAGCAGCCAGTCCCGGTCGGCCTGGGAGAGCCCCGCCGGGTTGTCGCCCCGGAGCAGCCGCCCCCACCGGGTGGTCTTCCCGCCGGACGCAGGATAGCCGCCCAGATCCCGCAGATTCAGCATCTTTCCAAGCCGGATGCGGCGGTACATGCCCTTTCCCCCTTCCGCCGCCCCTCCGGGCAGCTGATACGGTAAAGCCAATTATAGCAAATTCCCCCGAAAAGCACAAGGGGATGCCCGCCGTTCCGCCGGAGAGAACCCTTCTCCCCCCTTCCGGCATAGGATGGGCAAAAAGGAGGAATGTCCCTTGGCCTCAATTGGAACCATCATGCTCCGCGTCTACACCTCCCGGGCCCAGCTGCCGGTGCCGGGGGCCACGGTGGCGGTCACCCAGAAGAGCGGCGGCGGGCGGCACACCCTGCTGGCCGTCCGCACCACCGACGAGAACGGCCGCATCGCCCCGGTGCGGGTGGCCACTCCCGACCCGGCCGCCAGCGAGTCCCCCGGTACCCCAACCCCCTTCGCCTCCTGCGACGTCTGGGTGGAGGCGCCGGGCTACGAGATGCTCTATCTGGAAAATATGCAGGTGTTCCCCAACACCGAGACCCTCCAGGAGGTAGAGCTGATCCCCCTGCCGGAGCAGGCCCCGCCCGCCTCCCGCGGTGAGACCGTCAACGTCACCCCCCAGGAGCTGTAAAGGAGGCCGCCTGTATGCCCACCACCCCCATCACCCCCTATGTGCCACAGTCCATCACCGTCCACCTGGGGCCCCCCGGCGCGGACGCGGAGAACGTGACGGTCTCCTTCCCGGACTATGTGAAAAACGTGGCCTCCAGCGAGATCTACCCCACCTGGGAGCCCGCCGCCATCCGGGCCAACGTGCTGGCCATCATCTCCTTTGCCCTCAACCGGGTGTATACCGAGTACTACCCCAGCCGGGGCTACCCCTTCAACATCACCTCCAGCACCGCCTATGACCAGAAGTTCATCAAAGGACGCAGCATCTTTGAGAACATCAGCCAGGTGGTGGACTCCATCTTCAACTCCTACATACGCCGCATCGGCTTTGTGGAGCCTCTGGCCGCCAAGTTCTGCAACGGCACCACCACCACCTGCGACGGCCTGTCCCAGTGGGGCAGCCAGGCCATGGCGGAGCAGGGCGCCGACTCCATCACCATCCTCCGCAGCTACTACGGCGACAACATCGAGATCGTCACCAACGCCCCGGTGATGGGCATCCGGTACTCCTACCCCGGCGCCCCGGTGCGGCTGGGAGACCGGGGGGAGGCGGTGCTGCGCATCCAGACCATGCTCAACCGCATCTCCCGGGACTACCCCGCCATACCCAAGGTACAGCCGGTGGACGGCATCTTCGGGGAGGGCACCGAGCAGGCCGTGATCAAGTTCCAGCAGATTTTCAGCCTCACCCCCGACGGCATCGTGGGCAGCGCCACCTGGTATAAGCTGGTGTTCCTCTACGTAGGGGTGCTGGATCTGGCGGAGCTGGTCAGTGAGGGCCAGACCTTCTACGCCAACGCCATCCCCCTGGAGTTCTCCGACGTGGTGGCCCCCGGGGACACCGGGGAGGAGGTGCGGGTGATCCAGTACCTGCTCTCCGTGGTGTCCGAGTTTTACAGCAACGTGCCCCCGGTGGCGGTGGACGGCGTCTACGGCCCGGCCACCCGGCAGGCCGTCATCGCCGTACAGCAGATGGCCGGCCTGCCACAGGACGGGGTGGTGGGGGAACAGACCTGGCAGGCCCTCTACCGTCTCTATGCCGGCATCGCGGACACCATGACCGAGTACACCAACGTGATCCCCGAGCAGTACCGCCCCCAGCTGGCGGAGAGCGACGCCACCAGCCTGACCCAATACCCCGGCCGCCCCCTGACCCTGGGCAGCACGGACGCATAAGGAGGCCCACCCATGATCCGCACCGACACCCACTACATCGGCCGGCCGGTGCGCAGCCTGCAGACCATGCTGCGCACCCTGTCCTATGTCTACCCCTTCCTCCCCCGGGTCACCCCGGACGGGATCTTCGGGGAGCGCACCCTGGAGGCTGTGATGCTCCTCCAGCGGGAGTTCTTTCCCCCGGTCACCGGCCGGGTGGATCAGGGCACCTGGGACGCTATCACGGCCCTCTACCGCCAGGCGGAGCGCCGGCTGTCCTCCCCCCTGCCCGTCACCACCGGCCCCGGGGATGAGAGCGTCCACCTCAACAGCGTCCAGTCCATGTTCCGGGGGCTGGGCAGCGTCCTGGACGGGGTGGAGCCGGGGGCGGTGAACGGCCGCCACGACGGCCCCACCACCCGAAACCTCCAGTGGCTCCAGCGTGCCGGTGGAAGACCCGAGACCGGCAGGCTGGATCCGGAGAGTCAGCACACGCTGGAGCAGCTGTACCGCATCTTTGTCACCCACGCCCAGTCGCCCTGGCTCACCCGGCCGGAGCTGCTGGGTGGGCAATAACACAGCAGCGGGCGCGCCGGGGATGTTTTCTCCCCGGCGCGCCCGCTTTTTGATATCAGCGTCACGTCTCGTGATCCACGGTTTTCATCTGCTTCAGGTTGCCGATCTTCCGGCTGCGGCGCTCCAGCTCGGCCAGCACCGCCTCCAGAGGGATGTCCTGGGCCGCCAGCAGCACCATCAGGTGGTAGAGCAGATCGGAGATCTCCTCCACCGTCCGCTCCTGCACGCCATTCTTGGCGGCAATGATGGTCTCGGCGCCCTCCTCCCCCACCTTTTTCAGGATCTTGTCCAGGCCCTGGTCGAAGAGATAGCAGGTGTAGGAGCCCTCCTGGCGCTCCGCCTTGCGGCCCAGCACCACCTGGTAGAGATCTCTCAAAACGGTATCGCTCATGGTTCTTCCTCCCAAATTTCGTTGAAAAAGCAGCTTTGGGCCCCGGTGTGGCAGGTGGGCCCCTCCGGCACGCAGAGGTAGAGCAGGGTGTCGGTGTCGCAGTCGGTGACCGCCTTCTTCACGTGGAGGAAGTGGCCGGAGCTCTCCCCCTTGTTCCACAGCTTCTGCCGGCTCCGGCTCCAGAACCAGGCGGTCTTGGTTTGCAGGGTCAGCTCCACCGCCTCCCGGTTGGTGAAGCCCAGCATCAGCACCTCCAGGCTGCTCGCGTCCTGGATAATCACCGGGATCAGCTCTGATTTCTGAAAGAGCTGATCCAAATCAAAAGTCGTCTCCATCTTTCTCACCTCACCGGAATATCCCGCGCCCGCAGGTAGTCCTTCACCTGGGGCACGGTCAGCTCCCCGAAGTGGAACAGGGAGGCCGCCAGGGCCGCGTCGCAGCCCGTCTCCTCAAACACCTCCGCGAAGTGGGACAGGCTCCCGCAGCCGCCGGAGGCGATCACCGGGATGCCCACCGCCTCGGTCACCGCCTTTGTCATGGGCAGGTCGAAGCCCGCCTTGGTGCCGTCGGCGTCCATGGAGGTGAGGAGGATCTCCCCCGCCCCCAGGGCCTCCCCCTTTTTGACCCACTCCAGCAGATCCAGGCCCGTGGGCTTCCGCCCGCCGGCCACCACCACCTCCCAGGTGCCGTCTCCCCGGCTCCGGGCGTCCACGGCCAGCACCACGCACTGGGAGCCGAACCGCTCCGCCGCCTCGGTGATCAGCTCCGGCCGGGCCACCGCCGCCGAGTTGACGGAGATCTTGTCCGCCCCGGCCCGCAGCAGCTCCCGAAAGTCGTCCAGGGTGCGGATGCCGCCCCCCACCGTCAGGGGGACAAACACCTGCTCCGCCGTCCGCTCCACCACGTCGGCCACCGTCTTGCGGACCTCGTGGGTGGCGGTGATGTCTAAAAAGACGATCTCGTCCGCCCCCTGGTCGGAGTAAAACCGGGCCAGCTCCACCGGGTCGCCGGCGTCCCGGATGTTGACGAAGTTGACCCCCTTCACCACCCGGCCGTCCCGTACGTCCAGGCAGGGGATGATGCGCTTGGCTAACACTGCTCGCCCGCCTCCTTTACCGCCAGGGCCAGATCCACCGCCCCGGTATAGTACGCCTTGCCCACGATGGCCCCATAGAGGCCCATGTCCCGCAGGCGTCGGATGTCCTCGTTGCTGGACACCCCGCCGCTGGCAATAATCCGACAAGCAGTTTTCCTTTGCAGACTTTCGAGGCGATCCCAGGAGGGGCCTGTCAGCATGCCGTCCGTCTCAATATCTGTAAAGATGATAATCTTTACACCTATTTGCTCCATGGATGCGGCAAAGTCCAGATAGTCCAGCCCGGAGGAGTCCTCCCAGCCGGCGGTTTTGACCACGCCGTCCCTGGCGTCAATGCCCACGGCGATGCGCTCTCCGTACCGCTCCACGGCGGCCCGTACAAAATCCGGGTCACTCACCGCCGCCGAGCCGATCACAATCCGGGTGACCCCCATGGCGTCGGCGGCCTCCAGATCCGCCAGGGTGCGCAAGCCGCCCCCCAGCTCCACCTTCAGGCCGGAGTGCTCCGCCACGGCGCGCACCTCCGCCTCGTTCTTCCGGGCCCCGCTGCGGGCCCCGTCCAGATCCACCATATGGATGTATTTTGCTCCGGCGGCGGCAAAGGCCCGCGCCGTCTGGAGGGGATCCTCCGCCACCCGGTGGACGGTGTGAAACTCCCCCTTGCGCAGGCGGACTACCTGGTGATCCTTCAAGTCAATGGCAGGCAGCACAATCATCGGCTCAGCCCTCCGAAGTTCTTCAAAATGGTCAGCCCCACTTCCCCGCTCTTCTCCGGGTGGAACTGACAGCCGTACACCAGCCCGTGGTTCACCGCCGCCGTCACCGGCGCGCCGTAGTCGGTCACGGCGATCACGTCCGCCGGATCCTCCGCCGCAGCGCAGTAGGAGTGGACGAAGTACACCGACGCCCCCTCGTCCAGCCCCCGGAACAGGGGGGATTCCCCGGGAAATGTCAGGGTGTTCCAGCCGATGTGGGGCAGCTTATAGGGGGTCTCGATCTTTTTGACGGAGCCGTGTACCAGCCCCAGCCCCTCACAGGGCCGCACCTCCTCCCCACGGTCAAAGAGCAGCTGCATCCCCAGGCAGATGCCCAGCATGGGCTTCCTGGCCGCCTGCTCCGCCAGCAGGCCCGCCAGGCCGGTCTCCCACAGCCGCTCCGCCGCGTCGGGGAAGGCCCCCACGCCGGGCAGAAGGATAGCGTCGGCCCGCTCCAGCTCCGCCCGGTCACTGGTGATGCGGCTGGGCAGGCCCAGGTAGTTCATGGCGTTGGTCAGACTCTTCAGATTGCCAACCCCGTAGTCCACAATCGCTGTATAGCTCATTCCCTTGTCACCATCTCTCTCACAGAACTCCCTTGGTGGAGGTCACGCCGGTGCCGGTCACCTGCACCGCGTCCTTGATGGCCACGCCCAGGGACTTGAACAGGGCCTCGGTGATGTGGTGGGCATTCTTTCCATAGAGGGCCTTCATGTGTAAAGTCAATCCACTGTTCATCGCTAGTGCCCGCATGAACTCCTCCGTCAGGCAGGAGTCGTAGTCCCCGATCATAGGCTGGGGCATCTCGGCGTCAAACACCAGGAAGGGCCGGTTGGAGAAGTCCAGGGCGGTGAAGCACAGGGCCTCGTCCATGGGGATGCAGGCGGAGGCAAACCGGCGGATGCCCTTCCGATCGCCCAGGGCCCGGCTCATGGCCTGGCCCAGCACGATGCCCACGTCCTCCACCGTGTGGTGGCCGTCCACCTCCAGATCGCCCTGGGCGGTGAGCTCCAGCCCCAGGCCGCCGTAAAAGGCCAGGGCAGTGAGCATGTGGTCGAAAAAGCCGATGCCGGTGTGAACCTCCACCACCCCGCCATCCAGGCATAGGCGGAGATCAATTCTCGTCTCTTTGGTTTCCCGGGAAATCTGGGCCGTCCTCATGCTCTCCCCTCCCCTTTGTCCGCCGGGCCGTCCACGTCCTCGAACCGCACCCGGATGGAGTTGGCGTGGGCGGTCAGGTGCTCCGCCTCCGCCAGCCGGATGATGTCGTTCCGGATGGGCGCCAGGCTGGCCTTGTCATACTGGATGATGCTCATGGTCTTGAGGAAGCTGTCCACGCTCAGTGGTGAGAAGAACCGGGCGGTGCCGCTGGTGGGCAGCACGTGGTCAGGCCCGGCCAGATAGTCCCCCAGAGGCTCCGGCGACCAGGCCCCCAGAAACACCGCTCCGGCGTTTTTGATCCGGGGCAGCAGGGCCCTGGGCTCCTCGGTCATGATCTCCAGGTGCTCCGGGGCGATCTCGTTGGCCAGGGCCGCGCAGTCCTCCAGAGTATCGCACACGATGGCGCAGCCGAAGTCCCGGAGAGAGGCCTCCATGATCTCGCTGCGGGTCAGGTAGCCGGTCTGCCGGATGATTTCCCGATCCACCGCCTCCGCCAGGGCCCGGCTGGTGGTGAGCAGCACGGCGGAGGCCAGCTTGTCGTGCTCCGCCTGGCTCAGCAGATCGGCGGCCGCCAGCCTGGGATCCGCCTTTTCATCGGCGATCACCAGCACCTCGGAGGGGCCGGCCACCATGTCGATGTCCAGCTGGCCGTAGGCCATGCGCTTGGCGGCGGCCACGTAGGCGTTGCCCGGCCCCACCAGCTTGTCCACCCTGGGGATGAAGCCCGCCCCGTAGGTCAGGGCGGCCACCGCCTGGGCCCCGCCCACGGCGATCACACGATCCACGCCGGCAATTTTCGCGGCGGCCAGCACCGCGTCGTTCAGGTTCTCCGTGGGGGGCGTAACCATGATAATCTCCCCCACCCCCGCCACCTTGGCGGGGACGGCGTTCATCAGCACCGAGGAGGGGTAGGCCGCCGTGCCGCCGGGCACATAGATACCCACCCGGCTCAGGCCCCGGACGATACGGCCCACCACGCCCCCGTCGGGGGAGCGCCACTCCTGGCTCTTGAGCAGCAGCTTTTCATTGTAGTCCCGGATGTTGGCCGCCGCCCGCTCCAGGGCGGCGAGCAGCTCGGGCGGGCAGGCCGCGCAGGCCGCCTCCAGCCGCTCCGGCGAAATCTCGTAGGGCTCCGCCCCGTCGAATTTCCGGGAGCAGGCCGCCACCGCCGGGTAGCCGTTCTCCCGCACGTCCTCTAGGATGGCCGCCGCGGCCCTGTTGATCTCCGCGCCCGCCTGGGCGGCCCGGGCCCGCATAGCCTGGAGTACCTCCCGCTCCCGACGCCCGTCGGCTGTCACAATCTGAATCATGCTCTTCTCTCCAATTCCGCCTCACACCGGGCAATAAAGTCCTCGATGGCCTCCTTGTGCAGCTTCATGCTGGCCGTGTTGACGATCAGCCGGGCACTGACCTGGGCCACGTCCTCAATGGGCACCAGGCCGTTCTCCCGCAGGGTGGCCCCCGTCTCCACGATGTCCACGATGGCGTCGGCCAGGCCCAGGATGGGAGCCAGCTCCACCGAGCCCTCGATCTTGATGATATCCACGTCCATGCCCTTCTTCTCGAAGAAGGCACGGGCCACGTTGGGGTATTTGCTGGCAATGCGCCGGGTCTGGTAGGTGCCGTAGAAGTCGCTTCCCTCCTTCACCGCCAGGGCGAAGCGGCACTTTCCGAAGCCCAGATCCAACACCTCATAAAAGGCGCGGCCCTGCTCCAGGATGGTGTCCTTGCCCACGATGCCCAGGTCGCACACCCCGTGCTCCACGTAGGTGATCACGTCGGGGGCCTTTGCCAGCACCGCGTCCAGGGGGTAGTTGGGGATGGCGTGTACCAGCCGCCGGCCGGGGTGTTCGATGGGGGTGCAGTCCAGGCCCATGGCGGTGAACAGCTCCACGCTCTTGTCCAGCAGCCGCCCCTTAGTCAGGGCGATGCGCAGTCGGTTTTCCCGGTTCACGCTCATAGCCGCACCAGCCTTTCCGCGCCGTTCTCCAGGGTGAGCACCCCGGAGGCGCCCCGCTCCCTCGCCAGCTCCACCGTCTCCTCCAGCGTCTCGCAGGGGGAGAGCTCCCGCCGGCCGCCGCCGCCCTGCTCCAGGGCGGTGAGGGCCCAGGAGAGCTGCCCCGGCTCAAAGTAGACCAGCAGCTCCAGCCGAGGGGACTCCTCCAAGGGCAGGCAGCCTGCCACCGCGTCGGCATCCACGGCGAAGCCGGTGGCGGGGGCGCTCCGGCCGAAGGCGGCGGTGAGGCCGTCGTACCGGCCGCCGGAGAGCACCGCGTTGCCCGCCCCGTCTGCATAGCCCCGGAACACCACGCCGGTGTAGTAGTCAATCTGGTGAACCAGCCCCAGATCAAACCGGATGAACGCGCCATAGCCGGCCGCCTCCAGCTCCCGGTACAGGTTCCGGAGGTAGGTCAGGGCCTCGTGCTCCCCGGCCAGCTTCTCCGCCTCGTCCAGCACCTCCACCCCGCCGAACAGGCGGGAGAGGCGGCGCAGGGCCTGACAGGCCGGACGGTCGCCGTAGGGCTCCAGCAGATCGTTGAGGGCGGCGAAGTTCTTCCCCTCGATGAGGGCGCGCATCCGCTCCACCTCGTCCTCATCCATCTCCATCCGGGCGGCCAGGTTCCGGAAAAAGCCGGCGTGGCCCAGCTCCACGTGGAAGTCCGTCAGCCCGCAGGAGCGCAGAGCGTCCACCGCCAGGGCCACCACCTCCAGATCCGCCCGGGCGCCGGCGGCGCCGATGAGCTCCACGCCGCACTGGGCGATCTCGCTGCTGCCCCCCCGATGGGCGTCACCGGAGCGGAATACCGTCTGGTCGTAGTAGAGCCGCTGGGGCAGCGGCAGGTTTTTCAGCTTGGTGGCCGCCACCCGGGCGATGGGTGTGGTGCAGTCGGGCCGCATCACCATGATCCTGCCGCCCCGGTCGATGATTTTCAGCATGGCCTCCTGGGGCAGCGGGCTGCCCGACTGGAGAAACAGGTCGTAAAATTCCACCTCCGGGGTGCTGACCTCCCCGTAGCCCCGGCCCTGAAACAGGCCGGTCAGCGCCTGCCGCACCCGCCGGCGTCCCCGGCACTCGGCAAAGAGGCGGTCTCTCGTCCCCTCCGGCGTATTGATAATGGATCTCAATGGGGCTCCCCCCTTCTTACTTTATCACACTACTACGCTAATATACTATATTGTCCCCGTCCTGTCAACTGTCAAATAAAACAGCCCCCATCGGATCCGATGAGGGCTGTTGGTGTAGATTGCTTAGAGGGTCAGGCTGGGGGCGGCATAGACACGGGCCGCCAGCTCGCTGTTGAGCATGTACAGGCCCTTGGCATCGTCGCCGTAGAGCTCCATCTTTTTGATCAGATCCTCGGCGTTCTTCTCCTCCTCGCCCTGCTCCTTGACGAACCAGTCCAGGAACTGCATGGTGCGGAA
>ERZ1643247.406-NODE-406-length-52758-cov-15.782460_pt1 | contig 52758 bp, 50 predicted proteins | sample MGYA00579264_ERZ1643247 | MGnify/ENA primary metagenome ERZ1643247 (study PRJEB29033, sample SAMEA4952262) | chicken gut metagenome | biome: Broiler Chicken; feature: Gastrointestinal Tract; material: Caecum | place: Ireland | collected 2018 | study: Broiler... | reverse complement strand
TTTTTCTTGTAGCTCTCAACGCCCGGCTGGTTGAACGGATTAACGCCGAGTAAGTATCCGCTCACGCCGCAGGCAAACTCAAAGAAATAGAACAGCTCGCCCAGGTAGAATTCATTCTGCTCCGGTATCTTCACCATCAGATTCGGAACATTTCCGTCTGTATGAGCAAGGATTGTTCCGTTCATAGCGCTCTTGTTGATAAAATCTACATTCTTTCCTGCAAGATAATTCAGTCCGTCCAGATCTACCGGCTCTTCATTGATCACGATCTCTTCCCTGGACTTTTCTACATTGAGAACAGTCTCGAACAGGATTCTGTTTCCGTCCTGGATGAACTGACCCATGGAATGCAGGTCTGTGGTCAGGTCTACGGATGCCGGGAAGATACCCTTCTGGTCCTTGCCCTCGCTCTCGCCGTAAAGCTGTTTCCACCATTCAGATACATAGTGAAGGCTCGGCTCGTAGTTTGCCAGCACTTCCACTGTCTTTCCCTTACGGAGCAGGATATTCCGGATTGCTGCATACTGCATCGCATCATTCTCTGCAAAATCATTTTCCAGAGCTGCTTTTCTTCCTGCTGCCGCGCCTTCCATCAGTTTATCGATATCAGCGCCGCTCACAGCGATCGGAAGCAATCCTACTGCAGTAAGCACTGAGAAACGTCCGCCTACATCATCCGGCACTACGAATGTCTCGTATCCTTCCTCTGCAGCGAGGTTCTTAAGCGCTCCTTTTGCCTTATCTGTAGTGGCATATATCCTCTTTGCCGCCTCTTCCTTGCCGTACTTCTTCTCTAACAGTTCTTTGAATACACGGAAGGCGATTGCCGGCTCTGTGGTTGTTCCGGATTTAGAGATCATATTAATAGAGAAATCCCTGTCTCCCACAACGTCCATCAGATCTTTGATATAAGTGCTGCTGATGCTGTTTCCTACATAATAAATCTCAGGAGCTTTCCTAATTTCCTTTGAAACCACATTGGCAAAAGAGTGTCCGAGGAACTCGATCGCAGCTCTTGCCCCCAGATAAGATCCGCCGATGCCGATCACGAGCAGGACTTCTGAATCCTGACGGATCTTCTCAGCCGCTTTCTTGATCCGTGCGAACTCCTCTTTGTCATAATCCACCGGAAGGTCGATCCATCCAAGGAAATCATTCCCTGCTCCGGTCCTTGCCAGCAGCTTGTCCTTCGCCTGAGACGCAAGTTCGCTCATATACTGCATCTCATGCTCCTTAACGAAACCACATGCTTTTGAATAGTCAAATGTTACTTTGCTCATCGTTATCCTTCCTCTCCGATATCTTCTGATATCACTGTCATCATTCGAAGCCCGGCGCCGGTACCCCGGCTGTATCCGATACTCTATGGATATTTTACCAAATCTGTTTTTCTTATTCAAGTAAAATACAGGGTTTTCACTGCCGCCCTCTAAGCTAGAAATTCTTCTAATATCTGCCGGATCGCCTCCTCCCTCAGCGTGGCTCTGTCGCCGTCCGGACTGTTCTCAACTGCGCTTCGAAGCGCCTGCCGGGCAGCTTCTCCTCTCTCAGCCGATCTGGGCTCTCCCTCAATATTGATGGGAAGCCGTTCCTCCCGTGTTCCTTTAACGGCAGATTTTGCCTGATCCTCTCCTGAATCAGAACTTACAGCAGCCTGTACATTTGACTGAACTTCTGAGGCATTGTTCGTCTGTATTACCCTCGCACTTCTCGCCTTTTTTCTGAAGCCTTCCTCCTGGCTTCTTGCATCGGATACGGTCTGACCTCCGCCTTTTCCTCCATTTTCCGCTGCGATCACATCAATGGATTCCCGTTCTCTCTGAGTCTGCTTTTTCAGGCGGATCGCACAGATATTTTCCAGATAATCCACCATGTACATCTTGACCGCATTTATTTTATACGGCTCATCAGACAGCCTCATGATAACTGAAAGCAATACCATTTCCGCAATACCTGCCGCAATATATTGATAAACAGTCTCCGTAAGACCGAGAGAAAGGTAATTAACCGACGCACCAAGCGCCGCGAGTATCCCCGCAAACCATACGGATAATACTTCAATCTGTCTCCACGTATGGATACGGAATAAGAATCCTCTGTACTCATATATGTATTTTTCCACAAATGCATCGATATTTTCCACAGAATCATGGATCATGCACGCATGTTCATATTTTGCCCGCACGAGCTTTATCAGTCGGTGTGTACTCTTCGGCATGTTTCCTGCCGCTCTCACCAGCCTGTACAAAGTCAGCTGGTTAATGATCTTCGCCAGAATCCCCAGCACTCCGATCCCCGCCATCAGATAGACGATGACACGGGTATCTCCCGCCAATCCTTCTAACATAGCAAACCCTCCTGTTTATTTGATGTCCACAACGTGTCCCTTGTCCCGCGACAGTTCGACTTGTGTTTGTGGACATTATAGACCATCCTTCCACGATTGTCCTCAAAAACCGTTCTACATATTTCTACATAGGGAAAGCCTTATCTCACCTTTTTCAGCCTCCATTGACCGGATTCTCAGACACCTCATCTCACGCTGATATCAGCCTGATAATCCTTTCAGCAGAGGGTTTTTCATCCCGGATAAATCCCAAAAAATGAACCCGGTCCACAAGCTCTCTTAAAATGTCACATGAAAGCATAAATGAGCGAAAGATGGCGGTTAAAACTTTTCTGCTATGGATATTTGTATTTTTTCTGATGATTTGCTATAATCCTCCCTGATAAGGAGGTATGCAGCCATGGATTATACACCAAAAGGCGTCTGTTCACAGCAGATCCATTTTGACATCAAAGACAATAAAGTAACGAACGTATCTTTCCGCGGAGGATGCAACGGAAATCTTCAGGGAATTTCCCGCCTGATCGAAGGCATGGATGTGAATGAAGCTATTTCCCGCATCGAAGGAATCAAATGCGGATTCAAGTCGACATCCTGCCCGGATCAGCTGGCGCAGGCATTAAAAGAGGCAGTCGGTAAATAATACCGTCTGCCCCTTCTGTGTTAAACATTATTTGTTTCACCCCGGCTTCGCTTAATGTCTGTTCATGGCAATTTCCAGTTGTTTTTCATTGAATTTTTCCCATGAACATGGGATAATTAATAGATAGAAATGATCACTAAAATAAAATAATCCTTCTTTAAGCCCTGAGAGCAGCCACCATATGTATCGCCGTTGGTTTGTGGTGTTTCTCGGAACAGGTTTCTCAAATCTAGAATTTGAATTTTTTATAGTTTCCGCGGCGCTGCACCGGCGGCTGCTCTCAGGGCTTAAAGAAGGGTGTTATTAAATTATATGCGGGTTAGTTGACCCATATGCCATTAGTAACAGAGGCTGTCTCTTCATAAGGCGACTCATTTCCTGCAATATGGCGCGCTCTGACCCTGTAGAAATACCCTCCGTCAACATATACTGTTTTCGCCGTAGACATATAAACGTCATTTTCCACGTCTTCCATCCAGGAAGTTACATACCCCCACTCATCCACATCTTCAAGATATCTGTCAACATAAACTATTGTAGCAATATAGTTTACCTCATGGTTTGCTGTGGTGGATGCATATGCATACACCTTGCCCCGTCCTGCTTTTGATATCGTGCAGTCTCCGGTCATAAGATGTATCCCTTTTTCCATACCGTTAGCGGTAGTTCCAGTAGAGCTATCTTCCGTAGTAAGATATGATCCGTCTACCTTCCGCAGTTCCGTCTCCGAAGCCTCTGTCTGAATTACAGACGTTGTTACCATACAGCAAAATGCTGCTCCGCCAATCATTGATAAAACTCGTTTATTCATTTTCATCCTCTTATAAATGTACTCTTCGTTTATTTTGTTCCCTATATTAAGTAAACAAACGAGCATTCAAAAACTTACGCGGTTTTTATAAAAAAATTAAATTTTCTATTATTTTTATGAATTCTTCCTCGTCTACGATTCCCATAATCTGATACTGTGCATCGTCATATTCAAATTCAGCCACATATCTGTTTTCCTCCATCTCTTCTATATCGTATTCTTTTACTGATACGCTGATTCTTTCACCCGTCTCCACTTGGTATTCACTGGTCAGCCGGTCGGTTTTAATCTGTCCAAGTGAAGAATCTTCATCATTCATATACATCACATATCGTATGATTTCTCCATTACATTCATATATAAAAGTAGCTTTTGCCTGCTCTTTATCTATTTCATATTCCTTTAAATACGTATTTTCCGGAAAATACCCCCAACCAACTGCTGTAATTCCCAATTCATCCCAAATTTCTTTATAAATATGAACCTCATCTAAATCATCTGTATTCTGCGATACCATTTGCTCCACATCAATATAAGATAAATCTTCATCCCCAGCTATCCTTTCCCACAGCACTTTCCAATACGACTTACTCCCCACACTTGTCATCACGCTTCCGAATACAAGGACAAGCACAGCTGCAAGCGCCAGTACGACGTAGCGTTTTTTCTTTTTGCGGTGCACGGTCTTTGACCGCCTGTCATACTCATAATCCTGTATCTTATTAAAGAGAGACGTTTCCATCTTTTCTGACACAGTGATATCGTCAAGGTCTTTTCGGTCCCTGACTTCCTTTTCTATCTGTATGGCTTCTTTGTCAATTTCTTCTTTCAGTGATATTTTTTTAAGTTCTTTCATTCTCTGCACCTTTTTTCTGTCCTATATTTTTCCTTGACATTTCACCAAATAAGGTTAAGATGAAATTAGCTTTAGCCGTGCATTACTACAATTTCTGGAGGTTAGTGTATGAAACGAATCATCCTGACCGGCGGAGGTACCGCCGGACATGTCACCCCGAATATCGCCCTGATCCCCAGGCTCAGGGAGCTTGGGTATGACATTCAATATATCGGCTCTTACAATGGGATTGAGAAGGATCTTATTGAGCCATTCGGCATTCCTTATCATGGGATTTCCTCAGGAAAACTCCGCCGTTATTTCAGCGTACAGAATTTTACAGATCCATTCCGCGTAGTCAAAGGCTTCGGGGAAGCCCGCAAACTGATCAAGGATTTAAATCCTGATGTGATCTTTTCAAAAGGCGGCTTTGTCTCTGTACCTGTTGTACTCGCCGGAAAGCGGTGCAAGGTTCCTGTTATCATCCATGAATCTGATATGACTCCCGGACTTGCGAACAAAATCGCAATTCCTTCTGCGTCAAAGGTGTGCTGCAATTTCCCGGAAACTCTGGACTCTCTTCCCGGGGGAAAAGCTGTCCTTACGGGATCTCCTATCCGTCAGGAACTTCTGTCGGGGAATAAGATCGCAGCTCTGGATTTGTGCGGATTCACAGCGGATAAGCCTGTGATCCTCGTGATCGGCGGAAGCCTTGGATCTGTTGTGGTCAACAATGCTGTGCGTCAGAGCCTTCCTGAACTTCTAAAAGATTTTCAGATCATTCACCTGTGCGGAAAGGGCAAAGTAGATGATTCCCTCAAGGATACAAAAGGTTACTGCCAGTTTGAATATATCAAAAGTGAGCTCAGAGATATTTTCGCTCTTGCGGATATTGTGATCTCGAGAGCCGGCGCAAATGCCATCTGTGAGCTTCTGGCTCTCAGAAAACCCAACCTTCTTATTCCGCTGTCTGCCAAAGCGAGCCGCGGCGATCAGATCCTGAATGCCCGTTCATTTGAACGCCAGGGATTCAGCATGGTTCTCGAAGAAGAGGAGCTCTCCGAGGAAACTCTTGTTTCATCCGTTCATACTCTCTATGAAAACCGCGGAACATTCATTGATGCTATGCGGGATTCCGGTCAGCATAATTCTATTGATACGATCATCAATCTGATCGAAGAGGCTGTTTCCGGAAAATAAAGCCTTTTTATGTGATGAGCAGGTGTCCGTTGGATACCTGTTCTTTACTTTCTGCTCATCTCTTCATACTCCACGCCGTATGTCTTTCGTATCCAGACTTTTGCCCTGTGAAGTATGCTGTGCAAAACCCCGATCTTGACACCCATGATCTCAGCCACTCGCTCCTGCGGGATATCCATATAATATGCAAGCAGGACCGCATCATGCCATCTCTGATTCTTCTCCATCAGTCCTGATAATATACGGTCATTCAGTTTTTCTTTTTCTGTCGTATGCTCTCTTTCTATGTAGCCCTCTTCCGTACTTCCTGTGGACAATGTGTTTTCCAGACCGCTCTCTTCATCATCGATCGATACCAGACATCCATATTTCTTCTTGTAATTTAATGCCGAGTTTTTCGTAACGGTATATAACCACGCAGGGATCTTTTCTATTTTGAAATCTTTAAATCCTGTATACAGTTTCAGAAATGTATCCTGAGTTATGTCTTCTGCCGCATCGTAATTGTTGCCTGAATAAATGTATGCCACTTTCAGGACGAGATTCTTATACTTTTCATAAATCTCGTTAAATTCACGATTACCTGTCAACATAATTTCTCCGGTTTATTTCATTTTATCCAATATCTCATTTTTATCTTCGTCTGTCAGCTCTCCCATATGCCAGCCAATCCCGACTTTGTCGCCCTTATATCTTGGGATCATATGCATATGAAAGTGAAATACTGTCTGTCCTGCGCACTCTTCATTATTCTGGACAATATTATAGCCGTCACATCCAAGTACGTCTGTTAACTTTGTTATCATCTTCTTTGCAAGCACTATTGCCTTTGCTGCAAGTTCTTCATCAATGTCATAAAGATTTCTGTAATGCTCTTTTGGAATGATCAGGGCATGTCCCTTTGAAGCCGGTCCAAGATCCAGTATAACGCGGAAATCATCGTCCTCATACAGCGTAGCTGAGGGAATCTCACCAGCCGCTATTTTACAGAAAATACAATCTTTGTCTCTCATTTTCTTTTCCTCTTTTCCACAGATTATTTATGTTAGTAGTATATCCCATTTTCTGGAAAAAGAGAAGGAAATTATACGAAGAAGGCTTCTGTCTTGTTCTGCACCTGCAGGTCTCCTGTCGAAACGTGTCGCATTGATTCTGTTGAAGAGGCGCAGAGGACATGCTAGACTAAACAATAAGAAAAGTCCGGTTTCCGGATAATGACAGAAAGAGAGGGAGTCCCCGTGTTCAGTAATATTGATATTAATAAAATGAACCGTCTTATGGAAGAAAACAAGGAGGCAAAACAGATCATCTCACAGCTTCTTGAGAATCACCACACTTCCGTATCAATGATCGCACATGAAATACGCAATCCTCTTACTCTTGTATCTTCATCTCTCCAGGTCATAGAGGCACAGCATCCGGAAGTCAGGCAGTTCCACAACTGGGAACAAATGATGGAAGATGTACAATTCATGTGCAGTCTGCTAAATGAGCTCTCTGCTTTTAACAACAGCTCAACACTCCATCACTCCGTCTTTTCTATCGAGCGCCTGCTGAAAAATGTTGCTGTTTCCTTTGCTATCTCCCTTGACGCGGATAATTCAGACATAGAATTTACCTCCAGGATCGTTCCCGGCATGGGCGATTTTACAGGGGATAAGCTCAAGCTCGAAGAAGTCCTCCTGAATCTTCTGAGAAATGCCAGAGAAGCGGTCGGCGAAAAGGGACGCATCTCTCTGTCTGCTGAACGGCAAGAAGACACGATCGTCATACAGTGTCAGGATAACGGCTGCGGGATTCCCGAAGAATTTATAGATACTATTTTTGATCCTTTTGTAACCTACAAAGAGAACGGAACCGGACTGGGGCTCTCTTCCTCCAAGCAGACGATAGAAGCGCATGGCGGGACCATATATGCACAGTCTGCCCCTGAAACAGGGACTGTCTTCACTGTCACGCTTCCGGTCTGAAATAGGTGGAATACGGCTTTGGTCTTCGATAAAGTATAACTGCCATAATAAATCCGCTGATCAGTCCTCCTATGTGTGCCCAGTTATCCACACCGCTGCTTGTCAATCCGAAATAAAGGCTCAGTGCAACCATAAACAGAAGCCCCTTTCCGGAGAGTCTTCCCAGCCTTCCTTTATTTGCGATCACAACATAAAGCAGCGCTCCCATCAGACCAAATACAGCACCTGAAGCTCCGGCAGAAACGGCATATGTTTCTGTTGAGAGTCCGTGATACAAAGAAAGCATGTTTCCACCTATCCCGCTTATCAGATAAATGATCACAAAACGGATCTTTCCTGCTTCTAATTCCAGATTCCATCCTAAAGCACCGAGAAGAACCATATTGTTGAGGAGATGACTGATTCCAAAATGCATAAACATGCTTGTGAATATGCGATAAAACTCATGATCCTGTACGATCATGGGCTCATACATAGCCCCGTGTCGGAGCATGAATACCGCATCCTCTGTATTACCGAATACGGACAGGATCAAGAAAACTGCAATATTAATAATTATCATCGCTGTTGTGCACACGGCTTCCGGTTTCTGTCTCACAACAAGACCTCTTTTCTTTTTATGATCTTATTATTATAAATGCCCTTCCGCTTCCTGTCCATCTATTTCCGTTATCAGATCGTCCCATCTTCCCCATCGGCCGGTCTTGATTTTTTTTACGGTTTTTCCCAGTATTCCGAAACGGCAGGTTTCCTCCTTTAAAATATCCGGATAAATAGTTTCATTTTCTGTTTTTTTCTCCTCCTCGTCTGAACAAAACACTGCCGTATCCGGTATTCCGCCCTGTATCTCCTGGTTCTTTTTCTGTTCATTTACAGTTTCCTTTTCTTCTTTATATTCATCCAGAATTTTCCTCAGATCAAAATTTTCTTTAAGAGTCTCTTTATGCAGTCTGTAAGCAAGCAAAATTCCCGATGTATCCCTGTAATCCAGCCTTTTAATAAAATACTCCGTCATCTCATGAAACATTGTACAAAGTGTCTTTTCCCTGTCTGATTCTCTGACAGGGAGATAACAGAATCTGTATTTTCCATTTTCAAAAAATACAAGTTCCGGCACGAGTATTAAATTGTCCGGTTCAAGCAAATGTCCTTTTATTTCATCGATCATTTCTATAAATTGCTCTGTAAATCTTTCCAGATCTTCACTTTTCATTTCCTGTTTTCCGTACTGCTTTTCCAGACTTAATGCATTTCCCGGATAAAATGTGTATCTGCTCTTTCCTTCACGCCCTGTTCCCGTGATCTTTACCAGGAATTTAAAGTTATTGTGTCTGAGCATCATCATTTGATAGTCTTCCTCATAAGGAAACTCTATATCCGCATGGACCACAGACCGGTCCCACTCATTTTCATATACTATTTTCACATAATCCACCTCATTCGTCTGATCTTTTGCTCTGGTTTGACAATCCGTGACGTCTGACACGCATCAATTTTCATAATTCCTCTCTGCGCGGAAACTGATACTGTGATTTCATCCGAAGTTTTCATGACAGACACCTCCGTATCTTTCAGATAGATCAATTTGCCTTTTACGCGCTCTCTGAAAAATGATTCCAGGTCGCATACGTTCTCTTTTTTCCTCTCCTCCTGCGCTCCCACTGCCGCTGTCTCGCCTGCCGCTCCGTATATCACTGCTTTATCGTGATAATAAAACACTGTATGTATGATAATCACAAACAACAGGAGAAATACAGGCATAATATATGACATCTCGATCACTGAACTTGCTTTTAAATATTTCCTTTTGCCGATCCTATTTTTCTCTCTCTTTTCAATATGCCCCAATGAACATCCCTCCTATATATGCCGCTGCAAGAAATGGTACAAACGGGAATGAAGATTTTCTGTTGAAACGATGCCTTATCATCATAACTGCCGAGAATACTGCCGCCATAGAAAACGCCCCTAAAAGCAGATACAGCAGATCCCAAAATCCTATAAATGCCCCTATTATTAAGATCAGAATACTGTCCCCATATCCAAAGGCTTCTCCTGATATTCTGCTGATAAGCAGGAAGAAAAGTCCTGCACATCCTCCTGCGCACAGAAGTACAGCAGAAATATCCCGCCCGCAGAAACATCCCGCTGCCACAAGTAAAAATCCTGACAGGAGAAATTTTAAAGGGAGTTTCCTGAATTTAAAATCCATTACAGCAAGCGCCGATATATAAACCAAAAAGATACACTGAAAAATGAACCACATGTTTTTCATGATAATATCCGCTGCATTCTCTATTGCGCGCATCTGGAACACCCTCCCAACCCTTTGATTTCTGTCAGTTTTACTGCATGTATTGTCCTCTTAAGTCCGCTGCAGTTCACGGAATTGTGATATCTGTCTCCTGTATCTGTAATATATACACTCCCCACAGGCAGCCCATAAACACATTTTTCACAGGCATGGTATATACCGCCTCCTTCGTTTCTCAATTGTTTAATTTCATCAAAACCAACTGCCCGGATTGAAAGACGGAGATGGGAACATCGGTAATCTTCATGATATACTTCTCCATTATCTGTTACATAAACGATATCCGCTCCGTCACTTCCTTTTCCCCCGTTCATATATCCGGTCCAGGCGCTCAGTTTAAATGACTGCTCCACTTCAGCCGATGGATGCCCGATCACAGGGACAGGAAGATATATTTCGTAAGTGACTTTAATATTCATCTCTCCCGTCTCAGGAGATACATACGATCCCACACATGATATTCCGTCTTTTCCGCCTTTAACAATGCTCCTGTCAAGCCGCTCTTCCCCTATCAGATCTGCTATATCTGATCTCATCTTCCACACATTAAGCACGGGAATGACAGCCGTATCCTCAGCCGCGCTTTTTGCTGCGTTTTGTGCTGCGTTTACAATACTGAACCGGATACTTTGGAGTTCAATAAGCCAGATCAGGCATAAGACCGCAAACAAAAACAACGGAATTCCAAATGCTGCTTCTATCGTAATGCTGCCTGGCGCCACAGCTTCTTTTTTCTTTTTAAGCCTGTTTTTTCTTTTTGTTATCTCCGGTGCAGATGCCCTTTCTGATTTCATTAGGGCTATTTCCTTATGCGGTTGTATTTTCATCGCAGCCGATTTTCCTTTCTTTAAAAAACAATGTTAACAGTGGTATTTTCTGCCTGAGGGATGGCAGATTGAGAAAGAAAGGGCATCTGCACCGGAGATAACATTATTATTCGTAGCCGAAATACACAGGATATGTATATGTCAGATTCCCGAATATCACACCGGTATTTTTTAACTCCAGCTTTGTGACACAATAGTCAGCCCGAAAATAGTCCGTTTCCTTCCCGTCCGCAAGATTTTCTTCGATTCGGTCCAGCGCGCGCATTGTTGTATTGTCCATGTTTTCCATAAAAAGAAATATTCTGAGATAATCTTCATACGATATTCCACCCGAAATCTCTTCCTCTCCGCTTTTTTCTGAAAAACTCCCCAGGGTGAGCAGCTCCGAAAGTGATACCTGCCAGTTCTCTTTTGTTTTAATAAGAGCTGCCTTTTTCCCGCTCAGCAAGGTGCGGATATCCACAGTGCTTTCTCCCGCTGCCCATGCAAACAAAATAAGCTGTTTTATGACCTCCGTGCCTTCGGGCATCAGGAGAAGCAGAGCTATGGCGGCAGCAAGAGCTTCCGCCTCTGCCTGTTTTCCGGAATCGCCGAGAAGATATACATAGTTCAAAGCAAGTCGTATAAGAAAAATTTTCGTTAGTACTGACTCCAGATTTTCCTTGTCAGAAGCTTTTCCTGAAATAATATATTCCACTTCATATTCAAGAGATCTCGGCTGCTCTTCCACGGCAGCTTTAACATTTGTATGTTCATCTTCATAAGCGTCCTCATCCGAGGAAGCATTGCTGAAATTTTGAAGTATATACTCGTTGAACAAAAGCCGTTCTGAGATACCGTCAGTTCCTGCCCTTGCCGGAAAGCTGCCATAACCGGTATTGAGATTCCTCACAGATACCTGATCTTCCAGTCGGATTGATTTACCTGACAACTCCATATCCGGAGGCATTACAACAGACAAAAGTCCTGATTTTTCTATCTGTTCAAGGCAGTAAAAAGGATTACCGGTCTCCTCATATCCCGCGTCCGGGCTCTCTTCCTCAGTCAGTTCTGATCCCGCCTCCTCGGCTGCTTTCCTCAATTCTTCAAACTGGTCTGTTATTTTTGCTTCCTCTTCCTGAATCTTTTTTCCTTCTATACACTGCTCTTCCCATTCTTCCGTACTGCCGGTAAATTCCCTGATCAATCCGATCCCATAGCATTCCTCCATATATGCAATCACCTGCTCCCGAAATGCCTGTCCTCGGTTATCCGTTAAAAACTGTATCCCGGTCACCTCATGATCCGTATTTCCTGTTCCATAGTAATGCATTCTCCCGATCAATCTGTCTTCTGAAAAATTACCTGTCTCATAAGTTCCTTCTATACTGAATACATGATAATCTTCAAAAAGGGTTCTATGGTATTCCCCGAATAAAGAAAAAACAGCGCGGTCCGTCTCCAGACGGCTCATATTTTTTGAAGTATGGATGACAGTGATTTGTATGATACCGAGTATGAAAGATACGATAAGTATTAAAACCATACTCAAAAACACCGTGATCTCCGCTCTCTTCATATCTAAATTCCGGAACTTTCAGATGTGATCTTATCAAAGATCGTGTTGATCAGATTAATAAGCTGAGTTTTAAATATGAGAAGAAGGGCTATGATAATCACAAGTATTAAAACCAGTTCTATTACCGTGATTCCGGAAACATATCTTGGGCGGATAAAAAAATCTCTGATCCGATCCTTCACAGATGTAAAAACGGATGCTGTCTTTAACTTTAAATTGATAATAGCCATATTCATAGATACCATCCTCCTATTCCTTTCTTTAAATTAATATATCTTTGTCCCCTTCAAATACTGATCGAAAAAAATGCAGGGACTATCACGATCGCAAATACAATGATCAGCATAAGGAACAACGGGATTACAAGTTTTGTGCCGGCCTCTTCTCCCAGTTTTTTCGCCAGATTTTTTCTTTCTTCAAATGCTTCCTCCGCCTCTCTTCCAAGCAGCTCTGTCAGCCCCTTTGAGCCTTTTCTCAGATTCTGTGAAAGCAGTGTACCGAACTTTCTGTAAATAGATACGCTGCACCTTGTCCCATAATTCTCATATGCTTCTCCCTCCGGTATTCCTCCCCGAATCTGGTTCATCGTATTGACCATCTCTTCATAAGCCTTTCTCTTATATATTCCTCTGTGATTTTGCCCTCGTTTTTTCTCATAATCCTGCGCGATACAAAACCAGGCTCTCCGTATCGTCATTCCAGCACGGATATACAGGTTGAATTTATTAATGATCTGAGGATAATCAATATTCATCTGCCGTATTATTTTTTTCTCATCCTCTTTTTTTCTCTGCGATGAGGACACAACGATCATACAGGAAGCTCCCGCCCCGAGGATTAAAATCGCAAACGCGCGTGTTTCCGTTCCATATTTCCACCGGATCGGTTTTCCATCCACACTATCCGGAAGTATTATGTAATCTTCTGTCTTTGTCTTTTCATCTGAAAGAGAAATTTTTTCCTTAAGATCTTGCATTAACTGTTCATCTTCACTCATTATCGGCGGAAATACACATACATAAAATTCATGGAGCGCCTGGTTTTCTTCATAACTTAACCTTGCGGTCAGCCGCACCTGAGTCCCCGAGTCAGACAATCGATCGTTTCCCAGATTCCCCTGAATATCGATAACATCATAATTATCAGTCTCCCACGCCACCTGTATTCCCGTTCCCGGAATCTCGGTAATAAGGTTAAGATCATACCTTACGTTATCCAGACTTTCATTTTCCCCAAGGATCAGTTTTTCAAGCTCACTGCCTGCATCTGTAAACAATTCTCTGATTTCCTCCGAATCGTATATCCTCCCCGAGACCGGTACCTCAATCTCTCTGTCTGATCCGGACTCCCCGATTCTTACTTTCATTTCATGAATGGTCTCTTTTTCCCCCTGCTCCCTCTTTAATATGATTTCTCCTTTTTCATTTGTCTTTACACTTTCCGAATTATCCGCTGCATAGAGACCGGCCGTGCATACAATTGCCGCTGCTGTGAGGATACCTGCTTTAAGGCAGGAAGGGTTTTCCTTTAAGTAATTTTTTATGATGCATCTTATTTTTTTCATCACTTATACCTCGATCCGTATAATCTTCCGTCCATAGACATACGCGCCCATATATACGAAAATACAGAGACTCATAATCGCAGCTCCCGCCATATTGCCGTACAGGACGTTTAAAAATTCTCCAAATGTCAGTTTCATATACAAAATGATCGCAAACGGTACTGCGCACATGATATCGAATTCCATTTTCTTTGAGGCAATCATGGTCTGTATTTCTTTTTCCGTATCGATTTTACCGCTAATTATCTTTACAGCATCCCTTATAACAGCGATACTGTCCCCGCCGCTTTTCTTTGCGGCCGCAAATACATTTACAAAATTTTCTATATCCTCCTGTCCTGTACGCTCTGCAAACCCCTTAAGGACTTCTTCTGCTGACATATTCATGTCCATCTGCCTCTCCATCCGTTCAAACTCTTTTCTTATTCTTGTTTCTTCTGAATACACAGGAGAAATATCTTTTCCAGCCTCTCTGATCGCATTTTCTACAGAATATCCTGCTTTGAGAGCGGATGCCATTACCTGGATACTGTCTCTGAACTGCTGCCTTAATTCCTGTTCCTTTTTCCTTGATATGTCATCGTGCCAGTCTCTCATATAAATCATCCACACGGGAAGAAGAAGGGGCGCCGGAATCAGAGAATCATAAAATACATATGACATCACCGCTGTCGCCGCCGTCGCTTTCAGGACTCCTATGGCGTACTCATACTTCCTGATATCCTGCTTCCGCAAGCTTGTCTCTGTTTTCAATTTCACCGACCTTCACAATGCATCCTTTAATTTTTTCATCTCTTCTTCCCTCCTCTCGAAATTCATACAGGACCTTCGTCTGTATCCTGTCCTGACAGTATCCCAGTATTTCTTCAATCCTCAATACCCTCCTGCTTTTATCTCTGAGCCTCCCAAGATGGATGATAATATCAAGAGCCGATGCGATCTGTCTCTGGATTGCCTGCAAGGGAAGGTCTATTCCCATCATCATCATTGTCTCAAGACGGTGGAGCATATCCGTGGGATTATTCGCATGACCCGTAGACATAGAACCGCTGTGTCCGTTCAGCATAGCAGATGATATCATGTCTACAGTCTCTTCTCCTCTCACCTCTCCTACGATGATCCGGTCAGGTCTCATTCTTAAAGCTGACCGGATCAGGTCACGGATTGTCACGGCTCCTTCGCCCTCCAGGTTAGGACCGCGCGCCTCAAGCCGAACCAGATTTGCCACTCCCTGTATCTGCAGTTCCGCATTGTCTTCAATGGTGATTATACGTTCATCCTTCGGAATATAATCTGACATTGCATTTAAAAATGTTGTTTTTCCCGCGCCTGTACCTCCGCTCACAAAAATGTTATACTTTGCCCTGACCAGTTTTTCGATAAAGCCTGCCGCTTCTTCTGTCAGACTTCCCATGCGCACAAGCTGTCTCATCGTGATCGCATCCGACGGAAATTTTCTGATCGTCATTACCGGTCCGTTAACAGCCACAGGTTTTAGAACAACATTAACTCTGGATCCGTCCCTCAGACGGGCATCCACAATAGGAGAAGTCTCATTTACATATCGGTTTGTCTCCCCGACGATCTGCTGGATCACATCCGCAAGGCGTGATTCCGAAATAAAATGCCGGTCTGTCCGGTAAAGCTTTCCTTTCTTTTCGTAAAAAATATTATCTGTTCCATTCACCATGATTTCTGTGATTTCATCATCTTCAATAAGATCCTGTATGATATCCAGCCTGCGGAATGCGTTGAACAGCTCCCTGCTTATTCTTATCTTTTCGCCAAGGGACAGAAATTCTTTTTTCCCTTCTTCCTCAATCACACAGCGTATGATTTCCTGAAGTTCCTCCTCCCCTGTTTCTTTTGTCATATCCATGCGGAGCATGACTTTCTCATACAGCAGTTCCACTCTTGTCATCCTTCCCCTCCGATCTTTCGGGATATGTGTTTCCTTTTCCGATGCGCTTTTTTACAGTTTTTGTCAGGATATCTGCATACCCGGCTGTTCTTAAATTTTCCTCATACTGTTCCATTTTTGCTTCGGCAGCGCTCTCGCAGATATAAGGCGTATAGATCCTGTCACATTTTCTGAGGATATCGTAAAGACCGCAGACCGCGTCTCCAAGATCAAGTATGACAGCTTCATAAAGACATTTCTCCATGATCATATCCAGAAGGCGGATCCATTCCTCACCTCTGACAGATCTTAGATCCTGCTCATTTTTCATCGGAAGTATATAATCCATCCCGTTTTTTCTCACTGCCATCGCCGTGAGCTTTAAGCCCCAGTCATCTCTCTCCTGTTTCAGAAAATATAACAGATCTCCAAGATCCTTATCCGCTCCTTCCTGAAAATAGTGCGCGCCTCCTGAATATCCTTCCAGATTGAGATAAAGTACCGGTATCTGACGCGCCAGCTTCTGGCCGAGACGGAGGGCAAACTTCGTCTTGCCGATTCTGTGGACCGGTGAATAAATACCTATCATACCTCTGACCATCGGCTCATCCCTGATCCTGACTGCTCCCCGTTTTTCGGACGAATGTTCCGGCTCCGCATTCTTCTCTATTCCGGTCATTCCTGATTGTTCCGTCCCGGGTTTTCTTTTGCTCTTCTTCTTGCTGTCCGTATATTTTCGGATCATCCTGATCATCCCTTCCGCTGACTGATAGCGAAACAGAGAGATACTTTCTGACCCATTTCTTTCCCCGGGAATCCCTGTCAATACAAATTTTTTTCGGGCGCCGGTCTTTCCTATGACCTCGTTTCCGTACTCTTCTCCTATCACCAGAATTTCCGCTATGTTTTTTTCAAAAAATTCCATCATCTTTTGCAGATCATGAAAAATATGGAACTGATATTCACCTTCAAACCGCTCTGAAAGAATCTGAAAAAGATGTTCTGAATACTCCTCCTGGATATCACAGATCACAAAACACCCTGATACACCTTTTATTTTATTTTCTGACATAATCTGAATTTTGCTGCGGATCCGTGCAGCACGAATAAAGAAATATGACCCTGCGGGCGTTTTCCCGTCCCGCTGATTCTGATACATGCTTTCCCTCAAAAGCCTGTGGTCCGGCAGGTGATCCCTGCTGTGTAAGACGCATTATAAACGGCGGATCCTGTTTTGTCTATAGCAAAACTCCGATCCGCCGATTTTTGTAAAAAGCTCACAAAATCTGATAACACATAATCCCGTAAAGCAGTCCGACCCCGGGAATTCCAAGGGTTCCGGATGTCAAAAAGGAAACCGCATTCATGCCTACATTAATTGAAGAATCAGGTGGAATGACATATTCGTTGATAAAAAATATCAACGCCATGCCGATGGCTGCCCGTATAAAAAAATTGACAACTGCTGACATAAACTTCTTTCCCAAATCCCATCCTTCCTTTCGCGGGCTCCTTATAAAACTTAATAAATGATCCGGTATTATCTTTTGATACAGTTTATTCTCCTTCCGGGATTTTTATTCTTCCCGTCCAAGCCACTCCCTGGCAGATTCTTCTGCTTCCTGCCATGAATAATTCCACTCTCTGGGAGACATCTGGTCTGCTTTTTCCTCTATGTTCCTGAAATAAAGATCCAGACTGTCCCATTCCCCTTTTTCACTTATTTCATCCCTGTCAATTTCTGCCAGGTAAGGAGCCGCGTCTTTGGACAGAGTCATAAGATAATAGACATCCATCTCTTCGCCTTCTTGTGCATGACTTATATTATATTCCGCGATAAGCGAGTCCGGCCTGCTGAAAGAAAACAGGATATAACAGACTGATACCACTGCCGTGATATATCTGAAAAGTCCGAAATCTTTTCTGTAAATGCTGTATATCACGCCGAAAAAGATAAACATGAGCACCGCAAGGAACCAGAGGACAAGCACACGCAGAAAAGTAAGGTAATATTCAGACACATACAGGATCATCCGATACGCCGCGGATACGATCATGATACATGTACACGCCGATACCACGGTCAGGAGTACTTTAAGGATCCTGTTTTCCCCAAATACACTCTGGCAGATCAGTACGGCAGCGAAATTGATCAGGCTTACGGCAAAAAGCTGCCAAAATCCCTGATGCGCGTATTGTGAATAAGTCACGCCTTCCGGAAGTCCTGTATCCAGCCTCAAAAAAAGAAACAAAATCTGGATTCCCGAATAGATAACATACACAGCCGCCACAATTCCTGAAAAGGTGATTCCTGCCACGGGATCTGCATTTACCTGTTTTTTTCCGGTCTTCCCTCTAAGGTTCATACGAAAAAGTCCTGCAAAAAAGCCATAAATAAATATAAGACCAAATAAAAATGTAAAGATGATCCCTATTACATTCCATATGTCTATTTTTTCAAGCAGTCTGAAAGGATTTAAAAACTCAAAATAGCTGTTGAAAATGTGTGAAAAAATCTGGTCCGACGCCATCAAAAGAGGAAATACTACTGACAGTAGAAGTATTGCCGCCAAAAGTCCGAGCAATACAGATCTGAACTCTTTTCGTTTTATCCACATAACCGCAGAGTTATTTTCGGAATTATCTTCTTTTTTCATCTTCTTTTCCCCGCTTCCGCGGAAAATATCTCCTGCAGATATGACCCATGTGGCTGACATAACAAAAAAATTCTTTAAATATTCCGCTGCTCCCCACTCGTCGTCTTTATAAAACTGATGCGCCATGGACATCATATAAAGAAGCAGAATCCCGACACAGTTAAAGAAATGAAAAAATCCGTTAGATGTCAAAACTGTCGCTATCCCCAAAAGAATGATCCCTGAAAAATACCTTATCGTTCCTTTCTGAAACCTGATTCCTGCCTTCTGAAGGAATATAACCGAAAATCCAAGTGAAACTGCCGTGATCACAGGGAACGTGATCCCTGACATATTTTTGTACAGACAAATAGTAAACACTGCACCATAGATTAAACTCATCATCAAAAACCATCTATGGTCTTTTCTCATCCTCTGAACAAAAATATTATCCATTTTCATCCTCCTTTACATATTCTAAAATATCTCCCGGCTGGCAGTCTAATGCCCTGCATATTGCATCCAGTGTAGTAAATCTTACAGCTTTTGCTTTATTATTCTTTAATATAGAAAGATTCGCCATTGTAATATCCACTTCGTTTGCAAGTTCCGTTACGCTTATCTTTCTTTTCGCCATCATAACATCCAGATTAACAACGATCGCCATTTCATGTCCTCCCTATATTGTCAGATCATTTTCTTCTTTATACCTTATCGCTTCTGAAAAAACCATGCTCAGCACATGGCTGAACAGTCCGGCGATAAAGAAAGTAAGCACAATGATAAATGTTGCAGGTGTGGGAATAACAAATATTTTTATAAAAAACAACACTGTGATCACAAATGCCGCTGCTTCCATGATCCTCAGACTTCTTGTATTTACATCAGAAAAGCAGTTTTTTCTAATAACGGTGTCTATCATTTTTCTGAGCTGATATACGATCACAAGACCACAGATACCGGATGCAAAGAATATGATAAGCATAGAAATATAGTGATCCGCCAGCTCTTGAGAATAATATTTACCTGCCAGTTTCAATGTATACGGCAGCGAAGCCGCTGCCAGAATTCCTGTACAGAACATAAAATTCAGCAGATATTTTGTAAATAAAACGATTTTGTTCTCCTTCATATAAATATCTCCTTTTCTATTTTTGCTTTTATAATTTACCGTATTATAAATCTCTTATATATTATATGTCAATATATTTTTATTGATAATCGATAAATTTAAATTGTTATTCAATATACAGAATTATTTTCAAAAAAGAGTAAAAAAACCTGCAGCATAAACTCACTGTCTATGTTGCAGGTTTTTATAAACAAAATCATTTCTTTAATATATTATTTTATTACTTATCAGACTTATCCATTTCTTCTGAAATTTCTACCTTTTCACCGTCAATTTCAGCAGAAGCTTTCCTGACTTTTGCCACACTTGCAACCTTTTCATGGTCAGGTAAATTAATTAATTTCACTCCAGAGGTTATCCTTCCATATTGAGAAATGTCAGAACACTTCATTCGGATCACAATACCTTCTGTGTTAATGATCATGATCTCACTGTCTTCATCTACAGCTTTCATTCCAACAACATTTCCGGTCTTTTCAGTGATCTTATAGCACTTCACACCTTTTCCTCCACGGTTTTGAGTAGTAAACTCTTCCATGTCGGTACGCTTGCCCATTCCTTTTTCAGAGACAATGAGCATATCTTTTCCCTGGCTGCTCATCTGCATTCCGATCACAACATCATTGTCTCCGAGGTTCATGCCCCGCACGCCCATAGACACTCTTCCGGTAGAACGTACATCTGTTTCATGGAATCTGATACACTGCCCATACTTAGTAACAAGAAGGATATCCTGCTGGTCATCCGTTACTTTTACTTCGATAAGTTTATCGTCTTCTCTGAGTACGATCGCTGCCAGACCTGTTTTTCTGACATTTGCATATTCCCGGATCGGCGTTTTCTTCACAAGACCTTTTTCTGTTGCCATGAAGAGGTATTTCCCTTCTTCATACTCATAGATCGGTATCATTGCCGTGATCTTTTCCTCAGGCATGAGCTGAAGCAGATTTATGATAGCCGTGCCGCGCGCTGTCCTGCCTGCTTCCGGAATTTCATATCCCTTCAGGCGGTAAACTCTTCCTGTATTTGTAAAGAACATGATATAGTGATGTGTAGTCGTTACAAACAATTCACGGATATAATCATCTTCCAGAGTCTGCATTCCCTTGATTCCTTTTCCGCCGCGCTTCTGGCTGCTGAAGGTATCCATACTCATCCTCTTGATATATCCGAGATTTGTCATTGTAATTACCACATTTTCTCTCGGGATCAGATCTTCCATAGAAATATCGAACTCATCATATCCGATATGTGTTCTTCTCTCATCTCCGTACTTTTCAGAGATAACGAGTATTTCCTTCCTGATCACGCCCAGAAGAAGTTTTTTGTCCGCAAGGATTGCTTTATACTCCTCGATCTTCTTCATAAGCTCTGCATACTCTGCTTCCAGTTTTTCTCTTTCCAGACCTGTCAGAGCTCTCAGACGCATATCAACGATAGCCTGAGACTGCGCGTCAGAAAGTTCAAACCTCTCCATCAATTCGGCTTTTGCAATCTGAACTGTCTTTGATCCGCGGATGATCCTGATTACTTCATCAATATTATCCAGTGCAATGAGCAGTCCTTTTAAAATGTGGGCACGCTCTTCTGCTTTATTCAGATCATATTTCGTTCTTCTTGTGACAACCTCTTCCTGATGCTTCAGATAATACTTCAGCATATCCAGGATATTCATGACCTTTGGCTGATTATCCACAAGGGCCAGCATTATCACTCCGAATGTATCCTGGAGCTGCGTATGCTTATAGAGCTGATTGAGTATCACATTCGGGTTCACATCACGCCTCAGTTCAATACAGATGCGCATTCCCTCACGGCTGGACTGATCGCTCAGATCCGTGATCCCGTCTACTTTTTTATCTTTGACCAGTTCTGCAATTTTCTCGATAAGCCTTGCCTTATTTACCATGAACGGAAGCTCTGTAACAATGATCCTGTTCTTACCGTTCTGCATTGGTTCGATATTTGTGACCGCTCGGACTCTGATCTTGCCCCGTCCTGTGCGGTAAGCTTCCTCGATTCCTCTTGTCCCGAGGATTTCAGCCCCTGTCGGGAAATCCGGTCCTTTAATTATCTTAAGGATATCCTCGATCGTAGTTTCCCCGTTCTCATCGATCTGATCATCAATGATCTTTACTACAGCGCTTATCACTTCTTTCAGATTGTGAGGCGGTATATTTGTCGCCATGCCGACTGCAATACCGGATGTTCCGTTTACAAGGAGATTCGGGAATCTTGATGGAAGGACAACCGGCTCTTTTTCTGTCTCGTCAAAGTTGGGAGTAAAATCTACAGTATCCTTATTGATATCTGCAGTCATTTCCATAGAAATTTTACTCAGACGCGCCTCTGTATAACGCATTGCCGCGGCTCCGTCCCCATCTACGGAACCGAAGTTCCCATGACCGTCAACAAGAGGATATCTGGTTGACCACTCCTGAGCCAGATTAACTAAGGCACCGTAAATAGAACTGTCCCCGTGAGGATGATATTTACCCATTGTATCACCCACAATACGGGCACATTTACGGTGCGGCTTATCCGGTCCGTTATTCAGCTCGATCATTGAATACAGGATTCTTCTCTGTACAGGCTTCAAGCCGTCCCTCACATCCGGGAGAGCTCGGGAAGCGATAACGCTCATTGCGTAATCAATGTAGGAAGTCTCCATTGTTTTCTTCAGGTCGACCTCATGGACTTTATCAAAAATATTATCTTCCATTGTTTATCTCCTTTTTTTAAATGGATAACTGACTGTTCCGCTCCGAAATTCCCAAAGCTTCCGCTCCGGGATTCCCAAAGCTTCCGCTCCGGGATTCCAGTTCAAAAACCTTCGGTTTTTTCACTGGTTTGGCATTTCCAATGCCAAACCTCGCAGCCGGTGTAAGGGAGAAATCCGAGCCGGCTCGATTTCTCCCTTACACCGGCTGCGATCCCGTCGCTGGTAAATTGCTAGATATCCAGATTTTTGACATATTTTGCGTTTTCTTCGATAAATTCTCTTCTTGGTTCAACCTTGTCGCCCATAAGTGTTGTAAATGTAAGATCAAGCTCAGATGATGTCTCTTCATCCATAGTCACACGAAGGAGAACTCTGTGTTCCGGATCCATGGTTGTTTCCCAGAGCTGCTCTGCATCCATCTCTCCCAGACCTTTATAGCGCTGAATCTTATTATTGCTGTCTCTTCCTACTTCAAGGAGTATCTGATTCAATTCCTCATCACTGTACGCATACCATACTTTTTTGTTTTTCTCCAGCTTATAAAGCGGCGGCTGAGCAAGATAAACATATCCTTCTTTGATCAGATCAGGCATAAAACGATACAGGAAGGTCAATAATAAAGTACTGATATGAGCTCCATCTACATCGGCATCCGTCATGATGATAATTTTATGATATCTCAATTTTGAAATATCGAAATCCTCATGTATTCCTGTTCCAAATGCTGTGATCATGGCCTTGATCTCTGCATTTCCATAGATTTTATCCAGCCTTGCTTTCTCTACATTGAGGATTTTTCCTCTCAGCGGAAGGATAGCCTGCGTCGCGCGGTCTCTCGCAGTCTTAGCGGAACCGCCGGCGGAATCTCCCTCTACGATATAGATTTCACATTTTGCAGGATCTTTGTCCGAACAGTCTGCAAGTTTTCCCGGAAGAGATGTTCCCTCAAGAGCAGATTTTCTTCTCGTAAGATCTCTTGCCTTCCTTGCCGCTTCCCTTGCCCTCTGAGCCATCACAGATTTTTCAACCGTGATCTTTGCCACATTCGGATTCTGCTCAAGGAAAATCTCAAGCTGTGTGCTCAGAACACTGCTGACAGCTCCTCTTGCTTCACTGTTTCCCAATTTCTGCTTTGTCTGTCCTTCAAACTGCGGATCTTCAATCTTTACGCTAATGATCGCGGTTAGGCCTTCTCTAATATCTTCACCCGCAAGTTTTTCGTTTTCTTTTATAAGCTTATTCTTTCTTGCATAATCATTAAATGTCTTTGTTAATGCAATTCTGAATCCTTCTACATGGGTTCCACCTTCAGGAGTTGTAATATTATTTACAAAACCATAAGTATTTTCACTGTAAGAATCATTGTGCTGCATTGCAATCTCTACTGCTACACCATCTTTCATACCTTCACAGTATATGATCTGATCATACAGAGGAGTTTTACTTCTGTTTAAATAAGTAACAAACTCCTTGATGCCGCCTTCATAGTGGAATACATGCTCCCGGAGTTCTTCTCCTCTCCAGTCGCGGAGCACGATCCTGAGTCCCTTGGTAAGGAATGCCATCTCGCGGAATCGCTGCTTCAGTGTATCATAATCAAATACCGTATCATCGAAAATCTCTGCATCAGGATAAAATGTTACTTTTGTACCTGTCCTGTCCGGCTCGCAGTCACCGACGATTTTCAGCTTATAGATTACTTTTCCTCTTTCATAGCGCTGCTTGTAGATATGACCCTCATGGCAGATTTCTACTTCCAGCCACTCTGAAAGAGCGTTCACAACAGATGCGCCCACACCGTGCAGTCCTCCGGATACCTTATATCCTCCTCCGCCGAATTTTCCTCCTGCATGAAGCACAGTGAACACGACCTCAACTGCAGGAAGTCCTGCCTTATGATTTATCCCTACCGGGATTCCTCGTCCGTTATCGCTTACCGTAACAGAATTATCCTTGTTGATATCAACCTGTATCTCATCACAGTAACCTGCAAGCGCCTCATCCACAGAGTTGTCCACGATCTCATACACGAGATGATGCAATCCTCTTGTGGAAGTACTGCCGATATACATACCCGGTCTTTTTCTTACGGCTTCCAGACCTTCCAGTATCTGGATCTGATCCGCCCCGTATTCAGCGTCAAATTCTGTACTTGATGCACCCATGTAATAACCTCCTAATTTGCATTTACTGCATGTCCGTTTTTAATGTGGAATATTTTATTGATAGAAAATCTGTGATTTACAAATTCATCCAGTCCGGTACATGTAATTATCGTCTGTATATCATGAATACTGTCCAGTAAATAGTTTTGCCTGTGTTTGTCAAGTTCAGACAATACATCATCCAGCAAAAGGATCGGGGTATCGTTGATCACTTTTTTTACCAGTTCAATTTCCGACAGCTTCAGAGACAGTGCCGCTGTCCTCTGCTGTCCCTGTGAACCGAATTTTCTGACATCGATTCCATTTTGCGTCGTGAAACATATATCATCCCTATGTGGTCCCACAGTAGTGCTCTTCATCCTGATATCCCTGTCTCTGTGCTTTGCAAGTGCTTCTTCAAGAGACATATTTCCTGTACCGGACTCATATGAGAGAGTGATACGCTCTTTTCCTCCAGTCAATTTATAATGCATATCAGAAATTATTTCATTTACCTGGTTAATAAATTCTTTTCTTCTTTCTAACACTTTTGTGCCGTAGGAAACAAGCTGCATATCCCATATATCCAGAGTTTCCATGAGATTTTTCTGTCCGTATATATCTTTCAGAAGGGAATTTCTCTGATTGATGATGCGATTATAATTTGAAAGATTATTGAGATAAATTTTATCGAGCTGCGATAATTCCAGATCAATAAACCTTCTTCTGCCCGCCGGACCTTCCTTAATGATATTCAGATCCTCCGGAGAAAAGAAAACAAAATGAACAATACCAAACAGCTCTCCTGCCCTCCTTATAGGGACTTTATCGATTGCGATCCCCTTTGGGCTGTTCTTTTTCAGATGCATGTCTATCTGAAAATTTACCCCTCTCTTTTCGACCGTTGTCTCTATATGGGATTCATCATATCCGAACTGTATGATATCTCTGTCCTTTGTCCCGCGATGGGATTTTGTAGTCCCGGACAGGTAAAGAGCTTCCAGGATATTTGTTTTTCCCTGGGCATTGTCTCCATACAGGATGTTCGTGTTCGGATCAAATTTCAAATCTAAAAGATCATAATTTCTGTAATTTTTAAGCTTAAGAGATTTGATTACCATAACTTTCCCATCTAATCTATTCTACACTTTTTTCGACTCTTTTTCAACCGATTATCCGATCTGGAGCTCTTTTCCGTTATAAGAGACGATATCGCCGCTGTGAAGTTTTTTTCCTCTTCTTGTCTCTTTCTCGCCGTTTACACTGACCAGACCTTCCTGAATAACTTCCTTTGCCTCAGCGCCTGTATCAACCATTCCAACTGCTTTTAAAACCTGTCCGAGCCGGATGAAATCTTCTCCGGCTCTTAACTGAAAACGTTCCATTTTTATCTCCTTTTATACTGCTGCATTAAAGTTTACAGGAAGGATCAGATAAACATAGCTCTGCTCCTCATCCTTGATAAAGCAAGGCGCCTTTGCGTTCATGAAATAGAGGTCTACTTCTTCATCGTCAATAACACGCAGCGCATCGATCAGGAATTTCGGATTAAATCCGATCAGAAGATCCTTTCCTTCTTTCACGCAGATAATTTCTTCATCCATGGATCCGATCTGGGATTTGATCTTAAATTCCATAGACTCATCCCTGATATCAATGATGATCGGCTTCTTATCCCCCTCTTTGATGAGGAGAGTGGCTCGGTCTATACAGTCAAGGAGCTCCCTCTTATTTATCCTTACTTTTGTCTCATAGTCACTTGAAAGCATCTGATCGATCCTGAAATATTCACCTTCGATCAGCCTTGACACAACTACTGTTCTGTCAAATTCAAATACAATATGATTTTTTGTAAACGAAATATCCACTTCGGCTTCCGCCTCTCCTCCGATGATCTTGCTGATCTCCTGGAGAGTTTTTCCCGGTACGATTACTTTTTTCGGAGAGTAAGAATCCTTCAGTTCTATCTTTCGGATAGAAATCCTGTGCCCGTCGAGGGAAACAACTTTCAGTATATTATCATCAATCTCGAAAAGCTCTCCTGTCATCATCTTATTCGTATCGCTGTCTGCAATAGAGAATATCGTCTGACGGATCACTTCTTTCAGGGTAAACTCGGATACAGTGATAAAATCATCTTTTTCTACTGCCGGAAGATAAGAAAAATCATCTCCGGGCTGAGCCGCAATATTGAACTTTGCCTTCTCACATGTGATCAGTGCCTGGCTCTCTCCCTGCGTTTCGATCACTATTTCGCTGTCCGGAAGTTTTCTTACGATTTCTGAGAATATCCTGGCATTCAGCGCGATGATACCTCTTTCTATGATTTCCCCATCTATCGAAGTTTCGATGCCAAGCTCCATATCATTTGCGGTAAGCTTAATTATATCCGTGGATGCATCGATCAGGATACACTCAAGTATAGGCATTGTCGTTTTTGACGGAACAGCTTTTGATACAATGCTGACACCTTTTGACAGGTTTGATTTTGTACATATGATCTTCATGTGATATAACTCCTTTCCTTTTTGCTGCCGTTGTATAAGGCAGAGTTGTGAAGTCACCATACAGATATTTCATGGTGTGTGGAAAATCTATCCGGAGGCGCTTATATGTATTTTGATATAAAATCAATTCCGCATCCGTCTTATTAGGGGCTGTGAATAAGTTAATAACTGCCTCAAAGCCCGTTAAAATCAGGGGTTGTCCCTTTGAATAACTCTGTTGGATGCTTTTGGAAAGAGTGAAGACAGCGTGGGGAAAATTGCTGCTCTTTAAACGCGCATTATTTTTATCCTCTGTTATTTTCACCATATTCCACAGGTCTTCCACATAGTTATCAACAATTAGAGTGGATTTATCTTCTTCATAATAATATTAACTGTATTATGAAGAGCTTCATCTGTCTTAATCTCTGCCTCGATCTTTTTGATTCCGTGAGTCACGGACGCATGATCTTTACCTCCGAGGAAAGCTCCGATCGCTTTAAGGGACGTATCTGTCATAACGCGGCAGAGATACATTACGATCTGGCGCGGAAGAACGATCTCTGCATTCCTTTTTTTACCTTTCAGATCAGAGATCGGTATATTAAAGTGTTCTGATACGATATCAAGGATAAGTTCCGGCGTGACAACCCGGTTGTCATCAGGGGATATCATATCTTTCAGTGCTTCCGCCGCAAGAGGGATATCGATAGGTTTATTCTCAAGGTTTGAGAGTGCGATCAGTTTGTTCAGTGATCCCTCCAGCTCACGGATGTTGGATTTAATGTTGTTTGCAATGTACTGCATGACATCGTCCGGTATATGATATCGTTCAAGACCGTCGAGTTCTTCTTTCTTTCTCAAGATAGCCATCCTGGTCTCATAGTCAGGTGAAGAGATGTCTGCGATCAGACCCCACTCAAACCTGGTTCTGAGACGGGCCTCCAGAGTCTCGATATCTTTCGGAGGCTTATCGCTTGAAATGATGATCTGCTTGCCGGATACATGCAAATGGTTAAAAGTATGGAAAAATTCTTCCTGCGTACTTTCTTTTCCTATAATAAACTGAATATCATCGATAAGCAGTACGTCATTGTTTCTATATTTTTCACGGAACTTTGTCATTGCAAGCTCGCTGCCGGTCTTACCTGCTTTCAGAGCCTCGATAAGTTCGTTCGTAAAAGTCTCGCTTGTGACATAGAGAACATTTTTAGAAGGATCGTTCTCCAGGATAAAGTGGGCGATGGAATGCATAAGATGCGTCTTGCCAAGCCCGACACCTCCATATATGAAAAGTGGATTATATGCCTCTCCGGGAGATTCTGCAACTGCCAGGGAGGCAGCGTGCGCAAAGCTGTTATTGCTGCCAACTACAAATGTGTCAAACGTATATTTTGGATTTAAGTTAGCTCTTTCAAAGACTGCATTCGCCCTGCTTTTTTTTATGATGTTCTCTTTCTTTTCCTGGATCACTGCCTGATTATCAGTGACAAAGGCAACTTCATACTCAATCCCCGTTACTTCAGCAATGCAGACCTTAAAAGGGAGAAGGTATTTTTCTTCTATATGCTCCAGACTGGCGCGCAGTTTTACAAGGATGTAGACTGTATCATCCTTGACTTCGTACACCGTAAGAGGAGCAATCCACGTATTATAAGAAATGTTTGACGAGCAGTATTCGAGCTTCATCTTATTTAATATCTGGTCCCAATTTTGTTCTACAATGTTCATCAAAAGTAACTCCAATCAATATAATAGAGAGATATTAAGGCAAAATCTCTCTATTACATTTTACATCAAAAAGGTGCCTGAATCAACGAAAATAATATGTGTATAACTTTATCAACAGTTTTAACACTTGAAAAATAAAAGGTTATATCAGAAAAAATTTTTTATCTACATTTTATTTTATAGTTATCTAATACTTATACACAGTTTATCCACAATATTTTTTGAAATTATCCCCATTATGTGGATAAGTATTGACAAATATTTGTTCTAAAACCCTTGATTTTGCTTGACTTATGCATGTTTTTTCACTATAATTAAGAGCAGTGTCTTTTTGGAAAAAGATGCGGAAAAAATTTGTTAATCATTGTTAATACTTTAATTATAAAGTATGCAGTTAAAGGGAGGTGTATTGAGATGAAGATGACATTTCAGCCGAAAAAGAGATCAAGATCTAAAGTTCATGGTTTCAGAGCAAGAATGAGCACACCGGGCGGAAGAAAAGTTTTAGCTGCCAGAAGAGCAAAAGGAAGAAAACAGTTATCAGCTTAGGCCGCATATATGTGGCCTTTTCTTCTATTCATTATTAATTTAAAAGAAGAAAAAGAAAGAGGAAAAGAATGAGATTTTCCGAATCTTTAAAGAAAAACAGAGATTTTCAGAAAGTTTATAATAATGGAAAGTCTCTTGCCAACAGTTATCTGGTAATGTATGTGATGGATAACGGGCTGGAGAAAAACAGGCTGGGAATCTCGGTAAGTAAAAAAGTTGGGAACAGTATTGTAAGACACCGCCTGACGCGGCTTGTCAGAGAGAGTTACAGACTGTCCGAAGAGCATTTCCGATGTGGAATAGATATTATAGTAATAGCCAGGACAAGCGCGAAAGGAAAAGATTATCATGAGATTGAGAGCGCGCTCATCCACCTCGGAAGACTTCATAAAATATATAAATAAGACGGCTGCCACAGGCAGCCAGGAAAAAGGAAGTGGCGCGGATGAAACGGCTTCTGTTATGGATGATCCGTTTTTACAGAAAATATCTGTCCGGTCTGAAAGGATACAGTACATGTAAGTATTATCCTACTTGTTCACAGTACGGGCTCGAAGCGATCGAAAAGTATGGTGCCTTAAAGGGAGGAGTTCTTGCCGTCTGGAGGATCCTGCGCTGCAATCCATTTTCAAAAGGCGGATATGATCCAGTACCTTAAGGAGGACAAGTAATGGAAATTTACGGGCTTTTAGCTGTTGGAGGAGGTATATATGATCTGCCGGTCATCAAGCAGATAGCGTGGCTGCTCGGTCAGGTCATGAATGGTCTTTATAATTTGTTGAGCCTGATGGGAATTGAAAACATCGGTATCAGCATCATTATCTTTACGATCATTGTATATACGATCCTGATGCCTCTTACGATCAAACAGCAGAAATTTTCCAAAATGCAGGCGGTAATGCAGCCTGAGCTTCAGAAGATTCAGAAAAAATACGCAAACAAAAGAGATCAGGCTTCCATGCAGAAACAGCAGGAAGAAATGAATCTGGTCTACGACAAATACGGAGTAAAGATGTCCAGCGGATGTCTGCCGTCACTGATGCAGATCCTTATCCTGTTCGGACTCTATCCGGTTGTTATGTATGTGCCTGAATATGTAACAAAGGTAAGAAATGTATTCCTTCCTCTTGTGGAAAAGATTCAGGCTACATCAGGATATCAGGATATCATAGAGTCTGTTTCAAAGTCAGTCGTGCCAAATATCAATTCATTTGATCTGACCAGACCAAGCGAATTGGCAACTGTATTATATAAATTCCAGTCTTCAACATGGGATGCTCTGGCGGACAAGATTCCCGGGCTTCAGGGAACGATCGATGATACGATAACAAACCTCTCAGGAATGAATAATTTCCTCGGAATTAATATCGGTACTCATCCGTGGGAGCTCTTAAAAGACGGGCTTGCAGCCGCATCGGTCGTCGGCGTGATACTTGCCATCATCATACCGGTACTTGCTGGTGTTACACAGTTTATCAGCGTGAAGCTTTCCCAGATGGGAGCATCAGGAGCAATGCTTCAGGATTCTGATAATCCGATGGCAAGTTCAATGAAGACAATGACATATACCATGCCTCTGATTTCTGTTGTATTTGGTTTTACGCTTCCTGCAGGTCTCGGTCTTTACTGGGTAGCAAGTGCGGCGGTAAGAAGTATACAGCAGCTTGCGGTAAATAAATATCTCAAGAATAAGAGTGTGGAAGACATCATTGAAGAAAACCGGAAAAAAGCTCAGAAAAAGAGAGAGAAAAAAGGAACCTCAGCGGAAGAGATCAACAGAATGGCAACGAAGAGTACAAGAAATGTAGGAGTATCTACGGCAAAGAAAGCTGCTGTTGATCCGGAAAAGGAAGAGAAGATCAGAAGGGCACAGGAACTTGCGAAGAATGCGAAACCCGGAAGCCTTACTTCAAAAGCAAATCTTGTAACGCGTTATAACAGCGGACATAAGACAGAAGATGATGTCCAGGAAAAGAAAGAGGATAAGGCTGATAATACAAAAAGAAAGAAGAAAAAGTAAGTTGTCTGTCCAAGAGCAGGTCAAAAAAAAGAACTGCATATGAGAAAGGAAGGAATCGGGATGAAAGGTAGTATCAGAGTATCGGCAAAGACACTGGACGATGCGATTACAGAAGCGTTGATCCAGCTCGGAGTAACAAGCGACAGACTTGAATATAATGTGATCGAAAAGGGAAGCGCCGGATTTCTCGGGATAGGAATGAAACAGGCTGTGATCGAGGCCTGGAAAAAAGAGGAGAAGGCAGAAGAACCGGAAATCGAAGATTTCAAGGAAGCTGTAAAAGAAGAGATTTCTTCTATCATGGACGAACCAGTTAAGAAGGAAGAGTCAGTAAAAGAAAAGAAAGAAAGTCCGAAACAGGTAAAAGAAAAACCCGCGAAAATGCCGAAAGAGAAGAAGGAAGAGCCTGTAAAAGAAGAACAGGTACTTGCAAAAGTAGAAGAGCAGACGATCAAAGCTGTAGAGCAATTTCTGAAGGATACTTTAAAGGCAATGGATATGGATGTTGAAATCACATCATCCATTGATGAAGACGGAGCCCTTTATGTGGATATGAAGGGTGAGCATATGGGAATTCTGATCGGAAAGAGAGGGCAGACTCTTGATGCTCTCCAGTACCTGGCAAACCGCGTGGCAAACAAGCACCAGGCAGGTTATGTAAGGGTGAAGCTTGATACAGAGAACTACCGCGCGAGAAGAGAGGAAACTCTGAAACATCTTGCAAAAAATATTGCTCACAAGGTAAAGAGAAACAGGAGACCTGTTGTACTTGAGCCCATGAATCCTTATGAGAGGAGGATCATCCATTCTGCATTGCAGTCTGATCCTTATGTGACAACACACAGTGAAGGAGAAGATCCTTACAGGAAGGTAGTAGTTACATTGAAAAGATAATCTTACTCGGAAGCGAAAGGACGTTTGACGCTTCACGGATACTTTCGTGAAGGAGCCAGCGTCCTTTTTTAAAACTGATATAAATAGGGAATCTCTTTCAGGGGCTTCATGTGCCGGGAGAGAAAACGGAGACTTGAAAGTTATGAAGAAAGAAACGATTGCTGCGATTTCTACAGGAATGACAAATTCCGGAATAGGAATTGTCCGCATCAGCGGGGAAGAGGCATTTTCCATTGCAGACAGAGTTTACAGGGGAAAAGACAGAATATCATGTGTAAAAAGCCATACCATCCACTATGGGCATATTACAGACGGCGAAGAAACTGTGGATGAGGTTCTTGTTATGGCAATGAGATCGCCGCATACTTTTACAGGAGAAGATACGGTAGAGATCAACTGTCACGGCGGCACATTCGTTGTTAAAAGAGTTTTGGAGGCAGTGCTTAAAAACGGAGCCCGTCCGGCAGAGCCGGGAGAATTTACAAAACGGGCATTTTTAAACGGAAAGATCGATCTGTCCCAGGCAGAAGCTGTTATCGATGTGATAAATTCGGAAAATGAATATGCTTTACAAAACTCGATCAGTCAATTAAAAGGAAGTTTAAAAAATAAAATATCTGATATTAGAAATAAAATAATTTACCACACGGCGTTTATTGAATCAGCTCTTGACGATCCTGAACATATAGAAATGAACGGGTATGCGGATGTTTTACTGGAGGCCGCTGAAGAAATTATCAGTGAACTGGAAAAGATGATCAGCACCGCTGATAATGGGAGAGTGATCCGCGAAGGAATTAATACGGTTATTTTGGGAAAACCAAATGCAGGAAAGTCATCTCTTCTCAATGTATTGGCAGGACATGAAAGAGCAATCGTAACAGATATAGAAGGTACAACAAGGGATATTATTGAGGAGCAGATACGGCTGGGAGATTTAAGCCTGAATGTGATCGATACGGCGGGAATCCGGCAGACGGAAGACGTTATAGAGAAGATCGGTGTCGACAGGGCAAAGGAATATGCGGGAAGGGCTGATCTTATCATCTATGTAGTGGATTCGTCGAGAGAGCTTGATGAAAACGATGAAAAGATCCTTCCGCTGATCAAGAATAAAAATGCAGTTATCCTTCTTAATAAATCAGATCTTAATACCGTAGTCACTAAAGAGATGATTAAAGAGAAGATAAGAGATTTAACAGGCGGAGCAGACAAAAACGAAATTCCTGTGATATCAATTTCTGCCAAAGAAGAAAAGGGTATTGAAAAATTAGAAAAGAAATTAAAAAATATGTTTTTAAACGGAATAATTTCTTTCAATGATCAGATATGTATTTCTAATGTAAGACAGAAAAATGCCCTGACAGATGCGTTGGAAAGCATGAGGAAGGTAGTTGAGAGCATTAATGCGGGCATGCCGGAGGATTTTTATTCAATTGATCTGATGGATGCATATGAGGCGCTGGGAAGTATAACGGGAGAATCAGTAGGAGAAGATTTGATAAATGAAATATTCAGCAAATTCTGTATGGGAAAATAGTGACGGGTATGATATTGCGGTAATAGGGGCGGGACATGCCGGATGCGAGGCTGCGCTGGCTTCAGCACGGCTGGGATTTCGGACGGTAATGTTTACTGTAAGCGTGGACAGTATCGCGCTCATGCCGTGCAACCCGAATATCGGAGGAAGTTCTAAAGGACATCTCGTCAGAGAGGTGGATGCGCTTGGAGGAGAAATGGGAAAGGTTATTGACCGTACATTTATCCAGTCAAAGATGCTTAATAAGTCAAAAGGACCTGCCGTACATTCTCTGCGCGCTCAGGCGGATAAGGCGGATTACAGCAGGGCGATGAGACAGATCCTCGAAGAGCAGGAAAATCTTGATATCAGGCAGATGGAGGTAACGGATATTCTCACAGAGGACGGAAAGGTAACCGGAGTACAGACATATTCGGGCTGTATATATCCTTGTAAGGCGGTTGTACTCTGTACCGGAACATATTTAAGGGCGAGATGCATTTACGGGGATGTGAGCACAAATACGGGTCCAAACGGACTTCAAAGTGCAAATCATCTGACTGAGAGCCTGAAAAATCTTGGAATTAAAATGTATCGGTTTAAAACAGGAACACCGGCAAGGATTGCCAGAAATTCCATAGATTTCAGTAAAATGGAAGAGCAGAAGGGAGATGAGCGGGTCGTCCCATTCTCTTTTACAACTGATCCGGAAAGCGTTCAGATCGATCAGGTATCCTGCTGGCTTACTTATACGAATGAAAAGACGCATGAGATCATACGGGAAAATCTCGACCGCTCTCCGCTTTTTTCGGGTGCAATAGAAGGGACAGGTCCGAGGTATTGTCCGTCAATTGAGGATAAGGTTGTAAAGTTTCCGGATAAAAACAGACATCAGGTGTTTATCGAACCGGAGGGACTCCATACAAATGAGATGTATGTCGGAGGCATGTCGAGTTCGCTTCCGGAGGATGTCCAATATAAGATGTATCGGAGTGTACCGGGACTTGAAAATGCAAAAATTGTAAGAAATGCGTATGCTATTGAATATGACTGCATTGATGCCAGACAATTAAAGAGCACTCTCGAATTTAAAAATATAGAAGGGCTTTTCAGCGGAGGTCAGTTTAATGGAAGTTCCGGATATGAGGAGGCGGCGGCCCAGGGGCTGATCGCGGGAATCAATGCGGCGCGGAAGCTGCAGGGGAAAGAAGGTATTATAATTGACCGTTCTCAGGGCTATATAGGGGTGCTCATTGATGATCTTGTGACAAAGGAAAGTCATGAACCATACCGTATGATGACATCAAGAGCGGAATACAGGCTTCTTCTCAGGCAGGATAATGCGGATCTGAGGCTGACCAGAATAGGATATGAAGCTGGTCTGATCAGCGAAGAGCGTTATCAGAGACTTTTGGATAAAGAACGAATGATAGAAGAAGAGCGGAAGCGTGTAGAACATACAAATATAGGTACATCGTCAAAAGTCAGGGATGTGCTGGAAAAATACGGAAGCACCCCTCTGAATTCCGGGACAACTCTCGCGGAATTGATCCGGCGCCCGGAACTTTCCTATGAAAAGCTAAAGGAAATTGACGAGAACAGACCGGAACTGCCGTATGATGTACAGGAACAGGTAGACATTAATATTAAATACGACGGTTATATAAAACGACAGACACGTCAGGTAGAACAGTTTAAAAAGCTGGAAAATAAGAAAATACCGGAAAATATCAATTATGATGAAATACAAAGCCTTCGGATAGAGGCTAAGCAGAAGCTGAATCAGATCCGTCCCGTTTCCATTGGACAGGCATCCAGGATATCGGGAGTATCTCCGGCGGATATATCAGTACTTCTTGTGTATTTAAAGTTATCATAAAAATCAAAAAGTCAGGATGAAGAATATGGATAAATTTGCTGAAGAATTAAATAAAATCGGAATTACGCTTACTGATATTCAGAGAGAACAGTTTGACCGCTATTATGAACTTCTCGTTGAGCGTAATAAAGTAATGAATCTTACAGGAATTACTGAGTATGATGAAGTGAATTTAAAACACTTTACCGACAGTCTTACAATTGTAAGAGTGAACGATATGTCCGAAATATCTACGCTTATTGATATTGGGACAGGAGCCGGATTTCCGGGAATACCGATAAAAATTGTATTTCCTCATGTAAAAATAGTTCTTCTTGATTCGCTTAATAAAAGGTTAAAATTTCTTAATGATGTGATTGAAGAACTTAATCTGGAAGATATTGAAACACTGCATGGCAGAGCAGAAGATCATGCAAAAAATCCAAAATACAGAGAAAAATTCGACCTGTGTGTGTCCAGGGCAGTGGCAAATCTTTCTACTCTGAGCGAATATTGTATTCCGTTTGTGAAAAAAGGAGGGTCATTTGTTTCTTATAAAAGCGGTGATTCTGATGAAGAAATCAGACAGTCGGAAAATGCCGTTGATCTGCTCGGCGGAAAAATAGAGACGGTTAAGCGGTTTATGCTGCCAGATACAGACATAGGAAGAACATTGGTGAAAATAGATAAAATAAAAAATACTCCGGGAAAATACCCGAGAAAAGCCGGGGTTCCGGCAAAAGAACCTTTGTAAATCTGCATAATTGATAAAAGTGACGATAGAATGAATGAAGAAAGCCGCAGACATTAAAAACAGTCTGCGGCTTCCTGTTTTTTTCAAGCAGTTGAACATACACAAACCCGGATTTATTCTCCTTCGGAAAATAAGATTTGTATTTGTTCTATAAATTCTTTTGGATTTTCCACATGTGGAAGCTGTTTTGTTTTATTTATCCCAACAATTTCAATAGAAGGAAGCTGGTTTTGATATTGATTTGCGGACAGTATATTTTCGGGATTGGAATTTCCTATAATAATAAATATACTATTATTCAATTTACTTAGGCAGCATAAAATATTTGCGTTTGTAAATCTCGATTTTTTACAGGCATAAAGAAATTTTGAATGTGCTTTATGCTTATGGGAGGATTCAAAACAGGTTAAAATATCATTTTCATCTACTTTATTATGGTCGTAAAAATAAGAAGAAACAAATTTCTGAGATATTGTTTTTTTATTTACGTTCATATTGTAGATAAAAGTGCCGACTATAGGTGTTGATAAGAGATATTTAATTGTTTTCGTACGTTTTGTAGGTATCTTGGCAAGTGAAACAAGATTCTGCGGGTTGATCATTGCTACTTTGTTTATAATAGTGTTATCATTTGAACAAGCCATCAACACAAAAGGTGCTGAATCTCTGGAAACAATAACATCAGTTTTATCTCCTATGATATGTTTGATAAAATCAGTTATTAACTGTACATATAAGAAGTTAGTATAGGTTAAAATAGGATGATCCGAACATCCGCATCCTAAAAGATCCAGAGAATATACAGTGTATGTTTTTGCCAGTGATGCTTCTATTTTATTCCATTCATGTGATGAAGAACATACATCAAGATTATGAATAAGAAGAAGAGGAGAACCGGAACCCTTTTTCTTGTAGGCAATCTTCCCAAATCTCCATTCATAATATTCGTAAGTTTCCTCTTCAAGTCTATTGTCTGCAGTCGCGATATAATTAAAAATTCGATTTACAACATGCATTGTACCGAGTGCTGTGCCGATAAATGCAGCTGCAACGCTGATATTTTTTTTCCAACTCACTATTGTTCACCACCCTTTTATTTCTTCTTATTATACTACACTAAAATAATCAATTCAAGGATAGGTGAGACTTCAATGTTGTTTCTCTTTCTTAATGTTTCACGTGAAACATTAAGAAGAAATAAATAAGATAATGTTTCACGTGAAACATTGGTAAAGAATAAATAAAAATATTGTTTCACGTGAAACATTATATAGATTAATAAAATGAAAAGTGCTATAATAAATAAGTATCTGAAAAAGAGGTTTTGTGAGGAGGCAAAAATGGGGAGAATCATTGCAATTGCCAATCAAAAAGGAGGCGTTGGAAAGACAACCACTGCTATCAATCTTTCTGCGTCTCTTGCGAGTATGAATAAAAAAGTTCTTGCGCTTGACATGGATCCTCAGGGAAATATGACAAGCGGGCTTGGAGTTGATAAGGATGAAGCAGAAACAACAGTCTATGATCTAATTATAGGAAATGCTGGAATTGAAGAATGTATTTGCAGGGATGCATTAGAAAATCTTGATGTACTACCTTCAAACATTAACTTATCAGCCGCAGAAATCGAATTAATAGGGGTTGAAAACAAAGAATATATATTAAGAAGCGAAGTTGAAAAAGTAAAAAATGAGTATGATTTTATCGTAATAGATTGTCCGCCGGCATTAAGTATGCTGACTATAAACGCAATGACTACTGCTGATTCGGTAATAGTTCCAATACAGTGCGAATATTATGCTCTTGAAGGATTGAGTCAGCTGATACACACAATAGAACTTGTACAGGAAAGATTGAATCCGAATCTTGAAATAGAAGGCGTTGTATTTACTATGTACGATGCCAGGACAAATCTCTCATTACAGGTTGTTGAAAATGTCAAAGACAATCTGAACCAGAATATCTATAAGACAATAATCCCGAGAAATATCAGACTGGCAGAAGCACCAAGCTATGGTATGCCGATCAATCTCTATGATCCAAAATCGACGGGAGCAGAAAGTTATATGCTGTTAGCGGAAGAAGTTATTCATAAAGGAGAAGAATAGTTATGGCAGCAAAAAGGAATGGATTGGGAAAGGGATTAGACAGTCTTATCCCGGATAAAAAGGTTAAACCAGCAGTTTCAGATAAAACCGAAGAAAAGGTGAAAAAAGAAGAATTAAATAAGAGCGGTGAAATCATGGTGAAAATAAATGAAGTTGAACCAAACCGTGAACAGCCCAGAAAAGACTTTGATGAGGACGCTCTTATGGAACTGGCTGATTCTATAAAGCAATTCGGAATTCTTCAGCCCCTGCTCGTGCAGAAAAAAAAGGACTATTACGAAATAATTGCCGGAGAGAGAAGATGGAGAGCGGCGAAGATTGCGGGAATTAAAGAAGTCCCTATTATTGTAAAAAACTATACGGATCAGGAAATCGTAGAAATTTCTCTGATTGAAAATATACAGCGCGAAAATCTTAATCCGATAGAGGAAGCAATGGCATATAAGCGCCTTCTTGAAGAATTTGACCTGAAACAGGACGAGGTTGCCGAGAGGGTTTCTAAAAGCAGGACTGCCGTCACAAACTCTATGAGACTCTTGAAATTAAGTGACAGAGTACAGCAGATGATCGTAGATGATATGATCAGCACAGGTCATGCGAGGGCACTGCTTGCAATCGATGATGAAGAACAACAATATATGCTGGCAAATAAGATCTTTGATGAAAAACTCAGTGTAAGAGAAACTGAAAAGCTTGTTAAAACATTGAAAAACCCTAAAAAGGAAGTAAAGAAAACGATAATCGAACATACGTTTGTTTATGAAAATCTGGAAGAACAGATGAAAAATATCATAGGTACAAAAGTCAGCGTGAATCCGAAAGCGAATGGAAAGGGTAAAATAGAGATAGAATATTATTCAGAAGAAGAATTGGAAAGAATCTATGATCTGATCATGTCGATCCATACAAAATAGTCAGATCGTCAAACAGGGGAGTTATATGATTAAAAGGAGATGTAAAAAAGAATGGATGGAATATTGGGTAGTTTAGGGATCGATCCGTTTTATATATTTTTGGTTCTTTTTATAATGCAGATCATACTGATCGTCCTTCTCGTACTGCTGGGGGATAAGTATAAAAGGCTGCAGAAAAGCTATTCTGTTTTTATGCGGGGTAAAAACGGAAAAAGCATTGAAAAAACAATATTTAAAAAGTTCGAGGAATTAGAAGAAATATCTGATCAGGTCAAAATAAATGAAAAGGAAATTGAAGACCTGAGAAAAAAGATGGAGCGCCATTATCAGAAGGCGGGAATCGTGAAATACGATGCATTCCATGAAATGGGAGGCAATCTGAGTTTCGCTCTGACCATGCTGGACGAAAATGATAATGGATGGATCTTAAATGCCATGCACAGCCGGGAAGGCTGCTATACTTATATCAAGGAAATCGTAAGAGGCGAAAGCTATATTGAACTTTCAGAAGAAGAAAAACAGTGCCTTGAAAAAACGATCTATCAGGAAGAATATGATATAAAAGACATGGAAAAATAAATGAAATGAGAGGATAAAAAAGTGTTAGACATCAAATTTTTAAGAACAAATCCGGAAGTAGTAAAACAGAATATCAGAAATAAATTTCAGGATGAAAAACTTCCTCTGGTGGATGAAGTGATCGAACTGGACAAGAGAAACCGAGAAATCAAGCAGGAAGTGGAGGCGCTTCGCGCTGAAAAAAATAAAGCGTCCAAACAGATCGGAGCCATGATGGCTCAGAAAAAGCTTGACGAAGCAGAAGCACTCAAGAAAAAGGTAGCAGAGAGCGCGGGACGGATCGACGAATTATCCGTGGAGGAAAAAGATGTAGAGGAAAAGATCAGAAAGATTATGATGACAATTCCAAACATCATTGATCCGTCTGTGCCGATCGGAAAAGACGACAGTGAAAATGTTGAACTTGAAAGATTTGGAGATCCGGTTGTACCTGATTTTGAAATTCCATATCACACAGAAATCATGGAATCTTTTAACGGGATCGACCTTGACAGTGCGAGAAAGGTCGCGGGAAACGGATTCTATTACCTTATGGGAGACATTGCAAGACTCCACTCGGCTGTGATCGCATACGCAAGAGATTTTATGATAAACAGAGGATTCACCTACTGTGTTCCTCCGTTTATGATCCGCAGCAATGTAGTGACAGGAGTTATGAGTTTCGCAGAGATGGATGCCATGATGTATAAGATCGAAGGCGAAGACCTGTACCTGATCGGTACGAGCGAGCACTCAATGATCGGTAAATTCATCAATACACAGCTTACAGAAGATCAGCTTCCTCAGACGCTGACCAGTTACTCACCGTGCTTCCGCAAGGAGAAGGGTGCGCATGGAATTGAAGAGAGAGGCGTCTACAGGATCCACCAGTTTGAGAAGCAGGAAATGATCGTTGTTTGTAAGCCGGAAGAAAGCATGGGATGGTATGATAAACTCTGGAAGAATACGGTAGACCTCTTCCGATCTATGGATATCCCGGTAAGAACGCTGGAGTGCTGTTCAGGAGATCTCGCTGATCTGAAAGTGAAATCTGTGGATGTGGAGGCTTGGTCGCCGCGCCAGAAGAAATATTTCGAAGTGGGAAGCTGTTCTAATCTGGGAGACGCTCAGGCGAGAAGGCTGGGTATCCGCGTGAAAGGTGAAAACGGAAGCTATTTCGCACATACACTGAATAATACGGTAGTAGCGCCGCCGAGAATGCTCATAGCATTCCTTGAGAATAACCTCCAGGAGGACGGCTCTGTGAGAATACCGGAGGTGTTAAGACCATACATGGGAGGAAATGATAAGATCGTCCCGAAAAAATAAAGGCGGATACTCTCCGGGAAATAATTGAAGAAAGATGAAGAGCAGATGCATCAATATTTAAAAGCAATCGGATTTGATAATATCAATACGAGATACGATTTAAAAGATCTTATGGAGGATGTGGAGGCAGGATTTACCCATCAGACCATCGTCTCGTACAGACCCGGGGAAGATTTCTGCGAGCTGCGCAGAGAATATGGACAATGCATCGGAGTTTCGCTGTGCGGCGAACTTGATGATGATGATAACTTTTATCCGGATTATTATTTTCCATATTTCGAGGGGAGCGGGATCAGTACTTACGCGGACATTGCCATTGAACGCAAGATTGAAAAAGAGCAGTATGTGGGAATGTGCGAGGACTCTAAAATCGGGATAAGTCTCATTTTTACCCTGCAGAACGGGATCGAATATATGAGAGAACGGCAGGCGGGTTTTACAGCGGGCGTCACAACGTCAGTTACTCTGTCCGGCCTGGCTTTGTCCGGAATGATACTCCTGCCTGTTCTAAAAGATGAGCGTCGTTTAAAAAGTGAACAGGAGGCGTCCGACAACAGAAAAATGCTGCTCAATGCAGCCAGGAATGGAGACCAGAGCGCTATTGAGACATTAACTCTGGATGATATTGATATCTATTCCCAGGTATCCCGGCGTCTCGCAAATGAAGATGTCTTTTCTATTGTTGACACTTATTTTATGCCTTATGGAGTGGAGTGTGACCTGTATTCTATCATGGGCGAGATACTGGCTGTCAGGCACAGGACAAATTCAGCGACAGGTGTGGAGCTTTATCAGATGAAACTCAATGTTAATGAAATGCAGTTTGACGTATGTGTGCCGGCTGAAGAAGTAATGGGAGAGCCGGAAATAGGGAGGCGTTTCAAAGGAACGATCTGGCTGCAGGGATATATAAACTTCTAGGGAAAACCATAAAAAAGGTTGAGAAAAATTTGAAAACATGGTATATTATTAATTGTGTCCGAACGGGACACAATTATAATATAAGTTTCCGTAGCTCAGCAGGATAGAGCGACCGCCTCCTAAGCGGTAGGTCGGGTGTTCGAATCACCTCGGGAACGTAACAGAGAAGCCGAAAATTCTTCGAAAAATCGAGGGTTTCGGCTTCTTCCATTTTTAGAAAAAATCCGAACACAGAACCTAACGGCGATTAGCAGTTCACATCAGGCTCTTGCTCTCATAGCTGTCAGATATGACACGGAACAGCAGCTGGGATCCGTCCTTATCGATGGTCATATTTCTCTGATACTGTTCCATAATAAAGAACAGGAGAGAGTTTATCTCCGTCATTATATTGAAATCTCCGTCATTTTAGGATAAAATGACGGAGATAAGTTGGAAATGAGGTAGATATCATGCGGTTATTTGATTATAAAAAAGAACCGGAAAAACTTTTGACACCGGAGATCGTGCAGATGGTTTCCGGTATCCATGAACACAAAGGGAAGCAGGAGTTATTTCTTGAAGCCAATATTGACGAACTGAAAACCCTTCTGGAAGTTGCATTGATTCAAAGTACGGGAGCTTCCAACCGTATCGAAGGTATTTATACAACGGATAAGCGGTTGGAGGAACTGGTAAGCCAAAAAGCAGAACCCCGAAACCGTTCTGAACAGGAAATTGCAGGCTATCGTGAAGTGCTTGCTGCCATTCACGAAAGTTATGAATACATTGTTCCCCGCCGCAATCTGATTTTGCAGCTGCATCGGGATTTGTATTCTTACTCTCAGAAAGCTGCTGGCGGAAGTTATAAAAACGCTGATAATGTCATTGCCGAAACAGATGCAGAAGGAAATCAAAAGGCACGGTTTATTCCGGTTCCGGCATTTCAGACCGCAGAAGCGATGGAGGAACTTTGCAGAGAATTTTGGGAAGCCTGGGAAGCTGATCATATTGATAAACTTCTTCTGATTCCCATGTTTATTTTGGATTTTCTCTGTATCCATCCTTTTAATGACGGGAATGGACGCATGAGCCGCCTGCTGACTCTTCTGCTCTTCTATAAAGCCGGATATATTGTCGGGAAGTACATCAGTATGGAAATGCTGATTGAAAAAACAAAAGAAACCTATTATGAAGCATTGCAGGCAAGTTCAACAGGTTGGCATGAAAATGAGAACAGCTACGAACCTTTTGTAAAATATTATCTTGGTATTACGCTGAAAGCATACAATGAATTTGAAAGCCGTGTGGTACATTTGAAAAACCGCACACTTTCCAAGCCGGAACGAATCCGAGCCATGATTGACCAGAAGGTTGGAAAAATCACGAAAAAGGAAATCCTGGATGTCTGCCCTGATATCAGTAAAACAACGGTAGAACGCACTTTGACGGAGTTGGTAAAGAGTGGTTACATCGCCAAAGTCGGTTCGGGACCGGCTACCGGTTATGTCAGAATCTAAGTTATAGAAATACTTATCTCCGTCATTGATTGATAAAATGACGGAGATATTTTATAAATGAGGCAGATACCTCAGTTACTCGGCTAATAATCTGCTGTTAAGTAGAAGTAAAATTTTTTCTATACCATGTAAGAAATAAATTATATATTTTTCAATTCATTAATGATTTCAGATATTGCTTGGATTAGCAGTGAAGGATAAAATAATTATTTAAAGGACTTCCTGAAGTTATTATAGTTTTAGGATAGAGCTTTGAGCTAAAATGTTTTAATGATAAATTGTATTATTCTCTTGAGGGAATTTATGAGATGTGACAGGGTAATAAGAAATATAAGAGTACAGGATATATTGTTTTACGCGTTAATAGGGGCGAACAATCAACCTTCCACCTAAATTCACCTCTCCTGCTTTGATAGTGAAAGCAAGGATTCGAGGGAACTCCTAAGCGAGGGGTCAGAGGTTCAAATCCTCCCGGAGACGGCGAATTTAGAGCGGGAATTGTTAGCAGAAATGCTAAAACAGTTCCCGCTCTTTTCATTTTCTGAACAAATTACAGCATACAAATGAATGATATTTCTGCTAACACATGATAGTTTTTGTTAGCAGTCTGCTAACAGATTTACCCCTATTGCTAACAGACGGATCAGAATGATCTGCTAACATCCGGGCAGTGATTACTGATAGTCCTGGAATAACATAGTAAAAATGAGTAAAACTATAAAATCAGCTGGAATAATAATTATCCGGAGAACAGCCATTAGCAGAACAATAGAGATTACATATTTTGTCAAACGAGAAGCTCGTTTGGATCAGATTTACTAAGATCTGGTCTGAACGGGCTTTTTCTATTTCGCAGAAAGGAGGCAGTGATGGAAGAAAAAGAAAAGATCATTGAAATTGAGATTGAAAGGCTTAGAGACTTTAAGGAACATCCATTTCAGGTGAAAGATGATGAAGAAATGAGACAGCTCAAAGACAGCATCAGTGAGTATGGCGTATTAAATCCATTGATCGTAAGACCAAGACCGGAAGCTGTCTATGAAATCATTTCCGGTCACCGGAGGAAATATGCCTCACAGAAACTGGGATATACCAAGCTTCCTGTGATCATTCGAGTCATGACAGATGAAGAAGCTATTATCGCGATGGCAGATTCCAACCTGCAGCGTGAAAAAATTAGCCACAGTGAAAAAGCGTACGCTTACATGATGAAAAATGAGGCATGTGCTAATAAAGTTTAAGTTGAAGTACATAAAATGATATATTACAATGATTTCAAAATATAATGCTCGGATTGGGGAAAAGAATGATGATTGCAGTGAAAGAGATTGCCGAAAAGGCAGGAGTGAGTATGACGACAGTCTATAATGTCATACATGGCAATGCCAAAAAAGTTTCCAAGGCTAAAATGGAAAAAATACAGGAGCTTTTGAAGGAATATCATTATGTACCCAAAATGGGATTAAGCGCGCTGAAGAATAATAGTTCAAAGATTATCGGCGTGGTTATTCATACATCAAGATATTATGAAGATACGGTAATATCGGATGTGTTTTACAGTCATGTGATCGGTGCGGTTGAAGAAAACCTGAGGAATGCAGGATATTATATGATGTTATATTCGGCAAGCAATCTGGAAAATATTTTCCATATGGCCCTTGCTTGGAATGTGGACGGGCTGATTGTTATATCCTTTCGTTTTCAGGAATATATGAAGCTGAAGGTATTGACAAACAAACCGATTGTTGCGATTGATTTGATTGATAAAGAGGAGGGGGATTATTTTAATATTGGTCTTCGGGATGATAATGGCGGATATATGATGGCAGAATATCTTTTGGAGTGCGGATATCGGGATATTTATGTGTGCGCCAGGAAGAATGTAGGAGTAGACCATGATAGATGGACCGGATTCCGAAGGGCATGGAAAGATAGCGGGCGGCCTTTGCGGGATAATGACTTTATATCATTATACGATACAGAAAGCGAAAGGAATAAGAATTATGGTAGAATGCTGAAGCTGATCAGCAAAAATACAGCTTTCTTTTTTCTGTCAGATCTGTTTGCGGTAGAAGCTATGCATTATTTCCAAAGTCATGGTGTAAGAATTCCCGATGAATTGGGGATTGCAGGATTTGATGACAGTCCTCTTGCAAAATACTGTTATCCCAGACTGACTACTGTAAGACAGGATATGAGTGAGAAAGGGAAAAGTGCTGTAGAAATGATGATAGCTGTTTTAGAAGGAAGAATGGAAGGAAGGGCAGAAATAAGACAAAATGTAAAATTAATAAAGGGATGCTCTGTGAGAAAAGTTGATTAAATCGGATGTTTACAGGAATTAGCTAATAATTCCTGTATTTTTTTGTCTGAGTTATATAGAAAACATATATAAAAACGGAGAAAAAATATTGTTGAAAAAGTAGGTTTTATATAAAACCTTTGATATATAAAAGTTATGATGCTATAGTAAAAGCACAAAAAAGAGTAAGGTGACTGCAAAGGAGGTTGTCGTTAATGAACAGGTCTAAGAAGGGTTTTTGGATATTCATCTTTCCGGCTTTATTTGCTTTTACAGTCGTGCAGGTGATACCGACGATTATGGGAATCGGTTATTCCTTTACCGATTGGAATGGAATAGGGGCAACAAAAAATTTTGTTGGACTGAAGAACTATATTACGACATTGACAGATGACGCATTGTTCCGTCAGGCATTTCTATTTACATTTCTGTTTTCAGTATTTGCGGTTATTTCCGTGAATGTAATCGGGTTTGCCCTTGCCTTGTTGGTGACACAGAAGATAAAGGGAGCAAATCTGCTGAGAGGAATATTTTTTATGCCTAATCTTATAGGAGGAATTTTGCTTGGATTTACATGGCAGTTTATTTTTGTTCAGGTATTCGAAGCTGTGGGAGAAACTTTTAACATTCCTTGGCTGCAGGGCTGGCTTACTGATCAGAAAACCGGATTTATCGGACTGCTTATAGTAGTTACCTGGCAGTTATCCGGATACATGATGATGATCTATATTGCACAGATCCAGAATATACCGGATTCAGTACTTGAGGCGGCTAAAATAGATGGAGCTACCGGCTGGAAAAGGATGAAATCAATAGTTTTCCCATTAATGATGCCGGCGTTTACGATTGGATTGTTTCTTTCTATTTCCAATTCGTTCAAATTATTTGATCAGAATCTTTCGTTAACAGGAGGAGGACCGGTAAACAGTACACAGATGCTTGCGCTGAACATTTACAAAACGGCGTTTGGTGAAAACAGATTTGGACTGGCACAGTCAAAAGCAGTTATTTTTATGGTTGTGGTTATGGCTATTTCAATTATTCAGCTTACAGTTACAAAGAAACGGGAGGTTGAGGCGTAATGAAGAGAAAAACTTATATAAAGAAGGCAGCTCTTACTGTTATTGGAATTGTCCTGGCAATTATATTTGTAGCTCCCGTATTGCTTCTGCTTAATAGTTCGTTTAAAACTCTTCAGGAAATTTATATCGACATTTTAGCTTTGCCGGGGAAGTTTACACTGAATAATTATATTCAGGCATTTGAACAGATGGATTTTCTTCCGTCTCTTGTAAATTCTCTTTTAATAACAGTATTGTCGACCGGACTGATTTTGCTTGTGTCAGCTATGGCAGCATGGGTACTTGTCAGATACAAAACCAGATCAAGTAAAATATTATTTCTGGTTTTTTCATCGGCACTTCTTATTCCGTTTCAGTGCGTGATGCTTCCGCTGGTTGACGTTATGAGTAAACTGCACCTGATGAATCGCCCCGGCCTCGTGTTTATGTATGTAGGATTTGGATGCAGTATGTCGATCGTTTTGTTCCATGGATTTATAAAAAATATACCTGTAGAGTTGGAAGAAGCGGCAACAATTGACGGATGTAATATGTTTCAGACCTTTTTTACGATTGTGGTTCCACTTTTAAAAGGAATTATGGCCACTGTATCAGTTATCAATGTAATGTGGATTTGGAATGATTTCCTGCTTCCGTCATTGGTTATTAATAAAAATGGAATGCAGACATTGCCATTGCGTACTTATTTATTTTTCGGACAGTATTCAAAAAAATGGGATCTGGCGACAGCGGCACTGATACTTTGCATGATACCGATTATCGTTTTTTATCTCAGCTGTCAGAAGCATATTGTAAAAGGCATCACAGCCGGCGCAGGAAAATAATAGTATACGGAGAAGTGTAATGAAACAGGATTGGTGGAAAGAGGCGGTAGTCTATCAGATTTATCCGCGGAGCTTTAAGGATAGTAATGGGGATGGAATAGGAGATATTCCTGGAATTATTGAAAAACTGGATTATATAAAAGAACTGGGCGTAGATATTGTCTGGCTTTCTCCGGTTTATCGTTCTCCCAACGCGGACAATGGGTATGATATCAGTGATTATCAGGATATCATGAAAGAATTCGGGACAATGGAAGACATGGATAAATTAATACGTGAGATGCATGCCAGAGGCCTGAAACTGATGATGGATATTGTTGTTAATCATACGTCAGATGAGCATGAATGGTTCCAAAAGAGCTGTCAGGGAGTGGAGCCATATAAGGATTATTATATATGGAAAAAGGGGAAAAATGGAGGACCTCCCAATAACTGGGGCTCATATTTCGGAGGATCTGCCTGGGAATATTGCGAGTCAAGAGAGGCATATTATTTGCATATGTATGCCAAAAAACAGCCGGATCTGAATTGGGATAATCCAAAAGTCAGAGAAGAAGTAAAGAAGATGATGCTTTGGTGGCTTGAAAAAGGTGTTGATGGGTTTCGGCTTGATGTAATTAATCTGATTGCCAAAGATCAGCGTTTCCCGGATGGAGAAAAGAAAACCGGAGAGCCTTTTGGAAATATGATTCCATATACACATAATGTACCCAAAGTGCATACATTTCTGAAAGAATTGAACAGAGATGTGTTTTCAAAATATCCTATTGTAACAGTTGGAGAAACGTTGGAGACAACTGTAGAGGATGGAAAGAAATATGCCGGTTTTGACGAACATGAATTAAATATGATCTTCACATTTGAACATATGAATGTGGATAACGGAAAAGATTCGAAGTGGTCTGACAAGAGATTTCAGCTGACCAGACTCAAGGAAATCATGAATCGGTGGCAGACAGAGCTGCAGGGGATTGCATGGAACAGTTTATACTGGAATAATCATGATCAGCCGAGAGTGGTATCACGGTTTGGAAATGATGGAATTTATTGGTCCAGATCGGCAAAAATGCTGGGGACATGTCTTCATATGATGCAGGGAACCCCCTATATCTATCAGGGAGAGGAAATTGGAATGACAAACTGCCAATTTGAAAGTATCCGGGAGTATGAAGATGTAGAATCTGTTGCTGCTTTTAAACAACGGACTGAGATGATGGGAGAAGATCCTGATTATATGATGAGATGTATCCGAAAAAAAAGCAGAGATAATGCACGTACAGCAATGCAGTGGGATAATGGTCCGTATGGCGGATTTGGAGATAATGGAGTATGGTTTTCAGTCAACCCCAATTATAAGAAAATTAATGTTAAAAGTCAGCTGAAAGATAATAAATCTATTTTGAATTATTATAAAGAACTTATCCGACTCAGAAAAAGATATCCGATTATAGTTTATGGAGATTATAAACCGTTGTTCAGTGAAAACGAGGAGAATTTTTGCTATGTCAGAAGATATCATGAGGAGGAGCTGTTGGTATTATGCAGTTTTTCCGAAAAAGAACAGAAAATCAATCTTCCGGTAAAATATCAGGAAAGGAGGGGAAAAATTCTGATTACAAATATGACCGGTATCGATGATTGTAAAATGGGACTATGTCAGTTATCTGAAAATACTGTACTGGAACCATACGAAGCAAAAGTAATTTTGTTTGAAAGTTTATGAAATGCAGGAGGAATGATGATGAAAAAGAAAAAAGTAAGTATTTTATTGGCTGTATCAATGACAGCAGGAATGCTGGCAGGCTGCGGCAGCGGCTCAGGGGATTCAGCAGATCAGGTTACAATAAATCTGTATCAGAATAAAGCAGAGATATCTACCCAGCTTCAAACAGCAGTGGATACGTATATGGAAGAAAATCCTGATGTAAAGATTAATCTGGAAACAATTTCAGGAAACGATTATAATACGAATCTGAAAGCAAAATTAATCAGTGACAATTCTGTTGATATCTATGCTTTGGGAGATAATGTCACTAATATGACGGATTACGTAGAAGATTTAAGTGATCAGCCCTGGGTAGAAAATGCAGTTGAAGGGAGTCTGGAAGACGTAACGCTGGACGGAAAGGTGTATGGAATGCCTGTAAGCGTAGAGGGGTATGGACTTGTTTATAACAAGGAAATATTTGAAGCTGCAGGAATCGATGTATCTACTCTAACAAGCTACGATGCAATAGATCAGGCGTTTGCAGACCTGCAGGAGCAGATTGATTCAGGAAAATTAAAAGATAAATATCCTCAGCTTGAAGCTGTTGAAGAATATGCCGCTAAAGATACATATATTCCGGGCCTTCATACATTAAATGTACCTCTGGCAAACGAATATTCCAGCGCAACAGAACTTAGAAATTCTGATGAATTAGGCTTAAAATATACAGAAGAATTTAAGGATCTGCTTGATCTTCTGACAAAATATACATCATCCAAAGATGATCTGTCAAAGTTAAATGCTGTGGACTTTTCTACAGCAGTTGGAGGAGGACTGGCCATTGAGCGTGTTGCAGTAACCCAGCAGGGAAACTGGATCGGACCTGAATTAAAGAATATATCCGAAGAAATTGCTGATAAGATGGGTATACTTCCAATACCATTAAAGGGAGTAAAAGAGGATTGTATTGCAACAGGAATCTCGATTTATTGGTGTGTAAACAGCAAATCAGATGATAAAGTGAAGGAAGCGTCAAAGGAATTTTTAAACTGGCTGTTTCAGTCTGATGAGGGAAAACAGATTGTTGTCAATGAGCTCGGGTTTGTCCCTGCATTTACTAACTATGATGATATTGAAATAACAGATCCATTATCAAAAGAAGTGAAGAGATATATTGATGAAGGAAAGACGATGCCGTGGGTGATGGGAGGATTTCCTTCAGGATATGAACCGCTGGCAGCAGCAGATATTCAGGGATATTTCAGTGGACAATATACGTTCGACCAGATGGTAGATCATTTGAGAACCGATTTTGCCGATCTTAAGAGCGGAAACTAAATTAAAAATGGAAAGGACAGGCATTCCTGATCATATTATGATAAGGAATGCCTGTGTGTGTAGGTGGAAATATGGAAAAATACAGACCTAAAATACATTTTTCTGCAGAAAAATATATTATTAATGACCCCAACGGTTTGATTTATAATAAGGGAATTTACCATCTGTTTCATCAGTATAATATAAATGAGCAGATACACTGGGGACATGCAGTGAGCAGAGATCTTGTACACTGGAAAAGAGTTCAGACTGCTTTATTTCCGGATGAGATCGGGCAGATCTGGTCTGGAAGCGTGGTTGCAGATGAAGAAAATAATAGGATGGCGGCTGTTTTTACATATAGTGAGCACGGAACAAAAAGGCAGAGCCAGGGGATTGCATTCAGTTATGACGACGGAATGACATGGGAAAAATATTCGGGAAATCCGGTACTTTCAAGTACTCGTAAAGATTTTCGGGATCCAAAGGTGATACGTTTTATGAACAGATGGATTATGGTATTATCCGGCGGGGACAGCGTCTTACTCTATGAATCCGAAAATTTAATAAACTGGAATTATCTGTCCTCTTTTTCAGGAAACATAGAAAGTCATTGCGGAGTATGGGAGTGTCCGGATCTGTTTCCAATAAATATATCGGGCCGGAAGGAAGAAAAGTGGGTTCTGACCGTCAGCATAAATGATGGTGCCCCGGCAGGCGGAACTGGTATGCAGTATTTTGTGGGAGATTTTGATGGCCTGGAATTCAAGACATGTCCGGAACAGCCAAAAGGAAAATGGATGGATTATGGGAAGGATTTTTATGCCGGAGTTACCTGGAGCAATGTTCCGGATGGAAGACGTATCATGATCGCATGGGCGGACAACTGGCAGTATCGTGATTATTTGCCAACAAGTCCGTTTAAAGGACAGATGTCATGCGTAAGAGAATTAACTCTTCACAGAAAAGAGAACGGATACGCTGTCGTGCAGATGCCTGTAAAGGAAATGGAAGCACTTCGTGAGGATAAAAAGGAATACAGAAAATTGTATATAGGTTCAGGGGAAGAGTGGATTTTAGGAGCAGATAAAGACACTCTTGAACTTAATATTATCTGTCAGCCAAAGAATATAGAGGCAGAAAAATTCGGAATCTGTATCGGAACAGGAAAAGATAAAAAATTCAAAATTGAGTTTGATAAAGAACATGAAACCTGTACAGTGGACAGAAGAAACTCAGGAGTAAATGCACATGACAAGTTTCCCGGAATATATGAGGGAAAGGTTGATTTTAACAAAGAATTAATTTCTTTAAAGATGATTCTGGATGTATCACAGATAGAAATTTTTGTAAATGATGGGGAATTAGTAATGACAAATCTTGTATTTCCGGAAAAGGATTATGAAATCAGGATTTATTCGAAAAATGGTACAATCCTGATAGACTCCTGCACAATATATGAGTTAAGTCAATGCATATAATTGCAGAATCCGTCTGATAAATCAGCTATTCGAATTAAGTGGAATGTATAATGAAATCTCCGGAAATGCCCAAAGGCACCTCCTGGGATTGTAAACGGTCGGGCCTGATTCACAATTATATTCTTTGTATAGGTGTCAATGATTGGTAACACTTCACCCTGAAAGGAATGTCAAGGGTAAGGTGGAGATTCCCGCAGGGAATACTACCTGACCTTGACATTCTCTTTGTGATATAATGGTATGTGGCGGCGAGGGCGTAAAATTTTCTGTGTCTATGGGAAAAATTCTTCTTTGATAAGAA
>ERZ1643247.405-NODE-405-length-52790-cov-39.439234_pt1 | contig 52790 bp, 44 predicted proteins | sample MGYA00579264_ERZ1643247 | MGnify/ENA primary metagenome ERZ1643247 (study PRJEB29033, sample SAMEA4952262) | chicken gut metagenome | biome: Broiler Chicken; feature: Gastrointestinal Tract; material: Caecum | place: Ireland | collected 2018 | study: Broiler... | reverse complement strand
ATTATTATACGCTATTTCTCGTCAAAAATCAACCATTTGTTGTGACAGAGCCTATATAATAAACGGCAATTTATATGGGTAGCGTGATTAATGTATATTAGGTGGTTATTTGATAATATATCGGCAGGCTTAACAATCTGTCGATAATTACCCCGTCAGGCTTACAAATAAAAGCGGCATGGGGCGCCCCCAATAGGAGCTTCGCCGATGACGCTTTTCTTCCTTGTAATACTCGCCTTTTGAGAAAGTACCTACTGCGCAGTCGCTTATCTTACGGCGAAAGCAAACGCGCCGGCAATGGGTGGCGCGTTTGCCGCACCTGCAATTTTTCATTCGTAAGAAAAATTGCAGGTGCGCGGGCCTATTGGGGGCGCCATATAGAAAAAGGAGAGCTCGAAAACTCTCCTTTTTCTATATGGCGCCCCCAATAGGACTCGAACCTATGACACTGCGGTTAACAGCCGCATGCTCTACCGACTGAGCTATAGGGGCATTTGCGATAGCGAATACTATATTATAATAAGCGGCGCGATTTGTCAAGCGTTTTTTTATCAAATAAAACAGTTTTTTACCGAAAAATTTTTACTCCGCCTTACTTATTTGACAACGGCGCGGATAATATACCCGCGCCGTATTATTCGCCCGTATTGACAGCCGCTCTCAGATGTTTATGGTCGTGTAACGTCCCGTAAGGGTGAAATACGAGTTGAAGGAGTCCAGAACGTCGGAACTCTGCGAGCCGGACAGCCTTATGACGACGTTCTCCCCGTCCGCTTCTATGCCCGACAAAAATTCCGTGCTCAGGTTGTCGCCGGAAAGCAGCGTATTGTAATAATCAGCCGTCTTGCCTTCAAACGTGATATAAAGCATATCGTCGCCTTTAAGAATCTTGCCGTTGAACATATTCGCGCCGAAAGACGTAAGTTTTTCGGGCAGCCAGATATAGCTGAAATCGGTTTCGGCAAAGGCGTACGCTCTGATGGACGTGATGTTTATATCCAGATTCTGTAAAAATCTGAACTGTCCCGCCCTGCTCTGGTTTACCGATTCGTTGTATACCGACGTTGCATTGTCGCTGAATGCGCCGATATAGCTGTATATTACGGTCATATCCGCCGACATAAGCAGATAGTGGTCGTTTGATTCCGTGTAGTAACCGGACGACGTGGTTTCTTTAGTATAGTAAGGCGCAAGTTTGTAAATGGCAAAGTTTTCGTTATTTATTTTTATAGTAGTCAACTCCTCACCCTTACTATCTTTAGACACCGTAAGTGCCGATAACGCACCGTCGCCAATTGAAGTTACCGTACTACCCAGCTTGAAACCGTTCAGTCCCGAACCGTAGAACAACAGCGAAGGAATTGAAGTAAGTTCGGGAGAAAGCGAAGTCGTGTTGCTGACGGTGTACTTGGTACTGCCGTCCTCGTTCGTGCCGTTTTCTTCGTAATAGTTGACCGTAGTCAGGTTGGAAGCGCCGTAGAACGCCCCTTCACCGAGGTCGGGATTACTTGCGTAGAAGTTGACCGTTTTAATGCTTTTGACGTTGCGGAAGGCGTAGTCGCCGATAGATTCGGTATCTTCGTAAATGTTCAGAACTGCGCGGTTTGACGAAGCGGTGGAAGAATAGTTGCAGCCGTCGAAAGCTCCGTCGCCTATGCTTTCAAGCACTCTGTCATCCAAAGCCTTTGTAAGGAAGAACACGCCGGAAGCGCCGCCCGTGGTATTTTTCACAAAACGCAGGCTCGTGCAGCCGTAGAACGCGTTATTGCCTATTTCCGTAAGAGATACCGCCGTATCCGCATCCGCGTAATCAATAAACGCGATTCTGTTGCAGCCGTCGAAAGCGCTCTGCCCTATGGTGGTGAGAGCGGCGTTGAAAAGAATTTTACGCGTGGTCGCCGACGAAGCGGTTATCGACCGGTAGAACGCGAAGTTACCTATCGTTTTAAGCGAGGAAGGCATGGTCATATTGTACGAAGTATTGTAGTCGGAATCGCCGCTGCCCTTGCCTCCGCTGGTCGTGGATATATAGATATTTGCAAGGGTGGGACATTCGGAAAAAGCGTACTCTTCGATGCTTTCCACGCCGTTGCCCATGGTGACTTCCGTAAGCGAATCACAGCCGGAAAAAGCACGGGAAGGAATTGTTTTCAGTCCGTCGGGCAATACCACGGATACGAGCGAATCCATATCGGAAAACGCCTGCGCGCCTATGGTGAAGTTATCGGCGTCGCTTTCTATCGTGATACTGCTGATTTGCCCGTTCTTGTAAAACGCTTTTTCCGCAACGGCAACTACGGGTCTGCCGCCGAGTTCGTCGGGAATCACGACGTTGACGTCCTCACCCGTGTATTCCAGAATAGTCGCCTGGCCGTGCGAAAGCGAATAGACGAAACCGCCCTCTTCTTTACGCGACACGTTGAATTCGCTGACCACGATAAGCGCCACCGCCACGGCGATGACCGCGACTACCAGAATGACGACCATGATTATCATGGCTATGCTTCTTGTTGAAAGTTTTTTCTTTCCGTTTTCAGATTTGCTTCCTTCCGTCATACTTACCTGCTTGTACGATTTACTTCTACAAGTATAGCATACGCAAAATATAAATTGCAAGTCAATTTATTGTTAAATATATATGCCCGCACACGCAAGCGCGCCCCGTACGCCGTCCGCCGCCGAAGAAGTTATGCCGCCGGCATATCCCGCGCCCTCGCCGCACGGCATAAGCCCGTATACCGAAGAGTCGCATTTTTCGTCCCTGATAATGCGCACGGGCGAAGAAGTGCGCGTTTCCACGCCGCTCAGCATGCTGCCCTCCGAGTTGAATACGGGAATTTTTTTTGCGAAAATATCCGCCGCCTGCACTATGGTTTTGCACACATACGGCGGCAGACATGCGTTTATATCGGCGAACTTATATCCCCTTTTGCAGGAAGGCGTCACCTCACGCAATGCGGAAGATACCTTTTTTGCCTTAAAGTCGCCCAGAAGTTGCGCGGGCGGAGCATAGTCACCCGAAGCGGCGAATGCCGCCCTTTCCCACTTGCGCTGGAAAGCGACTCCGTCCAGCGCGCCGTCGCCGAAATCGGCGGAATTTACCGTGACGATAAGCGCGGAGTTCGCGTTTTCACCGCTCCTGGCGCGGTTGCTCATTCCGTTGACCACGCAGCCGCCCTTTTCGCTTGCCGCCGCCACGACTTCGCCGCCGGGGCACATGCAGAAGGTGTAACAGCCGCGCCCTTCCACCTGCGCGGCAAACTTGTAATCGGCCGCGGGAAGGTCGCTCCTTTCCGCCCCGTATTGCGCGAAATTTATATCCTTTTGACGGTGTTCTATCCTCACGCCCACGGCAAAAGGCTTGGAAGTCATGTCCACTCCGCGCATATACAAAGTTTCGTACACGTCGCGCGCGCTGTGACCCACGGCGAGTATCGCCCTTTCCGTTTCGAGCACGCCGCTCCTTTCCCCTTCGAGTGTAAGAGAAGTCAGCTTTCCTCCGCGCACGCCTATATCCGTAACCTTTGTGTTGAAGTAAAATTCACCGCCCATGGCGATTATCTTCAACCTTATACCCGCCACCACGACGGGAAGAAGGTCGGTGCCTATATGCGGTTTGTTTTCATATTTCAGCTCCTCGCCGCCGCCGTTTTTTGCAAACTCGGCAACCACCGCGGCAGCCGCGCCGCCGCCTATCCCCGTGTTCAGTTTTCCGTCCGAAAAGGTGCCCGCGCCGCCCTCGCCGAACTGCACGTTGCACTCTTCGTCAAGTTCTCCGCCGGCAAAAAAGCGTTCCACCTTTGCCGCGCGCTCTTCCACGTTCGACCCGCGTTCGATGACTACCGGTTTTGCGCCCAGATATGCCAGCGTAAGCGCGGCGAACAGTCCCGCGGGACCGCTACCCACCACGGCTACCGTCTTGCCCGAAAGAGCGCCTTTCGGCGCGCCTATACGCGAAAGATAATCTTCAAGTGAATCGACGGGCGCTTCTGCTACCCTTACTTTTGCGTTGCGGCACGCCCTAACAATGCGGTTTTCGTCGCCGCGCACCTCTGCGCCCAAACTGTAAACATGGTATAAATCGGGCTTTTTACGGCAGTCGAGCGAGCGTTTTAGCAAAACAGTCTTCACAATATCCTGTTTTCTTATGTGCAATGCGCGTAGGGCAAGCCCTTCAAAATCGGGCGTATCCCCCGCCTTTACGCTTATACCGTCGATTCTTATCATTTTTCCGCTCCGGTTATATTATCCGCCGCCGCAAGGGCGCTCACCCACGCCCAATGCATATTGTATCCGCCGCATTCGCCGTCTATATCCGCCATTTCGCCTATGCAATATAAATTTCCGTGCAGCCCGGATTGAAGGTTGTTATCCAACGCGCCGAGTTCCGCGCCGCCGCATACCGCCTGGTTGTCCTTATCCGCCAAAGCCACTTTAACGCGGTAATTTTTCACCCGTTCAAGCCCGCCTTCGCGCAATAGTTTATCTGCAAGCGCCTTGTGTAAAAGTCCGCACAGCAGGCGTTCCCTGCCGCCGTATTCCCGTTTTATCTCCTCCGCGGTCAAATCGGGCGCAAAGTCTATCTCCAACACCCCCGTGCAGTTATTCCGTGCGAGAAAGGACGAAAGCCAGAATGCGAGAATTCCGCTCACTCCGTCGTCCCTGAATAAAATTTCGCCGCGGTCGCCCATGCTTCCGAAAGGAGTTTCCAGCCGTGCGTAAACTTTGGCGCGCACGCCCTTCAGCCCCTTGAACTTATCCGTTTTCAGATAAGTTATCGCGGGGGTAAGGCGCGTTACCTTATGTCCCAGACCTTTCAGAAGATTGTAGGACGGTATTCCTCCGCCCGCGCCGCTGCCGCAGGCAAGCACCAGGTTTTCGGCATATACCGTACCTTTTTCGTGCTCCACTTTGAAAAATTTTCCTTCCTTTTTCACGCTTTTAACGGGACAAGAGGTGAGAATTTCCGCCTTTGACACCGAATCGAGCAACACGTTCAGCACGCTTCCCGCATAATTCGAATAAGGGTACGTCCTGCCCTGTTCGTCCGTGCGGGTGACAAGCCCCAGCTCCTTCCACCAATTTATAACCGAGGAGTAAGGGTATTTTTCCAAAACGGGCGCGACGAATTCCGGCGCGTTGTATCTGCCTTCGTTCACGCCCGAATTGGACAGATTGCACCTGCCGTTGCCGCTTACGAGTATCTTCCTGCCCACGCGCGCGCCCGCTTCGAGTATGAGCGGCACTGCTCCGTTCCTGATAAGCCGCGCCGCGCACATAAGCCCCGCGGCTCCGCCGCCGACTATTACGCATTTTTCCCTTTTGTCCATACGAAAAGTATAGCAAAAAAAGATATGCGGCGCAAGCGCGCGCCCCGCGGAAAGCGCGTTTTTACAAAAATTGCTTACGATTGCACGCCTTCTCCCTATAAGGAACGCTTTTTTACCGTGAAAATTCTTATTTGAATTTATTGCCCGCGCAGAATTTGTTCTCCGCTTGACAATCTGCGCGCGCAATTATATAATAGCTATATATCAACTTGCAAACAACACAACGGAGCGAAAAATGGACTTTATCGAGATTGAAAAAAAATGGCAGAAAAAATGGAAAGAAGATAAGATCTATTCCTTCAATACCGCAAAGCGGGACAAGAAGTATTACACCCTTGAGATGTTCTCCTACCCCTCCGGCGCGAAACTGCACGTGGGGCACTGGTACAACTTCGGACCTTCCGACAGCTTTGCCCGCTTCAAGAGCATGCAGGGCTATGAAGTATTCGAACCCATGGGCTTTGACGCTTTCGGTCTGCCGGCGGAAAACTACGCGATAAAAACGGGCATACACCCCCAGGATTCCACCATTAAGAACATAGAAACCATGGAGCACCAGTTGCAGGCAATGGGCGGTATGTTCGACTGGGATTACGAGGTAAAAACCTGCATGCCCGACTACTACAAGTGGACGCAGTGGATATTCCTGCAACTGTACAAAGCAGGACTTGCCTACCGCAAGGAAGCGCCCGTCAACTGGTGCACTTCCTGCAATACCGTGCTTGCCAACGAACAGGTGGTGGACGGACATTGCGAACGTTGCGGCTCGCAGGTGGTGAGGAAAAATCTTACGCAATGGTTTTTCAAAATAACCGCCTATGCCGACGAACTGTTGCGCGATTTGGACAAGTTGGACTGGCCGGAAAAGACAAAGGCGATGCAACGCCATTGGATAGGAAAATCCACGGGCGGCGAGATAGAGTTCACCTGCGAAAGCGGCGATACTTTCCGCGTTTTCACCACGCGTGCGGACACAATTTTCGGCGTATCTTACGTAATTCTGGCTCCCGAACACCCTTTGGTGGATAAACTTACCACCCCCGGACAAAAAGCGGAAGTCGAGGCTTACAAGCTGGCGTGCTCCAAGGTTTCCGAGATAGACAGAATGTCTTCCACCCGCGAAAAGACGGGCGCGTTTACGGGCGCTTACTGCATAAATCCCGTAAACGGCGAACGCGTGCCCATCTGGATAGGCGATTACGTAATTTACTCCTACGGCACGGGCGCGGTCATGGGCGTGGCGGCGCACGACGAGCGCGACTACGACTTTGCGAAAAAGTACGGCTTGCAGATAAAGCGCGTTATAAAGAGCGCTGACGGAAGTCCCGACGACCTGCCCTACTGCGAATACGGCGTAATGGTCAATTCGGGCAAGTTCGACGGTATGGCGAGCGAAGAAGGCAAGGTAGCCGTGGTCAAGTGGCTGGAAGAGCAAGGCAAAGGCGAGCTGAAAACAAATTACCGTCTGCGCGACTGGCTCATCTCCCGCCAGAGGTATTGGGGCTGTCCCATTCCCGTAATACACTGCCCCCACTGCGGAGAAGTGGCTGTGCCCGAGGAAGATTTGCCCGTAAGACTGCCCTATAACGTGGACTTTACGCCCGACGGCAAGTCCCCTCTTCTCAAAAGCGAAGAATTTATGAACTGCACCTGCCCCAAGTGCGGCGCTCCCGCAAGGCGCGATCCCGACACTCTGGATACGTTCGTGTGCTCGTCGTGGTATTATCTGCGCTATCCCGACGCACACAACGACAAGCAGGCTTTCGACCCCGAAATAATCAATAAAATGCTGCCCGTGGACAAGTATATAGGCGGCGCGGAACACGCGTGCATGCACCTGCTTTACGCACGCTTCTTCACCAAGGCTCTGCGCGATCTGGGGTATCTGAAATTCGACGAGCCTTTCACTTCGCTCGTGCACCAGGGCACCATTTTGGGACCCGACGGCTTTAAGATGAGCAAGTCGCGCGGCAACGTGGTTTCGCCCGACGATTACGTGAGCAAGTACGGCTCGGACGCATTCCGCTTCTATCTCATGTTCGGCTTTTCGTACACCGAAGGCGGGCCGTGGAACAGCAGCGGCATTGAAAGCATAGTCAAATTTTTGGAACGCACGGAAAGGCTTGTTCTGAAAATAAAGGATATGCCCTCCGGCTCAAAACCCGTGGGCGCGGCGGAAAAAGAACTGCTCTACACGCTGAACTATACGATAAAGCGCGTTACCGAGGATATGGAAGTATTCTCTTTCAATACCGCGATCGCGCGCATAATGGAGCTTGTCAACGCCATGTACAAGTACGACGGCGAGGCGGAAAAAGATTACGGTCTGATGAAGGACTGCGCCGACAAACTCGTACTGCTGCTCGCGCCCCTCGTGCCGCACATTGCCGAAGAGTTGGGCAGCGTGCTGGGCAAGCCCTACCCCATCTACCGCCGCCCCTTCCCCAAGTGCGAGGAAAAGTGGCTTGTAAAGGACGAATACGAACTTGCCGTACAGGTGAACAGCCGCATAAAAGCCAAGATTGTCGTACCCGTTGACGCGGACAACAAACAGATAGAGGACATTGCGGTTGAAGCGGTAAAAGACGTTATAGGCGCGCAGAAAGTGGTTAAAGTCATAGTAATACCCAAGCGCCTTGTGAACATAGTGGTGAAATAAGGAGAATACCATGATAGACATAAAACTTATCAGAACCAATCCCGAGTTGGTCAAGGAAAACATCAGGAAAAAGTTCCAGGACGAAAAACTGCCCCTTGTGGATGAAGTGTTCAATCTGGACAAGGAATACCGCGAAGCAAAGACGCGCTGTGACTTCCTGCGCGGCAGGCGCAACGCCATAAGCAAGCAGATAGGCGGCTTTATGGCAAAGGGCGATAAGGATGCCGCCGCCAAAGCAAAGCAGGAAGTGGCGGACGTAGCAAAGGAATTGCAGGATCTGGAAAGCCGTGAAGTAGTGCTGGAAGAAGAAATCAAAAAGCGCATGATGGTCATTCCCAACATAATCGACCCCAGCGTTCCCATAGGCAGGGACGACAGCGAAAACGTGGAAGTGGAGCGTTTCGGCGAGCCGAAAGTGCCCGACTTCGAGATCCCCTACCATGTGGACATAATGGAAAAGTTCAGCGGCATTGACCTGGACAGCGCGCGCAGAACGAGCGGCAACGGCTTTTATTACCTCACGGGCGATATTGCGCGTCTGCACTCGGCAATTCTCTCTTATGCGCGCGACTTTATGATAGACCGCGGCTTTACCTACTGCATTCCGCCCTTTATGATCCGCGCAAACGTGGTGAACGGCGTTATGAGCTTTGCGGAAATGGAAAACATGATGTACAAGATAGAGGGAGAAGACCTCTACCTTATCGGCACAAGCGAGCATTCCATGATAGGCAGATTTATGGATACCATTATCCCCGAAGAAAAAATGCCGCTCACTCTCACCAGCTATTCCCCCTGTTTCAGAAAGGAGGTGGGCGCGCACGGCATAGAAGAGCGCGGCGTTTACCGCATCCATCAATTCGAAAAGCAGGAAATGATAGTCATCTGCAAGCCGGAAGACAGCATGGAGTGGTTCAAAAAACTGTATATGAATACCGTGGACTTCTTCCGCTCGCTCGACATACCCGTGCGCACGCTGGAATGCTGTTCGGGCGACCTTGCCGATCTGAAGGTGAAGAGCCTTGACGTGGAAGCGTGGTCCCCCAGACAGAAGAAGTATTTCGAAGTGGGCAGCTGTTCCAACCTGGGCGACGCGCAGGCAAGAAGGCTGGGCATAAGGATAAAGGGCGAAAACGGCAATTACTTTGCGCACACCCTTAACAATACCGTGGTAGCCCCGCCCCGCATGCTGATTGCTTACCTTGAAAATAACTTGCAGGCCGACGGTAGCGTCAGTATTCCTGCGCCTCTTCGTCCCTACATGGGCGGAAAAGATAAGATAAAATAAGCGGAAACCGTTAATTCAAAAATATAAGGGCGGTACGAATGTGCCGCCCGTAATTTTTTCTCACACTTTTTCCGCACACGAAGGCGCTGTATATAAGCACCCTCCTGCGGTGTCAAGGCGCATTTTTAATCGGGTCACGTACGCCTAGTACGCTCCCCTCATAAAAATACGCCTTTCCTAGCATTAGGGCACTTCTATCCAGTGCTTTTCAGCGCGGCTACCAAGCGGTGAAAATTAAAAACACAGCGAATGAATTGCTGTCAAGCAAAATCTTGTCACTACGAAGTTTAATCAGGGGTGGAGCGTCCCACGCTCCCGCTCGCAAAAGCGCGGTTTTGCTTCGCTTTATTTGCACAAGATAAAGCATTGCGAAGATACATCTGTTAAATTATACCTCTGTATCTTCAAAGAGTAGTCAGCCAGCGGCGGCTCGCCGCTTGCCGCGCTTTATTTACAATATAAAGCATTGCGAAGATAATAGCGTAGAAATTCCGTTTTGTTACTTTGAAATATAATTAGCCCGCGGCGGCTCGCCGCGGTGAAGTGCCACGCGCTCCTGTCCACTTTAGTGGACACTTCATTTATCAGATTATAAAACAAACCGATACCAAAAATATTGGTAAAGGATTGTATTCTATCCACAAAGAATAAATAAAGCCAAAGTGTTGCGGAGATAGCGCTATAAAATAATACTTCTGTTACTTCGTGGTGGTTAAGTGGTGAAGCGCACGGCGCTTCCGCCACGCGCTCCCGGCTTGCGCGTTATTATATTTTGAGAACTTTTCTTGAATATCCGTCAATTCTCCACTCAACGCTTCCCATTTCTATGGGACGTATGGTTCCGTGGTAGTCGGTGCCGCCGGTGGCGATAAGGCGGTATTTGCGCGCCGTTTCGTAAAGGCGGGCGGTTATTTCGGGCGTATGGGTCGGATAATTCGCCTCTATGCCGTCAAGTCCGAACGGCTTCAAGCCGCATATGAGGTCGTCAAGCACGCCTTTGTTTACGAAAACGAGCGGATGGGCGAGGACGGCAAGCCCGCCCGCGGCTTTTATCGTTTTGACCGCTTCAAGCGGAGTGAGCCTGTTCGAGGCGACGTACGCCGCGCCCGATTTGCCCAGATACCTTTCAAATGCGTCCTGGACGGAAGTGACGTAGCCGCCTTTGAGCAACAGTTCCGCTATATGCGGTCTGCCCACGCTTCCGTCGTTTTTGAGCGCGGAGCGGTCGAGCTTTATATTGAATGTTTCCAGCTTGTCCAGAATTTTGTGCGCGCGGGCTATCCTCTTTTCTCGCAACTCTTCCAACTTGCCGTTCAAAGCCGCGCTCTTTATGTCGATATTATACCCCAGCACATGCACTTCGTATGAAGAAAAGGCGGAAAGTTCCACTCCGCGCACTACTTTTACGCCGAGTTTTCTGCCCTTATCCAGCGCTTCGGGCACGCCGCCTACGGTATCGTGGTCGGTCAGGGATATTACGTCTATTCCCTTTTCTTTCGCCAGCTCCACTATGCGCGAGGGGCTGTCGCTCCCGTCGCTTGCGGTGGAGTGCAGATGCAGATCGAGCTTCATTCTTCGTCACCTCCGGGCAACTGTTCCACGCCGCCCTCTTCGCCTACTTCCGGGTTTTCGTCCGTTATCTTGTTTATCTTCTTCATCACCTTGCCCGTGCGGTCGGCTATCTGTCCGAGAGTGCCGCCCACGGTTTCGTTCTGCCTCTGCGCCTTTTCCACCATACCGGAGAAGAATTCGAACTGCTTTTTGAAATCCTGGAAAGCCTTGGCTATCTCCTTGCTGGACTTTTGCAGTTTCATGGTGGTAAATCCCATTTTCAAACTGTTCAAAAGCGCCGCCATTGTGGAAGGTCCGCAGGGCACCACATTGCAGTCGCGCCTGAGTTTACCCATAAGTTCTTCATCGCGCACCACTTCCGCATACACGCTCTCCGAAGGCAGATACATTACGGCAAAATCCGTTGTGGAAGCGCCCAGGTACTTGTCGCGTATGCTCCTGCCCTGCCTTATCACGGAATCCTTGAAGTATTTCAGATAGCCCTCCGCCGCGGCGTTGTCGCCGATATTAACGGCGTCGGCGTATCTCAGATAGTCCTCGGTGGGGAATTTGCTGTCTATGGGCAAAAGCACTTCCTTGCCCTCGCTGCCCGGCATACGCACGGCAAAGTCAACGCGCTCGCCGCTGCCGCGCTTTACCTGGCATTGCCTTTCGTACTGTTCGGGCGCAAGTATGTCGTCAAGCAACGCCTCCAGCGCGACTTCACCCCAATTGCCGCGCGTTTTTACGCCGCCGAGCAGTTTGTTCATATTGCTCACCTGCTCGCCCAGCGACTTCATTTCGCCCAGACCCTTGTATACGTTTTCAAGCGACGTCTGAACCGTCTGGAAGGATTCGTTCAGCCTTTTGTTCAGCGTTTCGTTTAGTTTTTCGTCAACCGTCGCGCGTATCTTATCAAGCTGGTCGGAATTGTCCCTTCTCACCTTGTCCAGCTGAATCGAGTTGTCCTCGCGCACCTTGTCCAGACTTTTCTGCACGTTATCGTCCAGCTTGTCGAGCCGCTCTTCCGTCTGCTTTCCGAGCGTTTGCAACCTCTCGTCCACCTTTTGCGCGAGCTTTTCGAAATTCTCGCTGACAGCAAGGTGCGTTTTTTCCGTATTATCGGTTATGCTCTTCATGTACGCGCTTATGGCATTTGTCTGCGCGTTGGAAGTGCTTGAAATGTTCTCCTTTATCACGCGTTCCTGTGCGTCCATATTCGCCTTGATTCCCTTTTCCACCTCGTGCAGGGTATCGGCAAAGTACTCTTCGGAAAGCGGCGTGTCCGCCGATGCTCCGCTTTCTTTTTTCTTCGTGCGCGTTAAAAGTACGATAAGCGTTGCTAACGCCGCTATAAGCACCAATGCAAGCAAAATTGTGGTAACGATAAATTCAGTCATGGTTGTTCCTCTTTTCAAGTACCGCGAGTAAGGCTTTTCTGTCGTTTTTCTTTTCTCCGGTAAGCGTGAGCGCAAACAGCTCTTTGAGCACCCTGCCCACCTGCTCGCCCGAATAGCCGAACTCCGCAACGTCCCTGCCGTTTACCGCAAGTTCCCCTACGGAAAAAGGCACGCCCTCCTGCGCCATCTTGTCGCGCAGGCGTTTTATGCGCAGGCATTTGTCGATATCCGCATTGTCGCAGGTGGCTTTTGCGTCGGCGATTATAAGGTCGGTAAGGTCGTCGACTATATCGGCGTTATCCGCAATGAAGCGGCGCAGTTTGCACTCGCGCATATCGCCGCGCATATCGGTCATATGCAGCGCAACCAGACGCACCGTCCTTTTTATCTCCGCTTTGGGATAGCGCAGACGGGTCATTATCTCCTCCGCCATCTGCGCGCCTACTTCCGCGTGGCGGTACATATTTCCGTCTTCCTTTACGCATCTGCCCTTGCCTTTGTCGTGCAAAAGCGCGGCAAGGCGCACTCTTGCGGGAGCGTATTCCACCGCCTTTATTATGTGTTCGTCCACGTCGTATCTGTGATATGCGGGGTTTTGTTTAACGCCGGTATTCTCGCAGAATTCGGGCAGGATAACCTGCATTGCGCCGCACTTTACAAGTCCGCGCAACGCCTTGCCGACGTGCTCTCCTTCAAGCAGTTTATCCAGCTCCACGCGTATGCGCTCGGGGGCTATATCGTTAAGAAGCGGACTTTTTGCGCAGGCGGCGCGTTCCGTTTCCTCTTCCGCGTCAAAGCCGAGCGTGGAAACAAAACGGTAAAGGCGCATTATCCTCAGTCCGTCCTCGCCCAGCACGCGCATGGGGTCGTCCACCGCGCGGAGCAGTCTGTTTTTCAAATCTTCCTCTCCGCCCAGCAGGTCGACCGTTTCGCCCGTGCCTATGTTGCGGTAGAGCGCGTTCACGGTGAAATCACGCCTGCGCGCGTCCTCTTGTATGTCCTGCGTAAAACGCACCTGCGCAGGCTTGTGCACGCCGCTTCCCGCGGGATAACTGTCCACACGGAAAGGGGTGTATTCGTAACTTGACTTTCCCTTTATTATCACCGTGCCCAGCCGCTTAGAACCGAGGCTTACGCGCATGCCCGCTTTCAGGGCAAAACTTTCCGCCTGCTCCTGAAGGCAAGCGGAAGTAAGGTCGATGTCGTAAACTTCTCTTCCGAGCAATTCGTCGCGCACACAGCCGCCCACCGCATACAGCGGCTTATCGGGCGGAAATTGCGCGGCTAAGACTTTAAGTTCCTCATTCACAGGGCTTTAATGTGTATACGTCGGGCAGATTGCGGAATTTTTCGTCCCAATCCAGTCCGTAACCGACCACAAACTCGTCGGGAATGGCAAAGCCCACGTAATCGCCCTTTACGTCCACCACCCTGCGCGAAGGCTTATCCAGAAGCGCGCATGTGGTCACGCTGCTTGCTCCGCGCTCAACGAGCATATTGTTCAGCGCGAGCGAAGTTTTTCCGCTGTCGATTATGTCGTCGACGACAATCACGTCCCTTCCCTTTACGTCGGTGCGCATATCCGAGATGACTTTCAGACTGCCGCTCGTAGTGCCGCTCCCGTAGCTTGATACCGTGATGGTATCCACCGTTACGGGCAAATCTATTTCACGGATCAAATCGGCGAAAAAGGGAATCGCGCCGCGCAGAATGCACAGCGTTATCGGCTGTTTTCCCGAGTAGTCGCGGGTGATCTCCTCTCCCAGCTCTCTGACGCGCTTTTTAATGCTTTCTCCGTCTATCAAGACCTTATCCAAAACGTAGTTCATTGTATTCTCCTCACGGATATGTATAGGCAGTTGTCGCCTTCTTCCACTTTTAATTTTTTCGATATTTCCATGCCCGCAACCGCGTATATCTCCTTTCCGTCCGCGAGCACGGGAATGTGCGCGCGCAGGTATTTGGGCACTTTTTTATCCGTAAACCAATCGCCCAGCGAGCGCCGCCCTCCGCCGAATGGCAGGAAGAAATCTCCGTCGCGCCGCGTGCGCCATACCGCGCCTTTGGGAACCGCCGCGCCGTTTACCCTCAGCGCGCCCGTTTCGCTCTTTTTGGACACTATAACTTCGTATTCGCCGAGCGCGGCTCCTCCCGTTTCAAACGGTACTTCGCCCGTGAATACCGGCGTTTCGCGGTAAAAGTGCACCTGATCCCCCACTCTGCACGCGCGGTAAGCGGAAGGCAGACACACGGTTGCGCCGTTTTCGCTCTCTGCAAGCGCGAATATCGCGGATATGTGGTCGCTTGTCACGTCCACCCTTCCGCCTATCTTTCCCAGCGCCTCGAACACCGCCGTTTCGCCCGTCACTCCGCGCAAATCTTCAATATCCAGCACAGCCGCCTGTCCCTGCATTTTCGCCTGCGGCGAATGTTTCGCAATATATTCGTATGCCTGAGCCGCGCGCCTGCCCAGCATGGATATGCCCGCCTTTGCGTTGGGGAAGCGCTCTTGTATCATCGGCAAAAGCACTTTGCGCACATAGTTGCGCGAAAAGCCCGTATCGTTGTTGGAAGAATCCTCGCGGTAGGGCACGCCTTTTTGCCTTGCGTATTCCGCTATTTCTTCCGAAGAAGTATCTATCAGCGGACGGTATACAACGCCGTCGTCGCGCGGAATGCCGCACAGTCCTTTAAGCCCGCTTCCGCGGAATATGTGCATGAGTATGCTTTCCGCATTGTCGTCGGCGTGGTGGGCGGTAAGCACCCTGTCCGCCATGCCGCATTTGACTATCCGCTCGAACTCGCGCCGCCTGAGTATGCGCGCGCCCTGCTCTATTCCGTAGCCGTGCTGACGGCAGAACGTCTTGCAGTCCAATTCCGCTACGTCGCACTTTACGCCGCGCTTTTTGCAGTATTCGCTTACAAAGGCGCTGTCCGCGCTCGATTCTTCTCCGCGCAGTCCGTGTTCGAAGTTGAGCACGGTAAAAGGCGGCAGTTTTTCCGCATTTTCAATGAAAAAATGCAGCATGCACATGGAATCCCTGCCGCCGGACACGGCAAGAACCACTTTTTTGAAACCCGAAAATTCTCCCGCATATATCATATATCTTATTATAGCGCAAAAAAGCCGTAAGTGCAAGGCTTAATTTGATTGATATACCATTGAATAAAATTTAATCGGCGCCTTTTGATAAAACGAAAAAATAAAAAATGCCGCGCAAGTCGGCTTTTGGAGCGGGTGATGGGAATCGAACCCACAACCTAAGCTTGGGAAGCTCATGTTTTACCACTAAACTACACCCGCACGCAGATATTATATTAGCACAAAACGGCGATTAAGTCCACAAAAAGACGGAAATTTTTCGGAAAGTAACAAAAAGTATTTTCCCGTGTTATTTTTTATAATCTATACGCCTATTTATATTCCTCTTTACAGTCGCGCTTAAAAGCACTGCGTAGAAGTGCCCTAATACAAGGAAAGGTGCTCATTTTGCGAATGAGCGTACTTAGGCGTACGTGATTTCGCAAAATGAGTGACTTGACACAGTAGAAGGGTGCTTATACACAGTGCCAACGATGACGGAAAACGCGTGAGAAAAAAACAAGAACGGCAAAAGTTACCGTTCTTATTTTTTGAATTAGCGTTTTCCGCTACCTGCCTGTATACTTAAACCCTTGCTTTTCGAGCGCCTTCATATGCACCAAAACATTATCCACAAATTCCGCGTTGTTCTTGGTACGCATGAGCATATTCAGAAGCTGTTCGGTGGCGTCGGCGTTGTCGCCCGCTATCATGCGGCGGATTGCGAATACGCCTTCGAGTTCCTTTTGGGAAAGCAGCAGGTCTTCCCTTCTGGTGCTGGAACGGTTGAGGTCGATTGCGGGGAAGATGCGGCGTTCGGAAAGTTTGCGGTCGAGATGGATTTCCATATTGCCCGTACCCTTGAATTCTTCGTAAATGACGTCGTCCATGCGCGAACCGGTATCAATGAGCGCGGTGGCGATTATGGTGAGCGAACCGCCGTTTTCTATATTTCTCGCACTGCCGAAGAACCTCTTGGGGGCGTGGAGCGCGCCGGGGTCGATACCGCCGGAAAGCGTTCTGCCCGTGGGCGGAATGGTAAGGTTATAGGCGCGTGCAAGACGGGTGAGCGAATCCATTATTATAACTACGTCCTTGCCCAGCTCCACGTTGCGCTTGGCGCGCTCTATCAGAAGTTCCGCCGCCTTGCAGTGGTGTTCGGGCATTTCGTCGAACGTGGAGTAAATGACTTCGCCGCGAATGGAACGCTGCATATCCGTAACTTCTTCGGGACGTTCGTCCACAAGGAGCACGAAAAGCATTACGTTGGGATAATTATCGGCGATTGCACCCGCTATTTTTTTGAGAAGCGTGGTTTTACCCGCTTTGGGAGGGGACACTATCATAGCCCTCTGCCCCTTACCGATAGGCGCTATCAGGTCGATACAGCGGATTGCAAAATCGTTGCGCGCGCTCTCGCGTTCGAGCTTGAAGCGTTCGTTGGGATAAATGGGTATGAGATTGTCGAATTGCGGACGCTGGCGCAGATTTTCGGGAGCGTTGCCGTTGACCGTTTCCACGGATACGATGGCGGGCGGACGGTTTTCCGCGTTCTTTTTGGCTATACCCACAACCATGTCGCCCGCGCGCAGTCCCATGCCGCGAATGAGTTTTGCCGACACATAAGCGTCCTTATTGCCGTATTCGCAGTTTTCCGCACGCAAAAAGCCGTAACCTTCCGCAAGCACGTCGAGCACGCCGCTCTTGCGCTCGCAGTCATCGTTTTTCAAAAGTTCTTCGGGGCTGGCGTAATGCTTTTCCTGCTGTATATCGCCGTCCTGACGGTACTGCTCCTGGCTTTCCGCCGCCGTTTCACGCTTTGTAAAAGATTTTGCTTTTTCTTCCTGCTTTTGTACGGGTTTCGCCTGCGCCTCTTCCTCCGCCGGCTCTACCCTCTTTTTGGGCGGACGGCCGCGGTTGGAAGTGCGGTTGGGCATTTCCTTGCCCGTGGATATATCCATATATTCCCTGACAAGTTCCGCCTTTTTCTTGGTAGTGGGAGATGCCACTCCTATCTTTCTTGCAGTATCGCGCAACTGAAAAATCGACATCGCGGTAAGCTCTTCTTCGGTATAATAGCGCTCTGTGGTTTCACTCATAAATAAATAACTCCTTTAAGGGGTGGTTTGCTGTTTTGATATATTGCCGTCAATGCGGCAGTTTGCCGCACTTTATTAACTTACTTAAATATATACCGGCTTTGATTTTCTTATGAAAAAATTTTCGATTGCGGCGCCCGCACAAGGCGGACGCCGTCTTATTTTCAGAATTTGTCGTCGTCAAACACTATCACTTTGGTGCTTTCGCCGTCAAAGTCTTCCCTGTCAAGCTCTATGCTGTCGCCTTCCACATAGCGGATATGCTCATCGTCGAACAACTGCAGAAAAGGTCTGAGTTTATCTATATCCAGCTGGCAGGACGGGGTTTTGTAATGCATGGGAATAACTATGTCGGGCATAAGAAAATCGACGTATTCCTTCGCCTGTTCCGCCCCTATCGTATAGTTATCGCCCACGGGAATGAGTAACACGTTTACCGGGCCTATCGCTTCACCCAGCTCGGGCGTTATCTCCTCCCCTATGTCGCCCATATGAACCACGTCCACGCCGTCAAGACGGAACTTGCATATGAGATTCTTTCCCCTGCGGGTACCGCCGTGGTGATCGTGGTTGGATTCCAGCGTGTTTATGTCCACGCCGTCTATCTCCCAGAATCCCACGCTGTCGATCACTTTCGGGTTGCCCGATACGGCCTTTACCGCGTTGTGATCATTGTGCCCGTGACTTATCGTTACGATGTCAGCGCGCACCTCCGGATAGGGGATTCCCACGTAATCCCCTTCGTACGGGTCGGTGACAATCGAAGTGCCGGTGGATTCTTCCAGCAGAAAGGAAGAATGACCGAGCCATTTGATTTTCATAATTACTCCTCTATTTTTATTGCGAGCTGCTGGGGACGGCACTTGTTGTACGCCTCGATAAGCTCGTGTATTTTGTCGTGAGGGTCAAGCAGCGTGCTTATGGAATAGCCCTGGTTGCAAGCCGCCATGATATACGCCATGAATTTGGACATATCCGCCTGGACAAACCACTCTTCTTTGAGAAGTTCGGGCGTGGCGTAAGTCAGGTTGGTGCTGACCACCGCGGTGAACAGACCCTTGTCGTAAGCGTCTCGGAATTTCTGCAACCCTTCGGTAAACAGCGCGTAGGTGGCGGAAAGGAATATCTTGTCCGCGCCGCGTTCTTTCAACTCCACGCACAGTTTAAGCATACTGTCGCCCGTGGCGATTATGTCGTCCGCCACGAATATGTCCTTTCCGGACACGTCGTTACCGATATAGTCGTGCGCGATGATGGGATTGCGGCCGTTGACCACATTGGCGTAATCGCGCCTTTTATAGAACATACCCAAATCGGTGCCGAGCACGGAAGCGTAATAGATGTTCCTGCCCATAGCGCCTTCATCGGGGCTGACTATCATAAAGTTTTCCTTGCTCATGTTCACGTCGGGATACTTTTCAAGCAGGGCTTTGAGTATCTGGTAGGTGGGCATGAAGTTGTCGAAGCCCATGAGCGGCACCGCGTTCTGGACGCGGGGGTCGTGGGCGTCGAAAGTTATCATTTCGTTTACGCCCATTGACTGAAGCTCCTGCAGCATCTGCGCGCAGTCGAGCGATTCGCGGGCGTTGCGGCGGTGCTGTCTGCCGCCGTAAAGCATAGGCATCACCACGGTGATGGATTTCGCCTTTCCGCCCATTGCGGCTATTATCCTCTTCAGGTCCGCATAATAGTCGTCGGGCGACATACGGTGCATCATTCCGAACATATTATATTCAACGGAATAGTTGCCTACGTCCACTATAATGTAAATGTCCTTGCCGCGTACGGTTTCGGCTATAAGTCCCTTGCCGTCGCCTGTAGTAAACCTGGGGCACGAGTTGGCGATGAGAAAGGTTTTCACTCTTGAAGCGCTTCCGCACTTTTCCGCCTCGGTATTATACCAATTGACGAGATAATCGTCTACCTTCTTTCCAAGCTCTCTGGCGCCCTGCAGCGCGAGAATGCCCATATTGCTGGTGTCTTCCTTGCCGAATTTGAATACGTGTTCAAAAAAAGGCATATCTATTTTGACCTCCGTAAAACTTTTTGCGTATGAAAATTTTTACACATTATTCCTTTGCACGAATAAATGTCGTTTGCGTAAAACGATGCAGAATTTGTAAGTTGCGATCGCGGTTTACCGTCGCAGGAGTCGCCAGACATATAAATCCTCTCTTACTTGATACGCTATAATGATAGCATATTTTTTCCGCTTTATCAAATACTTTGGTATCAAAAATCAAATAATTATTTTGCGGAAAAGAAAACCGCGGAAACACTTCTCCGCGGTTTTCTCCCGGAATATTCCGGCTGCAACTACCCGTACCCGAAGGCGACCCCGGTAAAACACTTTAAGCTAGCTGTTTTCGTCATATTTCCGCAATTTGTCGCTTGTAGTAGGTTGCTACGACTTCGCGCCATCTTGTGAAAATCTACCTGAAAACAGCAGAGCTAAAAGCAGAGCATTTTATTAACTCACATATACACGTATTTTATGTTTTTCGATAAAATGTGTTCTACTGGGGTTGCCTTCGGGTAACAGCCTTTATATGATATAGGTTTCTATCCCTGCGCCGACGGGGACGGCGGAAAGTTCAGATAAGAAGTTCCCCCTGCTCCCCGTCCACGACCATGAGCACGCGCACTTCATCACCCGTATCGGGGTCGGCGTATACGAAGAATTTTTCTCCTTGCGCCGTACCGTATACCTCGTACGCCAGTCTTTCGCCTCCGCCCGGCGTGGGAATTACGGCAAGGCGCACGCTTTCCGTTTCAAGTTCGCCGTATTTGCGCGAAGATATATCCTCCGCGCCCAAAGCGGGCCTGCCAAGGCTTCTTTGCGTATGGTTGAACAGGTAGGACAGCGTTTCGCAGCCTATTACGTGCCCGTCCGCGGCGTTTATCTTCACCTTTACCATGTCGGGATAGATGACCGCCCCGTCCTGCTCAAAGCATAAGTTCATATAGATTATTCCGTCGCTTTCCGCGCTCCATACGGGGACCATATTTTCATAACCCAGCGCGGAGACGAATTCCACGGCATTCTCTTTTGCGTCAAATGAGTTTTCCTCTCCGCTTTCGCAGTTGAACGTGAACTGCACTATCGCTCCGCCGTTTGCCGCAAGCTGAACGTCGCCGCTGCCGTGGTCGTCCTGAATGGTATAGAGATAGGTTTTGAAATGCGAATTACCCTCTCCCGAATAAGTCACGCCCGATATGCCCACGCTTCCCAGCTTTTCCGAGATTATCTTTGCGCCCTGTTCGGGAGTTATCTCTTCGCCGGTAAGCGTTTTGGCCTGCTTTTGGTCTAGTCCGTCGCTGAAAGGTCCGTCATAGATAAGCGAAGGATACTCCATGGACCCGTCCTGCAACGCGTTCATTATGGAAGAAAATTCCTCGTTCAGACTGCCCAGCCGGGAAGAAAATTCATAACCGCCCGCACCCATTCCTTCGCGCACGGGAGCAAGTTTTTCCTGCACCGTTGCCGCCGTGGAGCTGAGCTTTTGCAGCATTGCGTATTCGCTCTGCGTTATCTCCTCTCCCTTCGACGCCTTGGAGTGGATATACGCGCTGTAATCGCCGACCTGATTTACGAATTTCGTAAGCGCGCTTGCGCTGTATCCGTCCGCGGAAAATTTGTACAGCGCCTGCGCCGCGCTTTCGCAGCTGACCGACGCGTCCATCATCAGTTCGCACATCATGGCGGAATTGCGCGTTACGCGCGCTTTATCCAAATTGACGCGCATATTGCCCACGCTGTCCGTAAGCTGGTAATACGCCTGTTCGTAGTCGTTGTTCACACCCAGCCTGTACTGCCGCTCCGATTGCATGGATACGTTGAGAAATACGCCCATCACAGCCGCTCCGACCAATAACAGAGCGGCGAGAACGGCGAAAAATTTTGCAGTGCTTCTTTCCATATTCACCTCTTATTTGCAGAAGTTGTGTCTGCCTATCTGCAGCATTATCGGGCGCGACCATATCCACGCGCTCGTGGCTGTGGCGGGGTTGTAATAATACAAGCACCCGTTCGTCGGATCCCAGCCGTTCATTGCGTCGCGTGCGGCGTTATACGCCGATTGGTCGGGTTCCAGATAAAGCTGTCCGTCGGATACGCAGGTAAACGCGTAAGGTTGGTAGATGACGCCCGAAATGGAGTTGGGGAAAGCGGCGCTTTTAACGCGGTTGAGCACAACCGCCGCCACGGCAACCTGCCCCACGTATGGTTCTCCGCGCGATTCGCCGTATACGCACCTTGCCAGCAGATACAGGTCGGAAGAAGAATATCCACCCGATGAAGAGGACGAAGACGAGGATATCCCCAATGCCGAATAGGTTTTGGGTCCCACTATGCCGTCAACCGAAAGTCCCTTCGCGCTTTGGAAGCGTCTGACCGCCGACCGGGTGTTGACTCCGAAAATTCCGTCCGCCGTGCCGCACCAATAGCCGAGCTTGTTCAGGCGCGACTGCACCTGTCTCACGCTTTCGCCCCTGCTTCCGTAGCGCAGCAGTTCGCCCGCCGCCGCCACCTTTCCCGCGCCGACGGCGAGCAGACTTGCGGCGATAAGTAAGAGTATGAGCGCGAGGGCTAATACCACGCGCCCGTTTATCCTTTGTTTTGTAAGCATTGTTCCCTCCTTGCAAAATTAGTTTGCGCAGGAAAATTTGCGTTATACCCGTATAAACGCCCGACTTAGGTCAATAATGAGTGCAAACGGAGGTGAATATGAAACTTAAACTGAAATGGAAAAACCCGGTTTACATAGTTACGGCGTTTTTCGTCATACTCTTAGTGATAATTTTAGTGCTTACGGCTTGCGCGCAGAGTGAAAAGCGCGAATATCTGCGCCTGCACATACGCGCAAATTCCAATTCCCAAGCCGACCAGGACGTAAAATACGAAGTACGGGACGCGGTTATAAATTATCTCACCCCGCTGCTTGACGACGTGACGGACTTGGATTACGCTTTGAAAGTAGTGGAAGAAAACACGGACGCGCTGGAAGAGCTTTCGCGGCGCGTGCTGGAGGAAAACGGCTTCTTTTACGGAGCCACCGTCAGACTTGCACGGGAAGAGTTCCCCGCACGCACATACGGCAGTATCACTCTGCCCGACGGCGTTTACGACGCCCTTATAATAGAACTCGGCAGCGGCAAAGGCGACAACTGGTGGTGCGTGGCGTTTCCGCCGCTGTGCTTCGTATCCGCACCGGGAGGCGACTTTGCCTATAAATCCATAATAGCCGAATTGTGGCAGAAATATTTCGGAAAATAGATGTGATTTTCACACCCGGCACGGGTATCCGTGCGTGCTGCGGGTATCGGCTATTTGCCGTCGGTGCGAATAAACATACCGAAAAACGCGCCCGCAAGCTCGCGGTACATTGACCGCCACAGCTCCGGCAAATCGCCCTTTACCTCTCCGTCCGACATGGGGCGGAGCACTCCTCCCGGAATGAGCAGACGGCAGCCCGGAAGCATTTCAAACCCCAGACGGCGGTAGAAAGCTATTCTGCGTTCGCGCGTGACAAGTTCTTCCTGCGTTTCGGCGCACGCGGGGTCTTCCACTTCGAGAATGAGCGTTCCGCCCGCCTTTTCCTTTATGAGCGGAATCAATTTGCTTCCCGTACCCCTGCCCCTGCCTTCCGGCATGACTGCAAGATAGAGCACCTGCGTATAGCCGCGGAAAAAGTGCAGTACGGTATAAGCGAGCACTCTTCCGCCTTCCTTTGCGAAATAAAAGCGTATCCCGCCCTTCTTAGCCAGAGATTCGAGGATACGGAAAGGCGTGCGCTCAGCAAGGGGAAAGTCGCGCTTCAACCACTTGCTTAATTGCTTTACGTCTGTCTTGTTTGCCGTTACGTCTACGAGTTCCATAACGCCATTCTAACATATAAGGGATATTTTGTCAACGCCGTCAACGCGTTGCGAAAAGGCGGACAAAACGTCCGCCCTGTTTATACATAAATTACAAAATACACTTAGAACGAGAATCGCTTATGCTCACGGGCGGGTGCGGCGGAGCGCGCCCGAGGCGTAGGTTTTCGGACGGATTTTCACAACGCCGAACGAAGTCGTAGCAGCGCTACGTCGAGCGGGGCGTTGCGGAAAGGCGGACAAAACGTCCGCCCTGTTTATACGAAACTACAAAAAACATACGTCCGCCATGACTTCCGCAAAATGCGGAGCACTTATGCTCACGGGCGGCTGCGGCGGAGCGTGCCCGAGGCGTAGATTTTCGGACGGATTTTCGCAACGCCGAACGAAGTCGTAGCAGCGCTACGTCGAGCGAGGCGTTGCGGAAAGGCGCCGGAAAGATGCGTCTCCGGCGCGCTCCGCCGCAACCGACAGGGAGCACCCTACTTAACTTCGGTAACCCAACCGAATTCGTCAGGATACTTTTCCTGCTGGATACCGGTTATCTTGTCGTACAGGAAGGCGGTGATTTCACCCATCTTGCCGCCGCCGACAATCATATCCTTGCCGCGGTAACCTATTACGCCCACGGGCGAAATTACCGCCGCGGTACCCGAACCGAAACTTTCCTTCAAAGTGCCGTCTTCGTAAGCCTTTACTATTTCGTCCATGGAAATACGTCTTTCGCTCACGTTGTAGCCGTACTTTTTAAGTACCTGTATGCAGCTGTTCCTGGTTATGCCAGGAAGTATGCTGCCCACGAGCGCGGGCGTTACCACTTCGTCGCCGATGACGAAGAAGATATTCATACTGCCCACTTCTTCCACGTATTTGTGTTCCTTGCCGTCCAGCCACAGCGCCTGGTCGTAACCCTTGGCGTTGGCTATCTCTCCGCCCATGAGGGAGCAGGCGTAATTGCCGGAGCACTTCGCCTCGCCCGTGCCGCCGATAAACGCGCGCACAAGCTGTTCTTCCACCAGAATTTTGGTGGGTTCAAGGCCGTGGGCGTAATACGACCCCACGGGGGAAAGTATTATGCAGAAGGTGTATTTGTGGCTGGCGTGCACGCCGAGCACTTCTTCGTTAGCAAACATGAACGGACGGATATAAAGCGCGGTACCGGGCTTAGTGGGAATCCAGTCCTGTTCCAGTTTGAGCAGTTCAAACAGAGCCGCTTTTACCTTTGCGCCGTCTATCTGCGGCATGCACATGCGCTTTGCGGAATTGTTCATGCGCACGAAGTTGTCGTCTATTCTGAATACGGTTATCTTGCCTTCACTGTTCTTGTACGCCTTTGCGCCCTCGAATATGGACTGAGCATAGTGCAGCACATTGGTCGCCGGAGCCATGGCAAAAGGTGCGTAAGGCACGATTTCCGGTTCTCCCCATTTTCCGCCCTCATACTCCATAACGAGCATATGGTCGGTAAAATACTTGCCGAATCCCAAATTCGAGAAATCGGGCTTTGCCTTAGGGTTGCTTGTCAACGTAACTTTCATTTTTATCCCCTCTTTGGCTTCCGCCAAGTTATTTTCTCGCCTGAAAGGCTGTTATCAATATCGTCGCCGCGCTTTCCGCCGTAACAAAAAACTATCTTTGCAAAGGATATGCGCGGTATTCTTCGCGCAGTATCCGCAGTTTCCCTTTGCCCAGAGTTTTCTCGTTCAGACCTTTTTCAAGCGCGGGCAGACTTTCGGCTGGCAGAGCCGCGATTATCTGCGCGCCGCCCTCCCACTGCCGCTCGTCTATCTGCGCGCCGAGTGAAAGAAGCAGGCTTTCCGCCGCCCGTGAAAGAGCGTACTCCGTTTCCGCCTTTACCACCGCCGAAAGACGGTATATCTTCACCGGCGCTTCGTCCAAAGCGCGCGCCACGCACCCGGAATAGGCGCTTATCAGTCCGCTTGCGCCCAGCTTTATACCGCCGAAGTATCGCGTGACCACCGCAAGCATCATATCCGCTCCGCGCTTTTTCAGCACTTCCGCCATGGGCTGTCCGGCAGTTCCCGCAGGCTCGCCGTCGTCGCTGCTCTTCCTGAACTGCCCCGCCGCGTAGGCGTAACAGTTGTGCGTCGCGTCGGAAAACTCCTTGCGCAGTTTTTTTATCTCCTCCGCCGCCTGCTCGGGTGTTTCCACCCTGACAAGCGTGGTTATGAACACGGATTTGTTGATAACTTCCCGCCTGCGGAAGCTGCCTTGCAAACCCAGATAATCCATATCAGCCGCGCACGACTTTCACGTGCATCTTCTTGCCCTTGTGCAAAATAATGCCCTCTTTGAGCTGTTCTTCGGTAAAGCAGGTATCGAACGAGGTAATCTTTTCCTCGCCCACCTTCACGCCTCCGCCCGAAATGAGCTGGCGCGCCTCCGATTTGGACTTGGCGGCTTTCACCGCGCACATGATGTCCACGATGTTGTTCACGCCTTCGGGTACGGTTGCGGTAGGCAGTTCTCCGCCCGAGGAAGCGAACGCCGCCAGCGACTGCGCTTCCGCCTTTTCCGCCTCTTCAATGCCGTGCACTATGGCGGTGAGTTCGAAGGCAAGGCGCGCCTTTGCCGCGTTTATGCGCTCGTCCTTATGCTCGCACATTGCGGCTATTTCGTCAAGCGGCATGAACGTGAGCAGTTTCATGCAGTTTTCCACGTCCGCGTCGTCTATGTTGCGCCAATACTGGTAGAATTCGTAAGGCGAAGTCTTTTCGGGGTCGAGCCAAAGCGCGCCCTTTTCCGTCTTGCCCATCTTCTTGCCTTCGGAAGTGGTGAGAAGTTTGAAGGTGATGGCAAACGCCGGCTTGCCTTCCTTGCGCCTTATCAGATCCGCGCCCGCAAGAATGTTCGACCACTGGTCGTCGCCGCCGCATTCCAGCTTGCAGCCGTATTTCCTGTACAGATGCAGAAAATCGTACGCCTGCATGAGCATATAGTTGAATTCCAGGAACGTAAGTCCGTTTTCCATACGGCTCTTGTAACATTCCGCGGTGAGCATTTTGTTCACCGAAAAATACACGCCGACGTCGCGCAGAAACTGAATATAGTTGAGGTTGTCCAGCCACTCGGCGTTGTTCACCATGATTGCGGCGTTCTCCCCTTCGAAAGAGAGAAATTTGGACATCTGTTTTTTGAAACAGTCGCAGTTGTGCTTTATGGTTTCGTCCGTCATCATTCTGCGCATATCCGACTTGCCCGAAGGGTCGCCGATTTTACCCGTGCCGCCGCCGATGAGGATTATCGGTCTGTGCCCGGCTTTCTGCATAATGCTCATTACCATAAGCTGCACGAAGTGACCCACGTGAAGGCTGTCCGCCGTGGGGTCGAAACCTATGTAGAAGGACACGCTTTCCCTGCCCAGAAGCTCGTACAGCTCGTCCTCGTAAACGGTCTGCTTAACGTAGCCTCTTTCTTTCAATGTGTCAAGTACGTTCTTCATTTTAATAGCTCCTTGAAATAATCTGCCAGTATTTTTATCCCCTCTTCTATCTTTTCCGGCGTCGCCGCGGAATAGTTCAGCCGCAGATGGCGCCTGTCCCTGCCGTCGGCAAAGAAACTCTCTCCCGACACGTACGCGACCCCGCGCCTGCACGCCCCTTCGAACGCCGCCTGGGTGTCCAGCTTTTCAAAGCCGCCCCATATGAACAGTCCGCCCTTGGGATTTGTGCACGAAAATTCCTCCGGCATATACCTTTGTATTGCGGAATACATCGCCTGCTTTTGCTCCCTGTATACGGGAATGGCGCGTTCCACTACCTTGTCGAACAGTCCGCGGGCAAAGTATTCTTCCACAATCGCCTGTGAAAGCAAACTCGTGTGTACATCCGTCGCCTGCTTGCCTATCGTAAGTTTCGCCATCACCTTTTCGTCGCCCACGCAGTACGCCACGCGCAGTCCGGGCGATATCGTCTTGGAAAAACTCGCCGTAAACACCACGTTGCCGCATTTGTCAAAGCTCTTTATGCTCGGCACGCGCTCCCCTTCAAAGCGGATTTCGCTGTAAGGGTCGTCTTCAAGCACCATAATTCCGTACTTCGCGGTGATTTCCGCTATACCTTTCCTGACTTCAATGCTGTACGTCCTTCCCGTGGGATTGGAAAACGTGGGCACGCAGTAAAGCATTTTCGGTCTGTACTTTATTATCTTTTCTTCCAGGTCGTTCAAATCGAGTCCGTCTTCACCCGACTTCACGCCCACGGGCACTCCGCGATAGGTACGCATAATGTGCATGGCGGCAAGATAGGTAGGATCTTCCACCAAAACCGTATCGCCGTCGTTGACAAAGCACTTGCACATAAGGTCTATGGTCTGCTGGCCGCCGGAAACTATTCGCACATTATCGACGGTTATCCCGGTAATGCCGTAGCGCGAAACGAACTCCGCCACCCTGCTTCTTAAAGGCATATAACCTTCAGTTGCGCCGTATTGCAGAATCTCCATTGCCTTATCCGAGTTCATAAGGCGGGAAGTTATCTCGCCCACTTCCCTGCAAGGAAGCAGTTTTGCGGAGGGAAAACCGCCCGCAAAGGAAATCATATCCGGACGCGCGAGCAGTTTGAATATCTCTCTTATGGCGTTGCCGCCCATATTCTTCATTCTGTCACTGAAGTTGTATTCCATATGCGCCTCGCATTATTTTTTATATTGTAGCACCCATATTTTAAAATTGCAATAGAAAAACGCGTATTCAAATAAAAACGTGGGCGGTATGCAAATAAGCGCGGTAAATGCACAAACTCGCTATATGGTTAAAAAGTTATTGACGGCTGCCGCCGTCGTATGTATTCTGGCAGGCGCCGCGGGCGGGTGCGTAAAATTCGTATCCGATACGGGCGGATACTATATCCCGGAAGATCTGGCGGGCTTTTCCTCCCTGACCTGTGAAACGGACGGAAAAACCGTCAAAGTGCAGAAAAAAGACGGTTATTATATCATTGACGCGGGCGACGAAGCGTATATTCTGGCAAAAGACTGCGGAGCGAAATTTACAGGCGGCACGCAGGAAGAACTGGATAAACGGCAGGCTTCCGCCGCCCTTTACAGCGTGATGAACGAAACGGGGCTTATATACGGCGCACTTGACAAAAAAAGCTACATTATGACGGATACAAGCGGAAAATACCGCGCCGACGGGAAAGAATTCTTTTATTCGGCGGAATATATGCGCAAAAAACTGACGGGCGAGCCGCTTGAAAACTTTGAAAGTTACTTTGAAAAGATCTCGCCCGAAAAATTCGGCGACTTTGAAGACTACGTGATAACCCTGGATTGCAGCAAACAAAACCAAATGCTGCTGCAGATAGAAAATACGCGCTTTGCCACCGTCAGCAAGTATACGTTCAGAAACGTGGACGCAACGGACGTACCGCTTACCGCGCAAATGCGCACATATCTGGAATCGCTAACTTTAAGTGCATAAAACGGTCATATAGTATCCGCTGCGGCAAGCCGCCGCCATTTGTATACCGTGCGGTATATTATTACAAATATTATGCGGATATATGCTTAAAGTGCACAAAATAAGCATAGTTATAAATTCGTATGTTACACACATACTGTCATTGCCGGCAATATTTCCGAAGATAAATAACGGATATACAAAAGAGGGGGCTTTTACGCCCCCGGTTTTTTAATCAAAACGCCCGCGCTCGGCGGTTCAACTCCCCGCGCGTGGCGGAAAGTATTTATAATCAGGCTGTGCCTGTCAATTGTAGATGTGATAAAAGTGGCTTATCTCCATATCCTTTGGAATATCCTTGCCGTGGTTGCCCAGCAGATACCATTCGCGGTGCACTCCGTGGTCGGGCGCATAGCCTAAAAGCGTGCGCACGCCCGTGGCGGCTACCGCCTTTCCTATCCGCTCAAACGATTCCGCGTAGTGGTCCAGCGCGCGTTTTGCCTTAAACGACTTGGGGTGTGTAAAGTGTATGCTGTCGTCATACTCCTGGTTATAGATGACCAGAAAGTCGTACTTTCCTTCCTTTATAAGCTCTATTCCTTTTTCCACAGCTTCTTTGTCGTAACCGACGACGTAATAATCCATTTTACGCTCGCGGAATATGTGGTTGAGCGAACTGTTTTTGGAAGCCACGATTGCGGGCTTTTTACCCTGGCGCAGAAGCGCGTCGAAAATGCTGTCCGTCTTTACCACCGGTTTTACGTACTTTTGGATACCGTGCACTTCGGGAAGCGCGCCCGTATACATACTTGCAAAACAAACCGGCGTTTTGGGCGGGAATACCGTACGCATTTTCAGCTCGTAAGGCGCGGTTTCGCGTACGGGTACAAACTTTTCCGCATATTTATTTACAATCCACGTGCCGACGGCGTCGGGATTGTACATTACGATTTTATCGGCAAGTTTACCTCCCGTTATGTCCTGCACGAATTTATCGTTCGCTTTATCCGCTTTTTCGGGCGGCTGTATTCCCATGCACCCGCAAAGCGACGCGCACAGCGTCGTAAGTGAAGTAAGTTCCATATTTCCTCCTGACATAAACGTCTATTTGTATTTTTCTTCGTCGGCGGCGGTATTCTGCATGCCGTCTGCGAGGGATATTGCGCGCCGCGGACCATACTCCGCGGCGGACGGCAAACCGCACGGTTACTTTTGCGCCAGAAATCTCAGCCGCATATAGTCGACGTGCCATATGCCGCCGAAAAACAGCTCTCCGCGTACGGCGCCGCGCACGTACTCCAATATCCGCGCAAGACTGCCTTTATCTTCGGGCAGCGTGTCGCGGCAAAACTGCAATATCCAATTATCAAGTCCGTCCGCGCCTTCCTTCATGTCCGTCATGCGCGGAAAAAGTTTCATATATTTCACATTAAAACCCGCGTCTTCCAGGACCCGGGCAAATTCCTCTCCGCGGTAGTGGAAGGGGCTTTTCAACGGCAAACCTTCGCACTTTAAGCCTTCTTCCAGCGCGGAAAGCACAGTTTGCGCATTTCCCGCACCGCCGAATTCGCAGGCGAACAGTCCGCCTTTTTTAAGTGAAGCGTATACGTTTTCCACGACCTTTTTCTGGTCGGCTATCCAATGCAAAACGGCGTTGGAATACGCCGCGTCAAAGGCGTCTTTCCTCACAAATTCCTCCAATCTGCACCTTTCAAAGTGCAAACCGGGGTGGTTTTCACGCGCTATTGCGAGCATATTTTCGTCGGCGTCCACGCCCAGCACCCGTGCTCCGCGCCTTTGCGCTTCCGCCGCAAGCGTGCCAGTTCCGCAGCCCGCGTCCAGTACCGTCTTACCGGATATGCCGCCGAGCATATCCAGCACGTCTACGCCGTACGCCGACACGAAAGAATGACTTGTTTCGTATAATTTACCGTCCCAATCCATAAGCCGTCCGTTTTTTATAAATTCAATATCGCCGCGCTTTACAGCACGGAAAAGTTCGTAACAAGCCCGTACAGATAGCGGAACGACGCGTCAAGGTCGTCCGTCATAATCTCCAATACGAGCACGTCGCCGCCTTTTATGCGCGTTTCCCCGTCATCGGGAAGGACGAGTTCTTCTCCGCGGTATATGCCGCGTATTCTGCACCCGTGCTCCCACATAATATCCACCGGATACCTGCCGACTATAAACGAGCCTTCCTCCACGTCTATTTCAAGGCGGTGGAGCTTGCGCTTTCTGTCAAGTCCGTTATTTCTCAGATACCTGTCGAGCATGGAATCGTATATGGGACGGTTGCCGGAAAGTTCCGCCGCCACATATGCGGCGAATATCGCCACGATTGCGGGCAGAAAATCCGGCGAATAGCCCGTTATCTCCACTATAAGCACCGCGGCGGTTATCGGAGTACGCACGCTGGCGGCAAAGAACGCCGTCATACCCACGCACACCATTACGGGATAATACGTTTCCGACATTCCCGCGGCGATAAACGCCTTGCCCGCAAGCGCGCCGATAAGCGCGCCCAACGCGAGCATAGGTACGAATAGTCCGCCCGTCGCGCCCGAATTGTAGCACAGCAGAATAAGCAGGAATTTGACAATCAGTACCGCCATTATTATATACCACGCCATATCAGCCTGCGCATATAAATCTTTAATGAGCGTGCTTCCGCCGAAGATTGCGCCCTTTACCGCGGGAATAAGACCCACGGCGCCCACGATGAGGAACGTAACGAGAAGGCGCGCCCAATAGGGAAATTTTTTACCCCATTTATCCGTCACGCGCTGGGTGCGGATAAGCAGGACGTTGAACAATATGGCGCATACGCCTACTATTACGCCGAGTATGAGCAGCATCCAGTATATATTGAAGTCGGTATAATCGAGGGATATACCGCTGAGGTCGAACAGGACGTGGTTTTCCCACGCGCCGAATATCGCATTGCGCAGAGCGCGGTACACGAGCGTTGCGGAAACTATCGCCGCCGAACAGGTAAAAAGCATGGTAGCGGTGAACTTGCGCTGACCTTCTTCCAGCACGAACACAAGCCCTGTAAGCGGCGCGTTGAACGCCACGGCAAGTCCCGCGCCCGCGCCCGCGGATATGAGATATCTGCGCCATGCCAGCCGCGTTTTAAGCGCGTGCGCCGTACCTGAGGCGGTTGTGGCGCCCACCTGGATACTCGGACCTTCCGAACCTAGCGGCAGACCGCAGAAAAAGGAAATGAAGGATAAAAATATCGTGGCGAGAAATACTTTGAGTTTGCGGAAGGAGAAAAATCCGCGCATAACTCCTTCCGTCTGCGGCACGCCGCTTCCGCGCACTTCGGGCACGCGTGAGTGCACCAACGCCATTATCAGCGCAAACGCCGCAAGACAGAGAAACAAAAGCGGAATATAATACGGATTGGAATAAAACCAGTCGTAAATTTTGGACGAATTTGCCGTAAGCCATTCCGCGCCCATATTGAAGAAGGTGACTATGACGCCCACCACCGCGCCTACCGCTCCGCCATAGACGAAAACAGGCACAACGGTGTTGCGCAATTTGAAGAAAAACTTTTTGATTTTGCCGCCTTCCTGCCTTTCCATTGGTTAAATTATAAACCAACGGCGGGCAAATAGCAACCGCGCGCGTATAAATTGCGGCAGATTACGGATATTTTCGCCGCCGGAACGCTTTTGCGCAAGCAAAAAGCGGCTTCCGCAGAAGCCGCCGCATGCAATTATACTGTTTTCTTAGAACATAGGCGACGCACCGCCCAAAATGGCAAGTATAAAATAAACTACAAAAATAATAATGCAGATTATTCTCCATGTCTTGCCCTTACTGCAAGCATAAGAATATGCAGGGAATACGATTGCAATTCCCAACATAACCGCCGCTATTATACCCATCACGTGCCCAACCGTGCCAAGATTGCCTCCTACCAAGTTGAATATCATCTGAAGCAGGAACAGTATAGCCGAAATGACTACCGCCCAAAATGCACAAAATTTAGAAAGATCACGCTTTGCCGCGCCTTCCGTTCTTTGTTTCTTGCCCATAAAGGTTTACCTCCAATTTATTTACGCTTTTATTATAACACCGACCTTTGAGTTTTGCAATAAACGCACTATATTTTTTTGTCCGTTTTTGACAAAAATTCAAGTATTACACATACTCCGCTACGGCGAACGGGGAGCGCCGTGCGCTTCACAACTTAACCGCCTTGAAATAGCAAAACTATGATTTAGCGATTTTTCTTCGCGATGTCTTTAATTTTCCGCCTTGTTAAAAGCCGCGCAACAAAGCACTGCGTAGAAGTGCTATATTAATTTTAATTCCACCGCTTTTCAAGCCGCGCTCTAATGCGGCGCAGAGAAGGCGTGTCAGACGAGGAAAAGTGCCTTTTTACGAGGGGAGCATACTTGTGCGTATGTGACCCGAATAAAAAGGTGCTTTGACAAAGTATCACGCGCCTTATATGCGGCGCCCTCGCTTGTCGATAGAAAAATAAGCCCCGCAACCGCGGAGCTTATTTTTTATTGACAATTAGATTAGTCTACGAGTTCGGCGAAGTACTTGATAGTCCTTACCATCTGGCTGGTGTAGGAGTTCTCGTTGTCGTACCAGGAAACAACCTGTACCTGATAGGTATCGTCGTCGATCTTGGAAACCATGGTCTGGGTTGCGTCGAACAACGAACCGTAGGTCATGCCGACGATGTCGGAAGACACGATTTCATCGGTGTTGTAACCGAAGGATTCGTTAGCGGCAGCCTTCATAGCGGCGTTGATGCCTTCCTTGGTAACGTCCTTGCCCTTTACAACCGCCACGAGAATGGTGGTGGAACCGGTAGCGGTAGGAACGCGCTGAGCGGAACCGATCAGCTTGCCGTTGAGTTCGGGGATAACAAGACCGATTGCCTTAGCAGCGCCGGTGCTGTTGGGAACGATGTTCATAGCGCCCGCACGGGAACGGCGCAGGTCGCCCTTACGCTGGGGACCGTCGAGGATCATCTGGTCGCCGGTGTAAGCGTGAACGGTGGTCATTATACCGCTTACGATGGGAGCATAGTCGTTGAGAGCCTTTGCCATGGGAGCCAGGCAGTTGGTGGTGCAGGAAGCGGCGGAAATGACGTTGTCTTCCTTGGTCAGGGTGGTGTGGTTTACGTTGTAAACGATGGTAGGCAGATCGTTGCCCGCAGGAGCGGAAATAACGACTTTCTTAGCGCCCGCCTTAACGTGAGCCATAGCCTTTTCCTTCTTGGTGTAGAAACCGGTGCATTCGAGCACGACGTCTACGCGCAGCTTCTTCCAAGGCAGCTTTTCGGCATTGGGTTCAGCATATATGGTAATCTGCTTGCCGTCAACGATGATAGCGCCGGGGGTAACGACCTTCTTGCCGTCTTCGCTCCTGACTTCTTCTACATAGGAAACTTCGTGATTCCTGGCGTAGTTGCCCTGCATGGTGTCGTACTTGAGCAGGTGTGCAAGCATCTTGGGGCTGGTGAGGTCGTTGATAGCGACTACCTGATAGCCCTTAGCGCCGAACATCTGCCTGAAAGCCAGACGACCGATGCGGCCAAAACCGTTGATTGCAACTCTTACGTTCTTTGCCATAATTATTGTGTCCTCCAAAAGATTTTGTCTTTTTTTATCAATTAACAGTTTACCAGTTGATAAACCGTTTTGCAACTGTTTTTCGCATTTTTTACGAAAAATTGCTCTTTTTTACTCCGTTTTGCGGCTATTTCAGGTTCTCGGGGTTAAGTCCTTCAAGTTCGGGCAGTACAAACCTGCCGTCCTTTCTCACAAGTACGCCGTCCATGTATATCTCGCCGCCGCCCATTTCCGGCGTCTGCACTAAGACGAGATCCCAATGCTCCGCGGATACGTTGCCGTTGTAAGCGTCGTCGTAGCACGCGCCGGGCGTAAAGTGGATACTGCCGCTTATCTTTTCGTCGAACAGAATGTCGCCCATCGCCTTATTGATATAAGGATTGAGGCCGAATGAAAATTCGCCCACATATCTTGCGCCCTCGTCCACGTCGAATATCCTGTTTATCGCTTCGGTATCGTTGGCGGTGGCTTCCACTATTTTGCCGTCCTTGAACAAAAGCGACACGTTTTCGAATTTTATGCCGTTGTTCACCGAAGGCACGTTGTAGGTTATTCTGCCGTTCACGCTGTCTTTGACGGGCGCGGTGTACACTTCTCCGTCGGGGATATTGCAGTGCCCGCTGCACTTGACCGCCCCTATGCCTTTTATAGAGAAAGATATGTCCGTTCCCGGAGATACTATCCTTACCTTGTCGGTGCGGTTGATTAAATCAACCAGCGGATCCATCGCCTTATCCATTTTGGCGTAATCGAGGTTGCATACGTCGAAATACATATCCTCGAACGCTTCCGTGCTCATGCCGCTCATGGCGCTCATTCCGGGCGTGGGATAGCGCAGAATGACCCACTTGGTCTTTTTCACGCGTATATCGTGGTGTACGGGGTGGGCATAGTATAGGTTGTAAGCGTCCATATTCTTCGAAGGCACGTCGGACGTTTCATAGGCGTTGTTGCCGCCGCGTATGCCTATATACGCCTGCATTTTTTCGAATTTGGGCTTGTCGAATTCAGCCATGGCGTCCGCCAGACGCTTATCCATACCCATTAAAAGTTCGCGCTTTATACGCGAATCGCCCAAAGATACGAAGGGATACGCGCCCACGGCGTACGCTTCGCGTATTATGCAGCCCACAAGCTGCCAATCGGCTTCCGTACATTCTATAAGCAGGTTTTCGCCCTTTTTCAAAGAACAGGAATAGTGCACCAGATTGTGCGCCAAAGTTTTAATTCTGCCGTCTGATAGCATTTTTTACTCCTTTGCCTTTTCGGCTTTTCAAAATCGTATAAATTATAGCACTTTGCACGGCTTTATACAATATATATTGAAAATAATTTACACTTTTTACACCCCTTGTCCGTACCGGCGCCCGGTACGGGTACCCATTTTGCGCGATTTTTCGGTGAAAATGATTGAAATATATTTTGCCGTATGATAAAATAGCATTGTATAAATAAATTATTTACTCGGAGGTAAATATTATGCCATTGGTTACAACCAAAAAAATGTTCGAGTCGGCATACAAAAACGGATATGCCATCGGCGCATTCAACGTGAACAACATGGAAATTATTCAGGGTATCGTGGAAGCGGCTACCGAAGAAAACGCTCCTTTGATTCTTCAGGTTTCTTCCGGCGCAAGAAAGTACGCTAACCCCGTATATCTGCGCAAAATGGTGGAAGCAGCCGAAGAAGTCAGCCATCTGCCCATCTGCCTGCACCTCGACCACGGCGACAGCTTCGAGCTTTGCAAGAGCTGCATCGACGGCGGTTTCAATTCCGTCATGATAGACGGTTCCCACCTGCCCTTCAAGGAAAACATCGCCCTCACCAAAAAGGTCGTTGAATATGCCCACGACCACGGCGTGACCGTAGAAGGCGAACTCGGCAGACTTGCGGGCGTTGAAGACGACGTCAAAGTTTCCGCAGAGGACAGCTCCTACACCCGTCCCGAAGAAGTGGAAGAGTTCGTGACCAAGACCGGCTGCGACTCCCTGGCTATCGCCATCGGCACTTCCCACGGCGCTTACAAGTTCAAGCCCGGCACCAAGCCCCAACTCCGCTTCGACATTCTCGAAGAAGTTTCCAAGAGACTGCCTATGTTCCCTATAGTTCTGCACGGCGCTTCTTCCGTTCCCCAGAACTTTGTCAAGATAATCAACGAAAACGGCGGCAAGCTCGCGGACGCAATCGGCGTGCCCGAAGATATGCTCCGCAAGGCTGCAAGCATGGCTGTTTGCAAGATCAATATCGACTCCGACCTGCGCCTTGCGTGCACCGCGGGTATCAGAAAGCACTTTATGGAGCATCCCGATCACTTCGATCCCCGTCAGTACCTGGGCGACGCCCGTGCGAACATCAAAGAGATTGTCAAGCACAAGCTCACCGAAGTCCTCGGCTGCGCAGGAAAGGCAGGCGAAGCTCTTTAAGCTACGCTTAGCCGCCGAATGAAAGTGTTTTGCGATAATAAAATGTAATAAACATACTGATACTGCGCAAAACACTTTGCGGCTACGTTTTAAGGGAGAACCCTCCATTCACAAGCTATGCTTGTTTGAGGCGGTGTTCTCCCTTCTTTTTGCGCAAAGTTAATATTGTAACAATCAATTCTTTTGCGCAAAAATTCAACCCTTTCCGCCCTTGCGGGAAAACTTTCACGGAAAGTTTTAGAGGTGCGCTCGCCGAAAAGTGCGATTTTCGGCAGCGGGTATCCACGTCTTGTAACTTTTCTGTTGTGAGGAAAAAACCGCCTTGACAAAGTATCACGCACCTTATATGCGGTGCCCTCGCTTAATTAGACTTGTAGTCGTCGAATTTGAGTGTCCCCATATACAGTCCTCCGTTGTAATTAAATATAGTGGGGTGGTCGACGGCGGAAAATACGTTGCTCTGGATAATGCCGTAAAGGGCGGTATTTTTTGTATCTTCTCCCCTTACGTCCACGCGGATAGCGGTGGCGCAGGAAGTGAATGTATTGTCGCGCACCAGAATTTCGCCGTCGGACGGGAGAATATCTATGGCGACTTCGTAACCGCTGAAAGCGCAGGCGTTTATGCGAAGTTTCGTAAAGCCGTCACGCATTTCAAGCGCGGTCGTGCCCTTCGCCCCGCGCGGAGTCTGTTCCTCGCCCTGCCCCTGCGAGCTGTCCGCCTTGCCTTGTTCATATGCGTCCGAGCCGGGAAGTTCGTCCTTTACGTCGTACACGAAGCGGCAGTTTTTTATGAGCGCTCCGCACCCGCTTTCCACCGTTAAACTTCCCGTATGTTCTTTATCGGAAGTATAAAAAGTGAGGTTTTCCAGGCTGACCGTCGCGCCGCCCGTAACGCCCAGTCCGCCGATAACCGCGCCCTGCTCGCCCAGAAGTTTTATATTGACGCTTACGGGCACGGAACTTTCGTGAAAGCCGCGGAAAAGCAGGATACTGTCCCCGTCCGCGCAGTTTTCCAGCGCGCCGTCGAGAGTTGAAAAACGCCCTCCGCCCTCTCTCCCGGCGTACTTTTCACTGACTTCCTTATCGCTGACGATGACTTCGCATACCGCTTCGTGCTTGGTGTTGACTATTTTCACGGCTATCTGCGCCCTTCCCGACGAATTCGCCGTGACGCGCCCTTCTTCCACGCTTGCAACCGCAATGTTATCGCTGCTCCATTCCACTTCGAACGAGGTGCCGCGCGGCGTAAATACCGCGTGCAAATCCGTCTCTTCCCCGGCAATCATAAATTTAACGCTTTCCGACAGCCGCACGTACTGCGATATTTCGTTTTCGCATAAATCGTCCCTGGTCGTACACGACGTAAGCACGGCTGTAAAACTTGCCGCAACGAGCAGAATAATAACGCACTTTTTCATAAAGCTATTTTGCGCAAAAGACGGCGTTTTATTTACCGTGCAAACATACAAAAACGGCGGCCGCAAACGCAACCGCCGCCCGAACCGGCGCTTATGAGGAGGAAAACGCCGGTTCCGCTAAGTAACGGCCCGATCGGCGCGGCGTGCGCCTTTTCGGGCAAAAGTCCGCCCGCGGACGGGACGGAATATCAGATACGCCGGACGACCCGGTTTCCCGGGCCGTCCGCCCACCGTATAATCCGGCAGGAGTGCGGCGCGTATCTCCGCCGCGCATATTCCGCTCCTGCCGTATACGCGGTTTTCCGCCCGGCGGAACGAAGTTATTCTATGTCTATCCTGCTGCTGCCGCTTTCCTTAGGCTCGTCCTTGGGAATGGTGATCGACAGAATGCCGTTGTCGTACTTCGCCTTGACGTCCTCTTTCTTTACGTCGCCCACATAGTAACTGCGGCTGCAGGAAAAACTGCGCTCGCGGCGGATATAATTGTGCTTGTTCTCTTCCTTATCGCTCTTGCCCGCGGAGATGGTAAGATAGCCGTCCGAAAGGTCGATGTTGATATCCTTCTTGTCCATACCGGGCAGCTCTATCTCCATTTCATAGCCCTTGTCGCTCTCTTTGATGTCGGTGCGCATATACTTGTGACCTTCACCCCTCCTGCCGTAAAATGCGGGGAAGAAGTCGCGCATGGCGTCCTCGAAGAAATCGTAATCGCTGTAATTGCCTCTCCTTGAAAGTTCGTTTTTCATATTCGTAATCTCCTTTTTTCTTTTATTTGGCACTTATTGCTAGTATTTGCTAGCACTTAGTACCTTTAACTGCTAATATAATAGCACACTTCGGGACAATGTCAAGGGGGTGCGGCGAATTTTTACTTACGTTTTACTTTGTTATCATTGCGTTAAAGACGATTACGGCTTAATATTTGCATATTTTAGAAGAAAATGCACTTATACGGCGTATAAAACAAAAGCGCCCCTTGCGGGGCGCGGTTTTACATTTTCAAAGTTTTATACGTCTTAACGTAAAGTGTCAAGCCGTAAAACCTTTAACGAGGGCGTACTTCAAAATCGCGGCGACGGTCTTGCTGTCCCTTATCTCCATATCAAGAACCTTTTTAAGGGCGTCGGTAAACGGAATACGGCGCACGTTGAGGAACTCCCCTTCGTCGAGGTGCGCCTGCGTGGCTTTCAGACCGTGGGCGAGATACACATAGATATGTTCGTTGCTGTAAGCCACCGTGGGATATATTTCCAAAAACTTATCCGCCCTGTCCGTGACAAGTCCGCACTCTTCTTCCAGTTCCCTAAGGGCGCAGTCCTTGGGGTCTTCGTCCCTGTTGCGCTTGCCCGCGGGAATTTCAAGCATGACTTCCGCATACGGATAGCGGTACTGCTCCACAAGGTAGATATATCCTTCATCGTCAACCGCAAGCACGGCGCAGCCGCCCGAATGGTTTACGTATTCGCGCCGTGAACGTTTTCCGCCGGGAAGCTCCACTTCATCGTTGTAAAGCTGGAGAATCCTGCCGTCGTATATTAGATTGCTCTTTATCAGTTTTTCTTCGAGATCCATAACAACTCCTTCAAAAAACGGAGTCCTCGGACTCCGTCTTTTATCGGTATTATCGGTTACGCCTGCGTAATCCGGTCGAGAAGTCCGTTGAATACGCTGTCGTTCTTCGTCACGCAGTCGCCTTCGTTCGAGCTGACGAATTCGTTTACGACGGTGTTGTAGTTATCCGTCTTTTTGCCTTCCAGCAGACTGTCGGAGAAGTACTCTGTAAGCGTCTTCTTCTCCACTTCTATGGACGAGATTATCCTGTTGCCGTCGTCGTCGAGGACGTAGGAGAATTCGTCGTCAAGCCGGTAGTTGACTATGACTTCCACGCTGTAAAGATAGTCGTCGTCAAGTCTGTACCAGGTGTGCTCGCCTTCGGTCTGCGCGGTAACGGTGGAACCTATCTGCGCTTCGTCGAACGCATAGCCGTTTATCATCACTATCTGAATGCCGTAGGTGTTGATGATGAAAGAGATGCTGCCGTCCGCCGTTACGAAAGTATACACGGGCGCGTCTATCGTCCTTCCGTCCGCCACGGTGGTCTGCATATCCTTTACATAGATGGTGTATGCCGTCCCGCTTGCTTCCGCGAACTTATCGTTGTTGAAAGAAGCGTCGGACGTAGTGCCGCTGTACATTGCCGTACCGTAGTCTTCAAGCGCCATTTTGCCCACTTCCGCGCGGTCGCCGCCCTCCGTTTCCTTGTACAGTCTGCGGGCAAGCACGGCGTACTCGTCGACGTAGGAAGTTGCGGTTCCGTCGGGCGTTACCTGATAGCTGTCGCCGGAGAACATACCGTCATCGTCGTTTACGAGATAGATAAGGTCGGTGAACGCTTCGTTTACCGCATACTGCGCCAAAGCGCTCTCGTTCGCGGCGTAATCGTCGCCCATCAGGCTTTTCGCGGTGGCAAGGAAGTCCGCCTTGTATTCGGCGATGTATTTCACCATTGCCGCAAGCACGTCCGCATAGCTGACGTCCCTGGCGGTGTATGCGTCGGACAGCTTATCCGTGGTTTCGTCGTATTCGGTGTTGGATATGTTTATTCCCAGTCCGGCACTGCCCCAGCGCGCCACTATCTCCGCAATCGTGGAATCGTCGGGATTTATGACGTCCGTACCGGTGAGGGCGTCGGTGCCAAGCGCTATCACGGCGCGGAAATCGTCCACGTTATCCTCGCCCAGCCTGGCGGTGAGATTGGTGAGGAAGGTCTTCTGTTCTTCGGTAAAACCGAGCAGTATGGAGCGCACGCTGAAATAGCCCTTGTCGTAATGTCTGATTATAGTCGAGCCGCTTTCCAAAGCGGAAGCGTATGCGTCCGCGTCGACGAAAGTTTCGCCGTTATCGCCTATGACGGCGGTGATGTACTCCTGTACTTCCGCGTCGGTCACGGTAAGAGGCTTGCCCAGCAATTCTTTATACTTTGCAGTCACCCTGCTTTCGTACTGGTTGTTGAGGTAATAATCGTAGTCGGTGTAAGAATCCTTCAAAGTGTTCTGAAGGTCGGTATACGCCGAACGCATATTGCTGCGGCGGGTGCGCGCTTCTTCCAGCTTGGTCTGGAGTTCTTCCCTCTGCGCGTCGTCCGTTGCGGCGGCAAGCTGTTCGTTGAGGTCGTCTATCTCGTTCTGGACGGCGGTAAGCTGTTCGTTATACCAATTGTCGAAGAACGCGGGCAGTTTGCTGCCGTTTTCTTCCGTGAACGATTCGTCGGGAACGTATTCGGTGGAAGGGGTCTCTTCCTCGCGGACGGGACGCGCTTCAAGTTCGTCGGTATCTTCTTCTTCGTCCGTCGAAGTATCTTCGTCGGAGGAATCGTCCTCGTTCGCCGCCTGTTCCTGCTCGCGCTCGTCTATATTATCCTGCCACTGCTTTTTGAAGTCGGCGTTTGCCATCTGGATGCAATAACGGATTTCGTCATAGGTGAGCAGGTCGGTAATGTCGGAATCGTTCGTAAACGTTATGCCCAAAGACTTGGCGACTTCCGCCTTTGCTTTGAGCAACAGCAGCGACTGACGGGTAAGCGATTCGTAAAGGGTGTTCAGCGCCTCTTCTTCCGTCATTCCGTAATACTGCACATACACGGGACCGTAAGTATTGTAAATGGCTCGCAGTTCGCCCTTCAAAACCTGATCGGTCAGACCTTCGTACTGAATGGTGGCCACGACCTGGTTATAGTCCTTTTCGGCATTGGTAGTCACAAGATTGCAGCCTATGAGCGAACCCGCCACGACGCCGCATACGAGAACGACTACCACCGCTAAGGCGATTATTTTTTTCTTCATCAACGCTTCTCCTTATTTATATATAAGTGTATATCGTGATACATCATTGATTATACACTAATTGCGCGCGCTATTTCAATTGTTTTTGCGCGTTAAAACATATATTTTTGTTAAAATTTCTTCAGCCGTCTTCATTTTTTCCTTAACGCCGCCGGCGAATTTGTCGAAAACAAGCCTGGGCTTGTCCTCCGCCGTTACGGACACCTTTCCGCCGAAAGAGGAAATCGCTTCCAGATACCCTTCGTCGCGGTATATCCTGCCGTCGGCGAAAGTCATACTTCCGCCGCGCGCGGGTATCACCACCTTTTCTATGCCCACCTTGCACGCAAGGGAACGGATAAGACCGATAGTAACAAGATTTTCCAGTTCCTCGGGCGGCTTTCCGTAAGTCACGGACAGTTTTTTCAAAAGTCCGTCAGCCTCCTCCCTGCTCGAAAGTTCGGATATTTCGCGGTACACTTTCAGTTTGTCGTCCACGTCGGCTATATATCTGCTGTCCAGATACGCGTCCGCGTCCACGGTCACTTCCGCTTCCACATCCTCGCCCTTCACTCCGCGCAGTTCGTCCACGCATTCGGCAAGCAGTTTGCAGTACATATCGTAACCGACCTTTTCTATATGTCCGTGCTGTTCCCTTCCCAGCACGTTTCCCGCGCCGCGTATTTCCAAATCGCGCATGGCTATTTTGAAGCCGCTGCCCAGTTCGGTATAGTCCATAAGGCTTTTAAGGCGTTTGACCGCGTCCGTGGTGATGACATGCGACGGGTCCGTCGTGAAGTAGGCGTAAGCCATTCTGTCCCTTCTGCCCACCCTGCCGCGCAGCTGGTACAGCTGGGCAAGTCCCAGCTTGTCCGCGTCGCACACTATGAGCGTATTCGCGCCCTCCACGTCCACGCCGTTTTCTATTATCGTGGTGCATACCATGACGTTCGCCTGCCTGTTGTAAAAAGCGCGCAGGGCGTCTTCCAGCGTGACGGAATCCATCTGACCGTGTCCGACCACAATTTTCGCTTCGGGCACCAGAGAAGCTATCTTATCCGCCATATGTTCGATGCCCTGCACGCGGTTGAACAGTACGTACACCTGTCCGCCGCGGGCTATCTCCCTGGATATGGCGTCTTTCAGGAGCGCGTCGGTGAGTTCCGTGACGTACGTCTGCACGGGAAGGCGGTTTTTTGGCGGCGTTTCCAGCACGCTTATATCCCTTATGCCCGTAAGCGCCATATTGAGCGTGCGCGGAATGGGCGTGGCGGAGAGAGTGAGCACGTTCACGTTCTTCTTCACCAGCTTCAGTTTTTCCTTCTGCTCCACGCCGAAGCGCTGTTCCTCGTCCAGAACCAGCAGCCCCAGATCGTAAAAGCGCACGTCCTTGCCCAGTATCCTGTGCGTGGCAACCGCAATGAGCGACTTGCCCGTGGCAAGCCTGTCCAAAGAAGCCTTTATCTCTTCCTTACTCTGGAAGCGCGTGAGAAGTTCCACTTTAAGTCCGTAGGGGGCGAAACGCGCGGAGGCGGTATTGTAATGCTGGCGCGCAAGCACGGTGGTAGGCGCGAGGATTACCGCGCTTTTGCCGTCAGTTACCGTCTTGAACACGGCGCGGAGCGCCACTTCCGTCTTTCCGTAGCCCACGTCGCCGCAAAGCAGTCTGTCCATGACTATGCCGCGTTCCATATCCGCCTTTATCTCCTGCGTGGCGCGCGTCTGGTCGGGAGTGTCCTCGTATTCGAAGGACTGCTCGAACTCGGTCTGAATGGAAGTGTCGGGACTGTATTTGAATCCCTTGACCTGCATACGCTCGGCATACAGCTTTACCAGATTGGTCGCCATCTCGCGCAGCGACTTTTTCACGCTTTCTTTCAGCTTTTCAAAGTCCTTGCCGCCCAGCTTGGAGAGTTTGGGAGCTTTTTCGCTCCCGGAATATCTGCTCAGCCGTTCCGTCTGGTCTATCGGCACGTAGAGCATGGCTCCGCCCGCGTATTCTATCGAGATGTAGTCGCGCTCGGAATCGCGCATTGCCATGCGGCGTATGCCCACGCATCTGCCTATACCGTGGACGTCGTGCACGACGTAATCGCCCATTTTCGGCACGGAGAAAGCCGCGCGCGCACGGGTCGCAATCCTGCCGCCCGAACGCCTGATTATATCGTCCCTGCCGATTATCGCAAGTTTGCAGCCGGGATAACATACGCCCCTGTTAAGCCTGAGCGGCGTGACATGGATTGCCGAGCCTTGCGAAGGCTCGTCCTCGTACCGGCACAGAATTTCCTCGCCGTTGAGGCTGTCCGCTATCGTATGCGCGGTGCGGGAATCGCCCATGCACAAAATGACGTTCACGCCGCCGTTGCGGAAATTGCGCAGGTCGTTGTAAAGCGCCTTGTAATTCAGAGTGTAGTCGGAAAGCGGCGAACAGCGCAGTTTGAAAATGCGCTGCGGGTCGAACAGCCGCGCGGTGGAAGTTATGCTGTAAAACGCCGTCTTTGCAAAAGGCGCGATCATCCGCCTTATGTCGTCCGCGCCGAACAATATTTTAGCGTGCGCGGGCAGAGTTTCGCCGTCCTCGGAAAGCGCCTTCACGCGCTGGGCGTGTTCTTCGAGATACAACCCCAGTTTGTCTACGATAAGCCCGTCCTCTTCCAAAGCGATAAGCGAATTTTCGGGCAGATACGCAGTAAGATTTACCCGCGTATTTTTATAAAACGGCAACAGCCACTGTCCGCCCTGGTCGCGCCTGCCTGCGGCTTCCAGGTCCGCGAGAATCGCCCCGCGCCGCTCGCCGCTCTTCGCCTTGCCCTTAGCGCTTTCCTTCCCTGCTTTGTCCAGGGCGGAAGTCCACTCCCTTTCCGTCAGAAGAAGGTCATTGCAGGGGAAAATTTCCATTTCGTTTTTTTCTGCAACGGTTATCATGCTTTCGGGGTCGTAGAGCTTTATGCTTTCCACCTCGTCGCCCCAGAAACTTATTCTCACGGGAAGGTCGGAATCGGGCGGGAATACCACCAGCGTATCGCCGGCAAGCGAAAAAGACGACTTTTCGTCCGCCCTCGCTTCACGGACGTAGCCCATTTCCGTAAGTTTGTCCGTTAGGTCCATAAGGTCGAGCGTATCGCCCGTTTTGACGTGGAGTATACTGTCCAAAAGCCGCTTAGGATCGGGATAATATTCCGCAAGCGCCTGCGGCGTGGTGATAACGCACCCGGCTTCGCCCCGCGCCATGGCGGCGAGCACTTTGAGGCGCGCAGTTATGCGCGAGTGCTGGAACGCCTTGCGGTATATGAGCAAGTCGTCCTTGGGGTCGAGCACGAGCGCGGAGGGACAAAAACCCGAAATGCGCTCGAACATCATATTCTGCGTGGGGGAATCGGGCACGACGTACAGCACGAATCTGCCCAGATGCGTGGCAATATGCGCCCGTTCCGAAGGACCGAGCGCCACCGCGGCGCAGCTTTTTCCCGCGTTCACAAAATCGTAAAGTTCGGCAAAATCTCCGCCCAGACTGCGCAGAGAAAGCAATTCTTCCAGCTTCATTATCCGTTAAGTTTTTCCAGCAGAAAATCCGCCGCCTTTTCAATTGCGGGCAGCAGTTTTTCCTCGTCCGCCTTTATGTCGGAAAGCACGTAGTCGGCAAGCGGAACGCTCCTGTCCACGCCCACGCCTATTCTCAGGCGCGGAATATCCGTCCTGCCCGTCACCGCGATTATATTCCGCATTCCGTTATGCGTGCCCGCCGACCCCGAGGGTCGGAAACGCAGCGTTCCCGGCGGCAGGTCTATATCGTCGTACACGACGACTATTTCTTCCGGCTTGAATCCGTAACGCGCCATGAGCGCCATGACCGCCTCGCCCGAAAGATTCATGTAGGTAAGCGGCTTGGCTATCACCGTTTTTTTCGACTTTATATAAGTTTCGCACACGAGCGCGGAGCAGATTTCCTTATCCGCCCTCTTCCCCAGCTTTTCCAGCAGCCTGTCCACCGCCATAAAGCCCATATTGTGGCGCGTGCGCGCGTATTTTTCGCCGGGATTGCCCAGCCCCACTATCATCATCTTGACCTATGCTCCTTGAAAAAATCTTTGAGTATCCGTCCGCATTCTTCAGCCATTATTCCGCCCTGCACGTTGGGACGGTGGTTGAAACGCTTGTCCTCCGGAAGATTGTAAAGCGTACCGCAGCACCCCGCCTTGGGGTCGTACGCGCCGAAGTAGAGGTTGTCCAGCCGCGCGTTTATTATCGCGCCCGCGCACATGGGGCAAGGTTCCAGGGTGACGTAAATGTCGCACCCCGTAAGTCGCCAGTCGCCGATTACTTTGCAAGCCTTTTCTATTGCCACCATTTCCGCATGGAAATTGGCGCACCCGTAACGCTCCTTACGGTTGTACGCTTTTGCAATGACTTCTCCGTCCTTAACTATGACGGCGCCCACGGGCACTTCACGGTGTTTCACCGCCAGCTTTGCCTGGTGCAACGCCATAACCATGAATTTTTCATCCATTAAATATATCTTGCACAAAACGGGCGCAAATGTCAAGCACTTGCGCGTTGCGCGCGTAAATCGCGTCCGTCTGCGCATACAGATCGCGGTAACTTACGCTGCTTTCGCCCACTTCCACCGTGACGCCGGGAAGGTACGTCGTGGTGACGAACCAATCCTTATAGCCGCCCGCGCTTCCGCCCGACGCGAACACCCCGTAACCCGTGGACTCGCCAATACTTTGCGCGAGTTCGGGATACGGGTCGGCGCATTCGAAGCCCTTGTAGATGACCTCTCCTTTCGCATGGTAACTGAGCGTCACCGACGGCTGTATTTTCAAAGTAAAATCATGAACCGCTCTGCTTTCCGGTTGGTCGAGCGGGTATTCGCCTATATAGTTCCCCTGCGACGGATAGGTCACGTTCTGCGAACCGGTACCCCATTTCGCGGGAAAATTCACGTTGAGGTCAACCGCGTTTATATTCGCCTTCCAAAGGGAAAAATCTTCGCTTCCGCCGTTTATTTCAAGCACATAGGCGCGTTTTTCTTCATCCGTTACGGAGGATATGCCCGCGTCCGCCAGCTGTACCCCGTCCGGATTGACCATGGGAAGGCACCATATTCCGACGTCGCCCGAGTAGTTTTCCATCATCTGCAAGACGACGGGGGTCGTCACCCCTTCGCGCGCATGCATGGCTGCCTGGATAAGCACCTGTCCGCCCGTAAAACTGCCCTTGAAAACGCCGTATAACGGGCGTCCAAGCACGCTGTAACCTACCGTGAAAACCCTCGCGCCCTGAGCGCGCAGGTCGTCGAGTTTTTGCAAATAATCAGACCACGAAAATACCATAGTCAAGAATATGCGGAAAAGAAAAAAACGGTGTCCGATTTATAAAAAACTTATCGAAAAAAGCTGAAAACGCCGCGCAAGGCGTTCAACGGCACCCTTGAAAGGCTTTTTTACTTGTGATAAGTGCCACCGCCGGCTATCATGAACGCGCGGTAAATCTGTTCGCACAGAATAAGGCGCATGAGCTGGTGCGGATATGTGTTTTTACCGAACGACAGGCGGAAATTGCAGCGCGACGCGACTTCGTCGGAAAGTCCGTACGAGCCGCCTATTATAAAAGTTATCCTGCTCACCCCTTTTGCCGGAAGCGAGGTTATATATTCGGAAAGTTCCGTGCTGGACAGGTTTTTGCCGTCGATGCAAAGGGCGATGAGATGTCCTTCCGCACGGCTCAATATGCGCTGTCCTTCGCGTGTTTTTACGCGCTCTATATCGCTTTCACTCTCGGACGTGAGAGGTTCTTCTTCGACTTCCGTCACGGTGAATTTGCAAAAACGGGAAAGCCGCTTTGAGTATTCGGCTATCCCGTCCTTCAAATATTTCTCCTTTAATCTGCCCACGCAGAGCACGTTTACCGCCAGCATTATTCCACGAAGCCCAAAATGGTATTGAGTATGAATATCACTACGGGAAAGGCAAAGCAGAATATAAGCGCCCGGGTGTCCGTCTTGGACGTCTTTTTATCCTCGCTTTCGTAACGCTGCATGAGCATTTCGCGCACTTCGGGAGTGGCGGCGTTCTGAATCTGGGAAGCCCTGAACGCCTGTTCTTCCCTGCGTTTCGCGCGCTTTTCCTCATCTTCCGCAATCAGCGCAAGCCTCATATTCCACGCCTTGGGATTCGCGCCTTTCACCGCGCGCACTTCCCCTTCTATACCCCTTTCTTTTATTACCTTGCGGTATATAAGGTACATAAGCGCGACAAGCGCGGCTATTCCGGCAACCGTAGTGCCGACCATTATGCCGGCGGAAGCGCCGGTAGGCGTCACGTAATTTATGCCGGCGGAAGTCAGTCCGTAGTCGAGCAAAAGCACGGCAAGGTTGGATATGAAGTGGGCTATGACGCTCGTCCACAGACTGCGCGTGAATATCACCAGCAGACTGCAAACCGCGCCCAGGAAGAATTGGTAAACCAACTGTATGGGAGAGCCGTGCATTACCGCAAACAGCGCGGAGCTTGCCAGCACGCCGAATAAATACCCTTTACCCGAAAAGCCCCTTGCCACATGTCCGCGGAAGAGAAATTCTTCGCAGAACGCGGGCAGAAGCGCGCTTACGCAGATATAAGCTATCAGTTCGCCTATGGAAGTCGCGCTGGGCGCCGTAGAACCGGTAAAGCCGAGCGCGGAAAAACCGGAATTTATCAAAGTGGCGGCGGGCGCGAACGCAAACAGCGTCAGTATTCCGACGAGCGCGGCAAGCGCGAGATAGACGGGCTTTACTTTTTCCGCAAGTCCGCTGCCGAGATATACCTTTCTGCTTTTTATTTTTGAATACAAAAAGGGCGCGGACAAAAACGCAAGTTCGTTGATTACGACCGTAATGCAGGCGTACGCCACCGTGGTATCGAAGCCGTCCTCTCCGCCCGTGGGCACTTTCGTTATCGTAAGCACTATGTAGAACAAAAACTGCAAAAGCAGCATAACGATATATGCGCCGATAAATACCGCCGATGCGTCATATACGCCGAATTCCTTTTCAAGCGGTTTGTTTATTACGTTCTGCCTGCCTTTTTTGCTCATATTATCTCCGTAAGAAGAGAAGGTTCGAACTGGTATGCTATTTCCACCCTTACGTCCTTCCCCTGCCTTATGTGCGCCGCCGTCATGGCGGATATAACCGTGTTGTACGCCGTCTGCGGCGTGTTGTTATCCTGCGAAAGATGCGCCAGAATAAGCCGCTTTACCCCTGCCTGAACCAGCCTTACGCCCACGTCCGCAGCGTCGTCGTTGCTCAGATGTCCGTTTTTGCCCGCTATGCGCACTTTGAGCGGATAGGGATATTTGCCGTTTTCCAGCATAAATTTGTCGTGGTTGCTCTCCAATATAACGGCGTCGGCTTTGCACATACGCTTGCCCGCGCTCGCCGTCACGTACCCCAGGTCGGTGGCGATGCACAGCGTTTTTTTGCCGTCTTCCACCTGGTAGCCCACCGTGTACGCCGCGTCGTGGTGCACCCTGAACGGGGTCAGAAACATATCTCCGACGCTTATGCCGCCGTCGAACGGAACGGATGTTTCGCACGAAGTAACGGCGTATTTCGGGTATGCGTTTTCCGCGGACAGGGGCGAAATAAACGCCTTCACCCCGTACTTGTCGCAGAACGCCTGCACTCCCTTGATATGGTCGGTGTGCTCGTGCGTTACCGCCACCATTTGCACCTTTTTCAAATCAAGTCCGACGCCGAGCGCGCGCCGTTCGAGTTCACGCAGTGAAAGCCCCTGGTCGATAAGCACGGCGGATGGGCCGCTTTCTATGTACGTACAATTACCCTTGCTGCCGCTTGACAGCGTACAAATCTTCATATAAGCCTCGTTATAGATTGTAGCATAAAAACATTGTTTTTACAACAAATTCCGTGGTATAATATGTGTAAAGCATATAAAGGAGCAGTTATGAAAACCGCCGATCTGAACTTATTGGAACAAAAGATTGCCGAAGCGATCGAATATATAGCCTGCAATATGGAATCTTCCTGCCGCGCCGCCCTGGAAAGGGCGCGCGAAGGCGAACAAAACCCCACCGCGCGCTTTGCGCTGGACGTAATGTGCGATAACGCGGACATCGCCGCGAAAAATGGCTTTCCCGTGTGCCAGGATACGGGCATGGCTGTGGTATTTTTATACGTCGGACGGGAACTTAAACTTGACGGCGATATATACAAGGCGGTGAACGACGGCGTGCGCCGCGGCTACAAAATGCTGCGCAAGTCCGTGCTCGACCCCGTAACGCGCGTAAATACGGGCGACAATACCCCCGCCGTGATACATACGCAGATAGTCGAAGGCGAAAAAATCCGCGTGGAGATAATGCTGAAAGGCTTCGGCAGCGAAAATATGTCGAAAGTGTATATGCTCAACCCCGCGCAGGGTCCGGAAGAGGCTAAACGCCTGATTATAGACAGCGTGGCGCAAGCCGGCTCCAACCCCTGCCCGCCCGTAATCGTGGGCGTGGGTCTGGGCGGTACTTTGGAAAAAGCGTGCGAACTTTCCAAACACGCGCTTTTCCGCAAACTCGGCTCTTCCAACCCCGACCCCGAACTCGACAATCTGGAAAAATATCTGCTCGGCGAAATAAACAAGCTGGGCGTGGGCGCGCAGGGCTTCGGCGGAAACACCACCGCGCTCGGCGTTTTTATAGAAAAATATCCCACGCACATATCTTCCCTGCCCGTGGCGGTAAATATGCTCTGCCACTGCTCAAGGGCGGCAAGTTTTGAAATATAGGTGAATTATGGAAAGAAAAATAACCCTTCCACTCGATAAAGAAGTTGCTAAAAGCCTCCGCACGGGCGAAACCGTGCTCATTTCGGGCGATATGCTCGTCTTCCGCGACGCGGGACACAAGCGGCTTTTTGAAAGCATTAAAGCGGGTAAGCCCGATATAAATTACGAGGGCGAAACAATCTATTTTATGGGTCCCTGCCCCGCTATGCCCGGTCAGGTCATGGGCAGCTGCGGTCCGACCACTTCGGGACGAATGGATAAATATACCCCCTATATGTTCGATACGGGACTTGCCGCGCAGATCGGCAAGGGCAAGCGTTCAAACGACTGCGTACAGGCGATAGTGCGCAACGGCGGCGTTTACTTTGCCGCAATAGGCGGCGCGGGCGCAATGTATTCTTCATGCGTAACCAAGGTGGAAGAGTTGTGCTATTCCGATTTGGGCACGGAAGCCATACGCCGCATTACCGTAAAGGACTTCCCCGCCATAGTGGCGATTGATTCGCTGGGAAACAATATTTACGAAAGATAACTGTAATAAAGGACAGCTAACAGGCGCCCCGAAGGGCGCCTTTCGAATTACATTTTCTCAAAAATAATAACCGGCCTCATATAGCATAGACACAACCAGCATGGCTATAGCCAAAACCATTGCCGCCAGCGTAAATAGCAAAGACAGCGCCGCAGGGAAAAAGTATTCGCTTGTCTTTTGCGCTTTTCTTTTTTCCTTAGACGCCATAACACAAGAGAGAACAGAAAACACCACGGCAAACACGCCTCCGATTATACCGAGTATGCCCGCACCGATCGGGAATCTGGTAAATTCATAATAATGATCGTGCATAAATGCAAAAACCAGGGAAACGAACATAGCAAATGTTATGGACACCAGCGACATTATCCAAGAAATGTGCTTTTTATCGCCCTTTTTGACGGACGATCCCTGCTCCGTCGCCCCGTATTCCGTTACAATCCCATCTTCTTTCGGCTCGGACACAACGGGTATACTTTCCGCAGGACACGATGCCGATTCTTTTTTAAGACTTGCCTCATATTCTGGCGTAAGTTTTCCGCACTTGACGCACATCACCGCATCATCAGGCATTTCATTTCCGCAATATGTGCAATACATAGCTAAACCTCCTTATGCGACCCTCATAGAAAGCATTACTGCAGAACAAATAAAATCTATTATATAAGCCAAGCCCACCGCAGTCATACATATAGGAAAAATGCGATTATATGCCGAAGCGCGTTCCGTCACTGACAGCACCAAAGAAACAACCGCAATTATCAATGTGAGTATGGAGAATATGCCCGCAACAGCTACCAAACCTATCTGCCCCAGCATATAACTGCTTTCACCCATAAGTTGCTGCATTGTCGACGACGTGGTTATTATAGTGTTAAGCACCATGCCGAACAAGAATAAGAAAAAGGCAACCAGCGCCATTATAGTGCTTTTTGTAAGTTTAATCTTTTTCGCCGCATTTTGTACGGGAACGGCAGTGCCTCCGGCAGCAGGCTTGACAAGTTTTTGCCCGTCGTCCGTAAGCCTTCCGCACCCGGTACATATCATAGCGTCGTCTTCCAATTGTTTGCCACAAAATTTACAATACATAAATTTGCCTCCTTATACAATATTAGTTACAATATAATTGTAGCATACATATTTTATCGTGTAAAGATGTCGTAACAAAAAACACGGATATAGTATTAAAATCGGAGCATAATGAGAAAGCGACCGCAGGCAATACTAGCCGTATTGTCAAGGCGCGCAACGATGTCAGAGCGGAAATTATGCGCGAATACGCGTATTCACGACATTAACGGGCGCACAATAAAAAAACACAACCCGGGTTTCAGGTTGTGTTTCCAAAATTTATACCAAACAAAAAGGCGGAAGCGTTTTTTCCAAAGATGGGTTTTCATTTATACTCTTGGGTTACCCCTTGAGTGACTGCAAATTACTCTGCAGCCTCGACCAGATGTAGCTAAAAGCTACTCCTTAAAAGGAGGTGATCCAGC
>ERZ1643247.404-NODE-404-length-52878-cov-6.772997_pt1 | contig 52878 bp, 44 predicted proteins | sample MGYA00579264_ERZ1643247 | MGnify/ENA primary metagenome ERZ1643247 (study PRJEB29033, sample SAMEA4952262) | chicken gut metagenome | biome: Broiler Chicken; feature: Gastrointestinal Tract; material: Caecum | place: Ireland | collected 2018 | study: Broiler... | reverse complement strand
AGTTATATGAAGGCTTGCATGATCCAATCGTTACTCAAGAACAGTGGGACGCCGTAAAGGCCAAGCAGAGAGAAAGAGGCCATGTTTCGGTTAATACAAACAGGAAGTTGGCTAATCCTTTTGCTTCTATTTTATATTGTGAAAAATGCGGTGCGCTTATGAAGCGAAATGTCCCTAGCAAAAAGCAGAGTACATTGCCTTGGTATCGCTGCCCAACTAGGGGGTGTAACTGTCGGGCAATCAAATGTGATTTTGCAGAGGATGCGATTTTGGATGCAATGAGAAGTTGGTTGGCAGAATATACGATCAGGGTAAAATCAGATGATCTTCCTCAAACAGATCCTATTGATACAGCCTTATCTGTTGTTCAAGGTCAACTGGCTCAACTTCGCACACAACAGGACAATATTTGCGAATACTTAGAGAAAGGCGTTTATACCGTTGAAATGTTCACAAAACGCAATGAAACATTGATGAAAGAGCTTCGAAAGCTGCAAGCCTCAGAGGATGACCTGCTGAAGCAGAAGGAATCCAAGAGCAGTACGAAAAGCATTGAAGCAGAGGTAATACCTACAACACAGCGAATCCTGGACAGTTATCCCCACCTATCGGTAGAAGAAAAAAATCGGTTGTGGAAAATTGTCATGAAGAAAATCACAATGTATCGAACGCCAGAAGGAGACTTTACCCTACATATTTATCCAAAGCTCCCTATGGGAAACACGCCGTAGGCTGTAGGCGAGTTCAAATCTATATCTCGACGCTGCCCTCCTCTTGTGATATACTAATCTATAGTATGTCTTTACGAGAGGAGGATTTTTTATGGGCCGACAGGCCAACGAAACGAAGCCTATCAAACATATTTGTGCGGGTCTGTTGGCTCACGTGGATGCAGGGAAGACCACGCTTTCGGAGGGGATTCTATATCTGACCGGAGGCTTGCGGAAGCTGGGACGGGTGGATTACGGCGATGCGTTTCTTGATAATTTTGCGCTGGAGAGGAGCCGGGGAATCACGATTTTTTCCAAGCAGGCGGTATTCCCGCTGGGAGAGACGGAGGTTACGCTCATTGATACGCCGGGACATGTGGACTTTTCGGCGGAGATGGAGCGGGCGCTCTGGGTCATGGATTACGCAGTGCTGGTGGTGAGCGGCGCCGACGGAATTCAGGGACACACGGAGACGCTCTGGCGGCTGCTGAAAGCGTATCGGATTCCCACATTCATTTTTGTAAACAAGATGGATCAGGACGGAACAGACAGGGAAGCGCTGCTCCAGGAACTTAAGAAGAATCTGGATGACGGATGCATTGCTTTTGACAGCCTGCGGATGCCGCAGGAAACCGGAACAAAAGGCTCCGCGGCCGGGGGCAAAAAAAATGCGGCTAGGGTAGAGAACGCCCGTGATGAAGCTCTGATCAGCGCCGGCTCGGAGGATATCCTTGAAGAGATCGCCATGTGTGATGAGGATGTGCTGGAAGCATATATGGAAACCGGCGACATTCGGAAGAGTGATGTGATTCGTCTGATCGGTGGGAGGAAAATCTTTCCCTGCTACTTTGGTTCCGCGCTGAAGCTCTCCGGAGTGGAGACTTTGCTGGCAGGGCTTGAGCAGTTTACGAGAATGCCGGAATATCCGGATGAGTTTGCGGCGAAGGTTTTTAAGATATCGAGGGATGAGCAGGGCAGCCGTTTGACCCATATAAAGATTACCGGGGGCAGTCTGAAGGTGAAGACCTCTTTCGGGGAGAAGGAAAAGGTGGATCAGATCCGGGTGTATTCCGGTGCCAAATACGGGATGCAGGATGTGGCGGAGGCCGGAACGGTCTGTGCGCTGACCGGTCTTTCGGAGACAGCGGCGGGCCAGGGGCTGGGCGAAGAAAAAGATCTGGAAGCTCCTTTGCTGGAGCCGGTTCTGAGCCGCAGCGTTATTCTCCCGGAAGGAACGGATGTACCAAAGGCGCTTCGCCAACTGAAACAGCTGGAGGAGGAGGACCCGCTCCTGCATATCGTGTGGAACAGTCGTCTGGAAGAGATTCAGATGCAGCTCATGGGAGAGGTGCAGACGGAAGTTCTGAAGAGTATGATCGCAGAGCGTTATCAGATGGACGTGGAGTTTGGCGCGGGCCGCATCATGTATAAAGAAACCATTGCGGATACGGTAACTGGCGTGGGGCATTATGAGCCTCTGCGTCATTATGCGGAAGTACATCTGCGCATGGAGCCGGGAGAGCGGGGCAGCGGTCTGGTTTTTGGCACAGACTGCAGCGAAGACAATCTGGACGGCAACTGGCAGCGGCTCATTCTGACACATCTGATGGAAAAGGAACATCCCGGCGTGCTGGCGGGCATGCCTATCACAGATATGAAGATCACGCTGACGGCGGGGAAGGCGCATTTGAAGCATACCGAAGGCGGGGACTTCCGGCAGGCCACTTATCGGGCGGTGCGTCAGGGACTGATGCAGGCGGAATCTGTTCTGCTGGAGCCTTGGTATGTGTTCCATCTTGAACTGCCGGCGGAGCAGGTGGGCCGGGCCATGGCGGATGTACAAAAACGATACGGAACCTTTGAGGCTCCCCTGATGGAAGGAGAGCGGGCGGTCCTTTCAGGACGGGCGCCGGTATCGGAAATGCTTGACTATCCGGCGGAAGTACAGTCCTATACCGGAGGCCGGGGCAGGCTTGCCCTGCGGCTGGAAGGATATTATCCCTGCCATAACCAGGAAGAGGTGCTGGCGGACATCGGCTATGACAGTGAGGGAGATGTGGACAACCCGTCCGGTTCTATCTTCTGTTCCCATGGAGCGGGATTTTTTGTCCCGTGGGACCAGGTGCCGGATTACATGCATATCAAGGAAAAAATACCGGATATCACTGATTCGGCGGATGGTGGGGAAGCGAATGCGTTTGTCCGGGGAAAAAACGAAATTATGGAAGAAAAGAAAGATGCGAGAGACAGCGGAGTCACCTACGCTTCTTCTTATATAGAAGACAAAGAACTGGAAGCCATCTTTCTCCGGGAGTTTGGAAGTAAAAAACAGCAGGAGGACCGCTACCGGGGATACCGGAAAACATCTGGCCGGGCAGCGGATACATCCGGAAGCCGAAGCTCATCGGGAAGCGGAACTTCCAAATACTCAGGCGCCGCCGGAACGCTGTCCGGCAGGAACGAGGAAAAGCAATACCTTCTGGTGGACGGCTACAATATCATATTCGCCTGGGATTTTCTGAAAGAGCTGGCGGAGGTGAATCTGGAGGCTGCCCGGGGCAAGCTGATGGATATCCTCTGTAATTACCAGGGATTTTCCGGCGTTACCCTCATTGTCGTTTTCGACGCCTACAAGGTGAAGGGGAATCCGGGAGAAATCTTCAAATATCATAATATCCATGTGGTGTACACGAAGGAGGCGGAAACCGCCGATCAGTATATTGAAAAGACGACCCATGAGCTGGGGCATAAGCATCAGGTGACAGTGGCGACTTCTGACTCGCTGGAGCAGGTGATCGTCATGGGACAGGGAGCGAGGAGATTATCAGCTTCTGATTTCCGGGAAGAGGTGGAGCAGGCGGAGCAGGAGATCCGGCGAATCAACAGGGAACGCCGGCAAAATGGTAAAAATTATCTTCTGGAAAATGCGGATGACGAGACGGCTGAACTTCTGGAAAATGTGCGGCTGGGAAAGGTGGATTGGAAAGACGCAGCAAAAAAATAACCTGAAATTGTGATGCAGAGGATGCCGGAAACGGATTATGCAGCAATGCTTCGAATCTTGACTTTTTCACTAGGGTATGATATACATAGAATTTGGATACGATGGATATTTTTATAAAATATTTCCCGGGCCCGGCATCTTTTCATGAGGGGATAAGCAGGGTCCGGATACGAGGAGATAACTATGCTTGAACTAAAGAATATCAGCTATATTGTTGAGGATGATAAAGAGATTCTGGAAGATGTGAATCTTTCCATTGACGACAAATTTGTAGCAATCACCGGGCCCAACGGCAGCGGTAAATCAACCCTCGCAAAGCTTATTGCGGGGATTATTCATCCTACCGCCGGAAGAATCCTTCTGGACGGAGAGGATATCACAGATTTAAATATTACAGAGAGAGCCAAAAAAGGTATCAGCTACGCTTTTCAGCAGCCGGTACATTTTAAGGGACTGAAGGTTAAGGATCTGATTTCTGTGGCGTCCGGCAGAACCATGTCTGTGAAGGAGATCTGCGATGTGCTTTCAGAAGTGGGGCTGTGCGCCAGAGATTATGTAAACAGAGAATTAAACGGAAGCCTCTCCGGAGGAGAGCTCAAGCGGATCGAGATTGCCATGATCCGTGCCAGGGCCACGAAGCTTTCTGTTTTTGATGAGCCGGAGGCCGGCATTGATCTGTGGAGCTTTAACAGCCTGATTCATGTGTTTGAGGAGCTTCACGAGAAGACAGAGGGAACCATCCTTATCATTTCTCATCAGGAGAGGATTCTTGAGATCGCAGATAAGATTATTGTGATAAACGGCGGCCATGTGGAGAAGGTAGGACGCGGAGAAGACGTGATTCCGGGACTGCTGTACACTTCGTCAGCCTGCCAGAAACTGAGCCAGAAGTAAGGAGCGGGACAGATATGAGTGAGATGGATTTAATACAGAAAGAGCTGCTGGAGCAGGTGGCAGACCTTCACGGCGTGCCTGCCGGAGCTTATAATATCCGTGCAAACGGAGCGTCAGCAGCAAGAAATACAACAGCTAATATTGATATTATTACCAAAGAAGACAAGCAGGGCATCGATATTATCATCAAGCCGGGAACAAAGAACGAAAGCGTGCATATCCCGGTGGTTTTAAGCCAGAGCGGTCTCACAGAGGTTGTGTACAACGATTTTTATATCGGAGATGACAGTGATGTGACGATCGTGGCCGGCTGCGGTATCCACAACGGCGGCGGAAGCCTTACCAAACATGACGGCGTTCACACTTTCTATGTGGGTAAAAATGCAAAGATACGTTACGTGGAGAAACACTATGGCAGCGGCGAGGGAACCGGGGAGAAGGTGATGAACCCGGAGACAGTCATTCATATGGATGAGAATTCATATTTTTACATGGATACTGTTCAGATTAAAGGCGTGGACAGCACAGACCGTGTGACAACGGCGGACCTGAAAGCGGGAGCGAAGCTTGAGGTATCGGAAAAACTGATGACTCACGGTGTGCAGACTGCAAAAACAGCTTTTGATGTTCAGCTGAACGGCGAGGGCAGCAGCGCCAACGTAATTTCACGTTCTGTTGCGCGGGATCGTTCTTTTCAGGATTTTCAGGCTAAAATCAGCGGCAATGCCGCCTGCGCCGGACACAGCGAGTGTGACGCGATCATCATGGATGACGCCCGCGTGAGCGCAACGCCGGAACTGGAAGCCAACAACATTGATGCAGAATTAATTCATGAAGCGGCCATCGGAAAAATTGCCGGTGAGCAGCTGATCAAGCTGATGACTCTGGGGCTGACAGAAGCAGAAGCGGAAGAGATGATTATTTCCGGTTTCCTCAAATAATTTGAAATAAGGCAGAAGGATGGAAGGAGATACCAATGAGACAATGTATGGATGCAAAGAATCTTCACCAGCGCCTTAGCCGCATCAGGGGACAGATCAATGCCATTGATAAAATGGTGGATGAAGATGTTCCCTGTGAAGATATTCTGATTCAGGTAAACGCTGCGAAGTCCGCTCTTCATAAAGTGGGACAGATTATTCTGGAAGGACATCTGAATCACTGTGTGAGGGATGGAATCGAACATGGGGATGCGGATAAGACGATTGCAGATTTTGCCAGAGCGGTAGAATATTTTTCAAGATTATAGCCGGCGGGAGGGAAAGGTATGGGTTCTTTTGAACAGGAAATCAAACGATATGAGTCGAAGATGCGTTCCTGCGCGACCATGACAGAGCTTCTGGTAGCGATGTCTTCCTGGCAGAGTTTCGCAGACAGTCATGGTTTATCGGATGAGGACAGGAAGACAGTGGATAAAGCTTACATGGAAGCGGAAGCAAAGCTGATTACACAGGTGAAGCCTACTCTGTGGTAGTACCAGGGCTGTTGATGTATCAGCATAAGAATACGATAAAAACTGCCATACAAAACCAGTGATTTTGTATGGCAGTTTTTAGATGATAAGAGTTTATTCTGCTACTTCTCCGGAGATAATCCATGGAGCAGGCTTTGCCTCAAAGACATTTTTGCGGTTCAGCTTGGACATGGATATCTGAATTACTTCGCTGCGTGAAATATGATATTTTTCAAAAATGCGCAGGATAGAGGAGAGAATATCAAGTTCCAGCGTATAGACCACGAACTTCATCTGCGGGTTGATTTTCAGAAGATTCTGAACCTCCTCCTCAAAGCGTTCGGTGGCGACGATGAAAGACAGAGAAGGAACCGGAAGATTGCGCATGGAACGGCGGCTGGTGTCCTCCACGATGGTAACGTTGGTCAGACCGAATTTGTTAATGTTTTCTTCCATGGAATAGCGGTCATGTTTATTGTATTCCACGGCGATGATCTGTCCGTCGCTGGCGATCATGGCGGATTCCACAGCGATGCTCTCACCGCTGATGATACAGATGGTGTCCTGATCGTCCAGATGAAGCTTATTGACGATTATGGAACGGATCTCACTGGCCACGTAACGGACAGAGCCCTGAGAAAAATTATCGTTCTGCATGCCGATCCGGTAGGAACTTCTGGAGTTTGGATTGAAAATCAGCATAACGGACGGGCTGGTGATCTCCGTATCGATCATTTCGGAAAGCTTGCATATATTTACGCTGCCTTCCGGATTCAGCCCGGTTTTGAACCAGATGTCGCAGTCGCCGAGACCGTAATCCCAAAGATTAAAGAAAAAGTTCGGATCTCCGGCATCGGCAAAAACGAGAACTCTTTTGTGTGTCTCAATAGTAGGGATCAGGTTCTTCTGTTTTTTACTGATATCAATTAATTTGATTTTTTCAATATCAAGACCGGCTTTTTTGGAAAAATATTCAAGCCAGGCGAGAATCTGTGTGTTGGTGAAGGAAGATTTGTTGTTAAGCATGGGAAGACCTCCTTTTGATATAATTATATTTATTTTAGTACAATATATGAGAAAAGGCAAGAAATGAATAGATTTCCTTGTAAAATTGCCACAAAAGTTGTAGAATTAAAAAGATAAAATAAGAAGGGAAGATGAAGGGTGAAGATATCGACAAAGGGACGGTATGCATTGCGGCTGATGCTGGACATTGCATTGCATGAAAAAGAGGGCAGACCGGTTCGCATTAAGGATATTGCCAGCCGGCAGGATTTGTCCTGCAAATATCTGGAGCAGATTATTTCCGCGCTGCATAAAGCGGGCTACGTCCGCAGTATTCGCGGCCCGCAGGGCGGATACCTTCTGACGAGGACGCCGTCTCAATATACGGCGGGGATGATTCTCCGGCTGACCGAGGGCAGTTTAGCTCCGGTATCCTGTCTGGAAGGAGAGGAAAACACCTGCAGCAGGCTTAATGAGTGCGCCACGGTGATCCTGTGGCAGAAACTCAACGACGCCATCAGCGGTGTGGTGGATACGGTAACTCTTCAGGATCTGATGGAATGGCATTGTGACAGGTGTGGAAACCATTATGTCATATAAAGTGTGTCAAAGATGAAAAGAAAGAGTTTAAAATAATGATCGGACAGTATTCTTTATACCAATGGCTGATATTTTTTTATATTTACAGTTTTTTTGGATGGATATTTGAATCATCTTATGTGTCTTTGCGAAAAAAGAAATGGGTGAACAGGGGATTTCTGATGGGCCCGTTTCTTCCAATATACGGAGGCGGCGCGGTAATGATGCTCTTTGTATCGGAGCCTTTCCGCTCCAATTTAATACTCACTTATTTCGCAGGAGCGGTGGGAGCCACTCTGCTTGAGCTGGTTACCGGTATCGTTATGGAAAGTATTTTCAAGATAAAATACTGGGATTATTCCTCAAAAAAATACAACTATAAAGGGTATATCTGCCTGTCGTCCACCATTGTGTGGGGATTTTTTACTGTGTTGATGAATGAAGGGATTCACCCGTGGATCATAGCTTTTCTGAAGACGGTGCCGGCTCTGACTCTTCATATTGTTTTTGGTATTGTTTCCGTGCTTTTTATCGTTGACCTGGCGGTGTCTGTGAAGGAAGCGCTGGATCTTCGGGACATGCTGGAGAAAATGGAGAGTCTGCGCGAGGAAATGCTGCGGCTGCGGCGGAGAGCGGATGTTGTTATTGCCTGTCTGGATGACAGCTGGCGGGAATTTGTGGAAAAGAATCCTGCTGCAGACCGGTTTGGAGAGATTTACAAAGGTCTTGAACTTCGTTATAATAAGATCAGGCAGAGCGTCATGGAGAAGGGGATACTCACAGATGACCAGAGAAATGAGCTGGGTGAGTTGAAAGAACGTTTTAACGTGCTGATCGAACAGCTGGAGAAGCTTCGAAAAGGAAAAACGCACACAAGGCTCAGGAAACGTCTGAGAATACGAATCCTCGGCAATCCGACCATGACTTCCGCGCGCTACCCGGTCTCTCTGGAGTCTCTTAAAGAGCGATTCCGGGAATCCAGAGAAGAAGAATCCCGGAAAGACTAAGGGCGGCAATACATTTTCACACATATTTTTATGAAAGAAAGGACTATACTATAATGAATTTGAACTTAAAAGGCATTCGGATTACAAGATGTGAGTTCCACAATGAGATGGGACCAAATACAAAATTGAATCTTCAGGTAAATGTTAATAATCAGATTAAGCTTCCGAAAGATATGTCGGCAGAATCGGTGGGAACAGTCATCACAAAGGTGATGGTGGGATCTCCTCTGCATCCTCTGTATCTTTATCTGGAACAGGTCAGCAGTTATGCCGATACCGACGAAGTAAAGGGGGAGACTCCGGATATGGAAAGTATGATGAGCCTCTACAAAACCATCTGTGTACCGATGGCTATGAAGGAGCTGGAAGAGACCATTAAAAAGATTTGTGCGGTTTATCATATTCCGGAGATTAAGATTCAGAAAAATGACAATACAGAGAAAGGACGGCACGGTTATTTAAACTGATCGGATATTCTTTGGAAACGGCATTTCAGTCTGCGGGCATTCTGCTGCACCGCCGGCAGGTATTTGATCGGATGCGGTCATACTTACAGAAATATTACAATGGCGAGAAGTTATTAAGATAGTATGAAGTTGCCGAAAAAGAATTGACGAACGATGAAAGATGCGGTACTGTTTATCATAAATGATTGATCAACAAATGACGTGCGTCATGCCTTTTGTGTCAGGCGGCGCACGGATGCACTAGTTAGAATATCAGAACCCGAAAGGTGATTTTTATGAGAGACAAATTAAATCAGTATAAACATGTTTTGTTGTTGTTATATTTTCCTTTTTATCTGGCTGCTTTCCGCTATCTTGAGAATATAAGACCGGATCGTTTACACATTATCAGTTCACCCCTGGACCAGTACATTCCGTTCATACCGGTGTTTATCCTGCCGTATCTGTTCTGGTTTCTTTACATTGCGGGACCGGGTCTTTATTTTCTGTTCTGTGAGAAAGAAGTATTCTGCCGGCTGATGTATTTTGGAATGATAGGAATGACTGTCTTTCTGGTGGTGTCCTGGGTATATCCGAACGGTCTTGCCATCCGGCCGGACAGTTTTGCTGATAACAATGTCTTCACGCAGCTGACGAGATTTGTTTACAGTGTGGATACCGCGACAAATGTACTTCCAAGTATCCATGTTTTTAATTCTGTGGGCATTTATCTGGCGGTGAAAGACAGCGAGCGCCTGAGTCAGAAAAAAGGAATACGGCATGCGTCGCTGATCATGACAACCTTGATCATTTTGTCCACCATGTTTGTGAAACAGCATTCCGTGGTGGATGTCGTTGCCGGACTGACATTGTCCTACGTTTCCTATGAACTGGTTTATGGCGGCCGGGCCGTACAGATATGGAACAGCATGAACATGGTGAAATACCGTAAAAAAGAAGAATTGAAGTCCTGACAGCGTGACGGGCAGATGACCGCCATAGCAGAGGAATATATAAACTGCCTGGAAGGGAAGAGGACAGCATGAGAAAAATTATGTTTGTAGGACGGAGTGAGTCAGGGAAAACTACGCTTACTCAGGCGATGAAGGGAAAAAAGATCATTTATCATAAGACACAGTATGTGAATCATTATGACGTTATCATTGATACGCCGGGAGAGTATGCGGAGACGAAGCGTCTCGGCGGTTCTCTGGCTGTATATGGAGCGGAATCTGACGTGATCGGACTGCTCATAAGCGCTACGGAACCTTTTTCTCTTTATCCGCCCAACTGCACTTCTCAGAGCAATCGGGAGGTTGTGGGTATTGTGACGAAATGCGACCACTGGGCGGGAGACCCGGAGCAGGCGGCGGAATGGCTTCGTCTGGCGGGCTGCAAAAAGATTTTCTATACCAGCTCTTTTACCGGTGAAGGTATTGCCGATATCATCTCGTATCTCAAGGAAGAGCATGAGACTCTGCCATGGGAGACGGTAAAAGCACAGTATGATAAGCTGGAATACGGAAGTAATGCTTCGGATGAAGACATGAACATCAACGGCGTGGTGGTGTAATTCATATGTAATCATATAAAAAGCGGATGCAGGAGCAGCGCCCGATGGCTGTCTCATGCATCCGCTTTTTTGATAGGCGCATTCGGATAAAATCCGGTTAAGCGCAAAAAAAATAAGCTCCCTGCCGGACTTGAACCGGCGACCTACGCATTACGAATGCGTCGCTCTACCAACTGAGCCAAGGAAGCTTGTCTGAACTGACTTGTCTATTCTACAATATTTCAGCATAAAAATCAATAATAAATTTATTTCTGCGATTGTTTTTTTGCTTTTGTCTGTCCTGATGCGGCAATCTGCTCAGATCTTTCCCGTACATTTTTTGCATATGCCGTGAAAAACAACGCTGCACTCCGTAATCTCTCCGTCAAAGTTCTTGTTCAACTGTTGATATAGGGAAGAATCCGGATAATAGGGAAGATCGAGGAGACATCCGCAGGAATCACAGATAAAATGAGAATGCGGCGTAGACAGACCGTCAAAACGGTCGGTACGATCCTCGCAGGATATTTTTTTAATTTTGCCAAGCTTGGTGAGAAGAGAAAGATTGCGGTATACCGTTCCCAGGCTGATGTTGGGAAAGCTCTCTCGCACCTCCATGTAGATAGAGTCAGCTGTAGGATGATCATGATGGGAGAGAACGCATTGTAAAATCGCTTCTCTCTGCCGGCTTTTCTTCATAGGAGCAGTCATTGATGAATCATCTCCCTCCGTAATTAATATTGATAATCGTTACTGTTCTCATTATATATGAGGAGTAATAAATTTGTCAAGAATCAGGTTGACAAAGAAAAGTATGGATAGTATACTTTGAGCATCGAAAGAAATGTGATTTTAGGAAAAAGGAGATATTTTCTTATGTTAGAGAAGATGAAGGAAATTATTGCAGAGCAGCTTGGCGTAGAAGAGGATGAGATTTCTCTTGAGACTTCCTTTAAGGAAGACCTAGGAGCAGATTCCCTTGACTTATTTGAGTTAACCATGGCTTTGGAAGAGGAGTATGACATCGAGATTCCTGCTGAAGAACTGGGCGAGATTGAAACTGTGAACGATGTCGTTGAATATCTCAAATCCAAAGGTGTGGAAGAATAAGAGTCTGCATGCGATAAGAGACACGAACAGGTATTGAAAGATAACACATCTTTCAATACCTATTTTTGTGTGGCGCTGTTTTCTTACATAATAAATACAAAACAGTCATTTTTATGAAGTTTGAAAAAAGTATTGGAAATTCGATTCATTTCGTTTATAATAGCTATAAGTGTGCAAATTAATGAGCAGAAATGCAGTCAGACAGGGCCCGTACGGACTCTGCTTCAGATAGACAGGATAAAGATAGAAAGGAGATTCCCAATGGCTACGGATATTGGAATTGATTTAGGTACAGCGAGTATTTTAGTATATGTAAAAGGTAAAGGCGTTGTGTTAAAAGAGCCTTCTGTTGTTGCTTTTGATGTGGATACGAGAAAGATCAAGGCAATAGGCGAGGAAGCAAGACTGATGATAGGAAGAACGCCGGGAAATATTGTGGCGGTTCGTCCATTAAGACAGGGTGTCATCAGTGATTATTCCGTTACGGAGAAGATGCTGAAATACTTTGTTCATAAAGCAGTGGGCAAGAGTCTTTTCGGAAGAAAACCAAGAATTTCTGTCTGTGTGCCAAGCGGCGTTACTGAGGTGGAAAAGAAGGCCGTGGAAGATGCTACTTACGCAGCGGGAGCAAGAGATGTTAAGATTATTGAGGAGCCTGTGGCAGCGGCTATCGGAGCGGGAATCGATATTGCGAAACCTTGCGGCAACATGATCGTGGATATCGGTGGCGGAACTTCAGATATCGCGGTAATCTCTCTGGGAGGCACTGTTGTCAGCACCTCCATTAAGGTGGCGGGCGATGATTTTGACGAGGCGATCGTCCGTTATATGAGAAAGAAACATAATCTGCTGATCGGTGACCGGACAGCAGAAGATATTAAGATTCAGGTGGGCAGCGCCTACGTGAGAGCGGAGGAATCTTCCATTGAGGTTCGCGGCCGAAACCTGGTGACAGGTCTTCCTAAGACGGTGACTGTGACCTCAGAAGAAACCAGAGAGGCATTGAGAGAGGCTACAGCACAGATTGTTGAAGCTGTCCACAGCGTGCTGGAGCGCACTCCACCGGAACTGGCCGCAGATATTTCCGACCGTGGAATCGTACTTACAGGAGGCGGAAGTATGCTGCAGGGACTGGAGCAGCTTATTGAGGAGAAGACAGGAATCACAACTATGACGGCCGACGATCCTATGACCGCGGTTGCCATCGGTACAGGACAGTTTATCGAGTATCTTGGCGGAAGATAAGGAAGATAAAGATGGCACATCTGGAAGGTTATGTAAGCCATATTCGATTTCATAATGAAGAAAACGGGTATACCGTTTTGGAACTGGAAACGACCCACGGGGATGAGATCCTCGTGGGAACTTTTCATTATATCAATGAAGGAGAGTATCTCTCTGTGGAGGCGGAATTTACAGAACATCCGGCCCATGGCCCCCAGTATCAGGTGATTTCTTATCAGGTGAAAGAGCCGGAAGATAAGGAGGCCATGGAGAGGTACCTTGGCTCCGGGGCTGTCCGGGGTATCGGTCCGGCGCTTGCTGCCCGGATCGTGAAGAAGTTCAAGGGGGATACTTTCCGTATCATGGAAGAAGAGCCGGAACGTCTGGCAGAGGTGAAGGGCATCTCCATCCACAAGGCGATGAACTTTGCCGTGCAGTTTCAGGAGAAGCAGGAAATGCGTCATGCCATGATGTTTTTATCTGAGTATGGGATCGCCAATCATCTGGCGGTCCGTATTTTTGAGGAATATGGCGATAAAATGTATGATATTCTGCGGACGAATCCTTACAGACTGGCGGAGGATATTCACGGCATAGGATTTCGTATCGCGGATAATATCGCCGCAAAGGCGGGAATCGCGCCGGATTCGGAACATCGGATCTGCGCGGCCATTCTGTACACGCTCCAGCAGAGTGTGGGAGCCGGTCACGTGTATCTGCCAAGAGAGATTCTTTGCCGCAATACCGGGCAAATGCTCGGTATGCCCCCGGAATATATCGGGGATCATCTGATGAATCTGGTGATGGATAAAAAGCTGATGATTCGCGTTGCGGGTGAGGAGGAACACGTTTATTTAAGCACCTACTATTTTATGGAGAGGAATGCTGCCTCCATGCTTCTGAATCTTGATCTGAAGTTTCCGGCAGATGAAGAAACACTTGCCGGTCGTATCTCCTCATTGCAGGAAGAGACTGGCATAGAGCTTGACGAGCTGCAAAAGTCCGCCGTGCGGCAGGCGCTGACGGAAGGAGTTCTCGTGGTCACGGGCGGGCCCGGCACGGGAAAGACTACGACCATCAATCTGATGATCCGCTGTTTTGAGGCGGAAGATATGGATATCGTTCTGGCGGCTCCCACGGGCAGAGCGGCGAAGCGTATGACGGAGGCAACAGGCTACGAGGCAAAGACCATTCACCGTCTGCTGGAATTGAACGGAGGAATTGAGGATGGCGATACCTGGCGCTTTGAGAAGAATGAGGAGAACCCTATAGAGGCTGATGTGATCATTTTGGATGAGATGTCTATGGTGGACATTTCCCTGATGTATTCCTTCCTGAAGGCCGTACTGCCAGGTACCCGGCTGATTCTGGTGGGAGACTCCAATCAGCTGCCGAGCGTGGGCGCAGGAAATGTACTGAAAGACATCATTGAATCGGAAGTGTTTCCTGTGGTGCGGCTCACGAAGATCTATCGGCAGGAGGCTACCAGCCGGATCGTGTTAAATGCCCACAAGATTAACGAGGGAGAGCAGATCGTCCTTGATAACCGGAACCGGGATTTCTTTTTCTTTGAGAAGAAGGATATCCGTTCCGTGACGGCAGGAGTCATTTATCTTGTGAAGGACCGCCTGCCGGAATATATCGGCGTGAATCCCTTTGAGATACAGGTGCTGACGCCCATGCGCAAAGGCGAACTGGGCGTGGAACACATGAATCAGGTACTCCAGTATTATCTGAATCCCGCCTCGCCCGATAAAGAAGAGCGGGAAGTGCACACCGGAGTTTTCCGGGAGGGAGACAAGGTGATGCAGATAAAGAATAACTATAAGATCGAGTGGAAGGTCGTCAATAAAAAAGGATTTTCCGTGGAAGAAGGACTGGGCGTTTTTAACGGAGACATGGGGGTCATCCGCAAGATTAATACATTTACGGAAAAAGTGACCGTAGTCTTTGATGAGAACCGCCAGGTGGAGTACCCGTTCTCCAATCTGGATGAACTGGAGCTGGCTTATGCCATCACCATACATAAGTCCCAGGGCAGCGAGTACCCGGCAGTGGTGCTGCCGCTCTTAAGCGGCCCGTCCATTTTGTGCAACAGGAATCTGCTCTACACGGCGGTGACCAGAGCGCAGCGGTGCGTGGCCATCATCGGCCGCCAGACCATGGTGGAGCAGATGATCCGCAACGAGTCGGAGCAGAAGAGATATACAGGACTTAGAGACTGTCTGATGGAGGGCGGCGTGTAAAAAAATGGTTTTAATCTCTGGAGACGCCGATACATACGGAGTAAATATATACATTTTTCACTCCGGCGGCGTGGAGGATGCGGGTGCAGATTTCCATGGTGGCTCCCGTGGTGTAGATATCGTCAATTAAGAGAACCGTGTTGATGCCTGCAATTTCCTTCCGGCAGGCGGGATTGACCATGAATGCGTCCTGCAGGTTGTTGAGACGCGCCTGAGGGCGGAGAGCTTTTTGGGGCGGCGTGTCAACGGTGCGCAGCAGCAGGTGACTCAGACATGGAATATGCAGCAGGACGGACAGATCCCGGGCCAGAAGTTCCGCCTGATTATAACCCCGCAGACGGCGTTTGTGGCTGTGGATGGGAACGGGAACCAGTACGTCCGGTTTCCGTCGGAGAATATCTGCTGCATGGCGAGAAAAGATTTCGCGGGCAAAGAACTGGGAGAGAACGCGGCGATTCTTGTACTTGAAGGCCGTCATGGCGGGACGTGTCTTTTCGTTATACAGAAAAAGCGCCAGGCCGGAACGAAAGCTTTTGGGAAATATGCGGCAGTCGTAGCAATATTCCTGCTCTCTAGAAGAGACCGGTTTGCCGCAGGACAGGCAGGTCGGTTCCTGCACATAGGGAAGCTGCGGAGCGCACTTGCTGCATACATAGTCCCCGTAAGGAAGCAGAACGCCGCAGACAGGACAGTTCCTTGGATAAAGGATGGGAAGAACACGGTCATAAAAGAGGAAGCGCAGCAGATTACGGGAGAGCAGACGGACCGGAACGACAGAAGAAGGCGCATCTGCCTGGCTGTTTGTATGAGTTTTATGACAGGATTTACAATAAATATAACGGAAAAACCGGAAATGCAGACGGTGCATTCCCGGTTTTTTCTTTTGTACAGATTTTTTTAATATATTAAGTTTCTCTAATATATCAAACATATTACGCCTTTCCTGTACTGCCAAAACCGCCCCGGTCCGTGTGGTGAAGCGTGTCTGTCTCCTCAAAATGGATGACAGGCTGGTGCTTCATGATACGGAACTGACAGATGCGGTCATTGACGTGAATCTCGGTGTCACGCACGGCGAGAACCGGCATGTACCACTGGTCATTGTCGCCGCAGTAGGATTCGTCGATGACACCCATGTGATTGGTCTGGATGACGCCAAAATTCTTGAATGTGGAACTTCGGGGCACCACATGGGCCTCATAACCCGCCGGAAGCTCCATGGCGACGCCTAAAGGAATGAGAGCAAACTCTCCTTTCTTCAATGAGACGTCTGCGGCGGCCCGCAGGTCGATCCAGTCCGACTTGTTTTCTATGTAGGTTAATTTCTCAATCTCATCAGAGAAATACTTGATTCGTATAGTTTCCATAAATGTATCTCCTTGTAACCGGAAAATGGCTGGGCTGGCGCAGGATGATGCAGATTACAGCGGGGCGTCTGCCGGCTGATCCAGGGTGATAAGCCTCTGGTTGCTGCTTCCGCGGAATTCCAGCGTCAGATCGCGCAGTTCTTCGACATAAGGACCGTCCACCAGCACATTGGTCACAGACAAAAGATTGCCAATAGCAGGGTCTGTCTTGGCCATCTCCAGCAAATCTTCATAGACATAACCTGTGTAAGTCATAACATGACCGCCGGTGGCGCGTACCATGCGTCCCAGGGCTGCCAGAGGTTCCGGCTGGCAGAAAGGTTCTCCGCCGGAAAAAGTGATGCCGGAAAGGAGAGGATTCTTTCTGTATTCTCTAAAAATATAGTCTATTGTTTCCACATAGCCGTCAGTAAAAGAGTGAGTCTGGGGATTGTGACAGCCTTTGCAGTGATGCGGGCATCCCTGCACAAAAACGACATAACGGAGTCCCGGTCCGTCCACGATGGACTCTTCCACCAGACCGCTTAAGCGTAACTCAAAGGCCATGTTTTACACGGTCTCTTTCTTCGGCTTTTTTGGCGTTATTAAAACGATCCATAGTACCCACCAGATATCCGGTGATTCTTCTGATGCGGTCAAAGTCGACATTTTTTCCGATTGCAGTGGTTTCTGCTGTTTTGTTATTCAACATAAAAATGCTCCTTTCTATCTTTTGATGGGCGGGACGTCCGGATACTTCTTCTGAAGTTCCAGAAGCTTCTCGATGGAGATGGATTCTCCGGCCCGCCTTCCACAACGTGGACAGACGTCGTTAATGACTCCAGTATACCCGCAAACCGGGTCGCGGTCAACCGGGTGATTGATAGAACCGTAACCGACGCCCTGTTCTTTCATGTACCGGATAATGGATTCGAATGCAGGAAGGTTACGGCTGGTATCGCCGTCAAGCTCCACATAGCTGATGTGACCGGCGTTGGTCAGCGCATGATATGGCGCTTCCAGCTCAATCTTCCGGTATGCCTTGATCGGATAATATACCGGTACGTGGAAAGAATTGGTGTAATACTCTCTGTCAGTGATGCCCGGCAGTTCTCCGTATTTTTTGCGGTCCATTTTTACAAAACGTCCGCTCAGCCCCTCGGCAGGGGTGGCAAGCAAGGTGAAATTAAGACCTGTCTTCTGGGACTCAGCGTCCAGTTTATGACGCATGTGGCTGATGATGGCGAGCCCCAGTTTCTGTGCTTCTTCACTCTCGCCATGATGTTTGCCGATGAGCGCCTTTAATGTCTCTGCAAGGCCGATAAAACCGACGCTCAGTGTTCCGTGCTTCAGTACCTCGCCTATGGTGTCGTCAATGGACAGGTGCTCGGAATCAATCCAGATGCCCTGGGCCATCAGGAAAGGATAGTTGCGTACCTTTCTGGCCGCCTGAATCTTAAATCGATGCAGCAGCTGACGGATAACAAGATCCATCATATCATCAAGTTTCTGATAAAAAACTTCGAGATCGCCGTGGGCTTCAATTCCCAGCCGGGGCAGGTTGATGGAAGTAAAACTTAAGTTACCCCGCCCGAAAGTAACCTGTCTGTCCGGGTCATGAACGTTGCCGAGAACCCTGGTCCGGCAGCCCATGTAAGCGACTTCTGTATTAGGATCGCCTTCTTTGTAATAAGACAGGTTGAATGGCGCGTCAATGAAACTGAAGTTCGGAAACAGGCGTTTGGCTGAAGTTTTGATGGCCAGCTGGAACAGATCGTAATTCGGGTCGCCCGGATTATAATTGACGCCTTCTTTTACTTTGAAGATCTGTACCGGGAAAATAGGGGTTTCTCCTGCTCCCAGACCATCTATGGTAGACTCCAGCAGGTTTCGGATGACCATGCGGCCTTCCGGCGAGGTGTCCGTCCCATAATTAATGGAAGAAAACGGAACCTGTGCTCCGGCTCTGGAATGCATGGTGTTCAGGTTGTGGATGAGCGACTGCATGGCCTGACGGGTCTGCTCTTCCGTATACTGCATGGCCTGTTCCATGCAGAAGCTATGCATTTCATCCAGATTTTCCTTGAGGCTGTCCTCCAGAGGAAGCTGGCGGAAGGCATCAAGGTAAGTCTGTTCCTGTCCCATCTTCAGAGGAAAGGTCACTGCATTTCTTAACACCTTTTCCAGGGTCTCAGCCTTCTGCCTGTCATAGCGCAGCCGAACCTCCACGAAGGAGCGCAAAGCCTTGAAATATTCTTTCGTGTAGGTCTTGGATACGCCTTCTGCCATGGCGTAGTCAAAGTTCGGGAGACTCTGGCCGCCGTGCATCTCGTTCTGGTTGGCCTGAATGACGATACAGGCCAGCGCCGCATAAGTAATGATGGACTGGGGTTCACGCACATAGCCGTGTCCGGTGGAAAATCCGCTCTTGAACAGGCGGATCAGATCGATCTGGCAGCAGGTCTCCGTCAGCATATAAAAATCCATATCATGGATATGGATGTCTCCGTTGGTGTGGGCCGCTCCGATATCTTTCGGCAGCACGTAGTTGGTGATGAAATACTTGGAACCTTCCGAACCGTACCGGAGCATGGTTCCCATGGCAGTGTCGCCGTCGATGTTGGCGTTCTCCCGCTTAATATTCTCCGATTTGGCGCTGGAGTAGGTCAGACGCTCATAAATATTCATCAGATTGAACTCGGTGCTGCGGATCTTGGCATGTTCCGCCCGGTACAAAATATAAGCCTTGGCGGTGGATGCGAAATCGTAGCGGATCAGCATGGCCTCCACAATATCCTGTATCTGCTCAACGGTGGGAACCTCCACATCTTCCACGGCATCGCAGACCTTCTGTGTCAGATAAGAAAGATCCGCGGGAGTCAGATGATCCTCGGAGGCAGTGCTGGCGCGATGAATCGCATTCAAGATCTTGATGGAATCAAAAGGAACCAGGTCGCCGTTGCGCTTCTGAATCTGTTTTCCCATAATATAGTAAAACTCCTTTAATATGTCATATAGACGAAACACAATATATAGTAATTGCGATGAAAACAAACACTATATAGTGAGTTGCGTACCACAATAGTATCACCGGACGAGGGTTTCGTCAACGGAAAATAGTTGTTGCATTTTCCGTAAAAAAGGGTAAGATATTATCAGACAATAAAAAACAGTTCTGACAATTGGCTGATTTGTTTATAAAGGGGGATATCCTGGAAAGTTATCCACATTTTCGGTAGAAGTGTGGAAAAGTCAAATGGACGAGGAAAACAGAGACTTATCAACAATAAAATAAAAAGTTATCCACATTATCCACAAAATCCACAGGTGATTGTGGATAATTTATGCACAACAAAAATAGACGGCTGTACATTTTATATATTTTTATAAAAAAGGAGAAATTTGAACGGCGGGAAGCAGGAGATGGAATATCATGCAGAATATAATCCCGCTGTAAAAAAGGGATTGACTCCGGACGTACGGTATGGTATATTAAGCTAGCGATGGAATAGGTCTTTTTTTTATGCCTAAAAAAGACAAATGCATAATTAAAAAATTGGAGGTGGAAGTTGTGCGCGTGAAGATTACATTGGCATGTACAGAGTGCAAGCAGCGTAACTACAATACTACGAAGGAGAAAAAGAATCATCCGGAAAGACTGGAAACCAGCAAGTATTGCAGATTCTGCAGGAAGCATACTGTTCATAAGGAAACAAAATAGTTGAACCGTTTATAAGGAGTGATGACATGAGCGACGAAAAAAAGAAAACAGGAATCCGTGGTTGGTTCCGTGGTCTTCAGTCCGAGTTTAAAAAGATCACCTGGCCGGATAAGGACAGGCTGGTACGAGAAACAGCGACTGTCGCAGTGGTATCTGTAATCCTTGGTATCATCATTGCTACCCTGGATATGGTTCTTCAGTATGGAATTAATTTTCTTGTCTAGCAAAAGGGTAAAGGTGAATATATGTCAGAATTGAACTGGTATGTGGTCCATACCTACTCAGGCTATGAAAATAAAGTAAAAGCGAATATTGAAAAGACAATTGAAAACAGAAAGCTGCAGGATCAGATATTCGAAGTCAGAGTTCCCCTTCAGGAAGTTGTAGAGATGAAGGGCGGAGTTAAGAAAAATGTTTCCAAAAAGATGTTTCCCGGATACGTTCTTGTAAACATGGTTATGAATGACGACACATGGTACGTCATCCGCAACACAAGAGGCGTTACAGGTTTCGTAGGCCCGGGATCTGAGCCTATCCCTCTGACGATGGCTGAGATGAGAAATCTGGGCATCGCTGAGACGGAAGAAGAGGTTGAGATCGATGTGGAAGTCGGCGATCTGATCGAAGTGGTATCCGGCGCATGGGAAGGTCGTGTGAGCCAGGTTAAAGATATTAACATGGGCAAGCAGACCGTGACCATCGAGGTGGATATGTTCGGTCGGGAGACTTCTGTAGAGATTGGATTTTTAGACGTAAAGAAATTATAAGATGTCTGAACAGGACAGTGGGAGGGAGATTCCCGCAATTACCACAATAGGAGGTTAGCTATCATGGCGAAGAAAGTAACAGGTTATATTAAATTACAGATTCCGGCAGGCAAGGCAACTCCTGCACCGCCTGTAGGTCCGGCCTTAGGTCAGCACGGAGTAAATATCGTACAGTTTACGAAGGAGTTCAACGCAAGAACAGCAGATAAAGGCGATCTGATCATCCCTGTCGTAATCACGGTATATCAGGACAGAACATTCAGTTTCATTACAAAAACTCCACCGGCAGCAGTATTATTAAAGAAATACTGCAACATCAAATCCGGTTCCGGCGAACCAAACAGAACAAAAGTGGCATCTATCTCCAAAGATAAGATCAAAGAGATTGCCGAAATGAAAATGCCGGACTTAAATGCAGCTAGTATCGAAGCAGCTATGAGCATGATTGCAGGTACTGCAAGAAGCATGGGAATCACTGTTGAGGACTAATTGTAATTTTGAAGGATTTAATTTGACGAAGTGGGAGGGTCGCTCCCGATAATACCACAGGAGGTTATTTTTAAAATGAAAAAAGGTAAGAGATATCAGGAAGCTGCAAAGCTCAGAGATAAAACCAATTTATACGAAGCACCGGAAGCTATCGCCATCGTAAAAAAAGCAGCCAGTGCAAAATTTGACGAGACAATCGAAGCTCACTTAAAGATGGGTCTTGACGGACGTCACGCAGACCAGCAGATTCGTGGTGCGGTTGTACTGCCTCACGGAACTGGTAAAAAAGTTCGTGTCCTTGTTTTCGCAAAAGGCGACAAGGCAGAGGAAGCTGCAGCAGCAGGCGCAGAATTCGTAGGAGCAGAGGAGTTAATTCCGAAGATCCAGAACGAAGGATGGCTTGAGTTTGACAAAGTTGTTGCAACACCGAACATGATGAGCGTAGTAGGACGTCTGGGACGTATCCTCGGACCGAAAGGCTTAATGCCTAACCCGAAAGCCGGCACCGTAACCATGGACGTAGGCAAAGCCGTTCAGGAATTAAAAGCCGGTAAGATTGAGTACAGATTGGATAAGACCAACATCGTTCACGTGCCAATCGGAAAAGCTTCTTTCACAGAGGAGCAGTTAAACGAAAACTTCCAGACATTAATAGATGCAATCAACAAAGCAAAACCAGCGGCAGCAAAAGGACAGTACATCAGAAGTGCTACTATTGCTTCCACCATGGGCCCTGGCGTTAAGCTGAACACTGCAAGATTAGTATAATAACTTTTCAGAACAGCGATTGCAAAGAAAACACAACGGACAATTCTCACGACCGCAGACGCGGCCGCGGGGGTTGTCCGTTTTTTTCTTTTTGCTTTCAGGATTTCCGGCAAGAAAAAGTCAAAGACTCAAAGATTCAAAATAGCGCATTCTCATTCTAAGGGAATTGATTAATTTATATAGGAAGAGTATAATGAATATATTACGGAGAGGGGCAGGACGACCGGATGGGGAAAGGAGAAATTATGGAAGATATGGGCATGACTGATTTACAGTTTAAGAGCTGGTTAAGGCAGATTATACGCCGATTGGAAGAAGCAGAAAGTGAAGACAGTAAAGAAAAAACGGATATAAAACTGGATGAGTTATTGAAAGATTTGAGAGAAGATTTACAGGGATGATAACTTCTTACAACAGGAACAGCAGAGAGGGCGGGCTTGCCGCCGCTCTCCACATAAAAAGAATACCATAATATGATGAGGGCGTCAAAAGGTATTTTGACGCCTATGATACAGGGATTGCTATGTGCTGACGCTTGATCATAGTATATTTCTGATTACAATAATAATTTGAGACGGCCTTATCGTCTGTGCTTCAGGGTACAGAGATAAGGCCTCTTTTTTGCTTTTTATACGATTTTTCTTGCTGACGGGGACTTTTTAAGATAATAAGCCCGTCCGGAGCCTAATTGATAAATAATGATTATTTAAAGAAAAGTGGCATAAATAAAGGCTGTGACGGGCGTGAAAACCGTGCGCAGGATGCACGATCGAAAAAACTATTTGACGCTTACAGAGAATCGTGATAAGAATGTGACATAAGGTAGTTGCAACTAACCTAAAATAGAAGCAGTAAAATAATGATATTTTTATACATTTAAGAGGAGGAGAATCGATGATAATAAGCAAATTAAAGAAACTGACGGCGATAACGGCTCAAGATTTTGATAAATTGCAAAGAGGAGGACGAATGATATGAAGTACATCGGGAAAGTCTTATTAAGCTTCCTGCTGGTTGTTTCCGTACTTCTTGGTTCCAATCCTTTCTATGCGAGCGCGCAGGCCGGCGATGACGCCGGTCTGTCTGCTTCTGATACGGAAACATCTTTCAGTAATCCAATCAATCTTTCAAAAGGACAATATCGAATTAAACTTAACTTTCTGAACAGAAAAAAAGGAGAATACTCGCCGTATAGTGAAAGCACTGGTTATACTTTATCTACTTATGGACTGCTGACAGTTGACAATGAAAAAAGCACTTTAAAAATAAAAAAATACGGATATTCAGGAAGCTACACAAGTCTTTTTTTGAAAAGTGAAAAAGCAGCAGATATCGCAGCAGAAGTAACTGATAAAAATGGAAAACCACGCTTTCCAAAGTTTGCAGCAGATGAAAATTGGGAAGACTATAGTAGCCAACAAAGATATTTTACTGAACTATATTCATCAAATGACTTTTATGATGGAACGGAAGGGCTGCTTGTAGAAGAAGATCCAGAAAGAAACGCTGCATATTTCACAGTTCCGGTGGATTTGGATTATGGGTGTCTGGGATATTTTTCGTGGAACACTGCTGGCTATCTGGAAAGTTATTATATTGTGCCTGAAGTGAAAACAGCAGTGTCCCTGGATGAGTTAGAAGGGGCAAAACAAAATGAGACGATGGGCTATCAATATACAGATGATAATCCTGTGATGTCTGCCGAAGGAAATGGGGGAAATATGAAGCAAAATACACGTAGTACAATTGAAGATTATGATGTATTTAATTCTAAAGCCTCAATTATCAAACGGGATGAAAATGGTCTGACTGCTTCATTTAACATTAATGAACGTTTTGTGGGAAGTAAGGATAAAGCAGTAGAGAAAGTAATGATTTCTCCTACGGATACAAGTGAAGCGGAGAATCCGTATCGTTGGGGTCGGACAAATCGAACCTATGTACAATGGTCGGAAATTCCAATTGAAAATGGTTCTTTTACTCTCAGTTTTAGCGAAGAAGAAATAATTTTTGGAAAGGAATTGATGGTCAAGAGAAATGTAACTGGAAATAATAATTGCTGGTATATGACCATGATTCCGCTGGTAGAGGAGTTAAAAATTATCGATATCACTGATGAGGACAGCGGAGTTACTTTCCGATATTCTAATCATTTTCTTGCAGAGGACAATGTTCGGCTGGAAGCAAAGAAAATAACAGAGGAGACGGAAATTCCGGAAGGATTAAAAGAGTCTTATTATGATAATGAACAGATTGATACGAGTACTCTGGAATTATATAAGATAATGGTGACTTATGCTGACGGAACTCCGATTCCACAATATATGTGGGCACGGATGAGTTATATGTTTTTATTCCCACGTTCTGAAACAATGGTTGGAGAGAGACGCACAGTGAATTTGTATCAGGAGCAAAGTGGATGGGCAGATGACGATTATATTCGTTCTGTGACGTTAGAGGCGGAAGAGCTTGAAGATAGCAGCATACGTCCATGGGTATTCAGCCATATGGCAGAGCCTTCTATTGATGATCTGGGGATTGGGAAACAAGATAAAGAAGCTCTTTATCATCCCCTGTCTTATTTGGCACAATCGAGAAATTATTCAACGGAAACTTATGGCATCGTATTTGCAACACAAAACACCATAGATATAACAAATTATGAAAATGGTGTTTATGAAGCGAAAGTTTCCCTGCTTAGACAGGGAAGCAGTTATTATTCGGCATGCGCCGGTCTGCTTGACGATGATGCGATTATTGCGCTTGACGAGGAGAAAATACATGTATATCTGAACTTTACAGAAGAAGGCGAGGTGGCATTTGGCTCCGGTTACTATCAGGGTGGGTTAAAAGCTTATGATAATACAACAAATGAGTATATTGAAGACAGTGAAGTTGTATACAGTTACATGTGCAACAGTGACGGAACATTATTGGATAATACATCCTATAATGCTTTGACAGAGTTCCCGTGTATTCTTTCCACAAGAATCACTTTGGATGATCGTTCCCTGTATGGAGACGAATCTTTGACAGGACATTATCGTATGGGTATCATCTCCCCTGTTATGGCGGCCATGAGTGGAATCGCTTATGCGGATGTGGAACCGATAGGAGTGGATTTGGGTATTGTTTCCATGAAAAAGGTAGCAGATCTGACAGATACGGAAAAGCTCAACTCCATCCCAACCTACCAGAAATCTGTTCTCATGCGCAGCATTCAGCGCGGAGACCTGTATCTGGAAGGAAGGGCAGACTATGCAGCCGATGCCGTGACTGCGTTGGAGAGTGCAGTGGAGGCAGGAAGAACCTATTACTATAATGATCTGAAAGATGTGGATAATAAGTCTGCGGAGAAAAAACAGTCCGACAGGATCAAAGAGTTATCCGACGCCATCGAGAACGCGATTACCGCGCTGGATGTTCCGGGAAATGTGGATAAATCCGCATTGAAAGCGGCCATCGACAAAGCAAAAGCTCTGACAGAGGGAGAGTATACCACTTTAAGCTGGGGCGCTCTCAGCAAGGCTCTTTCTGACGCCGTTGTTACCAATAACCGCGCGGATGTTTCCCAGTCCGTGGTAGATGCGGAAGTGAAGAATCTGGAAGCGGCCATGGCGGCGCTGGAAAAAAGAAGCGGGGACGCGGTGAATCCTACAACGCTTTCTGACGGCGTATACCGGATCCCTGCGGGACTGTATAAGAACTCCAATGTAAAGAGTGTTTCCGACGCCGCTCTGGATGTGGCGTATCTGGAGGTGAAGGATGGACAGGCAAAGGTTACTCTGTCGTTCGTTCCGTGGGAAGACGGCGCGGTGAATCTGACGGCTCTTTCCACTTTAAGCAACATCACTTCCCAGGTATGGAATCCGTACGAGATTGCAGACTGTGAGAGGACGCCGGTGGAACCGACGGAGACTTACGCTGTGGGAGAGGAAAGCTATCCGAAAGAGATGGTTCTGGATGTAACCCTCCCGGCAACCCTGGATTCCAGTGACAATTATATCTGGACGGAGACCACGGTGCGCTCCGGTGAGACGGAGACGACCGAGTACGCCAGATTGTATCTGGATTATACCGGTATCCTCAATGTGACTGACGCGTGGAATGCGCTGGAGACAGCAGAGAGCTATATGGAGACAGATTACACGGCGGACAGCTGGAAGACATTTGCCGATGCGCTGGCCGCTCTGGAAAATGCGCTGTCAGGGCAGGCGGATAAAGCGTCCCTGCAGGCGGCGGTGGATGCTCTCGCCGATGCGCAGAAAGCGCTGGAAAAAGTCAGTGAGCCTGCGACGGAGCAGCCGTCCACCCAAAATCCGCAGCAGACTACGCAGGAGCCGCAGACCGGACAGCAGACGCCGGCTGCCGGTGAACCGCAGACTGGCAGCCAGCAGACAGCTCCTGTGGCGGGGATGGTCGGCGAGATCTTCAAAGTGAAGGGGAATACCTACCGGCTCACTTCCAATGGAGCGAGTCCGGCGGCCACTCTTGTGAAAGCTTCCAAAAAGAAGGCGAAAATCACAGTGCCGGCTTCCGTGAAGAAGAACGGCGTTGCGGTTTCCGTGACGGCCATCGGCGACAATGCATTTAAGAACCGGAAGAAGGTACGGACGGTCGTTATCGGAAAAAATGTACAGCAGATCGGAAAGAATGCCTTCGCCGGATGCAAAAAACTGAGAAAAATTACGGTGAAAACAAAGACTCTGCGAATGGTCGGAAAGAATGCTCTGCGGGGGATCTCCAGCCGGGCAGTGGTGAAAGTGCCAAAGAAATCCTTAAAGAGATATCAGAAACTTTTCCGCAATAAGGGGCAGAGAAGAACCGTAGTGATCCGGTAATCTTTGTAACAAAAAACGCTATAAAATCTGTGGAGGGTCGTTGCTGGTCACTGGGTGGATAGTAGCGGTAAATACACACAGCCGGGCTTGTCCTGCCGTCTTTCCTGCGGCAGGACTTGTTCTGGTGTTATGTTCAAAGAAAGGAGAAGTTCTATGACGCAGCCTGGAGAAAATGGAGATGGTTTTCAGGGAAAGATCGGTCAGAACGTGCGGAAAAGCCGCACGGAAATTGAAGAAAATATATTGCGGCTTTTGTATGAATGGTGGGTGCAGGGCAGGCAGCTTACCAGAGATATGGTATGTGAGAAAATGGAGATGACCAGAAGAAAGCTGGCCTACTACATCACGTCCATGACGGACCATGGCTATCTGGAGAAAACGGCGGGACAGGAAATTCTTTTGCTGACGGATTTTGGGAAGGAGCAGGGAGCCGACTGCCACTGCCGCCATCAAAGCATCACACATTTTATCCAGATGACCTGCGGTCTTGATGAAGAAGACGCGGCGGAGAACGCCTGCCGGATGGAACATGTCATAAGCGGCGACGTGATAGAGGGCATATACCATTTTCTGCGCACAGGAGAAATCTACGACAGCGTGGTGAGAAATATGGATTTTCACACCAGATACGCAGTGGGCCGGTATACATTTTCTATGGCCATCTATCAGATGGACCGGAGGTATCCGAGAGTGTTGGCGGAGGAGTATTCGGATTTTGACGAAAGCATTATTGTGGAAGTGGGGGAAAAAGAAAGCTACATTTACCTGCGTCCTGTCAGAGAGGAGCGGCAGACGTTCCTCTGGTATAAAAGAGAGGATCTGTGGAGACGGGCGGAGAAAACCGGAAAAGGGTATCGGATTCCGGCGGAAATATTCGTGGTGACCTCCAACGGAAAGGTTCCCGTGACGGAAGGAGAGGGGATGATCGCTTTTACAGAAAAAGAAATGCTTCCCCGGGAGGAGCACTGCCGGGAGCTCAATATATTTTTATGGTAAAGGATTGGAAGGGATGAAACAGGGAGAGAATCTCAAAAGAAAAAAACTGCCGACCATGCAGCAGCTGTCCTATCTTCTGGAACTGTATAAGCTGGACGCGGAAAAAGGCGCGAAGGGTGTGGTGGAGAAGGTGGCGAAGGCCTGCGGCGTGTCCCACAGTTCCGTGAGCCGCTATTTAAAAAACTGTTATGAAAATGGTCTGCTGACAGAAAAATATACATTTACCAGACTGGGAAAGAGTCGGGTGGAAGGATACCGGGAAATCATGGAAGGATTAACGTATTATTTCAGGACCATGGAACTGCCGGAAGAAGAAGTAACGGAAAATGTCAGAAATCAGATTGAAAATGTGGAGTTCCATGTGCTCATGTCCATGGTGAAAAATATGCGCCGGCAGTCCCGGAGAGACGGGGCGGAAAAAATAGAAAGCCTCCGTAAGAATTTCCCTCTGGAAATCTTTGAAGAGGGGGATTGGAAAGTGTATTTTAAGGTGCTTCACCTGCCGGAAGAAGGACGCACCGGTATCTCCATGGCGGACCGGGGATTTGAGAAACCGGCAGTGCTTCATCTGTCCGGGGAAGAAAGCTGGCTGGAACTGACCGTCCGTGAGATGAGCGCCCGGTCCCGGGTGGACGGGCGACAGATGACGGGGCATATGGACTCCCTGAAATACGCCAGAGACGGAATACTCTATCAGGCGGAGATGGAAAATGGCAAAGTAAAAATTCCCCTGGACGTCTTCCGGTTTCACCGGAAGAAAGGCGGAGAAATGAAGGGAATGATACCAATTACGGCCACCTGCAACGTGGGGCGGACCCATATGCCGGAGAGCACGGCGGTGCTGATTTTCTGGATGTAAGGGTCTGAAAATGCAGAATAAGCTTTATCGGTAAATAAAATCAATAAAGAAATAACGGCATAAATAAAGGCTGAGAAGCGAATAAAAATCGTGCGCAAGTTGCACGGAGAGAGAAAACAGTTTACAAGCTGCCGGCAATCGTTTATGTTAGATTTAACAAACCACAGGGCGAAAAGCGATCAGGTGGCCACGGTTTCGCTGCCGCTTTCAATTTCCGGATATTCCCTGTCGGGATATCTGCAAAATACGGCGGCATCTTTTTTGTACTAGTGGTTAGATATGACTAATATATGTTAGAGAAGAAGGAAGAGGAGGAAAAACATGAGAAAGATTTCTTATAAACTGGCGGCTGGTTTCATGGCTGCGGCTCTGGCCCTCACTGGCGTTCCGTTTGTGAGCGGCCTTTTTGATACAGGCACAGTCCTGGCGGCCGAAAACAGCGATGCCGATACACAGAAAACCTATTCTTTTGGTTATGGGGAGTCGGAAACAAATCTGACTCCAGGCGTATATACGGTACCGGTGAAGATGATTAATCTGTCCAATGTGACAAACGCTGGTCAGACATATGACAGCTTTTCACGATCACAGTATTCCATGGCGTGGCAGTGTATCGCCAACGATGGAAATGTACAGGTGAAGGTTTATCAGGACGGCACGGCGTCCGTGACCATGGATCTGCAGTCCGTTACATATAAACTGGGAGAAAATACACTTACCGATATGGCCATGGACTGGATGGTCTATCGGGATTTTGATACCTATCTGGATACGCCGTCCAAGGGAGATGCTTTTGTTAAAGAATGGACAAAAGCGGCGAGAGTGGATGAGACAACACATTTTGTGTTTGAAAATAACAACACTGGTGTGTCCAAAGAAAAGGATGCCCCGACACAGATTACTTATAAAGTTCCAAACACAGGCCGCAATGCCGTCCTGGTCCGTATGTGGATTGACGCCATGAATATATCGCAGGACGCCGCATTTTATTTTGACTGGAAAGATGCTGTGAAAGAAGAAGGCGTTCAGACGGAAAATACCGCCATCCTGGATGCTTCTGATCTGCAGCAGGACAAGACTTATCTGGTCCCGGCCAGCCTGAAGAAATCGACAGACATTTCTTCAGATTCCGCGGCGGCAGCAGCCATTGCCAAATATGTGGAGCTTACGGTAGATGAAGATGGGAAATATCAGCTTACCGCAGATTTATCCAGCGTTAGCATGGCGGGACTGGTGGACTGGTGCCAGGATATCCAGTACTATGATGAAACATTTCCATTAAATGATAATGCCAAGTGGAAAGATGTTACGGTACAGGCTGAGAAAGAGGTGGACCAATCCCTGGGAGAGGGAACGAAAACGGTTCCGACCCGCATTTCCTTCCCGATGCCGGAAGCCATGCAGGAAGAACTGAAAGAGAGCGGCAATGTGAGCGGCGGCGTCTATATCAAGATGTACGTGGAAGCCATGAACAGTTCACCGAGCGCCTATATCCAGCTGGATTTTGCCCATGCAAAGGAACAGGGGGACCCGACCATGACCTATCAGGCGACGGGGTCTTCGCGAGTAAACCTGTTTGGAAAATATGACGTGAATGCTTCCGTGTCTGTGAAAGACGGAAAAATTTCCGGGGTAACTGTGAAAGGTTCCGGTTTCGGAGGAACCCATGCGGATTACAATCAAATGAAATTAGCAACCGCGGCGGAAGGAATGAGTGAGAATTTAAAGGGTAAATATGATACCGACCAGGCGGGAATTTACAGTGTGGATACGGTGAGTGGAGCTACGGTTTCCTCCGAAGCAATCAGGAATGCGGTGCTGACTGCGCTTGATCTGGAAGTGCCGGTGGAGGAGATTCCGGAAGCACCGGAAAGCGTGGAAGCAGGAACCTATACCATTGAAATCAGTAACATCACCGATGTGGTATCGCACAGTCTCATAGAAAATGATCGCGCGGACGCTGTATTGCTCGTGGATGAAAATGGTACTATGGAACTCCAATATCAGATGATTTCCAGCACAGAGAAAGAACCGCTGCAAGTGCTGGGGATGAATGGATATTATAAGAATAACGACAGAACCAGCAAAAGTAATCTGACCACAGAGGGCGCAGTATATCAGTATGAAAAGGAAAATACTTATAACTGGGATGTGGTTACTGATGTGCGTATCCCTCTGGCGGGAGAACTGGCCAGTCAGTACTATACTAATGTCTATCTTTATGTGGAAGCGATGAAGAATCTGGGAGCAGAGAAACCGGAAGAAATCTCCGGAGTGCTGTTTGATAAAGGATATTTTAATATCGACTCCACCATCACTCTGTACTGGAACACCCTGGAAAAGGTGGACAGCAGCAGCGTGGATAAATCAGAGCTGGAAGAACTCCATGATTTCGCCATGACCGTCATCGGAAACGCTTCCGGAAAATATACGGACGCCGATAAAACTGCGGCGGAAGAGGCCAGAGAGATGGCGGCAGAGATTATCCTGAGTTCCGATGCCACAGTGGCGCAGGTAAGCGCTGCCGTGACCAACGTCAGAAATCTGCTGGCAGACCTTCTTCCGACAGACAACGGAGGAACGGAAACTCCGCCTCAGAATCAGAATACGGGACAGAATCAGAATGTATCCCAGAACCAGAATACATCCCAGAATCCGAATAACGGCGCCGGCACCCAGACAGCTGCGCTGCAGACCGGAAATACATACACTGTGGGCGGTAATACCTATCAGGCAACCTCCGCAGAAGCCGTGACAGTAAAAACCGTGGCCAACAAGAAATCCGTAAAAATTCCGGCCACAGTGACCATCAATGGTGTGAAAGCAAAGGTAACCGCCATCGGCAATAACGTTTTCAAAAAGGCAAAGAAGAAACTTACTAAAGTGACCATCGGCGCCAATGTCACCTCCATCGGCAAGAAAGCCTTCGCCGGCTGCAGGAAGCTGAAAAAAGTGACGGTGAAATCCAAAAAACTCACAAAGGTCGGCAGGAAAGCGTTCCAGGGAATCAACAAAAATGCCGTCATCAAAGTGCCGAAGAAATGCAGAAAAGCCTACACAAAACTCTTTAAAAACAAAGGACAGGCGAGAACCGTGATGATCCGGTGAGAGTTGATATCCTTTTGAATTTATAAAAAACTGTCAAACAGAAAGGAAATTACAGAGAATGAATATGCAGAAATATGTGACAGAAAAAAACAATACAGACAGAAACCGTTTTTCCAGATACTGCATGAAAGCGGCGGCAGGAGCGCTGACATTGGTGATGATCGGCGGCTGCGTCCCTGCCATCAATCCATTATCTTCCGGAGACAGCGGCTGGGCCATCGAGGCCAACGCTGAACCAATTGCCATCAGTCTGGAAGACGGCGTCTATGCCGTCAACGGAACCATGAAGAAACCGAACGGCGAAGCATCCATGTCCGATGGGGCGATTGCCCACGCCATTAAGCTGACGGTGGAAGACGGAGAATATTTCCTGACCATGAACTTTAAAGGGCTGGATGTAGCAGGACTCCGCGGTTATTTCAGTAATCTGAAATATTACAATTCGGGGTATGAAAAAAATGCTTCGAATTATCCGTCAGGAACTCTGACCGATGTCACGGTGGAGTCCGTGCAAAGATATACCGATGGAGAAATTCTGAGTGATTCTCTTGGAACCAATTATCCGGATATTGTCACATTTCCACTGATTCGGGAAGCGTTGACAGACGGGATGGTGCCGCTGCAGGTGTTTGTGCCGATTATGGAAGAATTGAGTACGGGCAGTGGTACTCAGAGCGTATATCTTGTGCTGGACTGGGATTCTGTGAAGACAACCACAGCGAATGACCCTGCATTCGCAGAGGGAGACGTTATTGATGAGAAACCATCACAGACCCCGGAAGAGGATGATCAGAATCCTGGCGGCAATCAGGGCGATGAGGATAACAACAGACCGTCCGGCGACGTGCAGACACCGGGAACCGGCGCGGGACAGAATCAGAATAAACAGAACAGCCAGAATGCGGCGCAGACGCCGGATGCAGGCGCGCAGAAGGCATCCCTTCGGACCGGAGCCACCTACACCGCAGGCGGAAATACCTATCAGGCGGCTTCCGCAGGAACGGTGGCGCTGACGGCGGCCGCCAACAAGAAGTCCGTCAATGTTCCTGCTACGGTGAACATTAATGGGGTAACGGCGAAAGTGACAGCCATCGGCAACAACGCTTTTAAGAAAGCCAGAAAGAAACTGACGAAAGTGACCATCGGCACCAATGTGACCAGCATCGGAAAGAAAGCCTTTGCCGGCTGCAAAAAGCTTAAGAAAATCACTGTAAAGACGAAGCAGTTAAACAGCGTCGGAGCGAAAGCGCTGAAAGGCATCAGCAAAAATACGGTCATCAAAGTGCCGAAGAAAAACAAAAAGGTTTACACAAAATTGCTGAAAAATAAAGGACAGGCAAAGAGTGTAAAGATTCGATAAATCATTTTGCCCTTTTCCGGAGAGACGGCCTGCAGATTGCGGGCGGCTCTCTCCGACAGGAACAGATTTCCTGCCGGAAGCTGCTTTTTATGACATTTTATGCTCATTCCGGCGGGAAAACTGAAAAATATTGTGGCCCCATGGCAGAAGCAAGCGTTGTCTTCCGTTATGGGGCGGCAGTATTTGTGACAAAAATGGGATTAAGAGGAGGAAATGTGATGAAAAAGAAAAGAACAGTAAGCATCCTGTTTTCTATGCTGCTGGCAGTGATTTTTGTGCTTTCCGGAATTTATTTGTCCGGGGCAGGGGAAGACGGGCGACAGCGAGAGTTTGTGGCAAACGTCCGGGCGGCAGGAAATGTACAGGCGGCGGAAACGCCGGAAGACGGAGTGTACAGCATTGAAGGGGTACTGCGCCACGCCTCTTCCGACCAGAATTCCATGGGAAACGGAGCCATCAAAAAGCCCATGGAGGTATGGATCGAAGGAGGAGAAGCGACGCTTCGGATGGAATTTGTTCCGTTGACGGCAAATTTTGGCAGCACACAGTTTACTGGATATCTGTCATATTTTAATTATTTTCCTGATTGGGAGGGCGGCAGCAGCGGGACGGCTCTTCCCAATGACGAGACGCCCATTGCCGCAGATGTGGAATCTTATTACGAAGATGTATACGATCAGTATAATGATCCGGACACAGGGCTTGATGATAATGTGAAAGGTGAATTATATCCTCACTATATGACCATACCGGTGGAAATGTATGATGCGGAGATCTGGACCCAGGTCTATGTGCCTGTGATGGAATCCATTGTGGAAGGAAATGGTCTGCAGTATGCGAGACTGCAGCTGGACTGGAATACGTTGACCCGCACCGGAGATCTGCCGGGGCAGGAAGATCCGGGAACAGACGGGGACGGCGATCAAAATTCCGGCGGAAATCAGAACAGCAGCGGAGAAAAAACTGTGGATAAGGGGACGCTGCACACTTTGCTGATCTCCGCCGCAAGTCTGGCGGGCAGAGAGAGCATTTACACGGAAGATTCCCTCACAAAGCTGAAAAACGCCATCGAGAGGGCGGAAAATGTATATTCCAACGATAAGGCTACCCAGACCCAGGTGGATACCCAGGTGAAAACGCTTTCCAAAGCGATTCTGAATCTGGAGCAGAAGGAAACGGTAAATAGCGGGGCTTCCGGCAGCGGCAGCAGTGATTCATCGGATAGCAGTTCCGCTTCGGAAAAGCTTGATTTCAAAAATCTTGCCGATGGAACTTATTCCGTGGAAGGAGAAATGTATAAGACGGATAAGCAGACTCTTTCCATGTCCAATGACGCAATCACCCATACCATTAAGCTGAAGGTAAAAGGTGGAAAATACACATTGACTCTGGATTTTAAGGGACTGGAAATGAACTCTCAGTTCGGGTATCTGGGAGAACTGAAATATTTTGTCAGCGGATATAAAACAGACAGCTACGGAGCGCCTGCAGGAACTGCGAAGGCTGTTAATATTAAATCTTATCAGACAGATTCCAATGGAAAGAAAGTGTCGGATTCCTTTGGCACGGACTATCCGGACAAGGTGACATTTCCTCTTATCGATGAGGCAAAAGAAGACGGATGGGTGCCTCTGCAGGTATTTGTGCCGATTATGGAATCCATTTCCGCGGGAAGCGGAACCCAGAAAGCTTATCTTAAACTGGATACGGCTTCGGTGGCCTCTGCCGACAAAGATTCTTTTGAGGAAGAGGAGAGTACTTCCAGCCCCAAAAAGAGTTCTGGTTCTTCTTCCGGGAGCAGTTCCTCCGGCGGTTCGGCCGTGGGCGCCGGCACATTGAAATCCGGCAGTTCACTGCCGTCTTCCGATACCGAAAGCGGTACAAGCAGCAGTCTGGGAGAAGAAGCTTCCACAGCTCTGCAATCTTCTCTGTCCGGAGAAAATGCAGCGACCGTTCAGGACAGAGCGGCAGCAGTGGCATCCGGAGAAGCGGAATCAGCGGCGGCAGCGGATAACGGAGAAGATACGGAAGAAACAGCAGGAGCGGTGCTGCCGTCATTCATGAGTATTCTGGCGGTGCTGGCGGGCGGCGCTTATAAGCTGTGGAGCCGCCGGCTCTTTTAGGCGGTGAAAACAGATGGCGATAAGCAGCCAGAGGTAAGCAGATGGAAAGGAAATGAAAAATATGCACATGTTAATGAGACGAATCAGGAGAATCCTCTGCCCGGCTGTGATTCTGCTCCTGGCGCTGGGACTGCTTTCTCTCACTGTCAGGGCGGCTTCGGGAACCGTTTATACCTGTACCGTCAATCCCTGTTACGCCCACCCGGTCACCGGGGAGATTGAGGATGCCGGAGGCAGTTCATCCACGGCCACGGGCCAGGGGATGGTGGAAGGGGCCCTGGGCGGCAGCGGGATTCTGGAAGTGACCGATGGCGGGGAATATTATCTGACGATCCGTATGAGTCTGATGGATTATTCTTCCGGACACAGTTTTCAGGTGCAGGAAGTGGGCGGCTCCGGATGGAACAGCGTGGAAGCATCCCGGACCGGCAGCGGCAGCGATGACAGCGGAACCACGGCGGACATGAGAATACAGGTTCCCTCAGAAAGCTGCGTGGTCCGCTGTTCCATGTATGTGGAACCCATGGGACGGGATGTGATTTTCTATTTTTACCCCAGCGACTATGCGGTGGGAAATACAACAAATATGGCAGCAGAAATAGTGACGGAGAGCTCTTCCGGCAGTCAGAGCGGCAGCGGGGAGTCTGCTGGACAGATTTCCGCTTCGGATCAGAAATCCGCTGATGGCCAGAGCGGCAGTGGAAATTCCGCTGATACAAAGAATAGCGCTGTGCAGAGTGCCACGGATGACGGCAGCACATCCGGAAGCGCATCGGTTTCTCAGTCGGCAGATTCTGATTTGGACAATGCCCAGGGACTATCCCTCTCCACGGCTCCTGATTCGGCAGAAAATGTATCGGAAACTTCCGAAAATACCGGCCCGTTGACCTGGATTTTGATTCTGACGGTATCTATCACTCTGTCCGGAGCCATCTTGATGCTCTTTGGAGCGTATCTGGTATATCTGTTCCGGAAGAACTGGAAGCGCTGGGGCGGCGGGGAAGTCCTGTTGTCAGAAGAGGATTTTAATACCGGAGAGAAAATATATCTTGCCGATGGCTTCGGCCTGGCCGATGAGCCGGAAGAAGGCGTCCGGGATTCGGAAGGCGTCCGGTGGGAAGAGGAGGAGTGGAAGGATGAATAAAAAAATCGTATCCGGTGCCGCTCTGTCCGAGTTGATATGGAGCTGCAAGAAAATCGCATCAGTTTTGCTCTTCATTCTGTGCCTGTTTGCGCTTTCAGGCTGTATGGTAGACCAGCATCCGGAGGATGCGGTTCCGGCAGCGGCAGAAAGTGCACAGACCATGCTGGAGATTACTGATCCGGTGGAAAAGAAGGCGGTGGAAAAGGCGAAAGGACAGGTTGCCGCCACGACACAGACGCCCCGCATCATAGCGACTTCTCCGGCGGTGGCGGAAATCTGCGATAAACTGGAGCTTGACCTTGTGGGCGTGTGTTCCAGTACCGTTTCAAAGATACCGGAAAGATATGCGGATGTGGAAACGGTGGGGACGGCTATGAGTCCGGATATGGAGATTGTATCGTCACTGAATCCCGACTGGATACTGAGTCCATCCTCTTTACAGACGGATTTGCAGCCCAAGTACGAAAATATCGATACCGACTGGGCTTTTTTAAACCTTAGGAGTGTGCAGGGGATGTACCGTTCCATTCAGGAGCTGGGAGAGATTTTTGGCCGGGAAGACCAGGCGGAGACTCTGACGCAGGAGTTTGAGGATTTTTATGAGGAATATAGGGAGAAGAACGAGGGAAAGGATAAACCGAAAGTTCTGATTCTTATGGGACTGCCGGGCAGTTATATTATCGCCACGGAAAATTCCTACGTGGGCAGTCTGGTGGAACTGGCGGGCGGTGAGAATGTCTACGCCGGATCCGATCAGGAATTTCTGACGGTCAATACAGAAGACATGGAGACCAAAAAGCCGGATGTGATTTTGCGGGCCGCCCACGCGCTGCCGGATCAGGTGGTGGAAATGTTCAGGGAGGACTTTAAAACCAACGATATCTGGAAACATTTTGACGCGGTGCAGAATGGAAGAGTCTACGACTTGACTTACGAGTATTTTGGAATGAGCGCCAATTTTTCCTACCCGGAAGCTCTTGAGGAGCTGCAACCCATGCTGTATCCGGAGAAAGGAGAGACATCATGAAGAGAAACAAAAATATAAGAACGGTGCTTGCCTTTGCTGTGACCGGAATCCTCCTTTTGCTTATTTTTTTCACAGCAATCAACACAGGAAGCCTGTCTGTGACCTTCGGACAGCTGATGAGGGGACTGTTCATGGAATACGATGCCGATGTGGCGGCGGTGTATGACCTGCGGTTTCCGAGAATTATGATTTCCATGCTGGCGGGAGCGGCCATCGCCGTGTCGGGAGTACTGTTTCAGGCGGTGTTGAAGAATCCCCTGGCAGACCCGGGAATTATCGGAATATCCAGCGGAGCAGGATTTGTGGCGGTGCTCATCACAGCCTATGCGCCGACGCTGTTTTTCCTGACGCCGCTGTTTGCTTTTCTGGGCGGAGTGGCGGCCTTTCTGACGGTCTATCTGCTTTCCTGGAAAGGAGGATTGAGTCCCCTTCGCATTATCCTCACCGGCGTGGCGGTCAATACTTTATTTACCGGGCTATCCAGTGCGTTTAATTCCGTGAGCGGCGGTGACCGGACCGGCGTGGCTGCCATCGTGGAAGCCAACATTACCCAGAAAACATGGGAGGATGTGGGGACACTTTTTCCCTATGTGGCCGCCGGACTGATTCTGGCGTGCTTTTTTATCGGTGAATGTAATCTGCTGTCTCTGGAGGATAAGACAGCCCGGGGACTGGGCATCAATGTGAACCGCACCCGGATTGTCATTTCTCTGGTGGCAGTGCTGCTGGTCAGCATCTCCACGGCGGTGGCGGGAGCGGTCAGCTTTCTGGGACTCATCGTTCCCCACATCGGAAGAATTCTGGTGGGAAGCGATCATAAGCTGTTGATACCTTTTTCGGCGCTGGCAGGCGCTTTTACATTTCTTGCGGCGGACACTCTGGGCAGGACCATTGCCGCGCCCAACGAGATCAGCGCGGCAGTGATCATGAGTGTCGTCGGAGGCCCGTTTTTTATATTGCTGCTCAGGAGGTCGAAAAGGTATGGAGATTAAGTTGAGAACAAAGGAACAGCGGACAGAGTCAGAAAATCATCGTCCGGAATCTTCTTTCCGGACAGCAAAAAATGCACAGGAAGAAAATAAACAGAGATTGGATGCCGCGCCTGCCATGGTCGTTAAAAATCTTTCGTTCGCCTATGGAAAAAATGTGGTGCTCAATGATATTACGCTGCATATTCCTGGGGGAAAGGTGACTACCATCATGGGAGCCAATGGCTGCGGTAAATCCACTCTGTTCTCTCTCATGACCAAAAATCTGACGCCGGGAAAGGGAGGAGTCTTTCTCCATGGGAAAAATATTGCGGAACTGCCTCTGCAGGAGTTTGCCAGAAAGGTGGCCATTGTCCATCAGTATAATACGGCGGCTGATGATATCACGGTGGAACGGCTGGTGGCATTTGGCAGAACGCCCCACATGAAGCTGCTGGGCGGACACAGCAGAGAAGACGAGGAGTATATAGACTGGGCTTTGCGGGTCACAAATATGGAAAAATACCGGGACAGAGAGATCAGTAAACTGTCCGGCGGACAGAGACAGCGGGTGTGGATCGCCATGGCGCTGGCGCAGAATACAAAGATTCTTTTTCTGGACGAGCCTACCACCTATCTGGATATCCGCTATCAGCTGGATATCCTGCAGCTGGTGCGAAAATTAAATGAGCAGTACGGGCTGACCATTATCATGGTGCTCCATGATATCAATCAGGCCATTCATTTTTCAGACCGCATCATCGGTCTTAAGGACGGAAAGGTCGGCATGGAGGGACCGCCGGGACAGGTGATCACTTCCCAGAGCATTTATCAGCTTTATGGGGTGAAACTTCCGGTGGTGACCATCGGCGGAGAGAAATTTGTGCTGACAGTATGAAAAGAAAGTATTGAACAGTAAAGAAAGGGATGAAAATGAAAAAGAGTCCATTGAAAATATTCTGGCTGGTTCTGGGCGTTCTCTGCCTGGGACTGGGAACGCTGGGCGTGGCGCTGCCCATCCTGCCGACGGTGCCTTTTTATATGGCGACGGTGTTCTGTTTTGCCAAAAGCTCCCGGCGGCTCCACCAATGGTTCCTGGGAACCAGACTTTACAAAAATAATCTGGAAAGTTTTGTGGAGAAGAAAGCCATGACCATGAAGACCAAATGTTCCATCACGGGAACAGTGAGTCTTCTCATGCTCATCGGTTTTCTTCTCATGAAAAATGTACCGGTGGGGAGAGTGATTCTGGTAATTGTATGGGCGGCGCACATGTATTACTTTTTTGTCAGGGTGCGTACTCTGAAAGCGGAAAAACGATAGGAAAAGACTTAAATTGAAAAAATGAGTAAATGAAATAAATTTGAGTAATAGAGGGAAAAGGAGAGACGGCGATAATCTGGGGTCGTCTGAAAGTAATATGATAAAAATGAGATTGGTGAGATTGTTGTTTCATGCAAAAAAATACATAGCATACAACGTCCTCTGGCAATGGGCGGCGCTTATGCTGCAGGCGGGTGTCATTTTTGCGGTGACGGATCTTCTGGCGCAGGCGTTATCAGGCCGTTGGGAAACGGCGGAAATCACCGGCAGATTTCTATTTCTGCCAGCGGCTCTGGCCGGCCGTTTTCTCTGTGACCGGATGGCCTCCCGGGCTTCCTGGTATGCCAGCGTGGATGTGAAAAAAATCCTCCGGGAAAAAATTTATGAAAAGATACTGGCTCTCGGCGCATCCTATAAAGAATATATTGCAACCTCAGAAGTGGTGCAGATGAGCGGCGAGGGAGTGGAACAGCTGGAAATCTATTTTGGCAAATATCTGCCGCAGCTTTTTTACAGCTTGCTGGCGCCCGTGACTTTATTTCTCATACTGAGCCGGATCAGTCTCAAAGCCAGCGTTATCCTGCTGATCTGCGTGCCGTTGATTCCGCTCTCCATCGTGGCGGTGCAGAAAATCGCCGGGCGGCTGTTCCGCAGATACTGGGGATATTATTCCAATCTGGGAGACGTTTTTCTGGAGAACCTTCAGGGACTGACTACCCTGAAAATCTATCAGGCGGACGAAAGGAAGGCGGAGCAGATGGACGAGGCTTCGGAAAACTTCCGGAAGATTACCATGAAGGTACTTACTATGCAGCTGAATTCTATCTCAGTGATGGATATTATAGCCTACGGCGGCGCTGCGGTGGGGATGGCGGCTGCGGTTTCCGAATATTTTGCTGGAAATGTCTCTCTGGCAGGGGCGCTGGCCATTATTCTGCTGGCTTCTGAATTTTTTATTCCGCTTCGGCTTCTCGGTTCATTTTTTCACATAGCCATGAACGGCATGGCGGCCAGCGACAAAATCTTTGCTTTTCTTGATATGGAGGAGCCGAAGGATGGGACGGAGGATTTTCCGGCAGGAAATGCAGCGGACGGGCAGACGGGGATGACGTCGGCTGTCCCGGAGATTCAGTTGGAAAGTGTTTCATTTTCCTATGAGAAAGAACGGAAAATTCTTAATAATATAGATCTGGATATCCGTCCGGGCGCTCTGGTATCGCTGGTTGGCGCTTCCGGCTGTGGAAAGAGCACTATTGCCGGAATACTCACCGGAAAAAATAAAGGATATCAGGGGAAAATTACCCTGAACGGTGTTTCCCTGTCTGATATCCGGGAAAGAGAATTGCTTTCCCACATTACCCTGGTTCCCCATAACGGATATCTGTTTAAAGGGACTGTGGAAGAAAATCTGCGGATGGCGGCTCCTCTGGCTTCTGAAGAAGCGCTGCAGGAATCTCTGCGGCGGGTAAATCTGTGGGAGTTTCTTAAATCACGGGAAGGACTTCTGACAAAGGTGGCGGAACGGGGCAGTAATTTCTCCGGAGGTCAGTGCCAGCGTCTGGTATTAGCCAGAGCGCTGCTCCATAATACGCCCGTTTACATTTTTGATGAGGCCACATCCAATATTGATGTGGAGAGTGAGGAAATGATCATGCAGGTGATTCGGGGTCTGTCAAAGGAGAAGACTGTGCTGCTGATCTCTCACCGCCTGTCCAATGTAGTCGGTTCGGACTGCATTTATATGATGGAAAAAGGGAAAATAATCGAAAGTGGTTCCCATGGAGAATTAATGGCCCTGGGCGGCGCTTACTGCTCGCTTTACACCAGCCAGCGGGAACTGGAGCAATACGGGCAGAAAGCAGACAAAAGCAGTGGGGAAGAAACAAAGTCTGCAGTGGAAAAAAATCATATGCAAGAGAAAGGAGGGGCGGACTGTGGAGAATAGACAATACAGACGGAGCGAAGCGGAAAAAGACGGTCAGTCAGAAAAATTCCGCCGGTCGGAAATCGGCAGACGGAGTGGAGCGGCCATTATGGGCCGGCTCATCGGACTGGTGCGCCCTCTGTGGTTTATCATTGTGCTGGCGGTGCTGTTTGGCAGCGCCGGATATCTGTGCGCGATTTTTCTTACGATTCTGGCGGCGGGGGCTTTGACCGGAATATTCTTCGATGGCGGACTTCATTTATATGGACTCAGTTCGGGAGCGGGTACGCTGGCAGGCGCTTCTGTGCTGCGCACGCTGCTTCCGGTTCTGGTGGGGCTGGCGGTTATGCGCGGCGTTCTTCATTATGCGGAGCAGTACTGCAATCACTTTATTGCCTTTAAGTTGCTGGCGATCCTTCGTCATAAAGTTTTTGCCGCTCTCCGTCGGCTTTGTCCGGCAAAGCTGGAAGGAAGAGACAGGGGAAATCTGATCTCCGTTATCACGTCGGATATTGAATTGCTGGAAGTATTCTATGCTCACACTATCTCACCCATCGCCATTGCGGTGGTCACCGAGCTTGTGATGATTATTTTTCTGGCGGCAATTCATCCGGCAGCTGCTCTTCTGGCTGCGCTGGCCTATGGGACGGTGGGAGTGATCATCCCCCTCCGAAATGGAAAAAAGAGCGGAGGGGCAGGAATGGAGTTCCGCAACGCCTTTGGAGATTTTAACAGTTTCCTTCTGGACTCTTTCCGGGGAATTGATGAGACCCTGCAGTATGGGCAGGGAGAAAAACGAAAAAAAGAAATGCAGTCCCGGGCTTCTGATCTGGGAGAACTGCAGAGAGAGCTGAATCGCATGGAAAGCAGGCAGAGAGCGGTGACCAATCTGGCGATTCTTGGATTTTCCCTAATTATGTTTCTGCTGTCTCTTCTATTATATAAGGGCGGGAACCTGGAATATGGTCAGGTGATTTTATGCACTGCGGCAATGATGGGTTCTTTTGGCCCGGTATCAGCTCTCTCCAGTCTGTCCAATAATTTAAATCAGACGCTGGCCAGCGGAGAGAGAGTGCTGTCCATCCTGGAAGAGGAGCCGGTGATAAGCGAAGTACCGGAGCCGGAAGCTTCGGAGGAGGCCGGGCGTCAGACCATGTCGCCGGAAAGAGCCGGAAGTCGGACAGTGTCACTGGAGGAAGCCGGGCGTCAGACTGTGTCTCCGGCGAGAGACAGAGATTTCACGTCCGCCTTCCGCGGAGCGGCTGCGGAAAACGTTTCTTTTTGCTACAACAAAGAGCAGAAAAACTGGATTCTAAAGAACTGCGACTTTACTGCGGAGCCGGGAAAAATTACCGGGATTCATGGCCCCAGCGGCTGTGGCAAGTCCACTCTCTTGAAACTCCTCATGCGGTTCTGGGATGCGGACGGCGGAACGGTGCGCGTCACCGGTCAGGATGTAAAGACGATTCCTACCGGCAGGCTCCGGGACATGGAATCCTATGTAACCCAGGAGACTCACCTGTTTCATGATTCCATCGCAGCCAATATCGCCATCGGGAAGCCGGGCGCTTCCATGGAAGAAATCCACGAGGCAGCCCGGAAGGCTTCCGTGGATGAATTTATCATGACCCTGCCGGAAGGCTACGATACGGAAGTGGGCGAGCTGGGAGATACTCTCTCCGGCGGTGAACGGCAGAGAATCGGCATCGCACGGGCTTTTCTCCATGACGCGCCGCTGATGCTTCTTGACGAGCCCACCAGCAATCTGGATTCCCTCAATGAAGGAATCATTTTAAAATCTTTGAAAGAAGAGAGCGCGGGCAAGACCGTGGTGCTGGTCTCTCACAGGGAGTCCACCATGCGTGCAGCGGACACAGTGGTGGATTGGAAAGAAGCCGGCGCCGGCAGATAAATTTGTTGTGAGTATAGAAATATTTCCTGTTGTAGAGAGAGAAGAAAGTGGTATATAATAGCAGAAGAGATTATGATAAAGCGGACGCCTTGTATGCGGCCGTCATCTACAGGAGGAAAATCAGCATGGAAAAGTTATGTATGACAGCGGTAGCCTGCCTTTTGATTCTGAGCCTTCTCGCGCCGGTATCGATTCCGGCGGCAGCGGCGGAAAAAACGCAGGCAGCAGAGAATTCTCAGACGGTGGAGAGTCTGGCGGGGACAGAAAGTCAGCAGGCAGCGGATGTCGCTGCGGGTAAAAATACCAAAAAGAAAAAGAAGAAAAAGACCATCTTTATCGCAGCCGGACATCAGGAGAGAGGAATCTCTTCCAGAGAGAGACTGGCGCCGGGGTCTTCTGCCACCAAGGCGAAGCTCACTTCAGGGACCAGCGGTGTGAGCACCGGCATTCCGGAATATAAGACTAATCTCGCCATCGCAAAGGCTGCAAGAAAAGCTTTAAGAAAGGCTGGCTATAAGGTGATTATGCTCAGGACCACCAACAAGTGCCCGCTGTCCAATCAGCAGCGTACAAGAAAGGCCAACAGGAGCGGCGCGGATCTGCACATCTGCATCCATTGCAACGCAGGTTCTTCCGGGGCGAGAGGACCTCTCGTTATCGTACCGGCAAGCTCCCGCTATGTGGGAACAAAGATTTATAACAGATCATGCCGTCTGGGCAGCAGTCTCATCTCCGCGGTGTCAAAGTCCACCGGAAAGAGAGCAAACGCGACGATTCGGTCTAATTATTATACCACCATCAACTGGGCGAAGATTCCAACGGTCATCCTGGAGTGCGGATTTATGAGCAACGCTTCCGAAGACCGGCAGCTTAATTCCGCCAGCTACCAGAAAAAGATCGCCAACGGCATTGTGAAGGGCGTCAATAAATATTTTAAGAACAGGTAAAACCAGGGAAACCTCCGTTCTTCCTTCTTTGTCGGAACCATAGTATAGTAGTTCCATCAGCATGAGTTCAGTAAAATATACATTTGCTCAAAAAATATGAAAGAAATCAAAAGGAGGAATAGTATGGGGTGTCTGGGAAATGTTTTATGGTTTATTTTCGGAGGCGCGGTCAGCGGTCTCAGCTGGTGTCTGGCAGGATGTCTCTGGTGTATTACTATCGTGGGGATTCCTGTGGGTATGCAGTGCTTTAAGTTTGCATCCCTGAGTTTCTTCCCATTCGGGAAGGATGTGGTATACGGCGGAGGAACGGTTTCCTTTGTGGTAAATGTGGTCTGGCTCCTTGTGTCCGGGTGGGTGCTGGCGCTGGAACATCTTTTTTTCGGAGCAGTTTTATGTGTGACGATCATCGGGATTCCTTTTGGACTGCAGCATTTTAAGCTGGCAAAACTGGCACTGATGCCATTTGGAGCGGAGATACATTAAAAAAAGAAATTAGTGCTTGACATACCGGGCGCAGGATGATAGTATACCAGAGTATGAACGCCGAAGACAGCAGGTGCCGGATGGCATAAAGTGAGAACGCCTGCCGAGGAAGTTATATTCTGATAGTGAATATTTCTCACTCTCTGTCTTTGGACAGAGAGTTTTCTTTTTGTTTCTAAAAGGCTGGAAAGCAGTTTCTGAAGGAGTTTCTTCTATATTAATAGGGAGCAGCGCAGCAGCGTATTCTCTACATTGGGAGTGATTTCTGTATCAGAATCCGGCTGGATGGAAGCATACAGACATCGCAAGATGTCGCGGCGGTACACACAATATTTTAAGGAGGTGCACCAGGAGAATGGCTAAAGTTGAAGTAAAACAGCCGATCGTTGACGAGATCAAAGCGCAGTTAGACGGTGCGAAATCTTTGGTTGTTGTTGACTATCGTGGAATTTCTGTGGCTGATGTGACAGAGCTTCGTAAACAGTGTCGTGAAGCAGGAGTGGTTTATAAAGTTTATAAAAACACAATGGTAAGACGTGCTGTTGAAGGAACTGAGTTCGAGGGTATTGTAAAAGACCTGGAAGGAACCAACGCTTTTGCAATTTCCAAAGAAGACGCAACACTGGCTGCAAGAACTGTTTCCAAGTTCATCAAAAAAGCAAAAGTCTGCCAGTTAAAGGGCGGTGTAGTTGAGGGAACATACTACGATGCAAAGGGCATCGAGATGATCGCTACTATCCCATCAAGAGACGAGCTCATCGCCAAATTCATGGGAAGCATTCAGTCCCCAATTGCCAACTTTGCCCGCGTGATCAAACAGATCGCAGAGAAGCAGGGCGGCGATGCTCCGGCAGAAGAAGCAGCAGCAGAGTAATCTGCGAAAGATGATATTGACACATAACAGGTCATAGGCGGACGCAGGATGTCCGAGATTTAATCAATAATATTCATGGAGGGAATTAAGATGACAACTCAGGAAATCATTGAAGTTATTAAAGGTTTATCCGTATTAGAATTAAATGAATTAGTAAAAGCATGTGAAGAAGAATTTGGCGTATCCGCAGCAGCAGGCGTTGTTGTTGCAGCTGGTGCAGCTGGTGCAGCTGACGAAGCAGAAGAGAAGACAGAGTTTGATGTTGAGCTGACAGAGGTTGGCGGACAGAAAGTTAAAGTTATTAAAGTTGTTCGTGAGATCACTGGTCTTGGTCTTAAAGAAGCAAAAGCTGTTGTTGACGGCGCTCCTAAGAACATCAAAGAAGCTGTTTCCAAAGAAGAAGCAGAAGACATCAAGAAACAGATGGAAGAAGTTGGAGCAAAAGTTACAATCAAATAATTGGGCTTTTTCGACACGAATCCGGAATAATGACTATAAGACGCCTGTTTTCCTTTGAGGAAAGCAGGCGTTTTTGTCAACCCTTCGGTTTAACTTGTGAAAATACTGGAAAAAATTTATATAAAACAGGAAAAAAATAGTTGACATGACATTTTAGCTATGATATCATATTAAACTGATTCACAATGGGCATGTGTGCCTGCATGAAAAGAAATGAAGCAACCAGAAGTTTATCAGCAAGATTGTTCAAGGGGTGAAACATCAATGGAAAAGAACAGACTGCAACCTATGCGAATTCCGGGAAGCAAAAATATCAGAATGAGCTATGCAAGACAAAAAGATGTACTCGATATGCCGAATCTCATTGAGGTGCAGAAAGATTCCTATCAGTGGTTTCTGACAGACGGACTGAAGGAAGTATTCGATGACATTTCTCCGATTACTGATTACAGCGGACAGCTCAGTCTGGAATTTGTTGATTTTCAGCTTTGCAGAGAGGACAGAAAGTATTCAATAGAAGAATGTAAAGAACGGGATACTACCTACGCTGCTCCTTTGAAAGTGAAGGTACGCCTTCATAATAAGGAGACGGACGATTTCAAACAGCATGATATTTTTATGGGAGACCTGCCTCTGATGACAGAGACAGGAACTTTTGTGATTAACGGCGCAGAGCGTGTTATCGTCAGCCAGCTCGTCCGTTCCCCTGGTATCTATTACGCGATCAGCCATGATAAGACAGGTAAGAAGCTCTTTTCCTGTACGGTGATTCCGAACCGTGGAGCATGGCTGGAGTATGAGACGGACTCCAACGACGTTTTCTATGTTCGTGTGGACCGTACCAGAAAGGTACCGATCACAGTACTGATCCGTGCGCTGGGTATCGGAACCAACGCAGAGATCAAGGAGCTTTTCGGCGAGGAGCCTAAGATTTTAAAAACGCTTGAAAAAGATACGGCCACCAATTATCAGGAAGGTCTCAAGAAGCTGTACGAGAAGATCCGTCCGGGCGAACCGCTGTCAGTGGAGAGCGCGGAGAGCCTCATCAACAGCATGTTCTTTGACGCGAGACGGTATGACCTGGCCAAGGTTGGACGTTACAAATTTAATAAAAAGCTGATGTTCAGGAATCGTATCGCAGGGCATGTACTGTCCCAGGATGTTGTTGACCCTACTACCGGCGAGATCTTATTTGAGGCTGGTACCAAGGTGACAAAGGAGCAGGCAGATGAGATTCAGAATGCAGCTGTTCCTTTTGTATATCTGGAGACAGAAGAGCGGGAAGTGAAAGTCCTTTCCAATATGATGGTAGATATCCGCAGCTTTGTGGATGTGGACCCGAAAGAAGTTGGTGTGACAGAATTAGTTTATTACCCATCCCTTGAAAAAATTCTGGAAGATTATGATGATATAGAAGAGATTAAAACAGCCATTCGCAAGAGTATCAGCGAGCTGATTCCGAAGCACATTACAAAGGAAGATATTCTGGCTTCCATCAACTATAATATTCACCTGGAGTACGGTATCGGCAACGATGACGATATCGACCACCTGGGCAATCGTCGTATCCGTGCGGTAGGTGAGCTGCTGCAGAATCAGTATCGTATCGGTCTGTCCCGTATGGAGAGAGTAGTCCGTGAGCGTATGACGACTCAGGATATGGAGTCCATTTCCCCGCAGACACTGATCAATATCAAGCCGGTCACTGCGGCGGTGAAGGAGTTCTTCGGAAGCTCCCAGCTGTCCCAGTTCATGGATCAGCATAACCCGCTGTCCGAGCTGACCCACAAGAGACGTCTCTCCGCATTGGGACCGGGTGGTCTTTCCAGAGACCGTGCCGGATTCGAGGTCCGCGACGTACATTACTCCCACTACGGAAGAATGTGTCCGATCGAGACTCCTGAGGGACCGAACATCGGTCTGATCAACTCCCTTGCGACTTATGCGAGAATTAACGAATATGGTTTCATTGAGGCTCCATATCGTAAAGTAGATAAAACTGATCCGAAGAATCCGGTGGTAACCGATGAGGTTATCTACTTGACGGCGGATGAAGAAGATAACTATACTGTAGCGCAGGCCAACGAGCCTCTGGATGAGGAAGGACATTTCATCCATACCAACGTATCCGGACGTTACAGAGAGGAGACTTCCGAGTTTCCGAAGTCCAGAGTGGACCTGATGGACGTTTCTCCTAAGATGGTCTTCTCTGTGGCTACATCCATGATTCCTTTCCTGGAGAACGATGACTCCAACCGTGCGCTCATGGGTTCTAACATGCAGCGTCAGGCGGTACCTCTGTTAAAGACGGAAGTGCCTGTTGTCGGAACCGGAATGGAGGCCAAGGCGGCAAGAGACTCCGGTGTATGTATCCTTGCTCACCATGCCGGTGTGGTAGAATACTCCACCAGCAAGGAGATCATTGTAAAACGTGACGACGGTATCCGTGATACCTACCATGTTATCAAGTTCTCCCGGAGCAACCAGGGTAACTGTATGAACCAGCGTCCGATCGTCAATAAGGGCGACCGCGTGGAAGTGGGCGATGTGCTGGCAGACGGCGCGTCCACCTGCGGCGGCGAGATGGCTCTCGGCAAGAACCCTCTCATCGGTTTCATGACCTGGGAAGGTTACAACTACGAGGATGCCGTACTGCTCAGTGAGAAACTGGTGCAGAAAGACGTATATACCTCCGTTCATATTGAAGAGTATGAGGCAGAGGCAAGAGACACCAAGCTTGGTCAGGAAGAGATCACAAGAGACCTGGCAGGCTTAAGTGAAGATGTGCTGAAGGATCTGGATGAGAACGGTATCATCCGTATCGGTGCGGAAGTTCACGCCGGTGACATCCTGGTAGGTAAGGTTACTCCTAAGGGAGAGACTGAGCTTACCGCAGAAGAGAGACTGCTCCGCGCCATCTTCGGCGAGAAGGCAAGAGAGGTTCGTGATACCTCCCTGCGTGTGCCGCATGGCGCATACGGTGTCGTTATGGATACCAAAGTATTTACCAGAGAAAACGGCGACGAGCTTGCTCCGACCGTTAACAAATCTGTTCGTGTATATATTGCTCAGAAACGTAAGATCTCCGTGGGAGATAAGATGGCCGGCCGTCACGGTAACAAGGGTGTCGTTTCCCGTATTCTGCCGGTAGAGGATATGCCGTTCCTGCCGAACGGACGTCCGCTTGACATCGTACTGAACCCGCTGGGCGTACCTTCCCGTATGAATATTGGGCAGGTGCTGGAGCTGCACTTAAGTCTGGCATCCAAAGTGCTTGGATTTAACGTGGCAACCCCGGTATTCAACGGCGCCAACGAGCACGACATCATGGATACCCTGGAGATGGCCAACGATTACGCCAACAAGACATGGGAAGAGTTCGCTGAGATCTGGGACGACAAGGTCAACGACGATATCATGCAATATCTGTATGACAACCGTGACCACAGAGAAGAGTGGAAGGGCGTACCGATCGACCGTACCGGAAAGGTTCGTCTCCGTGACGGACGTACCGGCGAAGAGTTCGACTCTCCGGTCGCCATCGGTTTCATGCATTACCTGAAACTGCACCATCTGGTTGACGATAAGATCCATGCACGTTCCACAGGTCCTTACTCTCTCGTAACACAGCAGCCTCTGGGTGGTAAAGCTCAGTTCGGCGGCCAGCGTTTCGGTGAGATGGAGGTATGGGCTCTGGAGGCATATGGAGCATCTTATACTCTGCAGGAGATTCTGACTGTGAAGTCCGATGATGTGGTAGGTCGTGTGAAGACATACGAAGCCATCATCAAAGGTGAAAATATCCCTGAACCGGGTATTCCGGAGTCCTTCAAGGTACTGCTTAAAGAGTTCCAGTCCCTTGCTCTGGATGTCCGCGTCCTGAAAGAGGATATGACAGAAGTTGAGATTCAGGAGAGCACAGAGCATGTCAATGAATCTCTTACTCCGATGATCGAAAGCAGTCCGGATGATAATAATTACAAGGACGAAGATGAACTGGAAGCTTACGGATATAAAGAAAGTACGCTGGAGGAAGAAGCTGGCGAGTCAGCACCTCAGGAGTTCTTTGCAGCATCGACGATGAGTTCAGATGATTCTGAATTTTAGGATAATATGGAAGGAGTAACCTATGTCTGATATGAATAATCAACCAGCAGAACAGCCAATTAATTTTGATGCCATCAAAATCGGACTTGCATCTCCGGAAATGATTCGTAAATGGTCCAGAGGTGAAGTAAAGAAACCGGAAACCATCAATTACCGTACTCTGAAACCGGAAAAGGATGGCCTGTTCTGTGAAAGAATTTTCGGACCGAGCAAGGACTGGGAATGTCACTGCGGTAAATATAAGAAGATTCGTTACAAAGGCGTTGTCTGCGATAAATGTGGCGTTGAGGTTACCAAATCCAGCGTCCGCAGAGAGCGTATGGGTCACATTGAGCTGGCAGCCCCTGTTTCCCATATCTGGTACTTCAAAGGAATCCCGAGCCGGATGGGGCTGATCCTTGACATGTCCCCGAAGGCACTGGAAAAGGTACTGTACTTTGCTTCCTATGTTGTCCTGGATCCGGGCAATACGAACCTGAACAAAAAAGATGTGCTGTCTGACGCGGAATACCGCCGTATCTGTGAGGAATACCGCACAGAGGACGACGGTCTCGGAAGCTTCCGCGTGGGCATGGGCGCAGAGTCCGTGAAGGAACTGCTCATGGAGATTGACCTGGAAGCAGAATCCGCAGAGCTTAAAAAGAGCCTGAAGAATGCCAGCGGACAGAAGAAAGCAAGAAACATCAAACGTCTGGAGGTTGTGGAGGCGTTCCGTCTCTCCGGCAACCGTCCGGAATGGATGATTCTCGATGCGGTTCCGGTCATTCCGCCGGATATCCGTCCGATGGTACAGCTGGACGGCGGACGTTTTGCCACATCTGACTTAAATGATTTATATAGAAGAATTATCAACCGTAACAACAGACTGAAACGTCTTCTGGAGCTGGGTGCGCCGGATATCATTATCCGTAACGAAAAACGTATGCTTCAGGAGGCTGTGGATGCTCTCATTGACAACGGACGAAGAGGAAGAGCTGTGACTGGTCCTGGTAACCGTGCGCTTAAGTCCCTTTCCGACATGCTGAAAGGTAAACAGGGACGTTTCCGCCAGAACCTTCTCGGAAAACGTGTGGACTACTCCGGACGTTCCGTTATCGTCGTGGGACCGGAGCTGAAGATCTATCAGTGCGGTCTCCCGAAAGAGATGGCAATCGAGCTGTTCAAACCGTTTGTTATGAAAGAGCTGGTAAGCAACGGTCTGGCGCACAACATCAAATCCGCCAAAAAGATGGTGGAGAAGCTGCAGCCGGCTGTGTGGGACGTACTGGAAGACGTTATCAAAGAGCATCCGGTTATGCTGAACCGTGCTCCTACGCTCCATCGTCTTGGTATCCAGGCGTTCGAGCCCATTCTGGTGGAAGGCAAGGCCGTCAAGCTGCATCCGCTGGTATGTACCGCTTTCAATGCGGACTTTGACGGCGACCAGATGGCTGTCCATCTTCCGCTGTCCGTAGAAGCTCAGGCGGAGTGCCGCTTTATGCTGCTCTCCCCCAACAACCTGCTGAAGCCGTCAGACGGCGGCCCTGTGGCGGTTCCCTCTCAGGATATGGTTCTGGGTATTTATTATCTGACTCAGGAACGTCCGGGAGCCAGGGGCGAAGGCACCTTCTATAAAAATGTAAACGAAGCGATTCTGGCATATGAGAATGGCTATATTACCCTGCAGTCCCGGATTACCGTGCGCTGCCAGGGAACCAATGCAGACGGAGAGCCCATTTCTGCTCACGTCAGCTCCACGCTGGGAAGGTTCCTGTTCAATGAGATCCTGCCCCAGGATCTGGGATATGTGGATCGTACGGTGCCGGGCAATGAGCTTGCCCTGGAGGTAGATTTCCTGGTTGCCAAGAAACAGCTGAAACAGATTCTGGAAAAAGTCATCAACACACACGGCGCAACCAAGACCGCAGAGGTTCTGGACGATATCAAGTCCACCGGTTACAAGTATTCGACCCGTGCGGCGATGACCGTATCCATTTCCGATATGACCGTGCCGCCTCAGAAGCCGGAGATGATCGCTCAGGCACAGGAGACGGTAGACAAGATTACAAAGAACTTCAAACGTGGTCTGATCACAGACGAGGAGCGGTACAAAGAGGTCGTTG
>ERZ1643247.403-NODE-403-length-52887-cov-5.271389_pt1 | contig 52887 bp, 47 predicted proteins | sample MGYA00579264_ERZ1643247 | MGnify/ENA primary metagenome ERZ1643247 (study PRJEB29033, sample SAMEA4952262) | chicken gut metagenome | biome: Broiler Chicken; feature: Gastrointestinal Tract; material: Caecum | place: Ireland | collected 2018 | study: Broiler... | reverse complement strand
CCGATAATTGTCTTGGTTTTCTTGTTCAATGTCTTGACTCCTTGAAAGTGATACTGCTCAAAAGCCCTGTTTTTCCGCCCTTTCGCAAGTGTGAGAAAGGCGTACGGAAGAAAAAGCCCGTTCGTCTTACGACTATTTTACATTTTACCACAAGGCCGCTCTTTTTTCAAGCGTTTGCGGTATAAATTTCTAAACATTTAGCAAACATTCACAAATTTAACACGATAAAACAAAAACATGTTTTTTCCGTTCTCCGCGATTTTTTGCTTCCTTTTGAAATTTTGTTCCTTTTTTCTCATTTCTATCCCCGAATCGTTTCACATGAAACCGCATAATCGGAACGAAGCTATACAAAGATAAATTTATGAAGCATAATTTCCCCGTGTTTTCGGAAGTTATCCACGTAGGATGTGGATAAAAAGCAGGTTGTCCACACAATTTTTCGGAGTATTGTGGATAACTTTTATAAAAAATGCGCAAACTAAAAAATTTTTTGAGTTTAAGCGCAGTTTTTCCCTATTTTTTATATAAAATTGTGGATAACTCATCAATTTCCCGAATAAATCATTGAAGAAAATCTTGCAATTTCTTGTGGATAAGTCGAAAAAACGGGGGATAACGGGTATATTTTTATCCCCTTTCCCCCATTTTTTGCTGTTTTTTCTGTGGATAAATCAAAAAGGAAAGAAGTTGTCCACAGTTTTCCACATCGGAATATTTGCATTTTCCGCATAAAATTTTCGGAAGAAAAGCGGCCATCCCGAAAGGAGGCCGCTTGTACTTTTATATTTTCGGATTTATCAGAATTCGATGAATAAGCCCAAAAGTTTCGTTAAAGGATTGTTGTTAAAGAGATATTTCAAAACGACGGTCTTGTCGAAGAAGGAGACGATCCCTTCGGACGGAATGAGGGAAAGGATTGCAAGGACGGCGCAGACGACGATGAGAGCCTTTACCGCGCCGACGGCGAAGCCGAGAATTCCGTTCAGAGCGGCCGCTACGGACCAGGAGCGCACGACGGAGGAAAGAATTTTCTCGACGATGAGGAGCAGGAGCCGGGAGACGATAAAAATAACGAGCCCCGAGACGAGCAGACCGACGAACTGAGCGGCGACGGGAGCGACCTGACTTGCGAGGGTAGTGCCAGCGGGGAGGTTGTTGACCTCGCCGAGATTTTTCAAAATGAGGTCTTTGATAAATCCGGGGAGGCGGACGTTTTCGAGAGCGGAGGCGATGCCGACGGAAGAAACATCGGCGTCAAAGCCGTTGATTTTGAGGAACGTATTTTCAAATTTTCCGCTGAAAAATTCGGTCATGCCGAAAGCGGAATCAAGCCAGCCCGAAACGGTGGAAGCCAAAGTAATGGCGAGGACGAGGGCGATTAAGGTAGAGACGAGTCCGAAAAAGCATTTCACGAACCCTTTTTTAGCTCCGATAAGAGCCCAGACAACGAATATGAGCACACAGGCGATATCGAGTGCGTAAGCGGCCTGAAAAGCCAAAAGATTGAACACAGTCAAAATTCCTCCGGAATGTTTTTTGCCTTTTGCGGAAGTTTTTATCCGTGCGGCGCTTTATTTATTGTAACATATCTTTTCACGAAATTCAAGTTGTTGAGGGGCGCGGCGCAAAATTTCGGAGGAAGAGGTATAACGGAAGGAAAAAGGGAAATAATTTTTCCGACTGCAAAAATTTTAAGGAGTCCTTTTTATGGAATACTGTTTCAATCTTTTCAACAAGCTGGCGGCCGACGGGACGGCGATGGCGGTGGATAAATTTCTGAGCGAGCCCTCCCGCAGCAAGAAAAAGGAATCCTGTAAGACGGATGAATTGCCGATCGTGCTGTGTATCGGGAGTGACTTGGCCATCGGGGACAGTCTGGGGCCGATCGTAGGTTCGATGTTGAAATATAAGACGCAGGGACTTTGTTCGTTTCTGTACGGGACGCTTTCGGCGCCCGTGACGGCGAAGGAGATCAAATACATGCGTACTTTTCTTAGAGAGACGCACCGCGGGAGAAAGATTATCGCGGTAGATGCCGCGGTGGGAAGCGAAGGAGACATCGGGCTGATCAAAGTGAACGATTCTCCGCTGTATCCGGGTGCGGGAGCGAACAAAAAGCTGGGGAGTATCGGAGACATTTCCGTTATGGGAATCGTAGCGGAGAAATCGGTTCTGAATTACGGGCTTTTGAATACGACGCGTCTGAATCTCGTATATTCGATGGCGGAAATCATATCGGACGGGCTTTCGTCCCTGCTTTGGGAGCTGAACGGCCGAAGCCGCCGTCGGGAAATCGTTTGAAGCGTCTGTTTAAGCGCCGTAATCGTCGTTGATGTTTCTCGTCTGATCGTACTTGGTAAACCATACTTTAAAAGAATGTAAGTTCCCTTCATTAATCCTGACAGATCCGTCCTTCCAACAATTTGTCACGGTTCCTCCGTCGTTTTGTCCGTAAATAGGCCCCACGTAAGGGGCTAAATTTTTATCGTCGACATTGTCTACGATAATATAAATAGTAGTAGCGTGGTCACTGGTACTTATATAGCAAGAAGAAACGGTTCCCCCGTCGTTGAGTCCGACAATGGTTCCCACATGAGAATTCTGATACGAGCCATTATATTTTTCTATATTCAGTGTAATTGTTCCCACCGAATAACAGGAAATAATACTTCCTCTGTTCTTTCCGGCAATCCCTCCGAAATCGCCGTTCACCTCTGCTTTTACGATTGATGACCAGCAATTCTCGATTTTTCCGTCATTGACGGCGGCGATACCTCCGCAGACGCCCTCAATCGCGTCAAACGTCCCCGTAAAATTTATCGAACAATCTTTTATGATTCCCGAATCATAGTTATAACAAGCGATTCCGCCCGCACAACAATACGTTCCGTTCCCCGTAATATCGGCTTCCACATGCAACCCTTCGATCGTCCCGTAATTGTTCCGAAACACGCCTAAGTCGGCCGAACCGTTGCATTCAAATTCGATTCGGGTAGGTCCGCCGTCGAAATGGCCGTAAAACATATCCAGCCTGGTGTTGAGTTTCAGAAGTTCGGTCAATCTGAAATATATATTATTGTTTTTATTGTATATGAGATTATAGAAATGCCTGTTGCAGGAAATGAGATAGGGATTGTCGGCGCTTCCCTGTCCCCCTCCGTAAGTCCCGTCCACACTTTCGGAAGAATCGAAATCGATATACTCCACTCCCTTCGAAGTCTCAACGCCGACGCGGTAAATTTTGATTTCCACTTCCCCGAATTTTTCGGTAAAACTCTTGATCTCAGACGTTATGTCTTCCGTGTATGTGCTTCCAACGGTTTTTCCGCTCGTATAGACGGTATAATTTTTCGTCTCCGTCCCCCTCGTCAGACTGTAATCGATTTCCGTAATATCTTCTTCGCTATACGTCCAATCGAACGTCAGGCTCTCACCGTTGTTTACGCTGTCGATTCCCGCAAAATTCAAGGTATATTTGACCGTGACCTCGATGTCGCTGGCGTAAACGGCGACGGAGTTATATCGGAATTGTATCCGAAAGCGTTCTCCCGTCGGACATGCGTCGCTAATGATAAGATTGTTGTTTTCCAATCTGATATTTCTGTTCGGCAAATCCAATTCATATCCGTTTTCCTGAATCACTCCGTTTACCACGAATATCAGAGAATAAGTTTCCCCTCTCTCCAAAGAAATTTGGGAACTCTCCACCAATTCCCCGTCTATATACCATGCCAAGGCATATTCCGTCGGATTGAGAATAAATTTTCCGTTCACCTCCTCTGCTTTAAGCCCTATATAAACGACTTCGTCATAATTTTGGAAATAGCAAACGCCGCTGTCCGTCAAATCGAAAGAAACAGGCTCCAATTCGGAATTAAGGACATGATAATTCCCGTCTTCCCCGTCGTTCAGAGTGGCAATGTATTTTTTTGCTTCCATGCCCGAAAATTTGAAATAGGTAAAGTTGTCGTCGTCGAGTTTCACGGAAATTTCTTCTCCGACCGGCTTGGATTCACACACCGACGCCAGTAGCTCGTATTCATTTTTTATCGTTCCCGAATTATGTATTACGATAAAATATTCTCCTTCCGGGAGAGGCACGCTCACTTGCGATTTTGCCGTATAGCCGCTGAACCCGGAATATTCTTCCAAACCGTCGGAAGACGCGACGAAAATATTTTCTATCAAAACGTTCCCGTTTTGCGTATTCAGGGTATAGACGTCCGACTGCCAGATCTTGGTTTTGAAAATTCTCTTTTCCCCGCTTTCAATAGTTCCTTGGGTATTCCCTTCCGCAAAATTTATTGAGACAGAACTTTCAATTCCGTATTCATCGGAACTGACAATCAAACAATATTTTTCTCCTCCCTTAAGAGAATATTTATCATTGTCTCCGCCAATAGTATTTTCTTCGGAATCCGTTAAATTGTAATGAAGATATTGGGTGTCGGCAAGGTCAATTTCATATAAGCCAGAAAATTCTGGAGTAAATTCAAAATAATTTTTTCCTTTTGGCAATATATAAATATTCTTCGTTTTTTTCAAATTGATTTTTTCGAAGACGGGCGAATATAAAGAGAATTCATCGTAAAGGCACTCAATATCAGCAACTCCGTCCGTTTCGACGTCGACGATAGAAAATCCAATTTCACGGATTAACCGTGTATAATTATGTTCTTTTCCATTTATCGCCGTATCGTTGATTTGGAATTGACCAACGGCGGAATGTCCCATGCCAAACCAAATATTTTTCTCGTCTGCCGTAGTTTTTATCGTTAGACATAAATTTTTTATCAGCCCGCCGTAATTTTTAATTTGTTCGTCTTTGTTCGCATTAAAAAGTGTAGCTGTAATATGTTTTTCTACACTGACGTCAATCAGTGGATTATATTTATAATCAAATAACTCAAAAACTGGACTTATAAAACCTGAAACGCTTTTCAATATTTTATTAAAACTAAAAACATTACCTATTACGGGGAAATTTTTTAGTGCTCCTCCAATAATATTAATCGCATTTTTTCCGACGGAAACAACTGCATCTGTAGGAAATTCTTTATTTTCCCTGACAATTCCGTCATATTCATAATCCATATAGGTAAAGTATGACCCACTATCCGTTTGAGCACTATAAATATTTCCGTTAATTGTATTGGGAGCCTGTTCATTATACAAAGACAAAGAATATGCAATATCTTTCAAATAATATCTTTTCCGTTCAAACAACGAGCTGGGAATAACAGTATATTCTTCGTCTCCATTTACTTCATATCGGATTTTTCCGAGATAATCGTTTTCGGAAAATCCATCTTTGGTGGGCATTAATAACCAGTCTTCCTGAGCGGTTACAGCGGAATATTCATTTTGGTATAGGGGGGATACTTTCACAGTTACGACATTTTCCTCCGAATTCCATTCATAACTTAAATCGAAAAGAATCAGATAAGACCTTTTATTCTGCGTTTTCTTCAAGTCTCCGTATAGAAACTCGGAATAATCGTCTATCGTGGTAATATAATATCCCCATTCTCTTCCCGCCTGAAAATGACTGCCCTCACGCAAAAAATACTCCTTGGGAATTAATGAAACAATAGGGTCATCCCCGCTGATTGAAAAATAATCATAAGTACCTGAATTTTTCAATTCTCTTGTACTTTCCGCCATTGAAGGATACTCCGAAAGAACATATGTCTTTCCGTTATACGTAAATTGATCAAAATCAAGATTAATTGATTGCGTCGGGCTTTCCGCTTTCGCTTGTAGTTTTGTAGTATAAGAGTTAGATATGAAAATCCCGCATGCAATACATAACGTTACCGCTGAAAGCACGGCAAGTCCCATGTAAAATTTTTTACAAATCAATGATTTCTTTTTCATCTTTTAATTTCCTTTATTGTTTTTTCTCAAAATTTAATCGTTTTTCACGTTCAAAAGATCGAATCTCTTCCTCGGCATTTTCGATTTCTCTGTATAATCGTTTCAACATAAATCCTAAAAAAGCAATGATTACTATTGATCCGACCAACATGACTATTCCTATCCATTTGAGTTTCCCCGACGAACATATAATCGGAATGCTTACGATTGCAAGACAAATCAGCCCGATGATTCCGGGAATACACTCCCATTTGTAAACGCCCAAGGACTCGTACAGCTTTTTCAACTTTTCCTTCTTTTCGGAAATTTTTTCATTCAGTTCCGTTTCTTCCATAAAAACTCCTCCTTTTATTTTTTTATTTTCTCTTAAATAACCGTTATGTACAGACGAATACTTCTAAAATTCCATAAGGGTGAACTTGAATTTGCATAACAGGAAAAAACATATTTTCCCCTCTCATTTACATAATTGGTTTCACTTTGATTTCCCTCCGGATCCGTATAAAGAAACGGGTAGACCTTAAAGGTATTCGGATAATCTATACGGCTGGGCGTCAGCCAGAGATCTCCCCATTCCGGATGATCTCTCAGCTGGTATGATTCTACATAAAAATCCACGTCCTCTCCCGTATATTCCATTTCGTATTCCATTTCTTCTATTTCCGGTGTAAATATCCATTCCTCTCCCAACGTGTTTTTTACCTTGATCGTCACGTCGTATTTCTGGTTTTCCGAAGATTCCTGTCCGTCCTTACAACCGACCGCGGAAAACAGCGACACGATAACCAGAATTGCCGTCAGAAACATATAAATAAATTTTTTCATAAAAGCCTCCCGAATCCGTACAAAATTATAACATGTATTTGTAAAAAAAATTACCATGTCTTGTAACAACAATGTAATATTTTTACATTTTTCCGTATTTATGAAAAAACGCAGAAATTGCATTTATCTTGTATAAAAAAGTTGACAATTTCCCGCACGAGGTGATATAATACGGCATACGGAAGGTTTTCGGAGAACACTTCCGAATAAAAAAACCGAGGTAAAATTGAATATGAAAGGATTTTTTACGGCGAAACGCCTTTGCCGCGCGGGAATCATCGCGGCGCTGTACGTAGCCCTCACTTATTCGTTCGGGGCAATCGCCTACAACGGATTTCTGCAAATCCGCCCCGCCGAAGCGCTCTGCATTCTGCCCCTCTTCTTTCCCGAAGCGGTGCCCGCACTGTATATCGGCTGTATGCTGAGCAATATCGCGTCTCCTTTTTGGGTGTACGACGTATTTTTAGGCTCTTTGGCGACATTGCTCGCGGCGACGGGCACTTGGGCGGTAGGAAAATTCATTCGTTCGCACGCGCCGAAAATCGTGCTCGGAGGACTTTTTCCCGTTCTCCTGAACGCATTCGTCATTCCCGTCATCATCGTCTTTTTGTGCGGCGATCTGACTTACGGAACGAAAGCAGTCACTTATTGGACTTACGTCGCGTCTCTCGCGGCGACCGAAGCGGTTTGGGTCTATGCGTTGGGCGTACCCCTCTATTTCTTCGTATACCGCATGCGCGCGAAAAACGTAGCGGCTTTTTCGGATACCCGCCAGCCGCAAAAACAATAAACGATAAAAAGTAAAAAAAATCTCCCCGGAAAGCGCTCCGAGCTTTCCGGGGAGTTTTGTTTTCTGTGACGTCGGAACGGGAAAAAAGCCCGTTCCGACGCAAATCAGAATTTTATTTATTTGTCTTTTTTGTCTGCTCTTTGTTTTCCGTCTTTCCGTCGGGATTTTCCCCTTCGGTTTCGCCCTCCTTTTGAGGAGCGACGATTTTAGGCAGGGAGAGTCCCGCCATATTGTAGACTTCTTCGAGCGGAGGCAGACTCTTCAACATGCCCGACAAAAAGTTTGCGGTGGAAGTTTTTCCGTCCTTGTTTTCGCCGTTGTCCCAGACGGTGACCTTGTCGATTTTGAGATTGGAAATGGCCTTTACCTGTTCCGAGACGATGCTTTCGAGCTTTTCGGTGATCATGAGTCTCACGGCCTCGTCCGCGGACCCCGCCGCTTTTACGATATTGGCGAGACCTTCGGCCTGACGGGAAAGTTTCTCCTGAATACCGCGCGCCTCGGCTTCCATTTTCGCATAGATGGCGTCGGCCTCACCCTTGGCCTTGCGGCGCATCTGTTCGGCCTGCGCTTCCGCGTCGATTTCCATTTTGCGCTTTTCGATTTCGGCCGCGACGATGATATCCGCCTGACGGGTAGCCTCTTCCTTGGCGGCACGGGAAATTTCCGCTTCCTTCTGCGCGAGGTAGGATTCTTCGAGGGCTTTCGCCTCCTGAACCTTTTCCGCGGTCACGGCGAGTTTCAAAGATTCCGCCTCCTTTTCGCGGAGGATAGCCTTGGACTGCGCGATTTCCGCTTTCGCCTTGTTTTCGCCCGCGATCGCGGCGGATTCGGCTTCCGCGACGGAGATACGCTCCTGCATTTTCGCGTTGGCCTGACCGATGGAACCTTTCTTGTCCTCTTCCGCGACGGAAATTCTCGCGTCGTTGATCGCCTTTGCGGCGGCCTCTTTGCCGAGCGCGATGATATATCCCGATTCGTCGGAAATATCGGTCACGTTGACGTTGATGAGTTTAAGACCTATTTTTTTGAGTTCGCCCTCCACGTTGCGGGAAATGGCGTCGAGGAATTTGTCGCGGTCGGTGTTGATCTCCTCGATTTCCATGGTCGCGATGACGAGACGGAGCTGACCGAAAATGATGTCTTTCGCGAGGTCGGAAATATTTTGAAGGGTAAGCCCCAACAGACGTTCGGCGGCGTTCTGCATGATTGCGGGATCGGTGGAAATGCCGACCGTGAAAATACAGGGTACGTCGATACGGATGTTCTGTTTGGAAAGGGCGCTCTTCAGATCGACGCTGATGGAAAGCGGCGTGAGATCGAGGAAAGTATATTTTTGCAGGAAGGGAAGCACGAGACAGACGCCGCCGTGCATACACTTGGAGCTTCTGGACGTTCCGTCGGCTCCCTTACCCACCTTACCGTGTACGACCAGGACCTTGTCGGGCGGACAAGTCTTGATTCTGGTCATAATGACGAGAAGCAGCATCACGACGATAAGTACGGCAACGACGATGAGAATGATCCCGACGCTCCCGCCTCCCCCTGCGAGTAAATTTTGAGTAAACATTTTTCTTTATTCTCCTTATTTTTTTTTCTTTGTTTTCGTTACGGTACGAGACCGTTTTTCCTAAAACTTTTTTCATTTTCCGCCGAAGTTTATTCCTCTTCGGATTTTTCCTCCGCGGGCTCAGATTTTACTTCCGCGGGAGTCTGTTTTTCGGCAAGTCTTTTGACGACCATGTAATCGGCGCCGATTTCGGAAATGACGACTCTTTCGTCCACGGGAATGCGGTCGGTGTCGTCGGTGACGGCGTCGAGTTCCGTATAAGCGCCCTGCGCGGTGAGGACGATCTTTCCCCTGCCCGAGCGGGAAGGCGCGATGGATACGTACACGGTGGCTTCTTTTCCGATCAATTTTTCTTTATCGAGATTGCCGTTGCACTGTAACTTTGCAATGCCGCGAAGGGCGAGGGCGACGAGAACCATGGAAAAGAGTCCCGACACCAAAGAGACGATAATGGCAAGCGCGATATTTTCGGGATTGATCTGCAAAATGAGAAGTCCCACCCAGCCGCCGATGGCGAAAAATGCCGTGATTCCTTTGAGCGTGAACAGGGAGACGCCGAGTCCGCCGTCGGGGGTATCGAAATCCCCGTCGCCGCCGAAATCCCCGTCCGCGTCGGCGTCGCCGCCGAAGGAAACGAGCATCAGAATAATCTGTACGACGAGCAGCACCGTGCCGATAACGGCGATATAGAAAAATACTTTTTCGGGCGTCGTCAACGAATTATACCACATTATTGAAAATCCTCCTTTTTAGGATATTCTTATCTTGATTGTTACATACCGACAAAGAGAAAGAAAAGAGTCACTTTCCCGAAACGGGGGGATTTACCTCCCGCCGAACAGGGGGGCCTTCCTTTTATCGAAAAAGACCCATACATCGTATGTTTCCACACGGTGCATGAGTCTCATTTTTTAAAAGCCATCCGAACGGATTTGCCCTTCCGTCAATAGTCGGATTTCGTTACGTATGGTTCCGTAATGAACCGTGCGCAAATTACTCCCTCAACTTGCAGTATCGTCAGTCTGACAAGTTTTCTTTGTTCAGTTTGGATAATATTATATCACATTTTCCGAAAAAGTCAAGCGTTTTTCGGAAATTTTCCTTAAAAGCCGAATCGTCCGCTCCGAAAAGCAAGTTTGCAAAGCCCCGCATCGGCATAAAAACGAGCCTTATTCTTCGTCGTTGTTGTCTTTGTCCTTACTGTTGCCGAGGTAGGTTCCGAAGAAGTCCGACGAAGGTTTTTTGTAGGAGGAACGGGATTTATCGTAAGGCTTTTTCTCGCCCGAAAAATCCGTCCCGCCCTCGTCGCGGCGCTGATTGTACGGCTTCCTGTATCCCTCGTTGTTATACGGTTTCCTGTATTCTCCGTCCTGATTATAAGGTCTTCTGCCGCCGCGGTTATAGGGCTTTCTGTACCCGTCTCCGTCCCGGTCTTCCCGATTATAATACGGCTTTCTGTATCCGTTGTTGTATCCGTTGTATCCCCGACGGTAACCGCGGTTGCCGAATCCCCCGCGGGAACGCTCCTCCCGCGCGGAATAGGCGGGTGCGTCCGGATCCCGAAGATTGGAAGGGACGATGACGATGTAGCGATACGGCTCTTTGCCCTCGCTCTGCGTGGTCACGTCCTGTCTGTCCGAAAGCGCCGCGTGAATGATTCTGCGCTCGTACGGGTTCATGGGTTCCAGCTTGATCTTCTTCCCGAACCGAACGGCCTTTCCCGCCAGCTTATAGGCGAGATTTTGCAGCGTGGCTTCCCTGTTTTCCCGATAGTTCTCGCAGTCTACCACCACTCTCTTGTATTCCTCGCGCCCCGTGTTCGCCACCGCGCCCGCCACCGTCTGACTCGCGTCCAGCATCGCGCCGCGCTTTCCGATTATCGCCGTCGTGTTCGCCGCCGTCACTTCGATTTCGATTTTCTCTCCTTCCTTTTTCAGCTCCGTGCAGGCGGTGATCTTCAACAATTCGAACAACCCTTCCAAAAATTCCACCGCCCGTTCTCCGTCCGTCCGTCCGAGAGAATCCCGATGGACGTTAAAGCTCTCCTGTTTCGTTTCTGCGCCGTTTTCATCGGGGGTCTTACTCCCCGTCTGCCCCCCGTCCGTTTCTTCTTCTGAGGCCGATTTCAGGGCCTTTGGAACAATTTCCACGCGAGCTTTGACATAGCCGAATAATTTTTTCTTTCCTTCCTCCAAAATGCGGATATCTGCTTCCTCCCTTGAAAGCCCCAACTCATTCAGACCGGTCTCTATCGCTTCTTCCGCGGTTTTTCCGGTAAATTCCTTATATTCCATGATGTCTGTATGACCTCCTGTCATAAAATGCTCTGTTTATCCGATTTATTCCTTCGATGTTTATGTTTCTTTATTTTTTTATTTCTTTTTGTCCGTCTTTGTTTTTTCGGTTTTCGCCTTGTTTTTTTCGGCTTTCGCCCTGTCTTTTTCCGGAACGTACACGCGGCCGGGGAAACGTCTGTTATATTGTTCCTGCATGGCCTTTTCTTCCTTTTTGCTCATGGTCACTTCCACGATTTTGTTGATGAGAAGCGTCATGACGAGAGAGAGAATATTGCTCGTGACCATGTAAATGGAGAAGGCGGCGCTGTACATGAACGCGAAGATGGCAAACATGACCGTCATGATGACGAGCATCATCTTCTGGTTGAACATTCCTTTTCCGTCCACGGAGGAGAATTGGGTCTGTTCCTTCTGCGAGCGCATGGATACGAACTGCTGTAAAAGGATGGTGCCGATCGAAAGGACAATTAAAATAAAGTATCCGTTCGCCTGGGATTTTTCCGCCGACAGCTTCGCCGTCACGACGTTGTAGCTGTTTTCGTTATATACGTCGGTATAGTTGCTGATGGAGGAGAATTTGACTTTTCCGTCCTCCGTGGAGAATTTTTCGCGGGAGACGGTGGCCTTAAAGTCGCCGTAGCTCAAAACGGGGTGTTTATAGGAAGCGTCCGTCACCCAGATATTCTTGATCCAGCCGAAACTCATTCTGTCCTTTACGACGGTATTGTAAGTTTCCTTCACTTCGTCCTGCGCGGCGGAGACGAGGGCGTCCCTGCACGCGTTTTCCCAAGTGATGGGATTTTCCGTCTCTTCGGAAGCGGAGACCAGCTCGTCCACCACGGTTTTCCATTCCTCATCCGCGTACATTTTTTCCGCGTCCACGTAATAGGTCTTTTCCGAAGTTTTGATATAGTCGAAATCGTCCGCGGCGTAATCTTCGTTATACACCACCGTATAATAGATATATTTGTTTTCGCCCGCTTCGTCCTTGACGAGAAGAAATCTCTGCGTTTCTCCGTTCTCTCCGTCGAGCGTGAAGTCGGAAATGTTTTCCTCTTTCAGTTCCGCGCAATAGGGGTTGAGATAGGCGTTATACGAATCCGCCATCGAGTTATAGTTCTGAATGTTCGCGTATTGAGAAAAGGAGTTGAACGCGCTGATGGCGACGAAGAACACGACGAGGGACAAAATCGCGGGAAGACAGGAAGAAAACATGGAAATGCCGTTTTCCTTGTACATTTCCATTAATTTCTGATTGTACATCGCCTTGTCGTTGGCGTACTGCTTTTGCAGTTTCTCCATTTTTTCCTTGTTCTCTTTCATCTTGATGTTCTGCTTGCGCATGGTCACCCTCTGATAAATATCGAAGGGGAGGACGACCATTCTCAAAATGATGGAAAACACGATAATGCCGACGCCGACGATTCCTATCCCTTCGATCAGGATACGAATGAGCTGCCCCAGCCAGTTGAGGGAAATATCGTACGTCCTTCCGAGAAACGGAATGACGGGATCGCTTGCCAATAAAGTGAAAAAGTTCATTGTTTTATTCTAAACCTTTTTGATGTCCGAATGAATGTCCGTCCGGCCCGAACGTTTTGCCGCACAGCGCTTGCCCGATATTTTTCAAAGCATCTTCCGACGCAACAGAAACACATTTTCCCGTCACAGCAGCCAGCGCTTTTTGAAATACTTTTCGGGGGCGGGGTCGTAACCGCCCTTGGAAAAGGGATTACAGCGCAGAATGCGCCACGCGCCGAGCAATATCCCGACGATCGCCCCGTGATTGTTGATGCATTCCAGCGTATATTGGGAACAGGTGGGACGATACAGGCAGGTATGCTTTGAAATCCTCCTCTGATAAAAGAGAATCAGCCGCATGCACAGCATTTTGAGATACGGCTTAAAGACCTTCTTTTTCAGATATTTTCCGTTCGCTCTGATCAGTGCGGAAAGGCCGATATTTACAGTTTTTCCTTCTTTATCATACATTTCAAGTGTCTTTTGAAGGTGTTCAGGTCGTATTCGTCCCTGACTTTCGGCACGAGCACCACTGACCAATTTCCGGTCATCTCTTCCCGTTCGGCGCGGAACGCTTCCCGAAGGAGACGCTTTATCCTGTTGCGCTTTACGCTCTTGCCGTGGCGCTTGCCCACGGAAATTCCCATGCGCGTTTCCTTCGAGGGGAAATAAATCATCGTGAGCGAGGGGGAAAACGCCCGCCTGCCTTTCGTAAACAGCTTCTGAAAATCCGCCTGTTTTTTAAGTCTCAGATAATTCATTCTCCTCTCCCGCACAGAGCTTCACGAAAATACGGATAATAACGAATAAGCCGCATTTACAGAATCTGTACTGCGGCCTTTCCCGTCCGGGTGCTTGTCCTTAATAGGAAAGTTTCTTTCTGCCCTTGTTTCTGCGTCTTTTGAGCACGTTCCGTCCCGACTTCGTGGACATTCTCTTTCTGAATCCGTGCACCTTGTTTCTCTGTCTCTTTTTGGGCTGATACGTTCTTTTCATTTTCTTTGTCTCCTGTTTTGGATTTGTTTTTTATTTTCTGCTCCGCCGACGGATAAACCGCCGCGGCTGTTCGCGGTCTCGATAAAAAGAGCCGCAAACGACTCTCTTTACATTATAGCGCACTTTTCCGCCCGCCGTCAAGCGATTATGCGCCCGTTCTTACAGGTAAAATCAAATATGCGTCCTCTTTCGACTCTTTGTTTTCGAGCGTGAAGGGCGAAATTGCATTGTTGAACGACAATTTCACCGTCTCTTCGCTGAGCGCTTTCAGCGCGTCCAGCACAAATTTTCCGTTCATCGCGATTTTCAGCTCTTTCCCCGACATCTCCACTTTCACGCTCTCCGCCACGTTCCCGATCTCCGAATTCGCCGTGATGAGAATGTTTCCGCCCTTGATGTCCAGAATGATGAGATTGTTCTTATCTCCCCTGATGAGAATCGACGCGCGTTCCACGCTCTCGATGAGATCCGCGCGGGAAACATAGACTTCCGTCGTAAACGCGGAAGGGAAAATATTGCTCTTGTTGACGAATTCCCCCGTATACAGGCGGGACGTGAGCACCGTATCGTTCACCGATACGAAAAGCATATTCTTCGCCACGTAAATTTTTAACGTCTCTTCCCCGTTTTCGAGCATTCTCGAAATCTCCGTGAGCGTGCGCGCGGGACAGACCAGCTTTACGTTTCCTTTTCCCGTTTTCGCCTCGCATTCCGAAACCGCCATTCTGTATCCGTCCAGCGCCGTCGCGTGCAGCTTATTTCCTTCCGTCTCCAAAAGACAACCCTTCAAAATGGGCCTGCTCTCGTCCGTCGCGCAGCAGAATACCGTCTTTGCAATCAACGATTTCAGATCCGATTCCTTCACCTCGAAATAATCGTCTCCCGCTTCCGCCTTGATGAGCGGAAATTCCTCCGCCGAAAGCACCTGCAAAAACGATTCCGAATCCCCGTAACGGATTTCCAATCCCTTCTCCCCCGTGGAGATGACTACGTTCATTCCAGAAACTTTTCCCATGAAATCCGAGAAAAATCTGCCGTTTACGCAAATTTTTCCCTCTTCGAGAACGTCCGCCTTGATCTTTTTCTCAATGGAAATTTCTCCGTCGTATGCGATCAGCGTCACCGCATCGTTCTGCGCGCTGATTTTGATACATTCGAGAACGGGCGTCGTCGTCTTGGTCGAGCAGGCCTTGCTCACCGTCATCGCCGCGTCCGAAAGAATGAGCCCTTCGCTGATAAATTTCATTGCTTTCCACTCCTTTTCCCGCCGGGATACGGCGGCTCGTCGTTAATTCTTGCGATTCGGATTCATTTTACCATATATATCTGCTTTTGGCAAGCAAAAATCTTTTTCGTCGGCAATTTTTAAGAAAATTTTTTCCTTCCCTCCCTCCTCCTCCCCGTTGATTTTTTATGATAGAATTGTATTATTAGTATTAATAGTAGTCTCGGTGGAATTGTGGATAAGTCCCGTTTTTTCGTTTGGACAGGCCTGTTTCTCGGTATAAAATCGTTGTGGATAACTCGTGCTTTTCTTGTGGATAAAGCTGTGAATCGGGTGTGGACAAGTGGAAAACTTTTGTTCGCGGGAAAGTTGAGTTTATAAAAATTAAATATTTTATGAATAAAAATAATATCCGGAAAAGTTATCCACAAAAGTTATTCACATTGTGGATAAAGTTATCCTCATGCTGTGGACAAGCGGGAAAAAGAAGAGAGGAAGCGTTTTTTGAAAGAATGAAAGAAAATTTTTTCCGATAACGCTTGAATTTTGATTTCAGGTATGTTATAATAAAAAACGAAATGGATATCGAAAAGATTTTACAGGCAAATCAAGTGTTGATTTCCGGCGAGAAACGTGCAAAATTCGAGCAATTTCGTTCTTTATTGCTGGAATATAATCAAAAATACAACCTGACGTCCATTACGGACGAGCGGGATGTTTTTTACAAGCATTTTCTGGACAGCAGTGCGGGAACGGGACTTTTCCAAGAGGGCGCTTCCGTCGCGGAGGTCGGTTCGGGGGCGGGATTTCCGTCCGTGGTTTTGAAGCTGCTCAGGGAGGATTTATCCTTTACTTTATTGGAAAGCGTGGGGAAAAAGTGCGAGTTTTTACGCGTCGTTGTGGATAACCTCGGCCTGACGAGAATGAATATTGTGAATATTCGCGCGGAGGACGCCGCGAAAGAGGATAAATATCGGGAAAAGTTCGATTTCGCCGTCGCGAGAGCCGTGGCCAAAATGAACACTTTGAGCGAATATTGCCTTCCGCTCGTCAGGACGGGCGGGGCGTTCGTGGCGTATAAGAGCGGGGATACGGAAGAAATCTCCGAAGCGGAAAGCGCCTATAAAATTTTAGGGGGGAGGAAAAGGGACGTATTTGTCTATTCGTTGCCTGAAAATTACGGGGAAAGGAGTTTGGCGGTGATCGAAAAGGTACGGCCGACGCCCGCGAAATATCCCAGAGGCAACGGAAAAGAGAGAAAAAGTCCCCTGTAAGAAAAAATGAAAGAAGAATCGAGCGCGTTTTGCGCGGAAAGGTGCGAAAAAGTCTCGGGATTTTCTTCGTGCGCCTTTACGGGGCACAGAAGTCTGGGGCGGGATTTTGACAGAGAAAAGCTCAAAAGGACGATTCGGGAAAGAATTCTCGACGGGGTGAAGGTGTTCTATTGCGGCATGGCGGTGGGATTCGACCTCGCCGCCGCGGAATGCGTCGCGGAATTAAAGAGCGAGTTCCCTTCCGTCGTCCTCGTCGCCTGTATCCCCTGTATCGGTCAGGAAAAGTTTTTCGGGGAAAGGGATAAAAGGAGGTATGAAAGGCTCGTCGGGGCCGCCGACGTCAAAGTCATTCTTTCCGATAAATATTATTCCGGCTGTATGCTCAGAAGAAACGAGTATATGGAGGAAAAAGCGGATATTTTGATCTGCTATTGCCGCAAATCCACGGGCGGAACCGCGTTTACCGTGGAACTTTTCAAAAGAAAAAACAAAAAAATTTTCAGCGTCTGAAACGCACGTTTTTTCCCTTATCTCTCATAAGATGAAAGAGAATAATTTCCTCGAGAGGTAAAGGAGAAACTATGGCGGAATATTTCAAATGCAGCGGGTTCGACTGCAACGGTTATCCCTGCTGCTGTCAGAAGGTGGAACTCATTCCCGGCCCCGTCGGCCCGCAGGGACCGAGAGGCCCCCGCGGCGTACCCGGAACTCCCGGCCCACAGGGAATACAGGGCTTTGCGGGAGAACCCGGACCCCGCGGAGAACGGGGCTTACAGGGGGAAAAGGGCGAAAAAGGAGATAAGGGAGATCCGTGAGAGATGCGCGCGCAGGAATACCTGTCCGCTCTGCATACCGACGGAATTTCTCTCAACGTGGACGTGGGAGGAACTCCCGTTCCCCTGAATGCCGTCGCTTCCGACGGATTTTCCGCAAATCCCGATTTCACCTCCTTTGCCGCCAAACAGAGCGGCACTTACTTCCTTACATACGGCGTTAAAACCGTTCAGTCCACGCTCGTAAAGACGCGGATTTTGAAAAACGGAACGCTCCTTCCGGGAACCGTTCGTTCCACCTCCGTCGCGGATACCTTCTTTTCCGTCTCTCTGATCGCAACGCTCGACGCGGGGGACGAATTGGCTCTGCAATTTTATGATCTGAGTACGGCTCTGTCCTTACAGGGCGGAACGGGAGCTTACCTCGTCGTTATCCGCATCGGCTGAACGAAAAAATTCAAACAGAAAATAAAGAGGGCAGGGGATTCGGCATATCGAATCCCCTGCCCTCTTTGTTCTTTGGAAACAATATTATTCGGAAAGCTCTTCCGTTTCTTCCTTTTCGGGTTCTTTTTCCTGCGCTTTTTTGAAACGGATTTCCTCTGCGGGAAAATCCTTATAGATAAGCCCGCCGTTGTGGTCGTCGATTTTGACTTTGACCGTCATTTTCAGCATATTGACCGAAACGACCGTCCCTTTTCCGTCGGGCGTTCCCACCTCCGCGCCGAGCTTGGGAACTTTTTTATACGCTTCCGCATAGTAATCGCTCTCGTAGCTTAAACAGCACATGAGCCTGCCGCAGAGCCCGCTGATTTTGCCGGGGTTCAGAGAAAGACCCTGAGTTTTCGCCATTTTGATGCTCACCTTCTTAAATTCCGGCATGTTCCCCGCGCAGCAACACACCCGCCCGCAGGGCGCGATTCCGCCGAGATATTTCGTTTCGTCCCGCGTGCCGACCTGACGGAGTTCGATTCGGATATGAAATACGGAAGCGAGGTCTTTGACCAGCTCGCGAAAGTCTACCCGCCCCGAAGAAGTGAAATAAAAGACGATTTTCGTTCCGTCGAACGTGTATTCGCAGTCGATGAGCTTCATGTCCAATTCGTGCTTCGCGATTTTCTCTTTGCAGATGCTCATCGCCTGCGGCTTTTTCGCTTCGCAGGAAGCGTAAAAATCTTTGTCGCGCTGGGTCGCGATTCTCACGATGGATTTCAGGGGCGGGACGATTTCACTGTCCTCCACTTCCCGCTCGGGATAGGCCACCCAGGCAAATTCCAGCCCCCGCGCCGTCTCGACCACTACGGGCATGTTCCGTTCGTATACGTCTCCCGGTCGGGGAGAAAAATAATACAGCTTTCCGCCGTTTTTGAATTTGATTACCACTACTTTTGTCATATATCTTCCTTATGTGCCTTACGGGACATTTTGCCGCATTCTTTGAAGCGGCACAAATATTGCGCCCTTCAAAAAATCCCGCAAGGTCAACGATTGTTCTGTTCTATGATTTTCGCCATGCAGATTTCCAAACATTGGGGAAATACCGCGTTGAAACGGATTTGCTTCTCCGCTTCGCTCAACGCCTCCTGCGCCGTGATGAGCGCCGTCAATCCATAATAATCACTTATACTTTTTAATCTGCCCAGCTCCGATTTCAGCATGAGATAATTTTCCGCGCGGTTCTTTCCCGTCCTGTCCGAAGCCACGCCGTTTATTTTTGAGGTCTTTAAGATGAGCGCGTCGCGGAAAATCAGTCGGAGCAAGGAGACGAGCTCCTTTTTATATTTGGTCTCTCCCACCCGCTTTACGATGGAAGGGAGGCGGAAAGGGTCCGTCTCCGCCAGCTCGAAGGCGTCTAAAACGAGCTGTTTATAATATCCGCCCTCCAAAATATTCTGCGCCGCTCCCACGCTTCCGCCCGACGCGGCCGCGCAGAGCCCCGTTTCGCTCTCCTTGCCAGGATAAAGGCGATTTAAGCAGGCCGTGACTTCCTTTTGCGTAAACGGGGGAATTTCCAGCTTTTCCGTCCGCGAAAGAATCGTCGGAAGCACGGAAAACGATACGGTCGCTCCGAGAAGAAAATACACTCCTTCGGGCGGCTCTTCCAAAAGTTTCAGAAGTTTGTTCTGCGCCTGCGTCGTCGCTTCGGCAAAATCGCCCGCGACGAAAAGTTTTTTATTCCCTTCGACCGGCTTCAACGCGCTCTCTTCGAGGATCCGCTCCGCATCCTCCACCGAAAATTTTTTCCCCGATTCGGGAAAAAACATACAATCGGAAAAGTTTTCTTCGTCTATCAGTCTGGAAATCCGTTCCGCGTCCGCTCCTTCTCCGTCCGCACCGAAAAAAATCTTTGAAAATTCTTTCAGCGCCGTTTTCAGATTCCTCGCATCGTCGAAGATGAGAAGATAAGCATGGTTTAATCTGCCTTCCGTCCGTTCCGCTTTCAGAAGCGTACAGGCATGAGTCGATTGCAATAATTGACGCATTTTCTCTTTCCTCGCTTTGATTTTTTTCGGACTGTTTCGATACCATTATATCACAAATCGCAAAAAACTGCAAGTACAAAAAATAAAAAAGAGAAAAAGTGCGCTCTTTTTTGAAAGATTTTTGATATAATAAAGGGGCAGGGTTGAGATGAAACAGAATTATTTCACAAAAATTTCCTTTACAGACAACATTTTTCTTTCAGCGCGGAGAGGATTTCTTCAAATACCCCGTTCGGCGTTTTTCTTCCGTCTACCGCCCGTATTCTGTCGGGATATTCTTTTAAGAGTTTTTTATATCCTTCATAGACCCGCGCATGGAAATTTGCTCCCGCCTGCTCCATGCGGTCGTTTTCGTCGGCTCCGTGTTTTCTCGAAAAGGCTTCTTCCGGGGAAAGGTCTATAAAAATCGTGAGGTCGGGCAGATAGTTTTTGACGGCGTACGAGTTGATGTCCGCGATAAAATCAAAACCCAATCCCCGCGCATAGGCCTGATAGGCGAAGGAAGAATCGATATACCGATCGCAAATGACGATTTTTCCTTCCTTCAACGCGGGCTCCACCCGATCGTGAAGGTGCTGCACCCGCGCGGCCGCATATAAAAGTGCCTCGCATTCGTCCGTCATTTCTCCGTTCCTTCCGTCCAAAATAATCTCGCGGATACATTCCGAAATTTTCCCTCCGCCCGGCTCTCTCGTGAAAATATGCGGAATTTTGTTTGCGGAAAGATAGTCCGCAAACATTTTCAGCTGCGTGGATTTTCCGCACCCGTCACAGCCTTCAAACGTGATGAATTTTCCTCGAATATAATTTTTCATATAAGTAATCCTTATACCATGTAGTTATGAATATGCAAATATTCAGTTGGTCGGTAGTTAGTCGATCTGCTTATCGGAATTTTCGGCGAATACGCAGATTTTTCCGTCTTGCAACCCGAAAACGTTATCGGCGGTTTTGAGGAGCCGGATTTTTTCCGCTGCGATTTTTTCGTTCGGAAACAGCAGCGGCATGCACGGCGGAAACAATCCGCACGCGCGAGCGCAAATCCTCCCCTCCGCTCTTTCGAGCTCTATCCATTCCGTCTGAAAGGACGGAGCGGACAGGCGGGGCGGAGGTACGGGCGACGTCGGGGCCGAAAATCCCGCGGGATTTTTACGTGAATCGGAGAGGGGAAAAAGGCGGAAACAGTCTTTCAAATATTTGCAAAGAAGGGAAAAGTCTCTGATTTTCGTGGCGGGGGAAAGATAGAACATCAGAATGTTTCCGTCGCAGAATTCCGCATAGACGCCCTTTTTTTCCAAATATTTTTCGACGAGGAAAGACGATTCTCCGAAACGCACGCAAAGTTTTGTCCAATCTCCGCCGAAATAGATTCGGGAAGGATTTGACCGGATAAATCGAAGCACTTCCCTTTCGAGCTTCGGATTTTCCCGATATTTTACCGCGTATTCCACCGATGCCATGATCGGATAGGAGGGACTCGTCGTCCGAAAAATGTCCACCGCCTCTTTCAGATCTTCCGCTTGTTTCAAAGTCCTCGCCGAAACGATGGCTCCCTGCGTCAAAGCCGGCAGGCTCTTATGTACTCCGTCTACCCAAAAATCCGCGTATGCGCCCGCATAGAGCTCTTTTTGCCTTCTGAGATGCCCCCCGTGCGCGCCGTCTATGAGAAGAAGTTTTTTCTCCCTGTCGCAAAGCTCCCTTAAAAAACCAAGCTCCGCAATGTTCCCGTAATAGTCGGGTGACGTCAGAAGAAGCGCCTCCGCCTGCTTTAATTTTTTTTCAATCTCTTCCCTGCATGGCTGTAACGGGATTCCTTCCGAACAGGGTATCTCTAAAAATACAGGTTTTATATTTAGAATTAAACAACCGTTCAGGACACTTTTATGGGCCGAGCGCGGCAGGGCGAGAGAGGTTATTTTGCTCGCTTTCAGCATGGAAAATATGCCCGACGTGCTCCCGTCGGTGAGAATGAAGCTCGCCGAGGAATGAAGGAGCGCGGAAATATCTCTTTCGGCTTCCGCGATGACTCCTTTCGGGCAGGAAAGATTATCCGAGTAGGATAATTCCGTGATGTCCCAATCTCCCGCTTTATGGCCGGGCGTATGAAAGGAAACATGCTTCTTTTTCGCGTGCGCGTGCAGCATGTTGTAAATTTTACAGCTCTTTAAGGTCCGTTTGTCGCAAAAAATTTTTTTCATGGCAGGAAATCGGGAAAAGGGGAAAACTCAAAAAACGGGAGGTTTACTCTCCCGTTTTCAGATTCGTTTGAATGAGATAATTGACGAAGGAAAGTCCCTCCCAACGGTTGTAATCCGAGGCCGCATCGCCGAAATCGAATAAAACGAGGTTGACGTTTTCCGCCGTGGGGACCTTCTTTTCCTCCTCCGTCTCTTCGTCTTTGACCGTCTTATAATAATATATGTCGTTTTTGAGGTCTTCCATTCGGTCGTCGGGGCAGAGATTGATACTGAATTTTCCCGTCTTTTTGAGTTTTTCGCCCGTCGTTGAATTTTGAAGATACAGCGTCGTGTCCTGCAATTCGACGACGCCCGATTCGAGATAACCGTTAAAATCGATGAAAGCCTGACGATAACCTTCGATTCGCGCAAGCTCCTTCACAATTCCTTCGCGGATTTCCGATTCTTTCTTGAATCTCTTGTCCTTTGTCTGCTTGATACGCGCGCGGAAATCCGTTTCGATTTTCTGTTCGTCCGCTTCGCCTTTCGCATAATCGCCGCCGTAATAACCGTTGAGATATTCTTCCAGCTCTTCGAGATAAACGTCCATCTCGGCGGCTATATTATAATAACCGTAAAGGAATTGTTGAAGATAAGTGGGGTGGAAAGCGTTTCCTTCCGTGTCCGCATACTCCGCATCGGGATTTTCGACGTTCGCCGCAAACAGCGCGTCTCCTTCGCCCACCGAAAGCCGCGTTTGAAGAAGCGTTTCGCTGTAATTCTGACCCGTCGTGATGTCCGTCGAACTGATTTCCAAAATTTCATAGGAAAAAACGTCCTTCTCTTTTAAGGTGGTCGCATACGAATTGAATCGGCTGGTCGCGCTCGTTCCCGTGTAATTGAAGATCGTAAAATTCTGCGCGTTCGTCACCCGCGTCGCCGTCATGGTAAAAACAAGGCTCCACAATACTATCATGGCGACCGCCACAAGAATGATTTTTATCCAATCATAGGACAAAAGAATATTCAGACGTTTTTTTGTTATCTTTGCATCCATAAACGCTCCTTATTAGAGACTGAGTGCAGTATATCTATATTCTATTAAATTTGTGTGTGCGAAACATGTCCGTATTGTGTATTTTTCTTAAACAATAAAAATGTGAATAAAAGTATAATAATTTAATAAATAAGGCTACCGTATATCAAATTAAAGAAAAATATTTTTGAATAATTCTATAAAATTTCACGGATAGGGTAAGAATTATTTCTTCGGCTTCATGGTCGGGAAGAGAATGACGTCGCGAATGGTGGAGCTGTCGGTCAAGAGCATGACGAAACGGTCGAGCCCCATGCCCAGTCCGCCCGTCGGGGGAAGTCCGTATTCGAGCGCGTTGATGAAATCCTCGTCGACCTGCGCGTCTTTGTTTCCTGCGGCGCGCTTGGCCTCCACCTGTTTTAACATTCTTTGTTTCTGATCGATGGGGTCGTTGAGCTCGGAAAATGCGTTGCCGTATTCGTGTCCGCAAATGAAATACTCGAAACGCTCGGTGAAAGCGGGATCCTCCGCCTTGCGCTTGGCGAGAGGGGAATTTTCTACGGGATAATCGTAAATAATCGTCGGCTGAACGAGCTTGTCCTCGACAAAGGCGTCGAAAAAGTCGATGAGGACGTGCCCTTTGGTGGAGTTCTCTCCGTGGGAGAGCTCTACACCCTTTTCTTTCGCCGCCGCGCGCGCGTCCGCGTCCGATTTCCAATCCGCATAGTCCGCCCCCGAATATTTTTTGACCGCTTCCGCCATCGTCATCCGAGACCATTCGCCCATGTGGATTTCCGTACCCTGATAAGTAATATCGAGCGTCCCCGCTACTTTCAGCGTGACCGTCTTATAAAGATCCTCGATGAGGTCCATCATGTCAAAATAATCGCTGTACGCCTGATACATCTCTATCGACGTAAATTCAGGATTATGAAAAGCGTCCATTCCCTCGTTGCGGAAAATTCTGCCCACTTCGTAGACCCGATCCATGCCGCCCACGATCAGGCGCTTCAAATAGAGCTCCGTTTCGATGCGCATATACATGTCGATGTCCAGCGCGTTATGGTGCGTCTTGAACGGACGGGCGTCCGCTCCGATTTCCAGCGTCAGAAGAACGGGCGTGTCTACTTCCAGATAGCCCTGTCCGTCGAGATATGCACGAATCTCTTTGAGTATTTTCGAACGGGTTTCAAACGTCTTTCTGACATCCCGGTTCATGATTAAATCGAGATGGCGGAGACGGTATTTCAAATCCTGATTTTGCAGCCCGTTATATTTTTCGGGCAGGGGCAGGAGCGCTTTGGAAAGCATGACGAGTTCCGTGACGTGCACCGTCACTTCTCCCGTCTGCGTCCTGAACACAAAACCTTTGAACCCCACGATGTCCCCGATGTCGTAATCCTTTTTATAGGAAAGATAGTTTTCCTCTCCTATATCCTGTCTCGTGACGTAAATCTGAATCGAACCGCTCTTGTCCGCTATATGCGAAAAGGAAGCCTTCCCCATCACGCGGCGGGACATCATTCTTCCCGCCATTGAAACGGTCTTTCCTTCATACGCTTCAAAATTCCCTTTCAGCGTCTCGGAATCCGCCGCCACCTCATACTTGGTATGCCCGTAGGGATTCTTGCCCTCCGATTGGAGTTTTTGCAGCTTGTCGCGGCGGATCTTCGCCTGTTCGATGAGTTGTTCTTCCTCCGCCTGTCCGTCGGGGGCGGAATTTACTTTCTTTTCTTCCATAGATGAGCCTCTCTTAGTATGTCTTTACGGGAAAAGGGAACGGCGACGAAACCGCCGGGGTAATGAGTTAACGAGAACGTCGGTTAACGGAGACGTCGGTCAACCAAAATAATGACGAAACTCGGAAAGGGGAAAGCGCGGGAAGGGCGGTTTGCCGCCCGCCTTGCTTTCCGTGCCGAAATTTGTCCGAAAATCAGCTGATTTCGACGATTTTCAGTTTATAGGCTCCGTCGGGAGCGTTGATGAGAACTTCTTCTCCGACCTTATGCTTCAAGAGCGCCGCGCCCACGGGGGATTCGTTGGAAATTTTGTTGTTCATCGCATCCGATTCCGTGGTACCCGTCAGCTCGTAGGTTTCGTATTCTTCGAGTTCCTCGTCGTATACCTTGACGGTGGAACCGATATGCACGAAGGACGTGTCGTCGTTCTCTTCGATGATCTGCGCGTTCTTGATTTTGTAGTCGAGCTCTACGATCTCGCCTTCGTTGGCGGACTGCTCGTTTCGGGCCGCGTCGTATTCCGCGTTCTCGGAAAGGTCGCCGTGGCTTCTCGCTTCCGCGATGCGTTCGATAATCTCCTGGCGTTTGGTGGTCTGCAAATATTTAAGCCTTTCCACCGCCTCGTCATATCCCTTTTGTGTCATAAAAAATTGGTCAGCCATAAAAAAACCTCCGTATTATGGTGCTTGCTGTCCGTGCCCGATTCGCCCGTTTTCCGCAAAAATACATGCAAAAAAGCGTTCTCTTCGGGAACGTTAAAAATACAACCGTGACTTCGTTTGAAAGCCACGGCCAAAGTATTTCAATACTTTTATTATACCCTATTTATCGCCCTTTGTCAATCAAAAAATAACAGGGTAAGACGATAATTATTTGAATTGCTTCATAAATTTGGAAATGCGTCGGAAGGCCTCCAAAAGTGCTCCTGTTCCCGTTGCGTAGGAAATCCGCACGCAGTTTTCCCCGAACTTTCCGAACGCGCTTCCCGGAACGACGGCGACCTTTTGTTCCTTCAAGAGCCTGTTTGCAAACTCCTCGCCCGAAAGAGAGGATTCCTTGACCGAGGGGAACGCATAAAACGCGCCGTGCGGGGGAAAACAGGTCAGCCCCGCTCCGCGGAGCGCCTCCAATACGAAACGGCGCCTGCGGTCGTACGAGTCCCGCATTTCCTCCACCGCCGCAAAGTCGTCGGAAAAGCCGTCCTTTAACGCTTCTATCGCCGCATACTGCGCCGTGATGGGCGCGCACAGTACGGTGTATTGATGAATCTTGAAAACGGCAAGGTCGATGTCCGCGGGCGCGCAGACGTATCCGAGGCGCCAGCCCGTCATTGCGAACGCTTTGGAAAATCCGCCCACGTATACCGTGCGCTCCTTCATTCCGGGCAGGGACGCAAAGGAAACGTGCTTTTGTCCGTAGGTCAGCTCCGCATAAATTTCGTCCGACACGACGAGGAGGTCGTGCTTTTCGACCACGGCCGCGATTTTTTCGAGCGCCGCTCTGTCCGCGATCGCGCCCGTCGGGTTATTCGGATAGGTGAGAATGAGAATCTTGGAACGGGGCGTGATCGCCGCTTCCAATGCTTCTTGCGTCGGCAGGAATCCGTCCTCCTCCCTGCATTCCACCGCGACGGGCACCCCGTCCGAAAGCAGCGCGCACGGCGCATAGGATACATAGGCGGGGTCGGGAATGAGTATCTCGTCGCCCGGCTCCGTGCACGCCCTCAAAACGAGGTCGATCGCCTCGCTGGCGCCTACCGTCACGAGAATATGCTTCGGGTCGTAAGAGAGCAAAAAACGGGTTTCGAGATAGCGCGAAATCAAATCCAAAAGGGGCGCCATGCCGCGGTTTGCCGTGTACTGCGTATAACCCTTCTGAATGGAAGAAATCGCCGCCGAACGCACCGGCCACGGCGTCACGAAATCCGGTTCGCCTACGCCGAGGGAAATCGCGCCTTCCGTCTCGCGCACGATATCGAAAAATTTCCGGATTCCGCTCGGCTGTAAAAGTCTGGTTTTTTGGTTTACAAAATTGCGCATACAGTTTTATTTACGCATGTACGGAAAGTCTCTTGTCGTGAAGACGTTCCGTAAGAACTCCTTCTATTTTATACTTTTTCAAAATGAAACGGGTCGCCGTACTGAGCACCCCTTCAAACGTCGAAATATACTCCGACACGAACCGCGCGACTTTTCTGAGAGACTCTCCCTCCACGAATACCGCCAGATCGTAGCCGCCGCTCATGAGATATACGCCCTTCACCTCGGAATATTCCGCGATCCGTCGGGCGATTCCGTCGAAGCCCTCGCCCTTTTTCGGCGTGACTTTGACCTCTATGAGCGCCTCTACCCGCCTTTCGTCCTGTTCGTCCGTGTGTACGATCGTCATGTATTTCACGATAAGGCCCCGCTCCTCCAAAGAACGTATGAGCGAAGAAATTGTTTCCGGATCCTCCTGCAACATGGAAGCGATGGCTTCGGGCGTCAGCCGCGCGTCGGCCGAAAGCAGGGAGAGAACGGATTTTTCCAGTTTCGTCATAAAAGTTTCCTCCTCAATATATAAGTATTGCTTATAAAATTATGTTTTCCAGAAACAGCTGGTCGTAATCGAATTCCTCTATGAAATCGCGGGAAGTGAACTTGACGTGATTGAATTTCGCAAAGTTGAAAATATGCGTCTTCAACAGCACGGGCGTGGGGATATCCAGCTCGTGACAAATATCCGCGAGATAGTCGAAAAAGCGGGAATACGTGAGGCGTTCCTCTTTCTCATAGACGAATTGTTTTCGGATTTTTCCTGCGGTAATGAGTTTTGCCCAAATCTTCATGCTTCTATTATACAGGAAATTCCCGAAAAAGTAAAGAAAAAAAGGGCACTTGAAAAAATGCCCTTTCATCCGTTGCCGTCCTTTTTCGAACGGGCAAGCCGCGGTTATTGATAAACCGCGGCTGTTCGTTGTACCATGTTTAACAAGGAGTGTCACGGCCGCGGTTGTCCGTTAACCATGGTTGGCGGGAACTGAGACTCTGCGGCAGTCCGTTGAACCGCATGGTGGCGGGGAGTGACATGCTGCGGCACGCCTGTTGAATCGCATGGTGGCGGGGGTACCGACGCACCGCGACAGTCCGTTGAATCGCATGGTGGCGGGGGTACCGACGCACCGCGACAGTCCGTTGAACCGCATGACTCACGGGGGAGTGACATATCGCGACAACTTATTGAATGCGTTGCGGTTATCGGCGCGATGATTGATTATTTATTGAACATGATCTTTTCGTTATCGAACATCTTCGCGAGCGCGAACGCGAGCAACAGCGCCACGACGAGATTGGATGCGATGGTGATGATTACGTTCAGCGGCGACGCGGCGAACGAGAAGATTCCGCTCATGGCGCGGGCGCTGTTATAGAGGGGAATGAGATACCAGAAGAACGCGCCTGCCGAACCCGAAGTGAACATCGTGCTGACGCCCAGAAGCACGACCAGAATCATCAGGGGACCGATCATGTTGGTCGCTTCCTTCACGCTCTTCGCGAACGCGGAGATGAGCGAAATCAGCGCGACGATGACGAGCACCGAAGACAGGACGATTCCGAGGAGCATGATATAATCGCTCGCGGTATAGACCGTTGCGCTTATATTGCCGGTGCCTCCCACGAGTTTGGGCAGGGAAAGAATGATTCCCAAAAAGCTGCATATACCGCTGATGAGGGACAACGTACTCAGAGCGATGATTTTCCCGATGGCGATATGGCTGCGCTTGACGGGCGTCACGAGCATGGTCGCAAACGTACCCCGTTCCTTTTCGCCCGCAATCGATTCCGGCGCGACCGCCATGCAGCCCGAGAACAGGAACACGAGCACGAGCATGGGGCCGATCATCGAGAACATCATTCCCGTGACGTCTTTATCCGTCGCAAGATCTCCGTCCAGAGGGTTGCCGATCTGGAACCAGCCTTCCGAGGGCTGCTGGAAGAGTTCGAGCGTCGCGGAAAACAGCTGAAACGCCGACGAGGATTCCGAACGGACGCTGTTATAGTACAGATCGTATTGGGGAATTTCGTCCGAAGTGCCGTTTTTCACCGCGTTGTATTTTTCTTCGAAATCCTCCGGAAATACCGCGACGAGGTCGGTTTTCTGATCCTGCACCTGCGTTTTTACGTTCTCCAAATCTTCCGTTGAAGTCTCTATCAGATTGATGTTTTCCAGCTCCTCGAAGGGGGCTTTGAACGAATCGGGCATGTTTACCGTATGCACCTGATACACGTAGTTTTCGTCCGTTCCGCCGATTTGGGAAAATATTCCGTTCCCCAAAAAGGAATAAATCACATAGATGAGCACCCCCGGCAGTATCAGCGCCAGCACGAGCCTCCTGTCCTTGAAAAAGCGGGAAAACTCCTTTTTCATGATCGTCCAGATATTTTTCATTCCCTGCCTCCTTTCGTCTCCGCGTAAATATCGAAGAATACGTCCTCCAAACCCTTCTCCTTCGTCAGGTTCGCCACGGTGTCCTCCACCGTCATTTTACCGTCGATGATCACGCCTACGCGGTCGCAGATTTTCTCCACGAGACTGAATATGTGCGTGGAAAGCAGAATGCTCTTCCCGCGGTTTCTGAGCTCCACCAAAAAGTCGGTGACCGCTTTCGCCGTCAGTACGTCCAGGCCGTTGGTCGGCTCGTCGAAGATAATGAATTCGGGATCGTGCACGAGGGAGACCGCGATTGAGGTCTTTTGCTTCATACCCGTGGACAGATCCGCGATTTTCGTCTCCGCGAATTTGTCTATCCCGAAGCGTCCGAACAGCGTCCTTTTGCGTTCGTCGCGTACCTGGGTGGGGATATTTTGCAATTCGCTGAAAAAGTCGAAAATGTAGTTCGGCGTAAAGAAATCGTCGAGTTTGAGTTCGCTGGTCAAAAATCCGATTTGCGAACGCACTTTGTCGGGCTGTTTCACGATGCTGTATCCGTTGATGCGCGCGTCGCCCTCGTCGGGACGGATCAGCGTCGCCAACATTCTCAGCGTCGTGGTTTTACCTGCGCCGTTGGGGCCCAAAAGCCCGTAGATCTCTCCTCGCTTCGCTTTGAAGGAAATCCCGTTTACCGCAATCTTTTCTCTGAGCGGCGTCTTTTCTATTTTCCTCTGCTTCGCCGAAAGACGGAATGTCTTTTTGAGGTTCGCGGCAATCAGTACGTCCTCTTTTCCGGATTCGCCCGAAAGCGGAGAAGGGGAAAGCTCCGAAAAGGGCTGTTCCTCTGTCAAGGGTTCTGTGTTTTCCATAAGTTCTCCTTATATAATTTACAAGTTTTCGCGGGGCGGCTCCTCTTGCAGAAGAAGCTCGATTTCCCGTTTTTTGAAATGTGAAGTGACGAAGGGCAACAAAATACACTCTCCGACGATTGCCGCCGCCAGCCAGCCGAACGAAATAAATTCCGTCTTTGCGAAAGTATCCGCCAGCGCGGCAAGGATCTCTCCGATCCCCATAACGACCCAGACTTTGCCCATGACTCTGTGCGTCTGCGCCCAGACATAATCGCTCGCGAGCGTCGAGGGCGTCTTGATTCCCAGCGTCCCGTTCCGCTTGATTACGGGAAGATAATTCCCCAGAATAATGAACATCATTCCCATCGGAACGCAAACGAGAATGTAAAGGGGCGCCTCCGCTTTCTGCCCGAGTTCACTGACTTTTCCGCACCAGACGAGCATCAGCCAGCCGATATAACCGATCAGCACCGCGATAAACGTGAGAATGATTTTCAGGGGCTTTCGGTTCTGCGGTTTCTGCCCCTTCCTCACGTTTTCGAATATCAGTCCGACCGCCGCGAACGGCGGCAGAACAAACGCGGGCAAATACATCCACGGCGAACCCAGTTTATCCGCCTCGAATGCCGCGTTGAAATGAACCGCTACCCGATCGGGCGACAGGCAGATAAAAATAATTCCCAATACCGCGTTCAGAAGCGTCGCCGCCAGCAATACGACCGGATAAGAAATTTTTTTTGACAAGAAAAATTTCTTCTTCATGGCTTCATCCCTTCGGGAAGAGCAAGCTCTACGCCCGTCGAGCCGTCAAGGGAGCCAAACTCCGAAGAAGCGGCAAAGTTCGGCGAAAGAGCGGCTCCCGAAGAGGCGGCAGAGTTCGGTGAGGAAATCCCGCCCGAGCTTCCCCCTTTGGCAAAATCAGCCGCCTGCGCCGCAGGCGTGCGCTCCTTCGCGGAGCGCACAGAAGGGGATTCCTCCGCTTTCGCTTGCGTACTCCCCTTAAAATTCTTATCGGCAAAAAAATTGTTCACCGTCAACAGAAAAGATTGGAATACCGTCATGTTCAGAGAATAAATGATCGTCTGCGCCCGCTTCTCCGTATCGACCAGCCTCGCGCTTTTCAGCACGGACAGATGATGGGATACCGTCGCTTTCGTCAGATTGAAACGTTCCGCTATTTCACCCGCGCTTAAATCCCTCTCCTTCAACATCGCGAGTATTTCCCGTCTGGTTTTATCGCTCATCGCTTCCCACACGTCTCGCACGGCTCCTTTGCCCTCCCCTGCTTTTTTGTTTATTTAGATAACTATCTAAATACAAATTTATCATATCACAGAAGGAAGGACGTTGTCAAGCGTTTAGAACAACTTTTTTGAAAGAGCCGTCCGAAAGGGAATGGGGCGGCAGAAAAAGGGAGCGGGAAAACGGGGAAAATGGTTTGCGGAGGAAAGAGCGGATAAGAAGGGAAAATGGTTTGCGGGGAGAGAAGAGCGGATAAGAAGGGAAAATGATTTGCGGAGAAAAAGGGAACGGAGAAGCGGGAAAAGGTTTTTCGGAGGGAAAATAATGCGGAAGGGCGGAAAAAGATTTTTCGGGAAGAAATTTTATTCAGTCATAAACCGAGGTGGATGCCCATAGAATAGAGCAAAGGCGGGAAAGGAGTGCGGGGTTGTTCGACAAAATTGGCGAAAAATCGACTCTACCTCCGATTTTCCGACCGATGAAATTTGGTAGCATTGAGGTATCGAATGAAAATAATCTGTTTCAAGGCAAAACGGGTTCTGGGGGGATTCGGGTTGCTGGCTCTTGCGTTGGCTGTGATGGTATTGATGCGGGAGGTCGGGGCGTATGCCGTGAACGCGATGACGAAAGCGCGTTCGCTGCCCATTTATTCGGTGGCGCGGGAGGAGAAGAAAATCGCTATTTCCTTCGATTGCGCATGGGGAACGGAGCACACGGACGCGATTTTGAAGGCGCTCGATCAAAACGACGTCAGGTGTACGTTTTTCATGGTGGAGTTCTGGACGGAGAAGTATCCCGAATACGTAAAAAAGATAGACGAGGCGGGACACGAGATCGGCACGCACAGCAAAACGCACCCGTACATGAGCAAATTGAGCGAAGCGGAGATCCGCGCGGAGCTTTCCTCCTCGTCGGAGGCGATTACCGCCGTGACGGGGAAGAAGGTGGATTTGTTCCGCCCTCCGTACGGGGATTACGATAATCTCGTCATCGACACGGCGAAATCCATGGGAATTTATTCCATACAGTGGGACGTCGATTCGCTCGATTGGAAAGACCTCTCCGCCACGGATATTGCCATGCGCATCATCAACGGCGTAAAGCCCGGCTCTATCATTCTCTGCCATAACAACGGACTGCATACGGCGGAAGCGCTCCCTTTGATTTTTTCCACGCTTCAAAACCGAGGCTATGAATTCGTTCCGATAGGAGAGCTCATCTACCGAGAAAACTACACGATCGATTCGGCGGGAAAACAGCACCTCGCGGCAGAAAATTAACACCGAAAACGGAACGCGGCGCCTTGAAACAGATTGTTTTCATTCGATACACATGCAAGAAAAACAAAATCGGAGGTTTTTATGAATTACTCGGCGGAAAAAAACAACAAGGTCTACATTATGGGTGAAATCGTGAGCGACGCGGTATTCTCGCACGAAGTGTACGGGGAAGGCTTCTACGAATTTTTCGTGCGCGTCATGCGGCTTTCCGGCCAGGCGGACATTCTGCCCATCACCGTTTCGGAAAGATTGATTCAGGGCTCGGCGCTCTCCAAGGGGTCGTCCATTTGCGCTCTGGGACAGTTCAGAAGCTACAACAAGCTGGAAAACGGGAAGTCCCGACTCATGCTGACGGTGTTCGTGCGGGAAATTCTCGACGAAATTCCCGGGAAAAATCCCAACAGCATTCTTCTGAGCGGCTATATCTGCAAACCGCCCGTCTACCGCACTACTCCCTTTAACCGCGAAATCGCGGATATTCTCGTCGCGGTCAACCGCGCTTACAACAAATCCGATTACATTCCCTGCATCGCATGGGGGAGAAACGCCCGTTTCGTCAAAAACCTCTCCGTCGGAGACAAAGTGGCGATCTCGGGACGCATCCAAAGCCGGGAGTATCAGAAACGGCTCTCCGAAACGGACGTCAGAACGATGACCGCTTACGAAGTATCCGTTTCCAAACTCGCCGCATTCGACAACGCCGAGGATTTCGATATAGACAGCGAATTCGATTTATATACCTTACAGAGCCGCGCGCAAAACGACGCTTCGCGGATGAACGACAATATCGTATAACTCCTGTTCAATGCGTACCTGCCCCGCCCGTTTTTCAAAACGGGCGGGGCAGGTTTCCTTATAGGAAAAAGCGTGGCTTTGAAAAAATTGTGTTTTTTCGGGATTTGGATATTTTGCCGTCGGAAAAAAGAATTTTTTACTTGACAAACATGTGAAAAAAATGATATTATAGTAAAAATTATCAAAACAAAAAACGCACCCCCTTTTTTGAAACAGGATGCCCGAAACGGAATTTCTCCCGCTCGGGACGGTCGATAAGGGGGATTTTTTCGGGCTTGACGGACAAAATCGTTCCGATTGCAGGCAATCTAAGTGTGACGGAAACGATTTTTGAAAACAGAAATCGACGGCTGACGCCGTACAAATCATTTTACCAAGGAGACAGGAAAGATTATGCAACTCGTTTACAAAGTAAAAGACCGACCTCCCGTGGGCAAATTGCTCATCGCCGCCTTGCAGCAGCTCCTGGCAATTCTCGCCGCTACCATCGCCGTTCCCGCGGCCATAAACACGCAGTTCCCCGACGCGAATATGTCGGCTTCCGCCGCTCTGCTCGGCGCGGGCGTAGGCACGATCGTGTATCTTCTGTTTACAAAGTTCAGAAGCCCCGTGTTCCTCGGCTCCTCCTTCGCCTTCCTCGGCTCTATGGCGGCCGCTTTCGCGGGCAGCGTCTCCGCTTCCGTCGGCTATCTCGGCCTCATTATCGGAGCCGCTTTCGCGGGACTCGTATACGTCGTCATCGCCGTCGTCGTGAAATTCGTCGGCGTAAAGTGGGTGAATAAGCTCATGCCCGCCGTCGTCATCGGTCCCACCGTCGCCATCATCGGGCTTTCCCTCGCCGGAAACGCCGTCGGGGATCTGATGAAGGGAAACGTCTTGAACGAGGCCGCCGAAATGGTAGGCTCTCCCTACATCGCTTTGGTCTGCGGACTCGTGACTTTGGCGGTGACGATGGCCTGCTCGGTATACGGTAAAAAGAATCTCAGGCTGTTCCCGTTCGTCATCGGTATCCTCGCGGGCTATGCCTTCGCGGCGATCTTTACGGGAATCGGCAACGCCGCGAACGTGGACGCGCTCAAAATTATCGATTTCTCCAAATTCAAGGATATGCAGTGGCTGCCGAATTTCAGCTTTATAGAAGCGTTTAAGGGAGGTTACGATTTCGGCGAGGTCGGCTCTCTCGGAACCTATATCGGAACGATTGCCGTCGCCTATGTCCCCGTGGCCTTCGTCGTCTTTGCGGAACATATCGCAGACCATAAAAATCTTTCCTCTATCATCGGCTCCGAACTCCTCGAAGATCCCGGTCTTTCCAGAACGCTTCTCGGCGACGGCGTCGGTTCCATTGCGGGCGCTTTCTTCGGCGGCTGCCCCAATACGACTTACGGCGAATCCGTCGGCTGCGTCGCCATTACGGGGAATGCTTCCGTATTCACGATTTTAGTGACCGCGTGTCTGGCGATCGTCATCTCCTTCTTCGCTCCCTTCGTCACGTTCCTCTCGACGATTCCTTCCTGCGTCATGGGCGGCGTCTGTATCGCTCTGTACGGCTTCATCGCCGTATCCGGCCTCAAAATGATTCAAAAGGTAGACCTCAATGAAAATCGCAATCTGTTCGTGGTCTCCGTCATCCTGATTGCGGGTGTGGGCGGACTTACCCTCACTTTCGGAAAGGTAACGCTCACTTCGGTCGCCTGCGCGCTTATTCTCGGTATTCTGACGAACGTGCTCTGTTCGATCGGACGCAAAAAAGAAAAAACGCCGTCCGCTCCCGCGGCGGGTACGGCGGAAGCCGAAAACGCGAAGACGAATGCGAACGCGAACGCGGGACAGGCGGACGAAAAATCGGCCGAATAAGCGCGTTTGAGATTAAAATTAAAGCGGAACGGCTCGGAAAACCGCGGAACTACAACGAAAAAACGCCCGTCCGACGAATGTCGGGCGGGCGTGCTTTATGCTTGTGATCCGAAACTACATGACGACGATATCCATCGCCTTGAATTGCTCTTTGAGAGATTCGGGGAAACCTTCGTCGGTAATGAGAACGTTGATATCCTCGGCGCGGGCGAAGGTGTAGGGCATGATTTTGCCGATTTTCGAGCTGTCCAGCATCATATACAGGAATTTTGCCTTTTTACGTACCAGTTTCAAAAGGTCGGCCTCGATCTGCGAACCGCAGGAAAATCCGTTTTCGGGCGTAAACGCCGAAGCGGAGATGATCGCGAGCTCGAAATTCGTATCCGTGAAATATTGCGCCGCGAGCGGGGAGGCCGTGGACAGATTTTCTTTGATGAGCTGCCCGCCCAAAAGATTGATGGTGACGTTTTTCTTCTGCGCGAGTTCCTTTGCGACGGCGATTCCGTTGGTAAAGACGTTGCAGTTCATGTCGGGCAGTTCTTTTGCGAGATACAGGGCCGTCGTGCCCCCGTCGATAAAGATGGAAGAGCCTTCGTCCACCAATACCGCCGCTTTCTGGGCGATCTCTATTTTTTCGTCCGTATGAATGGTTGCCTTTTTGGTATAGGGCTCTCCGGAGGCCTTCTGGACTTCCTTTACGGACATGGCGCCGCCGCGCACGCGAATGATTTTTCCTTCTTCCTCCAACTGGAAAAGATCCCTTCTGAGCGTCATCTGCGATACGTTGGGAAAATATTCTTCGAGCTGTTCCAGCGTCAGCTTTCCGCGCTTGTCCAAAAGTTCTGCGATTTCCTCGATACGTTCTCTTTTCATCCCTCAACCTCCTGTCTCTTTTTCAGTATATATCAAATTTATCATAAAAATCACAAAAAATCAAGTAAATAAAGAACGCTTTTCAATTTTTTTTATAAAAGTTAACATAAAATGCGAGAATATCGATTCCCGACGTTTTTCGGAATGTAAAAAAACGATTGCTTTTTTCAAACGGATATGCTATAATAAAAAAAACGGATGTTTCGGCGGGAGGTTTTTTCGTGGCCTTTGATTTCATAGAGGATCTTGACGAATATTTTTGCGAAAAATACGCGAATTACGACCATATCTGTATTCTCAAAGGGTACGAAATGCCCAAAATGCAGACGACGGAGCGGCGCGAGGACGGGACGGATTATTCTTATACGCTTCCCGCGTCCACCATGCGCCTCGCTTTACAGCGAAATCGCAAGGACCTTTTGGCGCAGTTGAAGGAAAAGATGACGGATGCTTCGTTTTCGTTTACCTTCTGCCCTTTGAGCCTGTTTGCCAGAATAAAAAATCTTTTCAAAAAAGTGACGTTGAAAAAGCTCCTTCCCGAAGTGCTCGGAAGATATTCTCTGACGGAGTCGGAAGCAGGAAAGCTGCTTGCCATAGACGTCGTCACTTGGAGCCGCATTTGCAAAGGGGTTTATGATCCCACGAAAAATCTGTTGTTTTCGCTGGCTTTGGCCGCGCACATGTCGATAGAGGATCTGACGGAGCTCTTTGACGTCTGCGGGTATTCTTTCGATTACGCGCAGGTGAAAGACACGGTAATCGCCTATCTTCTGACGCGGAAAGTTTTCAATCCGGAGATGATGCGCGCGGCGCTCGCCGAATATAAGGTGAGCAATTTATTCGTCCGCGATTTATAAAAAAGCGCTTAAAACGGTTGCATTTTTTGCTTGCGCGTGATATAATGACGCAAAACAGAATATTCCGAAGCGGAAAAAGAGTACCCGTGGCGGGGGCGACGGAAAGAGAGGCGTGCCGAAGGCTGAAAGCGCGCCGTGCCCTGCGCGGCGGCGAAAGTGCGTTTCCGCGCCATCAGGACAGACCAATCCTCTGCGGGCGCCTCCGTTATCGGGCATACGAGGAAAAAGTTTTTGCTTTTTCGAAATAAAGTGGAACAGCGTTTGACCGCGCCTTTATACTATATAGTATCCGACTGTATGGCATGAAGGCGCTTTTGTCGTATTTCGGGAATTCAGGTCAAGGAGAAGCAAGTATGTGGTTCAAGAATCTGCGGGCGGATATCGCCGCCGCGAAGCGCAACGATCCCGCCGCGCGGAGCAAGTTTGAAATTTTTCTCACCTATTCGGGGGTACACGCCCTGTCTCATCATCGGTTTGCGAGATTTCTTTATCGGATACATCTGAAATTGCTCGCGCGGATCGTCAGTCAGGTGTCGAAATTTTTCACGGGTATAGAAATCCACCCCGCCGCGAACATTTATCCGGGCGTATTCATCGACCACGGCTGCGGCGTCGTCATCGGAGAGACGGCGGAAGTTCATTCGGGCACGGTGATTTATCAGGGGGTTACTTTGGGGGGCAACGGCAAGGAGCACGGAAAGCGGCACCCCACGATCATGGAAAACGTGACCGTTTCCGCGGGCGCGAAAGTCTTGGGCGGCTTCGTCGTGGGCGAGGGCGCGAAGATCGGCGCGGGAGCGGTAGTGCTCAAAGAGGTGCCGCCGCACGCGACCGTGGTGGGCGTCCCGGGACGGATCGTCCGAATCAAGGGCGAGAAGGTCTGCGAGCCAGATCTCAATCAGGACAAAACCGATCCTTATCAGAATTGTCTCGCGGAAATCTGCCATTTGCGCGCAAGGGTTTCCGAATTGGAAAATACGCTGAAAGAATTGCAGGACGGCATACCCATGGCTGAGGTCATTGTGGATGAGGAATAAAAATCGGACGAGGAAAATTATATGAAAGTTTACAATTCGCTTACGAAAAGAAAAGAAGAATTCGTCCCTTTGGAAGAGGGAAAGGTAAAGATGTACGCGTGCGGCATTACAGTGTCGGGCGAAGCGCATATCGGGCACGGATATCAGGCGCTCATTTACGACATCATGCGCAAATTTCTGGAAAAACAGGGATATAAAGTCACCTATGCCCGAAACTATACGGACGTGGACGACAAAATCATCGCAAAATCGAAAGAGACGGGAATTCCCGCGGACGAATATGCGGCCAAGATGATAAAGGACATCGACGAGGTGATGCGAAAATTCCGCGTAGACGACCCCGACATCTGGCTGAAAGCGACGGAAAATATCGGAAATATCATCGATTTCATCGCAAAACTCATCGAAAAGGGGAATGCCTACCCCACGAAAAAGGGCGACGTGTATTTCGACGTGGACAGCTACCCCGCCTACGGACATCTTTCGAACAGGAGCCTCGACGACGCGCTCGACGGCGTGCGCGTCGATAACGACGACGAGAAGAAAAACGCTTACGATTTCGCGCTCTGGAAGAGTGCGAAACCCGGGGAAATCTGCTGGGATTCCCCTTGGGGAAAGGGCCGCCCCGGCTGGCATATCGAATGTTCGGCCATGAACCGCGCGGCGTTCGGGGAACAGATAGATCTTCACGGCGGCGGCCGCGATCTGATTTTCCCCCACCACGAAAACGAAATCGCGCAGACGGAGGCGCTGACGGGAAAGCCCTTCGTCAAATATTGGACGCACAACGGGTTGATTAAAGTGAACGGACAGAAGATGAGCAAATCGCTCGGAAACAGCCTGCTCCTTTCCGATCTCCTTGCAAAATATTCGGACGAGGCGATCAAGTTCGCGCTGCTGCAAACCAATTACCGCAACGATATCAACATCACGGACGATTTGTTCCCCGAGGCGGAAAAACACTTGACGGAATTTTATGCCGTCCTTTCCGCGGCGGAAGATTCGGGGGCCGAAGCGGACGATGCGGACAAGGCGTATGCGTTGAAAATCGACAAAGAGTTCGACGAGTGCATGAGCGACGATTTCAATACGGCTCTGGCGCTGAGCAATCTGTTCGGGTATTTCAGGGAAATAAAGAAATGTCTGGCGGAAAAGGACGGAAAAGGCGCCGCTCCGCAGACCGACGGGGCGAAAACGTCGGCGGGAACTTCGCGGGCGACGGCGGGACGGGCGGTCGCCATGGCGGCGCAGATACGAAAGACGTATTCCCTGTTGGGGATTTTTGAAAGGCCCGCGAAGGAGTACCTCGACAAATACGCGCCGCGCGGGGAAGAAATTCCCGCAGACGTGAAAGCGATTGCGGAAGAGCGCTTTGCGGCGCGTAAGGAAAAGGATTGGGCGAAGAGCGATCTCCTCCGCGCCCGCCTTGCCGAGCTGGGGTATTCCGTCAAGGATTCCAAGGACGGGTACGAGCTTACGAAAAACTGACGGGGACAGGCGGAGTATTCAAAAGCGGAAATTGACGAGGGAATCCTCGCGTCGAGCGCGGTCGGCAGAAGGACGGCGGGCGGAAAACATCGTTTTTTGTCCGAAACGAAAACGGCCGGATAAAAACGGCCGACGCGGGCGAAAACGTTTGACATTTTTCGCGCGACCTTATATAATTTTAGAAAAAACGCAGACAAAAAGGTAGACGACATGAAAGAATATACCAGCGAAAGTTTAAGAGAAATGTATCTCGGATTTTTCAAGGCCCGCGGGCATAAAGTGATTCCGTCGGCTTCGCTCATTCCCGAAAACGACCCGACCGTTTTATTCACCACGGCGGGCATGCACCCCTTGGTTCCCTATCTTCTGGGCGAGAAGCACCCCGCGGGGAACAGGCTCACCGACGTGCAGAAATGCGTCCGCACGGGCGATATCGACGACGTGGGCGACGAGAGGCACTGCACTTTTTTTGAAATGCTGGGAAATTGGTCTTTGGGAGATTATTTCAAGAAGGAAATGATTCCTTGGAGCTATGAATTTCTGACGGGAGAAAACTATCTCGGAATCCCCTCGGACAAGCTGGCGGTGACGGTATTCGGGGGCGACGAGACGCTGCCCCGCGACGACGAGGCCGCCGAGCTTTGGGAAAAAGCGGGCATCAAAAAGGAAAACATCTATTTCATGCCCCGCGAAAATAATTGGTGGGGCCCCGCGGGACTTACGGGACCCTGCGGAACGGACACGGAAATGTTCGTTATCCGCAAGCCCAAATGCGGGCCGAACTGCAATCCCGATTGCAGCTGCGGCGCGTTCCTCGAAATCTGGAACGACGTCTTTATGCGCTTCAATAAACAGGCGGACGGCAGCTATACCGAGCTCAGACAGAAAAACGTCGATACGGGCATGGGGCTGGAACGCGCTCTGTGCGTGCTCAACGGCAAAGGCAGCGTGTACGAAACGGATATTTTTGAAAAAGCCATTCAAAAGATTTCCGAATTGACGGGCCGCGCTTACGGCGCGGACGAGGAGACGACGAGGGCGTTCCGCGTCGTTTTGGACCACGTCCGCACGGCGACCTTTATGATCGGAGACGAAAAGGGAATCGTTCCTTCCAACACCGACCAAGGGTATATTTTGCGCCGCATTATCCGTCGCGCCGTGCGTTACGGACGCAAGATCGATCTGCCCGAAGGCAGTCTCGCCAAAGTCGCGGAGACCTTTATCGAAAAATACAGTTCGGTATATCCCGAATTGGAGACAAACCGCGCGAAAATTTTCGAGGAACTCGACAAGGAAGAGGCGAAATTTTCCAAAACGCTGCAACAGGGTCTGAAAGAGTTTGAAAAGTGCATCGGCGGCCTGGAACGCAAAAACGCGTTCATGGCCTCGAAGGATCCCTCCTACGTTCCCGAAAAGGTCATCGGCGGAAAACAGGCGTTCCACCTGTACGACACCTACGGCTTCCCCGTGGAAATTACTTTGGAAATGGCGAAGGAACGTGGCTACGGCGTGGATCTCGACGGTTATAAAGCCGCTTTTGAGGAACATCAAAGCAAGAGCAAGGCGGGCAGCGAACAGAAATTCGCCTGCGGGCTCGCGGATCATAAGGAGGAGACCACGCATCTCCATACCGCTACGCACCTCTTGCATGCGGCGCTGAAAAAGGTGTTGTCCGAGGACGTCAATCAGAAGGGGTCGAACATCACGGAAGAGCGCCTCAGATTCGATTTTAATTTCCCCCGTCCCATGACGCAGGAGGAGATTCAAAAGGTGGAAGCGCTGGTCAACGAAAAGATTTCCGAAAATATCCCCGTCGTCATGCGGGAACTGAGTCTGGAAGAGGCGAAAAGAGAGGGCTTTACGGGCTTATTCGAAAACAAGTACGGCGAGCGCGTCAAGACCTACTCCGTCGGCGATTTTTCCAAGGAAATCTGCGGGGGACCTCACGCCGCTTCGACGGGCGAGCTCGGGACGTTCAAAATCGTCAAGGAACAGAGCTCCGGCGCGGGAATCCGCCGCATTAAAGCGATTCTGACGCACGAATGATCCGTAAGAACGACGATCTGCCCGCCCCGCGCGAATGACGATCCGCGCGGGGCGGATAAATGTATGGCGTGCAGAGCCCCCGATGCAAAGGAGACGAACCATGGACAGACAACCGCAGGAAACGAATAAATCTTATCAGACGGACAAGCCGTATAGAGAGGAAAAACCTTACGAGGCGGTCATCGAAAGGGAATTTTCCTTTCTTTTGGAGGCGGGATTTACATATGAATATCTCTACGACAAGGGTTCCGATTCCTCCTGCGTCTATATTTATCGTCTGAAAAAGGGGCGGGATTACCTCGATTTTCGTTCGGTTTCGGGCGGCGGAGAGGGAAATTTCGTCGCCTTTTCCGACGGACAGTATATTTTCCCCAATCTCCGCCTCCGTCATAAAAAATTGTTCCGTTCGTTCTTTTGGAATCACCTGCTGAAAAAAGCGACCATCGAGGAACGCTGGCAGTTCGCCGCTCGGCTGCTGCGGGAGGAAATTTCGGACGGAAAGCTGTTCGGTATCTCCCTTCAAGGCTGAAAAATCCCTTCCTCCGCCTCCCGAAACGAATTTTTTGAAAACGGAGCTTCGACAAAAAGTCCCGTTTTTTTCTTTTCACGTGAATCTTTTATGTGAAAAAATTAAAAAATTTTCAAAAAAGACTTGACAACTCCACTTTTCTGTGCTACTATTTTATTACAGAGATGTAAACGTATACATGAGGGAGCCGATATGCAGGGAAAGAAGGCGGTAACGATAAACGACGTGGCCCGCGTTGCGGGGGTATCCAACGCTACGGTATCTCGTTACATCAACAACAAAACATTCGTGACGGGGGAAAAGGCGGAAAAGATAGAGCGCGCGATAGAGGAGCTCGCCTATCGGCCGAACCGAATCGCGAGGGGGTTGAAGTTACAGCGCGCCATGCAGATTATGGTGGTTGTTCCCGATATTCGGAACCCTTATTATGCGGGAATGTATGCGACGGTGCAGCGTTTGGCGAACGATAAGGGATTTACCGCGATTCTCTTCAATACCAACGAGGAGGAGAAGAAGGAGCTGGAAGCGGTGCGGCTGGTTACCGAACTCGGCTGCGACGGCCTGATTTTCTGTTCCACCTCGGACGACGAGGAGATTATCCGCCAGCTCATGTCTCTGCCGATTGCGGTCGTGACTTCGAATACGTTCGGCGCGATGATTTTCGACACCGTGCACGGAATCCGCAGGGGGCAGGGGGTATATCTCGGCACCTCGCACCTCATCGATTATAAGCACGTTCGGATCGCCTATGCGGGCGGGACGCCGAATTCCATTCTCAACAAACGCCGCCTTTCCGGCTATGAACGCGCGATGAACGAACACGGGCTTCCCATACGAAAGGAATACGAATTTGCGGGCGCCTTCACCGTACAGGGCGGAATCGCCGCGGGAGAATATTTTTCCTCCCTTCCCGAAATGCCCACCGCCGTCGCCTGCGCCAACGACATGATTGCCATCGGGCTCATGCAGTATTTTCAGAGAAACGGCATACAGGTACCCGACGACGTCAGCGTCGTCGGCATGGACAACATCGAATACGCCGAGTATTTCAATCCCTCCATTACGACCGTCACCAACGACAGCGGCGAATTTGCCGAAAAGGCAATGTCTTTGCTGTTCAGCCGTATAGACGGCTCCTATACCGGCGATCCCCGCGAGTGTCTCTGCGATCGTCGGCTGATTGTCAGAAATTCGACACGCCCTCTTTGATCGTTTTTATTTCCCGATCAGGATTCGGGCATTTTCTTTACTCTGAAATGTAAACGTATACAAAAAAATGTAAACGTATACACTTATAAATAAAATAAGGAATAAAACAAAAAATAATTGGTAAGGAGTAAGCTATGAAAAAAGTATTAACCAAATTGTTGTGTTTAACGATGGCCGTCGGCATGAGTGTGAGTATTCTTGCAAGCTGCGGAGGCGGGGAGGATCCCGCGGCGGGAAAGACGAAGGTTATTTTTTGGAGCCCGCAGTTTTCGGAGACGGAGACGCACGTATGGTTGCAGAAGTACACGAACTTATACAATGAGACGAACGAGAAGAACACGTACATCGAACTGTCGATTATACCGGAGGACGTTTGGGATCAGAAGTTGAAAGCGGCGCAGGAGAACGGCACGGCGCCGGAGATTATTTTCGTGAACTATGCGGAAATTCCGTCCAAAGCGATGCTCGGGAACTACACGGCGCTGGACGAATACATGTCACCCGAAGTATGGGACGACCTTTCGGAGAACGTGCAGGAAATGGTGGAAGTGCAGGGAAAACATTACGTATATCCCGCCTTTGTCGAGCCGTATTCCATGCTGTTTTACAGCAAGAGCGCGTTCGAGGAAGCGGGGTTGGATCCGAACGCTCCGCCGAAATCCTGGGAGGAGATGTACGAATACGCGAAGAAGCTGACGAAGGAAGGGCGTTACGGAATCGAAATGCCCGCGGCGAAGGATCTCGGCTGGTTCATGTGGGGATTTCAGGCGATGAAAGGGGAATACCTTCTCAACGACAATTGGGACGCCGCGGACGTAAATAACGATTATTACAGGGATTTGTTCACGATATTCAGAAAGATTTATCAGGAAAACCTGACCATTCGCGTGGCGTCGAGCAGTTATAAAGAAATCACGCCCTTGGGGCAGGGGAAGGTGGCGATGCAGCTGAGCGGCTCCTGGGCGATGGGGCAGTTAAAGAACGATTATCCCGATAAGGTGGACGATATCGGCTATGCGGTGTGTCCGACCTGGACGGGTGAGACGGAAGGCGTCACGACGGCGGCGCTCGGCGGCTGGGGATTTTCTCTGGACGGAAACGCCAAGCATCCCGAAGAGGCGGGGGCGTTTATCGAATGGCTGTTGGCGGGCGACCCCGAATATATGTACGAATTTTTCAAGGAACTCGGATTTTCCAAATTCACGGCGAGAAAGAGCGTGGATGAACTGCTGAACACCCGTGAGGAATCCAAAAACGACGCTTTCCGGGCCTTTACTTCGGAATACGTTCTGCCGTATGCGGTCGCGGAGCCCTGCTATCCGTGGGCAATCAGTAAAGAATTTGCCGACTCTCTGAACGCGGTGGAAATCATGGGTACGATAGACGTAGATAAGACGCTGGCCTCTTTGCAGTCGAAATTGGAGGGAATCATAGAATCGGACGGCCTCGCGGGTACGAATCCCCGCTATAAGGCCGAGGAGTAAAAAAGATGACGACGAAAACGGGAAAAAAGTCCGCTTGGAAAAAGGATGACCTGTTGACCGCGTACCTGGTATTGCTGCCTTCCTTTCTTTTGCTGGTGACTTTCGTGATAGCGCCGCTGGTGATTTCCGTCGTGAACAGCTTTTACGACAGCAGTGCCTACATGGACGCGGTGTGGAAGGGCATGGGCAATTACACGAAGGTGCTCACCGACGAAAAGTTCTGGAAGTCGATCGGCGTGGGACTCAAATTTATTTTGTCAATCGTGCCGATTCAGTTGATTCTTGCGTTTTTTATCGCGCATCTGGTCATACAGCTTCCCAAACATCTCTCCTCGTTCGTCAAGGTGACTGTATACATGCCCTGCCTTCTTTCGGGGATTATCGTCGGAGCGATATTTTCCTATATTTACGCTTCGGACGCGGGCGGCTTCCTCAATAATTTGTTGAGCAAATTCGGGGTTGCCCCCATCGGCTGGACGGGAGAACCCCGCTGGGCGCTGTTCTCCGTCGCCGTGGCGGCGATATGGAACGGTCTGGGCTATACCACGCTGGTCATGCTGGGCGGAATTTTGGATATTCCGCGCGACTATTACGAGGCGGCGAAATTGGACGGAGCGGGATTTTTCGCACAGATGGTGCACATCACGATTCCTTCCATGCGCAATCTGGGGGTATATCTTCTCATATCCAGCTTTGTTTCCACCTTTCAGCTTTTCGAGCTGCCCTTCGTTCTGACGGGAGGCGGTCCCTTGGACATGACGCAGGGGCCCGTGGGGTATCTCTATTATCATTTTACCTGGGACGATACTTTGGGAATGACCTATGCGGGTTCGGTATTGGTGGCGATTGTTCTGACGTCTATATCTTCCGTGGTCTTCCGCGTCGTCAACTCCGAAAAATCTTTGGATTGAGGTGAGCCGCTATGCGTAAAAAAATAATTTCCGCGGTGTTGATTGTCTTGGGACTCATCATCGCGTGCATGGGATTGTTTCCCTTTTTGTGGATGGCGATTTCGGGCTTCAAGTCCAAAACGGAGGTTTTGGCCACGCCCTTCCGCTTTTTCCCTTCGGAATGGAAGTTTGAAAACTATAAGCTGCTGTTTACCTATCAGAACTTAGATTATTCCAATCCCGATTATTTCCTGTTCCCGCAGGGTTCGTCCTTCGTCGGAGCGCTGGGGTTAACTCTGACGGTAGCCTTGACGTCGCTGGTTTTGAGCTTATTTATCAATTCCTCCGCCGCCTATGTGTTTGCCCGATTGGAGTTTCCCTTCAAGAAGGTATTGTGGTCGATCTACGCGGTGACGATGTTCGTGCCGAATATTGCCATTTTAATTCCCTGCTTTCAGGTGGTCAGCACGCTGCATCTGACGAATAACGTCGTGGCGCTCATATTGCCGGGCGTGGTGTACGTGTGGTCGATTTTCTTCTATCGGCAGTTCTATCTCGGCATGCCGACGTCGCTCGAAGACGCGGCGCGGATAGACGGGTGCGGAAGGTTCAAGATTTACGCGAATATTTTCCTGCCCATGTCCGCCACTCCCTTTGTCATTATGGGAATCAGCGTCTTTCAGGGCTATTGGAACTCTTATCTCTGGCCCGCGATGGTGGTCAGCGATCCTGCTCTGTATCAAATCAATCAGCTGGTGGTGTATCTCAAACCCGACCGCTCTATTCCCTGGCATCTTTTGATGGCGGCGAGTACGGTGGCGTGTATTCCCCTCGTCATTCTGCTGTTGATTTTGCAGCGCTATATCATGCAGGGAATCAAAATTACAGGTGTAAAGTAAATTTATGAAGATAACCGATAAAATTGTAGAACAAATTTATGCGGGCTGGATCGGCAAAGCGATAGGGATTCGCTACGGAGCGCCCGTAGAGATGTGGACGGCGGAACAGATAGCCGAAAAATATGCGGGCGAGGAAGGATATTTTGTCGATTACCGCGACTTTGCGGCCGACGACGACAGTAACGGTCCCGTTTTCTTCTATCGCGGCTTTCTCGACTGTCCCGATCTGAAAAACGTCACCGCCGCGCAAATCGGGGAGGGGTGGCTCAATTATGCGCCTTATCGGCACGGCTTTTATTGGTGGGGCGGATACGGCGTGAGTACGGAACACACCGCTTATTTGAATATGACGCGGGGAATCCTCCCGCCGCGCAGCGGCAGTATGTTGCAGAACGGCAAACTGATGGCGGAGCAGATAGGCGGCCAAATTTTCAGCGACATCTGGGGGCTCGTATATCCTGGAGAGCCTTGTGCGGCGGCGGATCTGGCGGAGAAGGCGTCGCGCGTTTCCCACGACGGGAACGGCGTTTACGGCGGTCGGTTCGTGGCGGCGTGTATAGCGTCCGCCTTTACGGCAAGCGGCATAGAAGAAATTTTGTCCTCGGCGCTTTCGACGATTCCCTTCGACTGCGACTATGCGAAAATGGCGAGAGATATTATCCGTTTTCACGGGGAAGAAAATTCGCAGAAGGAATGTTTCGAATATATCCGTCGGCATTATTGGAAGGATAAATTCGGCGGAAACTGCCATATTATTCCCAATGCGGCAATTATGGTCATGTCGCTGCTGTACGGGGAAGGAGATTTTGAAAGGACGTTGAAAATCGCCAATTACAGCGGATTCGATACCGATTGTAACGCGGGAAACCTGGGCACGATTCTGGGCGTGTTCTGCGGCTTTGAAAAAATCGGACAAAAGTGGCGCCTTCCCGTAAACGATACGACGCTCTGTTCCTCTGTCCTGGGCGCCTCCAATATCGTGGATATTCCTACTCTGTCCAAGAGCATCGCCTCCGCGGCGGTGGAACTGAGCGGGGAAAGCTATGAGGGCAGGTATGCGTTGAGCCGAGAAAATGTCTGCGATTGTGATAAAAATATCCGAGAAAAGGCGGCGGATTGCGGAAATATCGTCGGCGCAAGAAATTCTTCGACTGTTAGAGATTTGGAAACGAGGAGTTTCCCGCCGGCTAAGGATTTCAATACAAGATATTTTCCGACTGCTAAGGGCTTTGATTTTGACTTTGCCCTTCCGGGAAGTACGCACGGTTTCCGTGCCGAGGGCGCGTCGCTTGAAAATATCGGCGGGAAGCTGTGGATAAAGGCGGAAACGCAGACGCAAGTTTATATCAAGACATACTATGGAAAATCGGATTTGCATGACAACCGTTACGACCCCTGCTTTTCTCCCGTTGTCGTGCCCGGTAATACCTTGTACGCGAAGGTGAAAGCGAAGGGCGGAAAAGTCCGGCTTTTCTATCGGGACCGACATACGGGCGAGATTTTCTGTTCGGGCGTCGGCGATGGCGTACTGTCTTTGAAAATCGACGCCGGGCGGGAAATGCTGGTAGACCGCGTGGGACTGCTTATAGAAGGCGAGGTCTGTATCGAGCGATTCGGCGTTTTCGGCGGGGCGGATTATCGTATAGACTTTTCCCGCGAATATATCGAGGATTACTCCCTCGAACATAAAGAAGTCAGCGGCTGTACTTATTTCAAGGGACTTTGGACGCTGGAAGAGGGGAGCTTGTTCGGCCGCTGTTTTGATGAAGGGGAATTATATACTTCCCTTCCCCTGCGGGATTTTACGTTAAAGGCGGAATTGACGCTCTGTCTCGGGGACGCGGCGGGGATACTTTTCCGCGTCCAGGGCGCGTCGAGAAGCTACGGGATATTCTTCGGGGACGGAGAAATGCGGCTCGTAAAAAAGCGCGTCGCAAAGCGGGACAGGGGAGAGGCATTATCTCCTTCGGTGACGCGGGAAACGCTCGCGGCGGTTGCCTGTCCCTATCGGATCGGTTCTCCAATAGAACTTTCGGTGCGCGTTTCGGGCGGAAGGATAGAGGCCGAGGCCTGCGGGGGGCGTCTGGAATACGCGGACAGAGACGGCTATTCGGAAGGCTGTATCGGCGCGGCCGTTTTGGACGGCAGCGTCGTGAAGATAAATTATTTCGACGTCAATGAAACAGGAGGAAATTGACATGAAACAAAAAAGACTCATCGGTGTGCTGTGCGTCGCCATGACGGCCTGCTTTGCGCTGACGGCGTGCGGCGGGAATCCTTCCTCGTCCTCGGAAAGCGGCGGAGATACGGACAATTACGAACATATTTCTTCGGCGGATTTGCCGCAAACGACGTCCGTTCTTTCCGTCGAAACTTATCGGGACAAGGTAAAGGGCGCCATTGTCGGGACGATGGCGGGGGTAGGATATGCGTATCCTTGGGAATTTAAGTCAAAGATGTGGATAGACGAATCCAGCCTGCCCGAATGGACGGCAAAGACGGAGATAGAGGGTTATAATCAGGACGACCTCTATCTGTCGATTTCGGCAATCGAAGCGCTCGATAAGCTGGGACTGGACGCGACGAGCAAGGAACTCGGAATCGATATGTATAACCGCGATTTCGAGTATTGGATAGGCTCCAACAACGACGCGATGGAGCGCGGCTATGCGCCCCCGTATTCGGGATATCCCAAATATTCCGCGGGCGGGGATCTGACGACTTGGTTCCCCGACGGAAATTCCTATCAGTGCGGCGCTTCGTTCGGAGGATTTTTGGGGCTCAACATGACGGGGTATTCCAATGAGATCGTGGAGAGATTTGCGGAAATCTGTACCTACGGCGACGGAATTTACGGCGCGCAGGTAATAGCCGCCATGTACGGCGAAGCCTTCTTCACCGACGACGTGCGCGCGATTATCGAGGCCGGCCTCGCCGCCGTCCCGGAAGACTCCTGGACGGCGTTGGTCATCGAGGATACGCTCGACAAATACGACGCGGGGAAGACGGCTCAGGAGACGTTTGAATTTATTTACGGGAAATACGTCCTCAACGACACGGGCGAAGAATATCAATGGATTCCCTGGCCCAGCGGCGGGATTTTATTGGACGCGAAAATGTGTACGGCGTTTACGATTATCGGGCTTCTTTACGGCGAAGGCGATCCGCTGAAATCGGCAAAAATCACCGTTCAGTGCGCGAACGACGCGGATTCGACGGCCGCGGCGTCCTTCGGCATCATTTCCACGATTATCGGATATAACGCGCTGGACGACGTCTATAAACAGGGAATTACGGAAAATCAGCAATTCAAGTATACGAACATGACGGTGGATAAAACCGTGGATACCTGTGTGAAACTCATGGAGGAAATCCTTCCCGCGCAGGGCGGCAAAGTGGCGTATGTGGACGACGAGCTCAGCTTCGTCATTCCCGAAGAAGCGAAAAAGGCGGAGATAGGCCCCTATAAAAACAGCAAGAATCCCGAACCGATGGAAAGAGTGACTTTTTCCGAAGAAGAAATGGATAAAATGCGCGTCTTGCAGGATCCGGGTTTCGAGCGCCACGTCACTTATAAATATACCGATTTGAACAGTACGCCCCACAATAATTGGACGACGACGGCGAGCGGAAGGGTAAAGGCGGAAAGCATGAAAGAGGAAGCCTATACGGGAATGACCTGTATGCTGCTGACCGGCTCCAAGGGATGGCAGGACATTTGTCAGGCCGTGGATTTGGAGGCGCAGACCAATTACAGCCTTTCCTGCATGGTCCGCACGAACGAAGATTTCGATTCAAAAATCACATTGTTCGCAAAGGCGGGGGACAGCACCATTCGCAGCAAGGAATTTGAAAAGTGCGGAGAGTGGACAAAAATCACCATTAATTTCCGCACGGGAAAACAGACGACCGTCACCGTCGGAGTGGGCTTTAACGGTTCTTCGTCGGCGGAGATACTCAGGGTGGACGATTTTGAGCTTTTCAAAATCTGAAATAAAAAAACAGGAGGAATTTTATGAAAAAATTCGGCAAAAATGCGGCCAAACTTGCATTGGCGTTGACCTTTGCGGCGACGTGTGCCGCATCGGCATTCGGGGGACTGACCGCGAAAGCGGCGACTGTCAGCGAAGACACTTCCGGCCTTACGACGTCCAATCTCTTTACGGACGGAGGCTTTGAGGACGTGACGAAAGAGGATACCGGGGACTGGATTATCGATACGACTTCGTCCGCGGCGAGCGGTTCCTGGGACATTCTTTCGGGCGAGGACAGCTATGCGGGCGAACAGGCCATCAAACTTACGGCGCCCGGGAATTCTTCGGGGTATCCCGAAATCGCACAGGTGGTAGACGTATATGCGAATACCGACTACGTTTTGTCCTTCCGCCTGCGCAGCGCCACGACGAATCTGGGCAGCGCGAATATCTACTTCGGTTTTGCCAGCGAGGAGCGGGAGGACGAAACCATGTACGTGCAGCAGCATCGCTGGGCGGATAATATCGTGGATACCAACCGCGTAAAGACGAACGAGGAGGGCGAATGGGAATACTATAACGGATACAGCCTGTTTTCCGGCGTGTTCAATACGGGAAACCATACCTCCCTGCGCGCGTTTATCCGTTTGCAGAAGATGACCGCCTATATTGATAACGTCTCTTTGACGCTGGCGGAAGACGTCATTACGCCGGGCAGCGAAAATCTTCTCAAAGAGCCGGGGTTTGAAGGTTCGGACGCCGAAAACAAGGAAATTTGGGTCGGCGAATCGGAAAACGGAATGGGTTACGGCTTCGATACCGTCCCCGCGGGGCTCGTGCCCGCAGGCTCGGAATTGCAGGATAAGAACAGCGAGGGCGAAAAGGCGATGTACCTCGTCGCCGACGCGGGCGTTATGGACGGCTCCATTACCGTCAAACAAAAGGTACAGGTCGAACCCGATTCGTATTACGCCTTCTATGCGTCCGTATCCAAATGGATCAACGAATACAGCGATATTTCCTTGGGCGCAATCGGAATCAGCGGGATTAACGCCGACGGAAGCGAAGAACAGCTCGCCTTAAATCGCATGCAGGGAGCAGATATTTCCGCCACGAGATATACGACTCTTTCCACGCACTGCAACGTCGGTGACTTTACCGAAGTCTATGTATACGTCACGTGCTCCGTGAAAGAGGCGGCTGGCTCCTATGGCGTGGGGCTGTATGTGGACGACACCAAATTTTTCAAAGTGGGAGAGGACTTGCCCGAAGGAAAGACCAATCTCATTAAGAACGGAACTTTTGAAAAGGGCGACGATAGCTGGTGGCTCGTCGGCGGAAGCAGTCAGGTCGGCGTGGATACGGACGATTCCAAATGCTTTTACGGCGGCAAAAATATTTGGCTGAGCCAATGGAATCCCGGGGACGGAATCTATCAGGTGGTAGAGCTCAAAGCGGGACAGATGTATAAAATGACGGCTCGTATCCGTCCCTATATTTCCGGAACGGCAAGCACGATGTACGATAGTTTATATAGTCCCGTAGTGCTCACGGCTACGCCTGCGACGGAGACGGAGGAAGGAGCGGAGGTAACGGGCGAACCGATTGCCCGCGCCGCGTACCGCATGGAGCGCGATAATGCATATATGCCCGTTTCTCTGATTTTTACGCCCGAAACGTCCGGAACGTATAAAATTTTCGTCGGGTTCGACGGAGCGTATGATCCCGACCTCGGTTTCCAGGGCGGCGTGCAGATCGGTGCCGTATCTATGTACGAAACGAGCGAGGAGGAGTTGTCCGTCATCATCGACGATGGCGAAGAGACGGAAAAGCTCGTCAATACTTCGGATAAGATTACGATTGACGGCACCTCCATCACTCTGAGCGAAAGCATGACCGCAGAGGAATTTGAAGAATTCGTGTATGCGGGCGAAGGATATGCGATGACGCTTCAAAAGGCGGACGGCAGTGCTTTGGCTGCGGGGGATAAGCTGACGACGGGCTGTAAGCTCGTTCTCACCAAGGACGGGGAGACGGTGGAAACGTATACCATTACGGCTCCCGCGGACGGCGGGAACGATGGGGACTCCACCGAAAATCCCGGCAGTTCTTCGGGTTCTTCCGAGGACGGCGGATGCGGGAGCAATCTGATTTTCGGCGGCAGCATGGTAGCGGTTACTGCGGTACTCGTCGCGGCGGGCGCTCTGATTTTTGCAAAGCGCAGAGAACAGAAATAAACGATAGAGGCCTTTGAGAGACTCGCATTTTCAAAATCGTCGAAGTAGGTCGGTCGGATAGTAAAAATGTCGGACCGGAACTATCAGACCGCCGAAAACGTCAAATTTCATTTGAAGGGAAGAGCGTTCTCCAAAAATCGGGGAACGCTCTTTTTAACTGCACAAACGAAAGGAAACTTCGGTTTTCAGTTTGAGGAGGATTTCTCTTGGAACTCATACCGATATAAAGATCGGAAATTTTGAACGTCAAAAACCAACAAAAAAACACCCTCAAAGGGTGTTTTCTTGTTGGTGCTCGTGGCCGGACTTGAACCGGCACGGTATTTCTACCGAGGGATTTTAA